>Ga0187773_10000681_pt1 | contig 13516 bp, 15 predicted proteins | sample 0216_BV02_MP05_1_FD_133133 | JGI IMG/M metagenome (GOLD analysis project Ga0187773, IMG submission 133133) | Tropical peat soil microbial communities from peatlands in Department of Meta, Colombia - 0216_BV02_MP05_10_MG | ecosystem: Environmental > Terrestrial > Soil > Wetlands > Peat | place...
CGAGCTGCCGACCGACGTGCAGGACCTTGCCGCAATCGAACCGGATTTCCTGGAAATGACCGACGAGGACATCGAGCGCGCGATCGCCGATATCCGCAGGGCTTTGCGCAAGCACGTGGGGCCGGGGTGAGGCCGAGCGGCAGGCGGCCCGATGAGTTGCGCGCCGTGCGCCTGACGCGCGGCTGGACGCGGCACGCCGAGGGTTCCGTGCTCGCCGAGTTCGGCGACACGCGCGTGCTGTGCACCGCGAGCGTCGAGCAGCGCGTCCCGCCTTTCCTGCAGGGAAAAGGAGGCGGCTGGCTGACTGCGGAGTACGGCATGCTGCCGCGCGCCACCAACACGCGCACGGAGCGCGAGGCGACGCGCGGCCGGCAGTCCGGCCGCACGCTCGAGATCCAGCGCCTGATCGGGCGGGCGTTGCGCGCGGGGATCGATCTCGATGCGCTCGGCGAGCGTACCATCCAGGTCGACTGCGACGTGCTGCAGGCCGACGGCGGTACCCGCACCGCGGCGATCACCGGCGCGTTCGTGGCGGTGCACGACGCGCTCGCATGGATGAAGGCGCGCGGCTTGCTCGCCGCGCTGCCGGTGAGGGATTTCGTGGCGGCGGTCTCCGTCGGGATCTACCGCGGCGTCGCGCTGCTCGATCTGGACTACGCCGAGGACTCGGCCTGCGACAGCGACATGAACGTGGTGATGACCGGCTCGGGAGGCTTCATCGAGGTGCAGGGCACCGCCGAGGGAGCGCCGTACTCGCGCGCCGAGATGGACGCGCTGCTCGCGCTCGCCGAGCGCGGCATCGGCGAGCTGCTGTCACGCCAGCGCGCCGCGCTCGGGACGTGAAGCGCCTCGTCCTCGCCTCGAACAACCCGGGCAAGCTGAAGGAGATTCGGGCCCTGCTCGCGCCGCTCGCGATCGAGGTCGTGACACAGGCCGAGCTCGGCATCGGCGAGGCGGAAGAGCCGCATCACAGCTTCCTCGAGAACGCGCTCGCCAAGGCGCGCCACGCGAGCGCGGCGGCCGGACTGCCGGCGCTCGCCGACGATTCCGGCCTGTGCGTCGATGCGCTCGCCGGGGAGCCGGGAGTGCATTCCGCCTACTACGCCGGCCGGGACGGCGGGCGGGAGGCGCGCGATGCGCGCAACAACGCCCGGCTCCTCGAGGCGTTGCAAGGCGCCGCGGACCGGCGCGCGCACTACTGCTGCGTGCTCGTGCTGCTGCACAGCGCCAACGATCCGCAGCCGATCGTGGCGGAGGGGATCTGGCACGGGGAGATCGCGCATGCAGCGCGCGGCGGCGGCGGCTTCGGCTACGACCCGCTGTTCCTCGTTCCGGGCACCGGCCGCACCGCGGCCGAGCTGACGGCGGAGGAGAAGAACCGGGTCAGCCACCGCGGGCGCGCGCTCGCCGCACTCATCGCACGCCTGCGAAATGAAAATCGAGCTTGAGCGTAGCGACCGGGTGCGGCTCGAGGTGCTGCCGCCGCTCGCGGTGTACGTGCACATCCCCTGGTGCGTGCGCAAGTGCCCGTACTGCGACTTCAACTCGCACGAGCGCGCGGGCGAGCTGCCCGAGCGCGAGTACATCGACGCGCTCGTCGCCGACCTGGATAGCTCGCTGCCCGCGGTGTGGGGACGGCGCGCGGCGAGCGTGTTCATCGGCGGGGGCACGCCGAGCCTGTTCTCGCCGGACGCGATCGACAGATTGCTGTCGGAGTTGCGCGCGCGCTTGCCGCTCGAGCCCGGCGCGGAGGTCACGCTGGAAGCGAATCCCGGCACCGCCGAGGCGGCGCGCTTCCGCGGCTACCGCGCGGCGGGCGTCAACCGCCTGTCGCTCGGCGTACAGAGCCTGGACGATCGCATGCTCGCGGCGCTCGGCCGCATCCACTCCGCCGGCCAGGCGCGGCACGCGGTCGAGCTCGCGCTCGAGAGCTTCGACAACGTCAACGTCGACCTGATGTACGGGCTGCCCGGGCAGACGCCCGAGGGCGCGCGCGCGGACATCGAGCAGGCCGCGGCCTTCGGCGTGCAGCATGTCTCGGCCTACCAGCTCACGATCGAGCCGAACACCGCCTTCTGGAGCCGTCCGCCGGCGCTGCCTGCGCACGATGCCTGCGCCGACATGCAGCTCGCCGTCGAGGAGGCGCTCGCCGCGCGCGGCTACGAGCACTACGAAACCTCGGCGTTCGCGCTACCCGGGCGGCGCTCGCGCCACAACCTGAATTACTGGCAGTTCGGCGACTACCTGGGACTTGGCGCCGGCGCGCACGGAAAGATCAGCTTCGCCGAGCGCATCACGCGCCACGAGCGCATCAAGCAGCCGCGCGAGTACCTGCGCGCGCGGGGCAGGACGATCGCGCTCGAAAAGGAGGTCGCTGTGGGCGAGTTGCCGTTCGAGTTCATGCTCAATGCGCTGCGGCTCACCGAGGGCTTTGCGCTCGCGCTGTTTCGCGAGCGCACCGGCCTGCCGCTCGCTGCGCTCGAGTCCGCGCTCGCGCGCGCCGAAGCGCAGGGCTTCGTCGAGCGCGACTGGCAGCGGATGCGTCCCACGGCGCGTGGGCAGCGCTTCCTGAACGAGGCGCTGGCGCTGTTCCTGCCCTAGGACGCGCGGCGCCGGAACACGAGGTCGCGCACTGCGTGGCCGTGCGCGAGGCCGCGCTGCTCGAACTTGGTGAGCGGGCGCCGCGCGGGGCGCGCCGCGTAGCTGGCGGCGGTGTTCTCGAGCCGCGGCTCCGCGCCCAGCACGGCGAGCATCTGCTCGGCGTACTCGGGCCAGTCGGTGGCCGCGTGCAGCGTGCCGCCCGGGGCGAGCTTGCGCGCAGCGAGCGCCGCGAACGCCGGCTGCACCAGGCGCCTCTTGTGATGGCGCTTCTTCGGCCACGGATCGGGGAAGAACAGATGGATGCCGGCGAGCGCGCCGTCCGGGATCATGCGCGCGAGCACTTCGACCGCGTCGTGGCGTATGACGCGCAGATTGCGCAGGTCCATGGCCTGGATCCTTCGTAGCAGGCTTCCGACTCCCGGCGCGTGCACTTCGACGGCGATGAAATCGGTCCCGGGCTCGGCCTGCGCGATCGCCGCGGTGGTCTCGCCCATGCCCGAGCCGATCTCGAGCACGAGCGGCGCCTTGCGGCCGAAGACCTCCGCAGCGTCGAGCGGTGCGTCGCGAAATTCGATACCGAATCGGTGCGACAGCTCGCCGAGCGCACGCTGCTGCGCGGGCGTCGTCCTGCCCTGGCGCAGCACGTAGCTGCGGATCTGGCGGTTCACGCAGCCTTGGGCTGCGACGCTGCGATGGTTCCCGCGCTCGGCGAGGATGGTGTCGCCGAATAGAGCTTCTTCGGCATGCGCCCGGCCAGATAGGCCTCTCGCCCCGCCTCGACAGCCTTCCTCATCGCCTGCGCCATGAGGACCGGGTTCTTCGCTGCGGCGATCGCCGTGTTCATCAGCACGCCGTCGCAGCCGAGCTCCATCGCGATCGCGGCGTCCGACGCGGTGCCCACGCCGGCGTCGACGAGCACCGGCACGCCGACGCGCTCGATCACGAGCTGCAGATTCCAGGGGTTGAGGATTCCCATGCCCGAACCGATCAGCGAGGCGAGCGGCATCACCGCCACGCAGCCGATGTCCTCGAGCATCTTGGCCTGGATCGGGTCGTCCGAGCAGTACACCATCACCTCGAAGCCGTCCTTCACCAGCTGCTTGGCCGCATCCAGCGTCTCGGGCATGTTCGGATAGAGGGATTGCGGGTCGCCGAGCACCTCGAGCTTGACCAGCTTGTGGCCGTCCAGCAGCTCGCGCGCCAGGCGCAGGGTGCGCACCGCATCCTGGGCGTTGTAGCAGCCGGCGGTATTGGGCAGGTAGGTGAACTTCGATGGCGGCAGGTATTCGAGCAACGAAGGCTCGCCCTTGGTCTGGCCGATGTTGGTGCGCCGGATCGCCACCGTCACGATCTGCGCGCCGGAGGCCTCGATCGCCGCGCGCGTCTCGGCGAAGTCCTTGTACTTTCCCGTCCCGACCAGCAGGCGCGAGACATAGGTGCGGCCTGCTACGACCAGCTCGTCCCGCGTCGCCATGCTCAGCCTCCGCCCACCGCGACGACGATCTCGAGCGCGTCGCCATCGGCGAGCTGGGTCGCCGCGTGCGCGCTCTTCGGCACGATCTCGCCGTTTCTCTCCACCGCGATCTTCTTGCCGGCGAGCTCGAGGCGCGCGAGCAGGGCCGCCACGTCGAGCGGCTGCTCGAAGCGGTGCGGCGCGCCGTTCACGGTCACCTGGATCATGCGCGAATTCTACCTCGGGCGAAGGCGCCCGCCGCGCTCAGAGAGCGGCCATCACTCTCTCGAGCCGGCCGCGCACCTCGGCGGCGAGCGTGCCGATCTCGGGGCGGTCCACGAGCGTCAGGACGGCGCCCGGATCCATGAATTCGACGCGCGTCTTGCCCGCTGCGTCCTGGCGCACGACCACGTTGCACGGCAGGAGCGCGCCTATCTCCGGCTCGGCGGCGATCGCCTTGCTGGCGAGCTGCGGGTTGCAGGCGCCCAGGATCTTGTAGGGTGGGAGCTCGAGGCCGAGCTTCTTCTTCATGGTCGCCGCGACGTCGATCTCGGTGAGCACACCGAAGCCTTCCTTGGAGAGCGCCTCGGTCACCTTCTGCACCGCCGCGGCGGGCTCGAGCGCGACGGTCTTGCCGAACGAGTACTTGCTCATGGGATCCTCCAGGCGGTAGCTGCCGGAGCAGATGGGGCCTCCCGGGCGCTGTTCAACCCCGCGGCTAGAAGGTGACGGTAGCCTGGTTGCCGTTCAGCTCGATCTTGGGAGACGGTCCGCCCTGTTGCGTGACCCCCACGTCGTTTACCGACGTCGCGATTCTCGCGGAGGCGCCGGCGACATCGCTTTGCTGGGCCATGGTTTGCTGGCTGCATGTCGGCTGCGGATGCGCGATCGTCGTGGTGCACGAGGCAAGGACGTGGGCGGCGACGCTGACCGTCACGGCGGCTTGTGCGTGGACACTGCCCGCGGCAAGCGCTGCGCCAAGTGCCACCGCCAGTCGAGCTGCGATTGCGGGCCTCGGTGCGTTCGCCATGCGCTTGGATCGTAGGAGGGCAAATCTGCGCATAGGCTACGTCGAGTCGGGCCCCGGCGATAGTGCGCGGACCCCGTTTGGCGCGATTTTCGGACCGGGGGATAAGCCGCCGCGCATGAAATTGCTGCGGCCTGCCGTTCCCTCTTAGAATCCGCACCCTGGGCGGGTGTAGTTCAATGGCAGAACGGCAGCTTCCCAAGCTGCATACGAGGGTTCGATTCCCTTCACCCGCTCCAGCGGCTCACTTCTCGGGCCGTTGCCTGGCCGGCGACGCGATTTTCTCTTTCAGGCGTGCGCGGACCGCCTCGCGCCGCACCGGGTCCATGTGCGGCCAGAGCAGCGTACGGACCGCGTAGTCCACCTGCCGGTACTCGTAGACGCAGTTCTCGGCTCTTTCCTTGGGCAGGTAGCTCTTCTCCATGACGTCGCCGAAGGTCTTCGGGTCGGCGCCGTAGGCGAGGCAGAGCAGGTTGTACAGGCGCTGCTGGGTGAAGGGGTGCACTTCCGCGGCGGTCTCGGCATTCATAGGCTTGTCGCCCGCCTGGCGCGCGTACATGTAGGCGATGCCGCCGATGGCGCTGCGCGCGAACTTCGGACCGAACTGCAGCAGGGTGTACGCGGCGACCATGTCGGCGGCGTCCTCTTCGCGCCCCAGAACCGGAATCTTGAGCAGGTCGAACAGCGCGTGCGCGAACTCGTGCAGGAACACCTCCGCGGTGGGGCCGACGACTGCGTCCTCGGGCGTCACGCCGGCTGCCGTGATTGTGCGAGGCGCGTCGCGCAGCACGCGCGCGAGGTACTCGTAGCACACCGTGACCGAATTGTCCTCGTCGTCGTACCAGGCGTTCTCGACGCCATCGCAGCTCTTGAGCTTGAGCGTCAGCGCATGCGGCAGCTCGAACGGGCTCAGCACATCCCTGAACTCTTCCAGAACGTGACGCTCCTTCAGCGTTTGGTAGATCCTGCGTTGCCCGGGGTCCTTCGGCGCGACATAGAGGATGTCGACGCCGTGACGCGTCGCCGCGAGCGCGCCGACGTGCGGCCCGAGTGTCGCGCACGCCGCGATCAGGACGCAGGCCGAGCGTTTCATCGTGCGTCAGTCTCGCACGGCGTCGTAGCGTCGCCAAGCGCGCGTTGCCGCGAACCCGGGGCTCTTCTAGAATGAAAGTCCGATGCCCGTATCGTTCGAAGGCAAGCTGGTGGTGGCGATCTCCTCGCGGGCGCTGTTCGACTTCGAGGAGGAGAACGCGGTGTTCGAGCGGCGCGGCGAGCGCGAGTACGTGGAGCTGCAGCTGTCGCGCCTGGACGTTCCGGCGAAGGTGGGCGTCGCCTTCCCCCTGGTGAAGAAGCTGCTCGCCTTCAACACGCCCGGCGCGCAGCGCGTCGAGGTCGTGATCCTGTCCAAGAACGATCCGGTGAGCGGCCTGCGGGTGTTCCGCTCGGCGGCGCACGAGGGACTGCGCCTTGAGCGCGGCGTGTTTACGCGCGGCCGTACGCCGTATCGCTATCTCGATGCGCTCAGGGCGAACCTGTTCCTGTCGGCGAACGAGGCCGACGTGATGAGCGCGCTCGAGGCCAAGGTGCCCGCGGCGCGCGTGTATCCGGATTCGGCGCGCGCCGCCGAGCGCCACGCCGACGAAGTGCGCATCGCGTTCGACGGCGATGCGGTGCTGTTCTCCGACGAGGCGGAGCGCGTGTTCCAGGCTGACGGGCTGGATGCCTTCACGCGCCACGAGGCCGAGCATGCGTTGCGGCCGCTGCCGCCCGGGCCGTTCAAGCCGCTGCTCGAGGCGCTCCATCGCCTGCAGCAGGCGGCTGGCACCGACGTGCCGATGCGCCTGCGCACGGCGCTCGTCACCGCGCGCAGCGCACCGGCGCACGAGCGCGCGGTGCGCACGCTGATGCAATGGAATATCGGGGTGGACGAAGCGATGTTCCTCGGCGGCCTGGACAAGGGCGAATTCCTGCGCGCATTCGAGCCGGATTTCTTCTTCGACGACCAGCGCGCGCACGTCGAGTCGGCCAAGCGCCACGTGGCGGCCGGGCACGTGCCCTTCGGCGTGGCCAACATCGATCGGAAGGTGTCATGAAAGCGCTCAAGTACCTCCTGTACGCGGCGGGCGCGCTGGTCGCTCTGGTGGTCATCGGAGCAATCGCGTTCGCGCTGCTGTTCGACGCGAACAGGCTGAAGGGCGAGATCGAGCGCGTGGTCAAGCAGGACACCGGCCGCACGCTGAAGCTGGAAGGCAACCTGCACCTCGCGTTCTGGCCGAGCATCGGTGCGTCGCTGGGGCGCGCGAGCCTGTCGGAGCGCGCGAGCGATGCCACCTTCGCGTCGATCGATTCCGCGCACGTAGCGGTCGCGCTGCTGCCGCTGTTTCGCGGTCAGACGCTCGTCGACCAGGTGCAGCTCGCCGGCCTCAAAGTGAACCTCGTCAAGCGCGCGGACGGCAAGTTCAACTTCGACGATCTGCTCGGCGCGGCCGCGGCGCCGGCGCCGAAGCAGCCGGCCGCAGGGCCTGCGAAGGCCTCCAAGGTCGAGTTCGATATCTCGGGCGTGCGCGTCGAGCGCTCGAGCGTGTCGTACCGCGACCTGAAGAGCGGGCAGCAGATCGCGCTGAGCGATCTGGAGCTGCGCACCGGCCGCATCGCGAGCGGCGTGCCCGGCAAACTCGACGTCTCCGCCGCGATCAAGGGCACGAAACCCGACCTCGATGCGAAGTTCAAGCTCGCGACGGGTTACCGCTTCGACGCCGAGCGCAAGTCGGCGGAGCTAAGCGGGCTCGATGCCCGCATTACACTGTCCAGCCCGGCGCTGCCGCAGAAGACGCTTACCGTGCCGATCACCGGCTCCGCGCAGGCCGACTTCGGCAAAGGCACGGTGCACGCCGACCTGGCCGTGAAGCTGGACGACTCGAACATCCGCGCCAAGCTCGGCGTGGAGAGCTTCGCGCTGCCGTCGTACAACTTCGACGTCGACGTGGACCGCCTGGACGTCGACCGCTATCTGAAGTCGGAACCGCAGGGCAGTGCGGCGGGGGAAAGCGACAAGGCAAGAACCCGCGCCGGGGGAGCGGCCGCGGCGGATACGCCGGTCGATCTCTCCTGGCTCAAGGGCCTTACCGCCCGCGGACGGCTGCGCATCGGCCAGCTGCAGGTCGAGGGCCTCAAGCTCGCTGAGGTGAAGACCGACGTGCGAGCGGCGAACGGGCGCGCCGAGCTCGCGCCGCATTCGGCAAGTTTGTACCAGGGCGCGCTCGCCGGAACGCTGGCGCTCGACGGCAACGCGAATCGCGTATCGCTCAAGGACAAGCTGACGGACATCGCGATCGGACCGCTGGTCAGGGATCTCGCGCAACGCGACGTTATCGAGGGACGGGGCAACGTGAGCCTGGATGTGCAGGCCGCGGGCGCCAGCGCGAATGCGATGAAGAAATCGCTCGCCGGCAACGCGCAGCTCGCGTTGCGCGACGGCGCGATCAAGGGATTCAACGCGGCCGAGGCCTTGCGCAAGGCCGAATCGCTGATCGGCTCGAAGAGCGCGCAGACGCAGGCGGCCGACCAGTCGCAGAAGACCGATTTCAGCGAGCTGACCGCGAGCTTCGTGATTCGCAACGGCGTGGCGCACAACGACGACCTGAATCTCAAGTCGCCGCTGTTGCGCGTGGGCGGGGCAGGCGACATCGACATCGGCAGCTCGCGCATCGACTACCTGGCCAAGGCCTCGCTGGTCGGCTCCGCGCAGGGGCAGGGCGGCAGGGAGCGCGGCGAGCTGCGCGGCATCACCGTACCGGTGCGCGTGGTGGGGCCGTTCGACGCGCTGAAATACGAGGTCGACTACCGGGCGGTCGCCACCGAGGCGGTCAAGTCGCAGGCCACCAAGAAGCTCGAGGAGCAGCTCGGCGGCAAAGGCGCCATCCAGGAGAAGCTGCGCGGCCTGTTCAAGCGCTAGGCGCGAGGCGCCCTTCGCTTACCGCGTGACAGGCGATCCGCCGGGCGCCCGTGCCCTCGAGCGCCGGGCGCTCGGCGGCGCAGCGCGCGTTGGCGTGCGGACAGCGCGGGTGAAATGCACAGCCGGTAGGCGGCGCGAGCGGATCGGGGACTTCGCCGGCGACTGGCGTGCGCCGCGCCCCGATCGCCTCCAGGCGCGGGACGGCGTCCAGCAGCATGCGGGTGTAGGGATGGCGCGGGCGCGCGAACAGCTCCGCGGCTTCGGCGAGCTCCACCAGGCGCCCGAGATACATGACCCCGACCCGGTCCGCGACGTGCGACACCACCGCGAGGTTGTGCGAGATGAACAGATACGTCAGCCCGAGGCGGCTCTGCAGCTCGCTCATCAGGTTCAGGATCTGGGCCTGCACCGACACGTCGAGCGCCGAGGTCGGCTCGTCGCACACCAGGAACTCGGGATTGCCCGACAGGGCGCGCGCGATCGAGATGCGCTGGCGCTGGCCCCCCGAAAACTCGTGCGGGAACTTGTCGCCATCCTCTGCGGCGAGGCCGACCTGGGCTAGCAGCTCGCGCACGCGCGAGCGCTCCGCGCCACGCGTGCGCGCGAGCCCCAGCACCCGGATCGGCTCGGCCACGATGTCGCGCACGCGCCAGCGCGGGTCGAGGCTCGCATAGGGATCCTGGAAGATCATCTGCATGCGCCGGCGCGCGGCGCGCGCCTCGGCGGCGCGCCCCGGGTCGGTGAGCTCGATACCGTCGAATTCGACCGCGCCGCGCGAGGGCGCGTAGAGGCCGACGATCAGCCGCGCGACGGTCGACTTGCCGCAGCCGGACTCGCCCACCAGCGCGAGCGTCTCGCCGCGCCGCACCTCGAAGCTCACCTCGTCGACCGCGCGCAGCAGCTGTCGCGGCGCGCGCTCGAGCATGCGGTTCAGCCACGGCCGCGAGACGTCGAAATCGCGCCCCAGGCCGCGCAGGCGCAGTAAAGGCTGCTCAACCGCGCTCGGCATACAGCCAGCAGGCGACCTGGTTGGCGGCGACAGGCACCTGTGAGGGGCGCTCGAGCGAGCAGCGCGCCAGGCGGCGCGGGCAGCGCGGGTGGAAGGCGCAGCCGCCCGGAATGGCGGCGAGACGGGGCATCGAGCCCTCGATCTGCGCGAGGCGTCCGCGCCGCTGCGCGCCGCCGCTGGCCACGCGCGGTATCGATCCCATGAGGCCGGCGGTGTATGGGTGACGCGCCGCGTGGATCACCTCGCCGACCGGCCCGATCTCGGCGATGCGTCCCGCGTACATCACCGCTACGCGGTCCGCGGTCTCGGCGATCACGCCCATGTCGTGGGTGATCAGCATCACCGCCGTGCCGTGCTCGCGCGCGAGGCGCTTGAGCAGCGCGACGATCTGCGCCTGGATCGACACGTCGAGCGCCGTGGTCGGCTCGTCGGCGATCACCAGGCGGGGCTCGGCGGCGAGGGCGAGCGCGATCACCACGCGCTGTCGCATGCCGCCGGAGAACTGGTGCGGATAGTGCGAGAAGCGTGACTCAGGCGCCGGAATCCCGACCTCCGCGAGCAGCTCGAGGGCGCGCCGTCGCGCGCCCTCGCGGCCGAGACCCAGGTGGGTCAGGATCGTCTCGACCAGCTGCTCGCCGATGGTATAGAGAGGATTGAGCGAGGTGAGCGGGTCCTGGAAGATCGCGCCGATGCGCCGGCCGCGGATGCGGCGCATGCGCTCGGGCGGCAGCCGGTCGATGCGCTCTCCCTCGAGCAGGATTTCGCCCGCCGCGATGCGCCCCGGCGGCTCGAGCAGGCCGATGATCGCCATGCCGGTGAGCGACTTGCCGGCGCCGGATTCCCCGACCACGCCCAGGACCTCGCCCGGCGCGATCGAGAACGAAACGCCGTCGACTGCCACCAGCCTGCCGCGGCGCGTCGGAAATTCGACCCTCAGGCCGCGCACCTCGAGCAGCGGACCGCTCATCGCAGCCTGGGGTTGAGGGCGTCGCGCAGCCAATCGCCCAGCAGGTTGACCGACAGCGCCAGGGCCACCAGGGCGATGCCCGGGAAGACGGTGATCCACCACTCGCCCGAGAACAGGAAGTCGTTGCCCACGCGGATCAGCGTGCCGAGCGAAGGACGCGTCGGCGGCACGCCCACGCCGAGGAAGGACAGCGTCGCTTCGGTGATGATCGCCGTCGCGATGTGGATGGTGCCGATCACCAGCACCGGGCCGGTGACGTTCGGCAGCACGTGCGCGAGCATGATCGCTGCCGGCCGCCGGCCGATAACGCGCGCCGCCTGCACGTACTCCTTGTTCTTCTCCACCAGCGTCGAGCCGCGCACGGTGCGCGCGTACTGCACCCAGCCCGAGGCGCCGATCGCCAGCACGAGCACCGGGATCGCGATGACGTCCTGCGCCTCGTGCGGCAGCATGACGCGCGCCACGCCGTCGATCAGCAGCGCGATCAGGATCGCCGGGAACGAAAGCTGCACGTCGGCGACGCGCATGATGAACGCATCGAGCGCGCCGCCGAAATAGCCTGCGACAAGGCCGAGCGCGACGCCGACCAGCATCGACAGCAGCACCGCTGCCCCGCCCACCGCAAGGGAGATGCGCGCGCCGTACATGATCGTCGAGAGCACGTCGCGCCCCTGGTCGTCGGTGCCGAGCAGGAACGTGCTGCTGCCCTTTGCCGTCCACGCCGGCGGCGTGAAAGCGTCGAGCAGGTTGAGCGAGGCGAGGTCGAAGGGATTGTGCGGCGCGAGCCAGGGCGCGCAGAGCGCGCCCGTGACGCAAGCCAGCGCCACGAGCGCGGCCGCCACGGTGACGGGCGACCTGCGGAAGCTGTACGCGAGGTCGGAGTCCCAGGCGCGAGCGAGCGCTGCGCGCATCGAGCGCTACTTGATCCTGACCCAGCGCAGGTAGTTGAAGTTGTCGGGCAGCTGCACCAGGTCGACCGTCTTCTTCATGCCCCAGGCGAGCGCCTGCTGGTGCAGCGGGATGTGGCCGAAGTCCTCCTTGTGGATGCGGAACGCCTCGGAGATCATCGCCTGGCGCTTTTTCGGATCGGTCTCCGAGGCGATCTTCGCGGTGAGCTCGTCGACGCGCTTGTTGGAGTACCAGCCGAGGTTGAACTGGCCCTGGCCGCCTTCGCCTGGCGTGGCCATCAGCGCGTACAGCGGGTTGTGCGAGTCGTAGGTGGCTGGCGTCCAGCCGAGCATGTAGAACGAGGTGTCGCGCCGCAGGATCTTCGGGAAATAGGTCGCCTTGGGCTCGACCATCAGGTCGACGCGCACGCCCACTTTGGCGAGCATCGCCGCGACGGCCTGGCAGATCTCGGCGTCGTTCACGTAGCGGTCGTTCGGGCAGTTCATTCCGACCTGGAAGCCGTCGGGATAGCCTGCCTCGGCGAGCAGCTTCTTCGAGGCGCCCGGATCGTAGGGGTAGCGCTTGTTTAGCGCGGGGTCGAAGCCCTTGATGCCGGGGGCGACCATGAGCGCGGTCGGGGTCGCCGCCCCGCGCATCACGCGCGACTTGATCGCCTCGATATCGATCGCCTGGTAGAAGGCCCTCCTCACGCGCAGGTCCTTGAACGGGTTCTTGCCCTTGACGTTGGAAAAGAGCAGCTCGTCGCGCTTCTGGTCCATGCCGAGGAAGATCGTGCGCAGCTCCGGGCCCTGCATGACCTTGAGGTTCGGGTCGGCGGCGATGCGCGCGATGTCCTGCAGCGGCACCGGCTCCATCATGTCGATCTCGCCCGAGATCAGCGCCGCCACGCGCGTCGCGGCATTCGCGATCGGGGTGAAAACCGCCTCGCTGAGATTGTGCTCGGGCTTGCCCCACCAGTTCGGGTTCGGCACCAGCACCGTCTTCACGCCCGGCTGGCGCTCCTTGAGCATGAACGGCCCGGTGCCGTTGGCGTGTGTCGAGGCGTAGTTCTCGGTGCCCTTCCTCACGTCCACGGGGCGCAGCGCGTTGTGCTTCTCGCACCAGGCCTTGGACATCATGCGCCACTGGCTGATGACGTCGGGCAGGATCGGGAAGGGCGCGCTGGTCTCGATCTCGACCGTGTAGTCGTCGATCTTGCGCACCTCCTTGAACGATCCGACGTAGGACTGGATGTCCGAGCCTTCGCCCTTGGCGCGCTGGTAGGAGAACACGACGTCGTCGGCGGTGAACGGCGCGCCGTCGTGGAACTTCACGCCGCGGCGCAGCTCGAAGCGCCACACCGTGGGCGAGGTCTGCTTCCAGCTCGTGGCGAGGCCCGGCACCAGCTCGAGCTTCTTGCCGCGGTCGACCAGCGGCTCGTACATGTTGCCGGTGAAGTTGAGCAGCAGCGATTCGTTCAGCATGTACGGGTCCATGGAAAGCGAGTCGCCCTGGTCCGCGTACCTGAAGGTCTTCGCCTGGGCGCCGGCCGCGAGCGCAAGCGCGAGCGCGGCGGCGGCGAAGATGCGGGTGATGCCCATAGTGTTCTCCTCCCG
>Ga0187773_10000682_pt1 | contig 13505 bp, 14 predicted proteins | sample 0216_BV02_MP05_1_FD_133133 | JGI IMG/M metagenome (GOLD analysis project Ga0187773, IMG submission 133133) | Tropical peat soil microbial communities from peatlands in Department of Meta, Colombia - 0216_BV02_MP05_10_MG | ecosystem: Environmental > Terrestrial > Soil > Wetlands > Peat | place...
ACAAGGGGTTGCTCTCCGTCGACGAAGCACTCGAGCGGCTGCTCGCCGGGGCGCACCCGGTCGCGGAAGTGGAGGACGTCCCCACGCTGCAGGCAAGCGGTCGAGTCCTCGCGCGGGCGCAGCACTCGACGATGAACGTTCCGCCGATGGACAACAGCGCGATGGACGGCTACGCGGTGCGGACGGCGGACGTTCCCAAGCCCGAGACGAGGCTCAAAGTGGCGCAGAAAATCCTCGCCGGCTCGGTCGGCAGGGCGCTTGCGCCTGGAACCGCCGCGCGCATTTTCACCGGCGCGCCGATTCCTCCCGGGGCCGACGCGATCGTGATGCAGGAGTTCTGCGAGCAGGAAGGTGATGAGATCGTGGTGAAGAAGGTTCCTGCCGGCGGCGAATGGATCCGGCTTACCGGCAGCGACATCCGGACAGGCGGGGAAGTCCTTCCCGCCAGGATCCGCCTTCGCCCGCAGGACACCGGCCTCGCGGCCTCGGTAGGCATCGCGTCGCTCCCCGTCTACCGACGGGCTCGCCTCGGGCTCTTCTTCACCGGGGACGAGCTGGTCATGCCGGGGGACCCGCTGCCTCCGGGACGCATTTACAACTCGAACCGCTTCACGCTGAACGGGCTCGCGGCGACGTTTGACTGCGAGGTCCGCGACTACGGCATTGTCCCGGATTCTCTCGAAGCGACGCGCTCGGTGCTGCGCCGCGCAGCGGCGGAGTGCGATGTGATCGTTACGTCGGGCGGCGTTTCGGTCGGAGAGGCGGATTTCGTGAAGCCCGCAGTGGAGGCCGAGGGCGAGCTCCTCATGTGGCGCATCTCGATGAAGCCCGGTCGGCCCCTGGCGTTCGGCCGAGTCGCGCGAGCCAGTTTTCTGGGACTGCCCGGGAATCCGGTTTCGAGTTTCGTGACTTTCCTGATCTTCGTCCGCCCGTTCCTGTTGAAGACGCAGGGTATCGCCCAAGTGGAGCCCCACGCGATCCGCGTGCGAGCCGATTTCGACTGGCCCGAACCCGACGCCCGCCGGGAGTTTCTGCGCGTAAAATGGAACGCGCGCGGCGGGCTGGACCTCTATCCCACCCAGGATTCCGCAGTGCTGATGTCCACCGCCTGGGCCGACGGCTTGGTCGATAATCCCGCGAACCACGCGATCCGAGCCGGCGACGTGGTGAGATTCATGCCTTACTCGGAGCTGTACCGATGACGGTCAAGGTGCTCTATTTCGCGAACCTGCGCGAACAGGTCGGGACCTCGGGAGAGGATGTGGACGTCTCGCCGACGACGGTCGCCGGCTTGCGGAGCTTCCTCATGGCCCGCGGCGGTGCCTGGCAGTCGGCGCTGGCCCAGGGAAGGGCCCTCCGGGTCGCGGTGAACCAGGAAATGGCGCAGGCAACGACCCCGGTGAAACCGGGCGATGAAGTTGCGTTTTTCCCGCCGGTGACGGGAGGCTGAAGATGCCGGTGCGCGTTCAGACGCAGGATTTCGACTCCGGCGCCGAGATCGCGGCCCTGCGAAGGGACAATCCCGGGATCGGCGCGGTGGCGAGCTTTATCGGCGTGTGCCGGGACGCGAGCGACGGCGACACGATAACGGAGATGACGCTCGAGCACTACCCCGGGATGACCGAAAGGGCGCTCGAAAACATCGTCGCCGAGGCGAAGAACCGCTGGGACGTCACCGACGTGCTGGTGATTCACCGCGTCGGCGAGCTCAAGCCGACCGACCAGATCGTGCTTGTCGTCGTCACCGGCTCCCACCGCGGCGCGGCCTTCGCGGCCTGCGAGTTCATCATGGACTACCTCAAGACGCGCGCGCCTTTCTGGAAGAAGGAAACAACGCCGCAGGGCGCGCGCTGGGTCGAGGCGCGGGTTTCGGACGACGAAGCCGCGCAGCGCTGGGAGCCGCCGAAGTCGAGCGCCGCCTGAACGACGGAGCCCCGTTTACGGGCGCTGCTCCAACCGGTACCATGGCGCCGTTTCAGGGAGATGGCATACCTCCCACAACCGCCGCAAGGCTGATGATGCCTACGTGAAGCGCCGGAGGGCGTTGGCGTGGGCGTCGCCCCTTACCTCCGTCTTACACATATAACGCGGAACGGAGGTTTTCAATGACTGAAATTTGGGCTGTGGCGGCGCTCTGGCTCGGGCTTGCTCTCGTTGCCGCCGTGCTTTCCATCTGGCTGAAGATTGCCACCGCGCTCTCTGAAATCGTGGTCGGGACCATGGCGCAGCTGGTTCTGGGCGCGGCGCTCGGAGCAGGCCTTCTCGGAGCCGACCAGGTCTGGATCAAGTTTCTGGCAGGCGCGGGGGCGATCGTGCTGACCTTTCTCGCGGGCGCGGAACTCGATCCGGAAGTGTTCAGGCGCAAGTGGAAGGAAGCCACGGCGGTAGGTCTGATCAGCTTCTTCGCCCCTTTCCTCGGCTGTGCAGCGGCCGCGCACTGGCTGCTCGGGTGGGGCGCCGAAGCGAGCTGGCTCGCTGGCGTCGCGATGTCCACCACGTCGGTCGCGGTCGTGTATGCGGTGATGATCGAATTCGGCTTCAATACCACCGACTACGGCAAGACAGTGCTCGCCGCCTGCTTCGTGACCGACCTCGGGACGGTGATTGCCTTAGGGCTGCTGTTCGCGCCGTTTACCCTCAAGACACTGATCTTCGTCGCGGCACTGGCGATCGCCGCAATAGCGCTGCCTTGGCTGACCCCGCGATTCTTCAGGCGGTTCGGCGGTCGGCCTTCGGAGCTCGAAGCAAAATTCCTCCTCGTCTGCCTCTTTGGCCTGGGAGCGCTTGCCGCCTGGGCCGACAGCGAGGCGGTCCTTCCCGCCTATGTGCTCGGGATGATGCTCGCGGGGACGGTCGGAAGAGACCACGCACTGGTGAGGCGCGTGCGCACGCTTACCTTCGGTCTGTTGACTCCTTTTTACTTCATTCGGGCCGGCTCGTTTGTCTCGGTCCCCGCCCTGATCGCCGCGCCGGCAGCGTTTCTCGTGATGCTGGCAGTGAAAGTATCGACGAAGATTGCGGGCGTCTATCCGGTCACACAGGCGTTTCGCTCGCCGAGGAAAGAAGGCATGTACACGACGCTGCTCATGTCCACCGGGCTGACATTCGGCACGATCTCGTCGCTCTTCGGCCTGTCGCACGGTATCGTTGACCAGGGGCAATACTCCGCCCTGGTCGCGGCGGTGATCGCGAGCGCCGTCGTCCCGACGCTGATCGCGAACGCATGGTTCCTGCCGCATCATTTGTTGCCTAGGGCGGACGAAACCAGGAAGGGCGAGCCTGCGCCGATGGCAAGCACAAAGCGGAGCTGAGGCCATGTACAGGAAGATTCTTGTTGGCTACGACGGATCCGAGGCGGGCAGGAAGGCGTTCGACACGGCACTGGAGCTCGCGCTGCGAGACAGGAGCGATCTCTACGTCGTCACGGTGTCAAGGCCGCCGGAATTCGGCGACGACGTGGAAACCGAGGCGGTGATCGAGAACTCGCGCGAGCATCACCGCAAGCTGTTGGTGCCCCTCCAGGCCATAGCCTCGCAAAAGAAGGTTCACGCTCACTTCGAGCTGGCGGTGGGACACGCGGCCGAGCAGATCATCTACTACGCCGACCGGCATCAGGTGGATCTGATCGTCGTCGGCCATCGCGGCCGCTCGAAATTCGCGCGCCTTCTGCTCGGCTCGGTCTCGAAGCAGGTCACCGAGCACGCGGACCGGCCGGTGCTCGTGGTGCGCTGATCCGCCTGCTACCCGGAACGCAATGCTCGAAGTGCACATACCGGGCTTCGCGTCGCTGCGCCTTCAGCATCTTGTCCTCGACTACAACGGCACGCTCGCCGTCGACGGCCGGCCGCTGCCCGGCGTCAGGCGCCGTCTGCACGCGCTGTCGCGCACGCTCGAAATTCACGTAGTTACCGCAGACACGTTCGGAGTCGCACGGGCCAAGCTTGCGGGCCTCCCTTGCCGTGTGTCGATTCTCGCTGAACGCGCACAGGACCGGGCCAAGCTCGGCTACGTCAGGCGCTTGGATGCGGGACGGACCGTCTGCGTCGGCAACGGGCGCAACGACCGGCTGATGCTCAAAGCGGCTGCGTTGGGAATCGCAGTGCTGCAGGGGGAAGGAGCGGCGGGCGCCACGCTGGCGGCGGCGGACCTCGTGGTGCCGACAATCACCGAGGCGCTCGATCTTCTGGTTCGGCCGCTGCGCCTGGTTGCGTCGTTGCGTTCCTGAAACCTGGAAACCGAAGGACGATTGGTCCGGTGGATCTTAGCTTTCCGGAGAAGATCCGCTGCCACTCGTGTAATGCGGATCGTGCTGTGATCTGGCGGGAGGTCTACGAGATGCCGGAGGGAGTGGCCGGCGTTGCGCTGGCAAGATGCCGGAAATGCCAGCATACCTTCGTGCGCTTCCTGGGCGAGACCGGGGCCGCCGCCAGGCTGGCCGAACGCTGGCTCGGCATCAGGCGGGCCTGATTGCAGCTAGCCCCGGCCGGCCAAGCGCAGGTTCGCCTGGGTCAGGCGGTCGACCAGAACCCGCATGAACGCCTTGTTGAACCCGACTTGGCAGGTATCCGTCGCCGCGCGCAGCGCGTCTGCCTTGATCTCGATTACGGTGACGCTGGTCGCGGCAGTGATGGTTGTCGTGCGGCGCTCGACCCGATCGCTGAAGTACAGGATTTCGCCGAAACAGCCTCCGGGCCTGATCGTGTTCAGTTGCTTGCCCAACAGAGTGACCGTGACCTCGCCTTCGATGAGCAGGAAAAAACTGTCGCCCTGGTCGGCCTCGCGGATGATGACGCTCCCGGCATCCATCTCCTTCCAGCTGCCGATCCGCACGACCTCCCAGAGTGCAACGTCGTCGAAGTCCTCGAAGAAGGGCATGTCTCGCAGCCCGTTGAACTTCTCTGAATCGGATACCGATTGGCCTGCGAGCCGCAGGGCCGTAAAGGCCTGACTCAGGTCCTTGCCGAATTCGAGCCAGGCCTGATAGCGTCGTCTGCGATCCTTTTCTATCGCCTTCATCACGATCTGGTCCAGGAGTGGAGGCAGATCCGGGCGCAGCATCGCAGGGCGCACGGGCGGGGTGTTGAGAATGGCGTGAACCAGGCTCGCCTGTGAGGGCGCTTCAAAGGGCAGGCGGCCGGTCAGGAGGCGATACATGACCACGCCCAGCGAATAGATGTCGGTCTGATGGGTCACGTCCTCCAGGCGAATCTGCTCCGGCGACATGTATGCGGGCGAGCCGACTCCGGTGAGCTGGGTGGTTTCGTGACCGAGGCGCTGCTGAAACGAGGCCCCGAAGTCGCTGACCTTGGTATCGCCCGATTGCGAGAGCAGGATGTTGCCCGGCTTGATATCGCGGTGTATCACGCCGTGCTGAAAGGCATACTCCAGGGCGCGGATGCACTTGAAAATGATCTCTACGACCTTGTTCAGCGGCAGCAGGCTGGTCACGTCCGAATACGCTTCGAGCGTCGTGCCGGGAACGTACTCCATTACGAGGTAGCTCTGCTCGGGCTCGATCACCGCGTCGAGGATCTCCACGATGTGGGGATGGCTGAGTTTCCCCGCGAGCGCCGCCTCGGCCAGGAAGGCCTTGTGCATCATGCGTTCCGTCTGGGCGTTGATGTTCTGGTCGAACAGAAATACCTTGATGGCGACTTCGCGCTCGGCAAAGGGGTCGCGCGCGAGAAACACGCGACTCGTGGCCCCTTTGCCGATCTCGCGAACGATCGGGTACTTTCCGAGGTGTTCCTTGAATTCGAATTGCTTTGCCATGCCGGCGGATCGTCTTTCCGACCGCGCAAGTCTATCAGTCTCGGCAGAGACCCGAACTGCCGTCGACCGACATCGAGCGCGCTCACCCCATATCGGTCAGACAGGGCAGGCAGAGCGGCCCGACCGAAAAATCCGACCCGTCAGTCAATACTGGTAGAAGTGTTTCTCGCTCTCAGCCTTCCTGAGAAGGCGCTCGACATCGGCCAGACTTGTCGCGCGCGACAGATATTCGTCAAGCGGGCTGGAACGAAGCTTCGTGCGGGCCCAGTCAGCCAGTTGACGAAGCAGGTGGGCGAGGGACTGTTTGGACTGCTGTTCACCGCGCGGGAGGACGGTGTCGGGCAAGGGTTCCGGTGCAGGGACATCCCTGCTTGGCCCTTGGCGGATTATTCCATCGCCCTCATACATCGGCATGCTGTTCTTGGCATACATAATTACTATCCTTGTCTAGAATGGTGCGCTGCACCAATCAATATACGTCCTGGGTGGGCATAAATCAAGTATCTCTCTTAATATCATTGACATATATTTCACACTTCAAGTTTGATTCGTCCGTGTTGCCATGCGGAATATCAGCTCAAGTCTGAGCGTCCCTTCCCGAATCCCGCGCCCGACGCCCACGGGCAAGGCGGGCGCTTGAAAACGGTGCTGCGCCCCCCACCTGCGTGTCAGGCACGCAACCCTGATGGCAGCCAATGCGCTTCGACAAACTCACTACCAAGTTTCAGCAGGCCCTCGCGGACGCGCAGAGCACCGCGGCCGGGCAGGACCATCAATTCATCGAGCCTCTGCACCTGCTTTCGGCGCTGCTTGCGCAGGACGACAGTTCCGGTGCATCGCTCCTGTCGCGCGCCGGGGTGAACGTTCCGCGACTGCGCGAATCGATCAAAGCGGCGATCTTGCGCCTGCCCAAGGTGGAGGGCCATGGAGGCGAGGTGCAGGTGTCGCGCGAGCTCAACGCCTTGTTCAATCTGACGGACAAGGAAGCGCAAAAGCGGGGGGACGAGTTCATCGCCTCGGAGCTGTTCCTTCTGACGCTTGCGGACGAAAAGGGCGAAGCAGGCCGCCTGCTCAGAGAAGCCGGTGGGACCCGGAAGGCGATCGATCAGGCGATCAAGGCGGTGCGCGGCGGCGAGACGGTAAGCAGCGCCGAGTCCGAGGGACAGCGCGAAGCCCTCAAGAAATACACGCTGGATCTGACGGAGCGCGCGCGCTCGGGAAAGCTCGACCCGGTGATCGGGCGCGACGATGAAATCCGCCGCGTCATCCAGATCCTGCAACGGCGCACCAAGAACAATCCGGTGCTGATCGGTGAGCCGGGCGTTGGAAAGACCGCGATCGTTGAAGGCCTCGCGCAACGCATCGTCAACGGCGAGGTGCCGGAGACGCTCAAGGACAAGCGGGTGCTGTCGCTCGACATGGCGGCGCTCCTGGCCGGGGCGAAGTACCGCGGAGAGTTCGAGGAGCGCCTGAAAGCCGTGCTCAAGGAGCTGGCGCAGGACGAGGGCCGCACCATAGTCTTCATCGACGAGCTGCATACGATGGTCGGCGCCGGCAAGGCCGAGGGGGCGATCGACGCGGGCAATATGCTGAAGCCGGCGCTGGCGCGCGGCGAGCTGCATTGCGTCGGCGCGACGACTCTCGACGAGTACCGCAAGTACATCGAAAAAGACGCGGCGCTGGAGCGCCGCTTCCAGAAGGTGCTGGTGGGCGAGCCTACCGTGGAGGCGACCATTGCGATCCTGCGCGGTCTGCAGGAAAAGTACGAAGTGCACCACGGCGTGGACATCACCGACCCGGCGATCGTCGCTGCCGCCGAGCTCTCGAACCGCTACGTCACCGATCGCTTCCTTCCCGACAAGGCGATCGACCTGATCGACGAGGCGGCCGCGCGCATCAAGATGGAGATCGACTCCAAGCCGGAGGCCATGGACCGGCTCGACCGGCGCCTCATTCAGCTCAAGATCGAGCGCGAGGCGGTAAGGAAGGAAAAGGATGAGGCTTCGCTGAAGCGGCTTTCGCTGCTCCAGGAGGAAATCAAGAAGCTCGAACGCGAGTACGCCGACCTGGAGGAAGTCTGGAAAGCCGAGAAGGCGCAGGTGCAGGGGTCGCAGCAGGTCAAGGAAGAGCTTGAGAAGCTCAAGCTCGAAATGGATGCCGCCAAGCGCAAGGGCGACTGGCAGAAGGTGTCCGAGCTCCAGTATGGGCGCATTCCCCAGCTCGAGGCGCAGTTGAAGAAGGCCGAAAAGTCGCCGTCGAAGCAGGACAAGCCGAGGCTGCTGCGCACCCAGGTGGGCGCGGAGGAGATCGCCGAGGTCGTATCCCGCGCGACCGGCATTCCGGTTTCGAAGATGATGCAGGGCGAGCGCGACAAGCTGCTCGCCATGGAAGACAAGCTGCACGAGCGCGTCGTCGGTCAGGACGAGGCGGTGCGCCTGGTCGCCGACGCCATCCGGCGCTCGCGGGCGGGCCTCTCGGACCCGAACCGGCCTTACGGCTCCTTCCTGTTTCTGGGCCCGACCGGCGTGGGGAAGACGGAACTCTGCAAGGCGCTCGCCGCCTTCCTCTTCGATTCGGAAGACCACCTCATCCGCGTGGACATGTCGGAATTCATGGAGAAGCACTCGGTTGCGCGGCTGATCGGCGCGCCGCCCGGATACGTCGGCTACGAGGAGGGCGGGCACCTGACCGAAGCGGTGCGGCGCAAGCCCTACAGCGTGATCCTGCTCGACGAGATCGAGAAGGCCCATCCGGACGTGTTCAACGTGCTCCTGCAGGTGCTCGACGACGGCCGCATGACCGACGGCCAGGGCCGTACCGTGGATTTCAAGAACACCGTGGTCGTCATGACTTCCAACCTCGGGTCGCAGATGATCCAGCAGATGGCGGGCGACGACCCGGGGCTCATCAAGACCGCGGTCATGGCCGAGGTCAAGACCCAGTTCCGGCCGGAGTTCGTCAACCGGATCGATGAGATCGTGGTGTTCCATGCGCTCGACGAGAAGCACATCCGCGACATCGCGAAGATCCAGCTTCGGTATCTCGAGGAGCGGATCGCCAAGCTCGAGATGAGCCTCGAGGTCGCCGACAGCGCTCTCGCGCAGCTCGCCAAGGCCGGTTTCGATCCGGTCTACGGCGCACGGCCCTTGAAGCGCGCAATTCAACAGACCATCGAGAATCCCCTCGCCAAGCAGATCCTCGAAGGCCGCTTCGCCGCGAAAGACGTGATCCGGGTCGACTACCACGGCGGAGCGATGCACTTCGACAAGGCAGCAGCAAGGCCCGCGCAGAAAGCGGCAGCAGCGCGCTGAGCACTTGCTGCGACGCGAGGCCCGGGGCAGAATCCGGGTTCCATGTTCGTCGCCGACTCCAAACGCCTGACTCACGCCGGCGCCAAGAAGATCGCGGATACCGCGGTCGCGAAGGCGAGGCAGGCTGGGATCGCGATCTCGGTCGCGGTCACCGATTCAGGGGGCCATCTCATCACGTTCGAGCGCATGGACGGCGGGCGCTTCCACACCCTGCACTCGGCGACCACCAAGGCGGTATGCGCCGCATCGAACAAGCGTCCCACCTCCTCGCACGGTGCTCAGGGGCAGACGCTCGACGTGGCACACGCGCTCGGGCTTGCACTCGCGGCAGGCCCGAAGCGCTGGACGGCGATGGAGGGGGGGTGCCCGGTCATCGTGAACGGAGAGTGCATCGGCGGCGTCGGCGTGAGCGGCGGCGACTGGGCGACCGACGAGCGCATCGCGCGAGAAGCCGTGGAAGCTGTCGGCGCAAGCCCGAAGTAATGGAGCCTCTCCGCGTCGCCTGCATCGGCATGGGCTGGTGGTCGGACGTGCTTGCCGACGCGATCCAGCGCTCAAAGAAGCTGAAGATCGCTGCGTGCTACACGCGCTCGGAGGACAAGCGCAAGGCCTTCGCCGCGAAGTACGGCTGCGCCGCGGCGCCGAGCTACGAGGCGATCCTCAAGGACCGCTCGATCGAGGCGATCGTCAACACCACGCCGAACAACGTGCACCTGGAGACGACGCGCGCCGCTGCCCAGGCAGGCAAGCACGTCTTTCTCGACAAGCCGATCGCCAACTCGGTTTCCGAGGGTCGAGCGATCGCGGAAGTTTGCCGCAAGGCGCAAGTGGTGCTCGCGCTCGGCTACCAGCGGCGCCGCGAGAGCCATTTCCGCTGGATCCGCGAGAGAATCGACGCCGGGGAGTTCGGGAAGCTGGTCAACGCCGAGGCGAACATCAGCCGCGACCGGCTGGGGAAGATCGACCTCTCGTCGTGGCGGTATACGGCGGCGGGGATGCCCGGGGGCGTGATGCTCCAGTTCGGCATCCACTACAGCGACGTGCTCGAGTACCTTTTGGGGCCGGTGAAGGCGGTCAGCGGCCGCTTCGCGCAGCTCGTCCTGCCCGGGGACAACCCCGACGTCGCGAGCCTCGTCCTCGAGCACGAGAACGGTGCGCTCTCCACGCTCAACGCGAGCTATGCCTCGGCCTCTGAGTATTACCTGATGAACGTATATGGGAAGGAAGCGAGCGCGTATTACGATATGCACTCAGGGCTGCGGGCGCTCAGGCGCGGCGGTGGCGAGGTGACCCCGGTCCCGTGCGCGAAGAAAGACACTTTCGTCGAGGAGCTGGAAGAATTCGCAATGGCGGCGCGCGGGGAGGGCGCGCCGGAGATGGGCGGCGAGGCGGCGTCCCGGTCGCTCGCCGTGATAAGAGCCGGGATCGTCTCGGCGCGCGAGGGGCGCCGGGTCGAGGTTGCGGAGATGATGTCAAAAGACTGAGGCAAGGAGGAAAAGATGAAATCCCTGTTGATGCTTGCCTGCGCGCTGGTCGCCACGAGTGTCCACGCGCAGGAACCGCAGTTCCCCCAGAAGGGCCCGATCGAGATCACCGTGCTCTTCCCCGCCGGCTCCTCGGCGGACGTGACCGCGCGACTGCTCGCCGACGGAATGTCCAAGCAGCTCAACGCCAAGGTGCTGGTGGTCGACCGGCCGGGTGCCGGCGGCGCGATCGGTTACAAGTACGTCGCCTCGCAGAAGGCGGACGGATACTCGCTGGTCTGGAACTCCAACTCGATCTCCACGACTTTCCATTCCGGGATGCTGCCTTTCGACTACCGCGCTTTCGACCCGGTCGCCCGGGTGCTGGTCGAGTCGCCGGTGATCGCGGTGAAGGGCGACGCGAAGTGGAAGACGCTGGGCGAATTGATTGCGCAGGCGAGATCGCGTCCCAAGAGCGTCACCGTCGGAAACTCCGGCGTCGGCAGCCATACGCACATCTCCTCGGTGGCGCTGTTCAAGGCGGCCGGAGCAGAGGTGGTGGACGTTCCCTTCGGCGCGGCGCAGGTTGTGCCGAGCCTGCTCGGAGGGCAGGTCGACGCGGTAGTGCAGCTGCCGGCGGCGCTGTCGGGATACGTGAAATCGGGGCAGGTACGGCTGCTCGCCTCGCTCACCTCGGCGCGCGACTCCGCGCTCGGCGACGTACCGACGGCGCGCGAGCAGGGCTTCGACGTGTCGCTCGAAGCCTGGCGCGGAATCGCCGTTCCCAAGGGGACGCCGAAGCCGGCGGTTGCGACGCTCGAGGTGGCGATTAGGAAAACCGCCGAGAGCCCGGATTTCGCTCAGGCCTGCGAGAAGCTCGGTGTGCGCCCGGCGTACCTGCCGGCGACGGACTTCGGCCAACTGATCGCCAAGGAAGACAACGAGCTCGCGCGCATCATGCAGGTCATCGGGCTCAAGAAGCAGCCCTAGGGCTTCCCTAACGCGGCGTGCCGAGATCGGCGCGCAGGGCGCGCGAACGCCGCACCATGTCTCGCCAGAGCGTGGACGTATCCTTCCGGAAGACCGTCTCGGCGTCGGCGTCGACCATCAGCCAGGCGCCGCTCTGGACTTCGCTGCGCAACTGGCCGGGCCCCCAGCCCGAGTAGCCCGCAAAGAAGCGGATTCTGTCCGGGGGTGCGCTGACGAGCGCATAAACGGTATCCGGGTTCAGCGCCAAGTACAGGCCGGGCAGCATCGCGAGCGCTTTGCCCGGAATCCGGTCGGCCATGAACAGGGCGAACATGCTTTTCAGCTGCACGGGCCCGCCAAAGAAAATGGGATCGGTGAAACGCTTGAAGCGCTCGCCCGGAAGCAGATCCGCAAACGAGCGATCGGTGGGCCGGTTGATGATGACGCCGGTTGCCTGCGCGTCACGGTTCTCGGTCACCAGTATGACGGTTTCCCGGAAATTGGGATCGCGCATCTCCGGCTTTGCCACGAGGAAGAACGTCCGCGGGGATTCCTGGCTAAGGGCGGTGGCCGCAAGGGATGCGACGAACAGGGCCAACAACGGGAGTGCGCGACGAGCCTTGCTCATCCGGGGAGGTATCCGCACTCCAGGACGGCGGCTCGCGGGCGCGGATTAGGGCGAACCAGGGCGATGCCCTGGCGTGCAGCAGTTCCCTGCGCGGTGATTGCGCGAGCGCGCCTGACCAGTTCCTCCCACAGGCTTCCCGGGTCTTTGCGGAAAACCAGGTCGGGATCCGGTTCCAGCACGAACCACAGGCCGCGGTCGACCTCTCTCCGCAGCTCGCCGGGACGCCAAACGACATAGCCGACGTAGTAGCGCGCATCATTGGGTGTTTCCTCGATGATGTGATCGACCACGGCGGCCTGTGTCGCGAGGAACAGTTCTTTCATCATCCGGATCGATCCGGCTCCCGGAGTATGGTCGGTGCGGACAACGGCGAAAATTGCCTGGCGCAGCATCGGCCCGCCGAAGTACACGGGGTCGCGAACGGACTTGGAAGGCGCGTGCTGTGGAAACAGGCTTGCCAGAGAGCGTCCCGTCGGGCGGTTGATGATGACGCCCACGTGCCTGGCGTTGTCTATCGGGACTGCGAGCAGCACGGTGCCCTGGTAGTCGGGGTCGACCAGTCGCGGCGAGGCCACCAGGGTCAGCGCGCCAGCCGGATCGCCCTCCTGCGAATGGGCGGGCAGCAAAGGAGCCAGCCCCAACGCGAGCAGCATCCAAAAGCGGCGCATCTGTATCCATTCCACCGGAAACTTCACTGACCGAAGAGTTTAGCCGAAGAGCGGGGCTTTGGGCGTCTGGAAAGTTGTGCACGCCGAAAACATCCCGCGAGGTGGTCATTGACCATCCCCACAGCCTGCATGAATGCGTAGACGATGGTCGAGCCGACGAAGCGGAAGCCGCGCCGCTTCAGGTCCCTGCTGATGGCGTCCGAGAGCGGCGTGCGGGCGGGGACCTGTCTCAGGTTGCGCCGAACGGCCTGCAGCGGCCGCCCCCCGACGAAACCCCAGACGTAGGCATCGAAGGAGCGGAATTCCCGCTGTATTCGGAGGAAGGCGCGGGCGTTACCGATCGCGGACTCGATCTTGAGGCGGTTGCGCACGATTCCGGGATCCGCGAGCAGGCGCTTCACCTCTCGCGCTCCGAAGCGCGCCACTTTCGACGGGACGAAGCCGGCGAAGACGCGGCGGTAGTTTCCCCGCTTGTTGAGGATCGTCGACCAGGAGAGCCCCGCCTGTGCGCCCTCGAGGATGAGGAACTCGAACAAGCGCCGGTCATCATGGACGGGGACGCCCCATTCCTCGTCGTGGTAACGGACGTACAGCTCGCTGCCCAAGCACCAGGAACAGCGCTTCAGCTTCTCGGCCACCACTAGGCGCTGAACGCCTGGATGCCGGTCTGCGCTCTCCCGAGGATCAGCGCATG
>Ga0187773_10000683_pt1 | contig 13504 bp, 14 predicted proteins | sample 0216_BV02_MP05_1_FD_133133 | JGI IMG/M metagenome (GOLD analysis project Ga0187773, IMG submission 133133) | Tropical peat soil microbial communities from peatlands in Department of Meta, Colombia - 0216_BV02_MP05_10_MG | ecosystem: Environmental > Terrestrial > Soil > Wetlands > Peat | place...
GCGCTCACGACGCTCGAGGTGATCGAGAAGGAAGGGCTCCTCGCCCACGCGCACCACATGGGCGAGATCGTCATGGGCGGCCTGAAGAGCGAGCTCGCGGGTGTGGCCGGCGTGAAGGAAGTGCGCGGCATGGGCCTCATGATCGGCGTCGAGCTCGACCGTCCCTGCGGCGACATCGTGCGCCGCGGGCTCGAGGCGGGGATCGTCGTGAACGTGACGGCCGACCGCGTGATCCGGCTCCTGCCGCCGCTCGTGATCCAGGAAGCGCAGGCGAGAACTCTCGTCGCGACCCTCGCGCCGATCGTGAAGGCGTTCCTCGCCGAGGCGCCGGCCGCCGCCGCCGCGTGAAGCATTTCCTCCAGCTCACGGACCTCGAGCGCGGGGAGCTGGAGCACCTCTTCGAGCGCACGCGCGTCATCAAGGAGCGCTTCAAGAACTACGTCGCCTACCAGCCGCTCGCCGACCGCATGCTCGCGATGGTGTTCGAGAAGAGCTCGACGCGCACGCGGGTGTCCTTCGAGGCGGGCATCCACCAGCTGGGCGGCTCCTCGATCGTGCTCAACACCGGCGAGACCCAGCTCGGGCGCGGCGAGCCCATCGAGGACGTCGCGCGCGTGGTCTCGCGCATGGTGGACATCGTGATGATCCGCACCTTCGAGCACTCGATCATCGAGCGCTTCGCCTCGCAGTCGCGCGTGCCGGTCATCAACGGGCTCACCAACGACTACCACCCGTGCCAGGTGCTCGCCGACCTCTACACCTTCCTCGAGCATCGCGGGCCGGTCGCGGGACGGAGCGTGGCCTGGATCGGCGACGGCAACAACATGTGCAACACGTGGATCCAGGCCACGCGCCTCTTCGACTTCCGGCTGCGCATCTCGACTCCGCCGGGCTACGGCGTGGCCACCGGCATGGTGTCGCCGGCGGATCGGGGGCGCGTCGAGGTGTTCGCCGACCCCATGGAGGCCGCGCGGGGCGCGGATCTCGTGACCACCGACGTGTGGACCAGCATGGGCTGGGAGGGCGAGGAGGAGAAGCGCCGGAAGGCGTTCGCCCCGTTCGCCGTCGACGCGGAGATGATGGCCGCCGCGGACCCGAAGGCCCTCTTCATGCATTGCCTGCCCGCGCACCGCGGGGAGGAAGTCTCCGCCGAGGTGATCGACGGCCCGCGGAGCGTGGTCTGGGACGAGGCCGAGAACCGCCTCCACGTCCAGAAGGCCCTCATGGAATACCTGCTCCTCGGCAAGGTCGAGACGTAGGGAATCCCTACTCGCCCTTTTCGCCCAGCAGGGGCACGCCGCCGCTCGCCGGGCCGAGGAGGCCGGTCTCCGAATAGAGGCGCAGCTTGTCGCGCGTGTCGGCGATGTCGAGGTTGCGCAGGGTGAGCTGCCCGATTCGGTCGGCGGGGGTGAAGAACGCCTCGCCCTTCTCCATCGTGAGCCGCTCGGGCTTGTAGGTGAGGTTGGGGCTGCGGGTGTCGAGGATCGAGTAGTCGTTGCCCCGGCGCAGCTCCACCGTCACCTCGCCCGTCACGGCGCGCGCGACCCAGCGCTGCGCGGTTTCGCGCAGCATCATCGCCTGCGGGTCGAACCAGCGGCCCTGGTAGAGCAGCCGCCCCAGGCGCCGGCCGTTCCCGCGGTACTGCTCGAGGGTGTCCTCGTTGTGGATCCCGGTCACCAGCCGCTCGTAGGCGAGGTGCAGCAGCGCCATGCCGGGCGCCTCGTAGATGCCGCGGCTCTTCGCCTCGATGATGCGGTTCTCGATCTGGTCGGACATGCCCAGGCCGTGGCGCCCGCCGATGGCGTTCGCCTCCGCGAAGAGCGCCACCGCGTCCTTGAACGTCTGCCCGTCGAGGGAGACCGGCACGCCTTCCTCGAAGGCGACCGTCACCGTCTCGGGCTTCACCGCCACGTCCTCGCGCCAGAACGCGACGCCCATGATCGGGTTCACGATGCGGATGCCCTTGTCGAGGAACTCGAGGTCCTTCGCCTCGTGCGTGGCGCCGAGGATGTTGGAGTCGGTGGAGTAGGCCTTCTCCACGCTCATCCTGTAGTCGAAGCCGCGCCGGATGAGGTACTCGCTCATCTCCCTGCGGCCGCCCAGCTCGTCGATGAAGCGCTGGTCGAGCCACGGCTTGTAGATGCGCAGGTTCGGGTTCGCGAGCAGGCCGTAGCGATAGAAGCGCTCGATGTCGTTGCCCTTGAAGGTGCTGCCGTCGCCCCAGACGTGGACGCCGTCGTCCTTCATCGCCACCACGAGCATCGTGCCCGTCACCGCGCGCCCGAGCGGCGTGGTGTTGAAGTAAGTGGCGCCGGCGGTGGAGATGTGGAACGCGCCGCACTGGATCGCCGCGATCCCCTCGGCCACGAGCTGCGGGCGGCATTCCACCAGCACCGCCTTCTCGGCGCCGTATCGCCGAGCCTTCCGCGGGATCTCGTCGTGGTCCGGCTCGTCGGGCTGCCCCAGGTTCGCGGTGTACGCGTAGGGAATCGCGCCCTTCTCGCGCATCCACGCCAGGGCCGCGCTGGTATCGAGCCCGCCGGAGAACGCGATGCCGACCTTCTCGCCGGCGGGGAGGGACTGCAGGATCGTGGCCACGGAGCCCGGGCTGCGCGGGGAGAAAAGGGCGATTCTACGTCAGGAACCCGCCCCGATCCGCGCGTCGGGGCGGCGGACCGGGCGGCGCGATAGAATTCCGCCATCGGGAGCCCCAAGCCGGAGGAAGCCGGATGCCGTCGTTCGACATCGTGTGCGAAGCCAACGCCGTCGAGGTGAAGAACGCCGTCGACCAGGCGAACAAGGAGATCGCCAACCGCTACGACTTCAAGGGCTCCGACTCGCGCGTCGAGCTCAAGGAGAAGGAGCGCGAGATCACCGCGTTCGCCGACGACGAGTTCAAGCTCGGGCAGGTGCGCGACGTGCTGATGGCGAAGCTCGCCAAGCGCGGCGTGGACGCGCGCTTCCTCGAGCCCGGGAACCCCGAGAAGATCGGCGGGGACAAGGTGAAGCAGAAGATGGCGGTGAAGAACGGCGTCGACGCCGACCTCGCGAGGCGCATCGTGAAGATGGTGAAGGACTCGAAGCTCAAGGTGAGCGCCTCGATCCAGGGCGACGTCGTGCGCGTCGCCGGAGCCAAGAAGGACGCGCTGCAGGAGGCGATCGCGCTGGTGCGCGCGGGCGTCACCGACGTGCCGCTTTCCTACCAGAACTTCCGCGACTAGCCAGCCAGTCGGGAGTTTTTGCCGGCGGGCCTCGCCCGGCGGGTTCGGCTGTCCCGTTTCCGAGGCGTTCGCGGATGCGCCGGTTCTGACGGCGGTTCCGCCGCCAGATCCCTCACCTTCAAAGCTCTTGCCCGCTCGCCGCGCGCTCGATCCACCCAACGCGAGGTGTCCATAGGCCTTCGGCATCCTGCTCGCCCACCCGCACCTGGTTGCAGGCGGAAAAGCCTACAGCGCCAGCGGACGAAGTTAAATCTTGCGATATCTTGATTTGTAATAAGAGTTGACACGTATTGTCAAACTGAGATATATCCTCGGCTCAAACAGACATCTACGACAGAGATCGAAGCGGACCTGCGATGGCAGGGACCTGCCAGATCAGCCGTAGGGTCCGTGGATTTGCCGTTGCGGTTGTTGGACATGACGCCCCATCGATCATGAGAATAAATGACTGTGATCATAAGAATAGATAATGAATCAAGTCATGCCGCCTCACGTTTCGCCGTGAAAATTGACCCGCCTAATCTGGTGATTTCTGGCTCTTCGTCTACTTAACCCTTTCGAGGAGGAGGGAGAACGTGAGACCAACAACTACTACGCTATTAGGTTCAATTGCAATCGGCTTCGGCTGCATGTCGGCGCAAACCCAGGCTCTCGCCGACAGCCCTGCAAACCAATTCTGGAATGGCGAGAAGCAGTATCAGGTTCACTGCTCCTCATGCCACGGCAATTGGGGGCAGGGAATCGGCATTTTCGGCCCCCCCCTCAAGGGAGATCCCTTCGTGACCAGTGCGCCGGCGAATATCGTCGCCCAAACGGTCATCGATGGCAGGCAAGGTCCGTACAAGCATTTCAAGGCCTATTCCGGTATGCCGGAGTTCAATTATCTCGACGTAGGTGAAGTCGATGCGATCGTCGACTACTTGAAGAACGGCCTTCAAACGGCCCCTCCGAATACCTACCCGCCCCATTCACCGTCATGAGCGAGTTGTGAGGACCCACCGGATGCGAGATTGACAGGTAATTACAACTTCTTTGAGGGGGAGTACCAACACAATGAGATACCTACAACGGTCAATGGTTCGCTTGTGTCTGGCGGCCGCAAGCGCGCTCGCATTGAATGTGCTCACCATGAATTCGGCGCAGGCAATGCCATCGTTCGTCCGTCAAACCGGCATGAGCTGCAACCAATGCCACTTCACGCACGACCCGGTGCCGAATTTCACGATCCAGGGCATGAAGTTCCGGTCCATGGGTTATCGCATTCCGGAGCGCGCCACCAAATTGCGCGCGGGTTCGCCGGGCGCTACGCAGGGTGAGACGCTCGACCTGCCCATGTGGGACTACCTTTCCTTCCGTTTCGAAAGCGATCTTGTGAGCAAGTCCAAGGCGCCGGGCGGTGAAACCACCGAAACCGCCAGCAACCCTACGACCCGATTTGCGTTCTTTGCGACCGGGCCGGTGACCGACCATATCGGCTTCTGGAACGAGTTTTACTTCACCGGCAATGGCGCCAATAACGCCATAGGGGGCAGTGGCGATGGAGGCAGCGCCTGGGCCCCGGGGCTCACGGCGTGGGATGAATACGATCTGGTCTGGACCGTCAATCCGGATGCGATCCAGGAAAACGGTGACGTCTATAGCATCCGCTTCACCAACCAGGGCATCTCGGAGACCGACGGTTTCGGTCCCGGCCCGGGCGGCGTGCCGAGCTTCATCGGTCCGCGCGGCGGGATTGGTGGCTATGACCATCCCCCGGAGGGTGGCTTCCGAGCGACCGGCTGGATGCACGACCGGTGGGTGTGGCAATTCGGAATACGCACCGGCGACAACAACAGCGGTTGGGCCCAGAAGATGTACGAATACTCGGCGGCCTATTTCTTCAGGAACGCAAGCGACGATACGATTGCGCTGCGGCTCATGGGTCAATGGGGCGATGACGAGATCCCGTATGCGACCAGCACGAATACGCAGAGTGGAGCCAACCAGAATCCGCTCGTCTACACGTACAGGGACGCCATTCCCGGTATTTCGGCGACGCGCGGCGCCGGTCTTGGCCCTTACCTGAACACCGACCTCGACAGGAACGTCGCCTACACTCCGCAAATTCGTTGGCAGAAGTCCGACGTCGGAGCCGATGGCGGGACCAGCTGGCTGCTCGCGGCTGGATATGGCTATGGCAAGGACACGTACAAGGACAGCGCTTCGTTCGAGACGAGTTCACTCGGTGCCTCGTTCCTGTACTGCTGGATGCATACGTATTGCGCCCAGCCGATCTATACGCACTCCCTGAAGCAGAAATTCACGGACCATACGGGCAAGTCGTACAACATCGACACCCCCGACTCGTGGACCATGTATCTGATCTATCAGCCGGCCATGAACTTTGCGGTTGTGGGTAGCATATCGAACGCGTCCACTCTCTCGCTTACCGCTCCGGCGAAAACGGGGGGATACAGCTTCTCCGTAACTCTCGACTTCCCGATGTAGAGCGACGGGAACACAGGCATGGAAAGGGTCGGGGCATTCCCGACCCTTTCTTTTCTCAGCGCGGTGCATATCCGCCTAACCTTGTGCTGCGAGGACCGCTTCCCATGAATATCCTCAGATTGCGTCTTTGTCTGGCCTGTGCCTTGGCGACAGGTGCCGGCATGCTGTTCAGTTGCGGCGAGGCGCTCGCGGCGGACAGCGACAGCGATGCGGCCGGCTCGAAGTTGTTTCATACTCAGGACTGCACCGGTTGCCACGGACCGAACGGGGAGGGCATCCCGGGTTTGGCGCCCTCACTCAAGGGCGACAAGTTTGTGATGTCGGCCAGTGAAGCCGACATCGCACATGTGATCAAGCAGGGTCGGGCCGGTTCCGAGAAGCTTTACAAGGATTTGAGCCAACCGATGCCGCCGCATCCCAATCTCGACGATCAGCAGCTCAAGCAGCTGGTCGAGTATCTGAAGAACGGATTGCAGAAGAGGTGAACAGCATTGCACGGTACTTCCATGAAGCAGATCATCGGGTGTCCACTCGGGCATATCGCTTGCGCCAGCATGATGAGTCTTGTGCTGGTTGCGTGCGCAACCGGCAACGAACCTCCACCTATCGGTAGCGGTACCGGCTCGGCCAGTCCTGCGAGCTACCCTGTCGACGTAGAGAAGACGTCGGTCAGTTTCCTCGGCAGTCCGGAAGCACAGTCGCGTGACGGAATCGAAGTCAAGCTGGATCTCTCTTCGAATTCTCCGAAACTCTATTACCGCTACGATGTGACTTCCCGGGTCAACGGAAAGTATCTTCTGTTCATGCCGGGTGCCCCAAAGATATATTCGGTATATCGCATCCCCTTCTACAAAGCCGATTCCGATGCATCGGTCGTTAGCGTCACCCTGACGAACAGTTCTCCCCGAGTACTGGATACATCACGTGCCGTGTGCGAGTTCGACCTGGACGGTCAAGCCGTGGTGACGGTACCGCTCAAGACGGGGGCCCTATTGCCGGAGCATTCTTCGGCCGTGCAGGTCATGGGTCCGACGATGAGCCAGCTCAAGGGGCACAAGGAAATGACCATCTGGATCTACCAGATCGGGGCAACGGAAGCCGGAAGAGGTGAGATACCATTCAAGTGGACGTTGCCCTACACGCTGACGGTCACATCCGGCACGGAAGAAGCCAGGTTGATCGGCGAATCTCCGACGGAATCCAAGGTCAAGCGTTATGAAGGTCTCGTCGAACCGGCCGGATCTGAAGCTCTCATCGAGCCGGCCGGATCTCAAGCTCGCATCGAACCGACCGGATCTGTCACCGGGTCATCGCTACTGCGTCCCAGCAAATAGTCGAGCATTGCTGGTGATACTTGCCTACAGGCGCCGATCTTCGAGGGGGGTTCCGCGGCAGCGCTGGCGCCTCGCTTTGGACACCTTGGTGATCGCCGCCTTCAGGGCGTCATGGGCATCCGGCTGCGCGTTACACCCTGTCTAAGTGCGAGGGATCCGGGCTAAGGGCACCGCGTCGCGCAGCCACCGCCCGTAGAGGCGGTTGGCGACCGCGCCGAGCGCCGGCAGGCGCCGCGGCGCCTCTTCGGCGATGCGCGCTCCCGCCTGCACCGCCGGGCTGGCGCGGCTTTCCTCCAGCTCGCGCGCGCCGCTCTCGATCCAGCTCGCGATCATCTCCGGGGTCATTTCCACGTGGCATTGCAGGCCGAGGTGCCGCCCGCCGACCACGTAGGCCTGGTTCGCGCAGTGCTCGCCCGTGAGGATGCGCTCGCCACCGGGCGGGATCGAAAAGGTCTCGCCGTGCCACTGGAAGGCCACGAACTCGCGCGGCTCGCCGCCGAACCAGTCGCGCGCGAGCGGCGTGTCCTCGACGCGCACGCGACCCCAGCCGATCTCCTTCACCGGGTTGGCCGAGACGCGCGCGCCCAGGGCGCGCGCGAGCATCTGGGCGCCGAGGCAGTGGCCGATCACCGGCACGCCGAGGCCGACCGCGTCGCGCATGAGTGCCAGCACCGGCTGCGTCCACGGGAGCTCGTCGTTCGCGCTCATCGGCCCGCCCATGAACGCGAGGCCGGCGAAGGGCTCGCTCGAGGCGGGCACGGCCTCGCCTTCGTCGAGCGCGACGAGCTTCCAGTCGACGCCGTGCGAGGCGAGGAATGTGGCAAAATGGCCCGGCCCCTCGGTGCGCGCGCAACGGAAGACCAGGACCGGCTTCACCGATGCCCTCTCTCAGGATTCGCCAGATCGCAGCCGCCCTGTGCGCCCTCGCCGCATGCGGCGCGGGGGCGACCGACGTGAACGTGATCGGCCTCTTCCCGGGGAAGGCGGTGCTCGTGATCGACCGCGGCCCCCCGCGCACGGTGTCCGCCGGGGAGCGCACGCCCGAGGGCGTGCTCCTCATCTCCGCCGATTCGAAGGGCGCCGTCGTCGAGATCGACGGCAAGCGCCAGGCCCTCGAGATGGGGCAGAGCTACGAGACCGCGGCGCCGCAGTCCGACTCGCGCCCCACCGTGACGCTCCCCGCCGACTCGCGCGGCCAGTTCTACGCGAGCGGCCAGGTGAACGGCTCGCACGTGCGCTTCATGGTGGACACGGGCGCGACCTCCGTGCTGCTGCCGGCCTCCGAGGCGCGGCGGCTGGGCATCGACTACCGCAAGGGCGAGCCCGGGCGCATCCAGACCGCCAACGGGTCCGCGCAGGCCTGGCACGTCACCCTCGACAGCGTGACCGTGGGCAGCATCACCGCGTACGACGTGGATGCCGTGGTGGCCGAGGCTCAGGGGCTCGATGTGGCGCTCCTCGGGATGAGCTTCCTCAACCGCACCGAAATGCGCCGCGACGGCGCCTACATGACGCTCACGAAGCGCTACTAGCCGCGGGCCGCGTCCATGCCCTTCGCGATCATCGCGTAGGCCGAGTGGTTGTGGATGGACTCGAAGTTCTCGCTCTCGATCACGTAGCCCACGATGCGCGGGTCGCGGTTCAGGTCGGAGGCGATGTCGCGCACCATGTCCTCGACGAACTTGGGGTTGTCGTAGGCGTGCTCCGTCACGTACTTCTCGTCGGGACGCTTGAGCAGTCCCCAGAGCTCGCACGAGGCGCGGCTCTCGACCCGGTCGATGAGGTCCTCGATCCAGACGAAGGCGTTGATGCGCGCCGCCACCGTGACGTGGGAGCGCTGGTTGTGGGCGCCGCGCTCCGAGATCTTCTTCGAGCAGGGGCACAGGCTCGTGACCGGCACCACGACCTTGAGCGTGAACGCCTCGCGGCCGTCGCGGATCTCGCCCACGAAGGTCACCTCGTAGTCCATGAGGCTCTGCACGCCGGAGACCGGGGCCTTCTTCGACACGAAGTAGGGGAACGTCATCTCGACCTTCCCGGTCTCGGCCTCGAGCTTCTTCACCATCTCGCGCAGCATGAGGCGGAAGGTGTCGGGGGAGATCTCGCGCTCGCCGGCGTTGAGGATCTCGACGAAGCGCGACATGTGGGTGCCCTTGAAGTGGTGCGGGAGCCCCACGTACATGCCGAACTGGGCGACGGTGTGCTGCACGCCGCCCGCGCGCTCGCGGATCTTCACGGGATGGCGGATGTCCTTGATCCCGACGCGGTCGATCGCCAGGCGCCGCGTGTCGGGCGTGGCCTGGACGTCGGGGATGGAGGCGCTCGCCTCGCGCTGGTTCATGTCGGAATCGGGAACCTGTCGGCAGGACTTTCAATTATATAGGGCGGCGGCGCGGGCCGTGAAACCGGCGGCCGGGCCCTCAGGGCAGCCGTCCGGCGACGATGAGGCGGTGCGTGAGCAGGTGGATCGGCTCCCAGAGGAGCATGTCGTCGAACGCGTTGCCGGGCTCCGCGCTGGCCTCGTGCGAGACGAACACGGCGTCGCCGTCGAGGTTGCGCGCCTCGTCGCTCGCCGGCGCGGGAGTGGCCGTGGCGTTCGGCCCGAGCGAGAGGATCACGAAGGCGGCGCGCCGCGTGAGCTGCCGCGTCGCGGGCCCGCAGCCCGCGCCGGTGGCCTCGCGCCCGCTCGAGCAGATCACGAGGAAGCGCGGGGCCGCGCCGATGCCGGACAGGGTGGCCGCCTGCAGCCCGTCGGTGCGCGTGAGCGGGTTGGCCACGCCGCCCACGGCGCCCCCGTACACCGCGTAGCGGATCCGGTTGTTCGGGCTTCCCCAGGGATCGCGCAGGAATCCCTCGGAATCGAGGCCGGCGAGCCCGAGGGTCGCCGCGGGCAGGTATCCGCCGTAGAAGGCCGCGCACTCGCCCGTCGAGGCGTCGGCTCCCGGCGCGAACGCCTCGAGCCCGTTGCCGCCGTCCACGGCGGGACACGGCAGGCGCCCGTGGGTCGCGGCGAAACCCAGGAGGGCGTCGCGCGCTTCGCGCAGCGTGCGGCGCAGCTCGGCCTGGCGGTGCAGCTGCACCTGGGCCGCGAGCGGCAGCGCGAGCCCCGTGAGCATCACCGCTAGCACGGCGAGCACGACGCCCATCTCGAGCAGGGCGAACCCGCGCGCCCGGCCGGCGAAGCGCTCAAGGATAGGTCGCAGCCGCATGGCGGGTATGGTCGGGATCCGGCGCGAGGACCACGCGATCGCAGGAGGCCGACGCGCAGGCGGGCGCCTCGGCGCAGCTCGCCGTCACGATCACCGCGACCTGCGCCCCGCGCGCTACGTTGCGCCCGGTCGCCTCGTCGATCGCGATGCACCCACCCGCGGCGCAGTCGGGCGTGCCGGGCCCTTCGGGCGAGAAGCCGCGGGCGAGCGCGTAGGAGACGTACGGGCGCCACGTGCCCCACCACGCGTTGCCCGCGAGGCTCGCGGTCTCGCCCTCGTCCGCGGGCGTCCCGGCGGGCGCGTCGCGCACGGGCCCCGCGTCGTCGGGCGCCACCGCGATGCCGCACGCGTCTTCCCGGGTCGGAAGCTCGTCGCGGCTTTCGGGGTGGCGCGGCGTGGCGCGCCACCAGCGCTCGAGCATGCGCCCGCCGCTCGAACCGGCGCTGCGCTCGAAGGGCGTGTCGGGCACGCCGCCGAGCGGGGCGCCCTCGAGATCGGGCGCGTTTCCGGCGAAAGCCGTTTCCCGGCACGAGGCGGCCGGCCACGGATAGCGTCCCGCGTTCTCGGGGCGCGTCGCGTAGTAGCGCAGGCAATGCACCACCTCGAGGGCGACGCGCCGCATGACCGCGGGCATGAGATCGCGGTACGTGATCGCGACGATCCGGTCGTTCACGACGACCTCGCCGCTGGGCAGGCGCACCGGGCCCTGGATGAAGCCGTTGGCGTCGAGCGCTCGGCCGGCGGCGTCGTTGCGGTCCACGAAGTCGGCGTTGTCCTCGCCCGCGGCACCCGGGGCGCGGTCGAGGTAGTTCGCCGGATCGCAGCGCGCGGCGCGCCGCGGCGGGTCGAGGATGCAGCGGCCCTCGGAGTCGCACGCGCCGGGCGCGCATTCGCGCCGCTGGTCGACGCGGGATCCGTCCGGCCCGAGGCGCGCGAGGGGCGCCCCCGGCGCGATCACCACGGCCGCGGCCCCGCCCTGCTGCGCGCGCGCCGGATCGGCGAGCGTCGCGTCGTGGACGACGCTCCCCGAGGGATCGCGCACCGTGATCGCGCCGAGCGCCGCCGCGGGCGACATGTCGACGCACGGCCGGCTCGCCGCGCAGTTGAGCAATCCCTTGTGCTTGCTCGACACGGCGTACCACAGGGGCTCGCCGTCGCCGTCGCGAAGCTCGGCGAGGCCCAGCGTCTTCCACGGCAGCCGGCCGACCCGCTCGTCCGCGCCGCTCGCGCCGTCGAGGGAGCCGCAGGTCGGCTCGGCCCAGCCGTCGCCGTCGAGGTCGGGGCAGGGGAGGTAGCCGGGGCCGACGGCGGACGTGAGGGGACGGTCGGCGGCATAGGCGATGAGCGCCTCGCGCGCCTCGCCGAGCGCGCGCTCGGTGAGGCGCCCGCGCAGCGCCGCCGTGGCGAGGCCCGCCGCGGTAGCGACGAGCGCGAGCGCGCAGGCGAGCAGGACGAGCGTGGCGAAGAGAAGGATGGCGCCGCGCGGGCGCCCGGTGCCCGGCATGCCGCTCTCCGGTGGGATCGAGGATGCAGCATCGCGCGGCGCGGTCGCGTGCGCCCGTCGAAACCCCGCGCGAGCCGCGCGCGGTGTGCGCTTGACTCAGCGCGCCTTCTCGCGCTCGACCTTCACCTTCTCGGCGCTGCGCGCATAGGCGCTCACCTCGCCGGGGTCGAGGGCGCGCCGGGCCCCGGGGCCCGGGACGCGCATGGGGCGGCCGTCGATCCAGATCGTGGCGTGACCGTCGCTGCGCTCGACGTAGCCCGTGAGGGCGTGGGCGCCTTCGGCCGCGGGGGCGCTCGCCTCGACAGGTTCGCCGCGGCGCTCCTGGTCGAGGCGGGCGCGCTCGGCCGGCGTGAAGAAGAGCGTGCCGAGGCCGTCGGCCCGGGCGGTGGCCGCGGCGAGCGCGGCCGCGGCGAGGACGCAGCCGAGGAGCCTAGCCGGCACGGTGGCCCACCTTGTCCTTCAGGGTGATCCACTCGAGCGAGCAGTCGGCCTCGACGTGGGGCTGGATCGCCGTCGGCGGGGTCTCGAGGCGGCGCAGCGTGCACCGGTCCACGGGGTAGAAGCCGCGCTGCGAGCGGGTGAGCTCGTCGAGGAAGCCGAGGACGTCGCCCTCGTGCAGCCCGCGCGCGCGCAGCTTCACGCGGCTCGCGAGGATGTCGATCGCGGGATAGACCCGCACGCCCGCGAGAGGGAGGGTGCGCTGGGGCGCGATCTCGTAGTCGAGCGTGAACAGCTGGTAGCGCGAGCGCAGCGAGTTCACGAGCTCCACCAGGTCGAGGCGCTTCTCGCGCTCCAGCAGCCCGCGGTCGACGAGGGTGCGGAACACCTCCGCCGACTCGTTCAGGCTCTCGCGCTCGCGCCGCGCGTTGTCCAGGCGGGTCCTCGCCTCCAGCAGGCGCCGGCTCGCGTTGGCGCTGTCGCGCGTCTCCTTGGTCCCGTACCAGTAGCTTCCGTAGACGATCGCGCCGCCGGCGAGGATGGCGGCCCCGAGGACCAGCCAGGAGGCCCTCAGCGCCTTCCAGCCCTCGGGGCTGAAGATGGGACTCACGCGCCGCCCTCGTGGTCGCGCACGACGCGCAGCACGAAGCGCGGCTCCATCGTGGCGGGCTCGTCGGTGGATTGCACTCCCTTGATCTCCACCGAGGGCCGCGTGTCGAGCGGGCTCGCCACGACGTCGGCGTGCGTCTGCGGCAGCGCGGAAAGGTCCTTCGCGACGCCCTGCACCGCGTCCAGCGCGCCGCGGAAGTCGTTGCTGGGCACGCGCACCGTGCCCTCGACGAGCGCGACCTCGTAGCGCCCGCCGGAGAACGGGTGCTGCGCGGGCTCGACCGGCCTCGCCGTCGCGGCCGCGGACTCCTTGTCGACCGAGGTGACGGGCGGGGCCGGGGGCGGGGCGGTCTTCGCGAGGACGGGGGCCGCCTTCGGATCGTCCGTCGCGAGCCACGCGATCTGCGAGAGGCTCACCTCGGGGTGGCGCTCGAGGATCCGGGAGAGCGCGGCCGCGAAATCGGTGACCCGCGGGAAGCCGCGGATCGCGGAGTTGTAGAACGCCACCGTGTCGTGCATGGTCGAGCCGGCCGCCCCGAACGACGGCAGCGAGCGGCTGATGCGGTCGTACTCCTGGTCGAACGAGGCGATCTGCTGCGACACGTGCTGGCCCTTGTCGCTCGTCTCGAGCGCCTGGCTCACGTTCCAGGCTCCCCAGGCGGCGCACGCGGCCAGGACCCCCGCCGAGGCGCGCACGAGGCC
>Ga0187773_10000684_pt1 | contig 13496 bp, 13 predicted proteins | sample 0216_BV02_MP05_1_FD_133133 | JGI IMG/M metagenome (GOLD analysis project Ga0187773, IMG submission 133133) | Tropical peat soil microbial communities from peatlands in Department of Meta, Colombia - 0216_BV02_MP05_10_MG | ecosystem: Environmental > Terrestrial > Soil > Wetlands > Peat | place...
CCCAGCTCCGAGAACCTGCCCGACGGCGACGCCAACAAACCCGGCGACATCGTCACCAGCATGTCGGGCCAGACCATCGAGGTGCTCAACACCGACGCCGAAGGCCGCCTGATCCTGTGCGACGCGTTGACCTACGCCGAGCGCTACAAGCCGGCGGTGGTCGTCGACATCGCGACGCTGACCGGCGCGTGCGTGATCGCGCTCGGCGCGCACGCGAGCGGGCTGTTCGCGAACAACGACCAGCTCGCGCGCGAGCTGGTCAGCGCCGGCAAGTACACCTACGACCGTGCCTGGCAGCTGCCGCTGTGGGACGAGTACCAGAAACAGCTCGACAGCAACTTCGCGGACATGGCCAACATCGGCGGGCGCGAGGCCGGCGCCATCATCGGCGGCAGCTTCCTCGCCCGGTATACCAAGAATTTCAAGTGGGCCCACCTGGACATCGCCGGGACCGCCTGGAAAACGGGCAAGGAAAAAGGCGCGACCGGCCGGCCGGTGCCGTTGCTGGTGCAGTTCCTGCTCAACCGCGCCCGCAAGGACGGCGCGGAAACGGCATGACCCGGGTCGATTTTTACCTGATCGAGGACGCCGCCGACCGCGGCAAAGACATCGCTGTCTGCCGGCTGGCCCACAAGGCCTTTCTTCTCGGCCACCGCATCTATATCCTTACCGAGACCGACGAGGATGCCCGACGACTGGACCGGTTGATGTGGACGTTCAGTGCCGGCAGCTTCATCCCGCACGCGACGAGTACGGAAAACGGAGATGCGGACCATCCCGTGCTGATCGGCCACGACGAACCGCCGGCGGCGCATGAAGACGTGCTGATACAGCTCGCGCCGAAGGTGCCGGAATATTTCAGCCGGTTCCAGCGCGTGGCCGAGGTCGTGGACGATAACGAGGACGGGAAGGCGCTTGCGCGCGAACGTTTCCGCTTCTACCGCGACCGCGGTTATACGCTGCAAACGCATCAATTATCGCTGGACTACCGTGGGGATGGACCATGACCACGTACGATCCCTCGAAATACAAGCACAAACCTTCGCCCAAGCACACGCTGGAGGAAGTGCTGAAGTCGCTCCAGGACTTGATTCGCAACGATCTGCTCGACGCCAAGTCCGCCGTCGGCAACGCTGAACCGCCACCGAACTCGGACGCCGGCGAGAGCCAATCCGGCCAGCCGACCCTGGAGATGGAAAAACCCGCTCTTGAACGTGCCACACCCGTGCGCGAAGAATTTGCCCCGACCACGCCCGAATCCGGTCCGATAAACCTCGATGCCGTGATGCGCTCGCTCAAGGATCTCGTCAGCAACGAGCTCGACACCGGCGAGGAATCCGCGCCGGCGATCGATGCGGAACCCGAAACCATCGACGCACCTCCGCCTCCGTTCGATGCGCAGCAGGCACAACCTGACGCGGGTGAAATCGCGCCGGAAGAATACACGCCGGAAGAATTTACGCCATTGGATGAGGAGTTGACGCTGGATGAGACAGCCGAGGCGGCGCCAGCTCCGCCGCCAACATCCGCCATGCCGGAGTTGCCGGGAGAAATCTCGGAGGAATTGATCATTGAACGCGAACCCGTGCCCGCGCCCGAACCGCCGGCGAAAACAGAAAGCGTCGGTCCGGAAATAACCAAGGCGGGCGCCCAGCAGGAACTCCCGTTCGACGCGCCGCCACTGCCGGCCGTGGAGGCGAGATTACCGCCGCGCGAACCGGCACCGGCGTCGCCCCTGCCCACGAGCCCCGAACCGGCGGTCGACGCCGAGGCGGTGATGCCCGAGACCTCGGGCGAACCTCCGGCGATTACCCTCGCGGTGGAGCCGGAAGCCGCGTTACCGACCATTGACGTCGAAGAATCCTTCGATGCTGGCGTCTACTTCGACACCACACCTGCATCGGCAGAATCCGCATCACCGGGAAGTGTGGCCACCACGATTCATGCCGAAGTAACGCCGGTAACTCCCGAACCGGCTCGGCCGGACGAACCGCCACCACCCGAAGAAAAACCTCCCCTCGAATTGGCGATCGAACCGACCGTGGAAAGCACGCTCACCATGCCATCAGTGGATTTTGAAACCGTCGACCTCAAGCCACCGCAGGAATCCGCGGCGCCGCCTGTCGCCGCCGAATCGCCAATGCCGGAAAATCCGCCCCCTGCGACCGCCAGCGAAACAACAATGACGCCGGAAACAACGCCGGCACCCGCGACCGAGACACCACCGGCTCCTGAAATCAAAAGCGAGCCGGACAACGAAGCCGTTCAGACCGCGACCCTGGAGCTTACGGCATCCGCACCGGGAGTCGAGGCCAGCCCCGAGACCGCCGCGGAAACGCCGTCGACACCGGCGGGCAGCCCGCCGCCGTTCAACCTCGATGATATCCCGGTGTTGAAGGAGGTGGTCGCTCCGCCGGCCGGAAGCGCTCTGCAAACCGTCCCGCCATTGCCAGGCGCGGAACCGCGGCGGCCGTCCCCGGATCGCGCCCGCGACCTCGTGGTGCGTGCCGTCGCCAAGCTCAATATCGAGATGCGCCGGACGGGTGGCGTGGGGCTCGACACCAAAACCATCCTGCGCCTGCAACAGCTGATCCGCGAAGAGCTCGAAAAAGACGGCAAAAAATAGATCGTTCCGTACGGCGTTCGCAATGACGGCGCAAACGCGTTTCCGCGGGCCGCCAAGGCCTCGATTGACAAGCACCTTTCTGCGGCAGTCTGTTAAAATCCGGCCCGTTTTTCACGATTTGCGTCCGCATGAGCCATAAACACCAGAATCCCGCCGGCGGCGGCAGCGCCGTCGAAGAAACCCTGAGCAAATCCTACGATCCGCACGCGATCGAAACGCGGATTTACGAAACCTGGGAACGGTCCGGCTATTTCGCGCATCACGGCCGGGGCGATCCCTACTGCATCATGATCCCGCCGCCCAATGTCACCGGCAGCCTGCACATGGGGCATGCGTTCCAGGACACCCTGATGGACGCGCTCATCCGTTATCACCGCATGCGCGGCGACGACACGCTGTGGCAGGCCGGGACCGACCACGCCGGCATCGCCACCCAGATGGTGGTCGAGCGCCAGCTCGAAGTCGAAGGCAAGACGCGCCACGACCTGGGCCGCGAGGAATTCGTCAAGCGCATCTGGCAATGGAAGGCCGAATCCGGCGGACGGATCACGCAGCAGCTGCGGCGCATGGGCGCCTCCCTCGACTGGTCGCGCGAGCGCTTTACCATGGACGACGGCCTGTCGCGCGCCGTGACCGAGGTGTTCGTGCGGCTGCACCAGGAAGGCCTGATCTACCGTGGGCAGCGCCTGGTTAACTGGGACCCGGTGCTGCACACCGCGGTGTCCGATCTGGAGGTGATTTCCGACGAGGAAGCCGGCCATCTCTGGCACATCCGTTATCCGATCGCCGGCAGCCGCGATAACCTCGTCGTCGCCACCACGCGGCCCGAAACCATGCTCGGCGACACCGCGGTGGCGGTGCATCCCGAGGATGAACGCTATAAGCGCTTCATCGGAAAAATGGTCGAGCTTCCGCTGACGGGCCGCCAAATCCCCGTCATCGCGGATGAATATGTCGACAGGGAATTCGGTTCCGGTTGCGTCAAGATCACCCCGGCCCACGACTTCAACGACTACGAGGTCGGCAAGCGTCATCATCTCCCGCTGATCAATATTTTCTACTCCGACGCTTGCGTCAACCTGCCGGACTCGCCGTATCACAATCTCGACCGCTTCAAGGCGCGCAAGAAAATCGTCGCCGACCTCGAGGCCGCCGGTTTGCTGGAGAAGGTGCAGGATCACAAGCTCGTGGTCCCGCGCGGCGATCGCTCCGGCGCCGTGATCGAACCCTTCCTCACGGATCAGTGGTACGTGAAGGTCGCACCGCTCGCGCAGGACGCGATCAAGACGGTCGAGAACGGGCGCATCAAGTTCGTCCCGGAAAACTGGACCAAAACCTATTACGAATGGATGCGCAACATCCAGGACTGGTGCATCTCGCGCCAGATCTGGTGGGGGCATCGCATTCCGGCGTGGTACGACGCCGACGGCAACGTCTACGTCGCGCGCAGCGCGGCCGAGGCGCATACCCAGGCCCGGCACCGACATGGCGAGGACGTTCCGCTGGAACAGGACGAGGACGTACTCGACACCTGGTTTTCCTCGGCGCTGTGGCCGTTCTCCACCCTCGGCTGGCCGGAGCCGACACCGGAGCTGAAAACCTTCTACCCCACGAGCGTGCTCGTCACCGGCTTCGACATCATCTTCTTCTGGGTCGCGCGCATGATCATGATGGGCCTCAAGTTCATGGGCGAGGTGCCGTTCCGCGAGGTCTATATCCACGGCCTGGTGCGCGATGCGCACGGCCAGAAGATGTCGAAATCCAAGGGTAATATCCTCGACCCCATCGATCTCATCGACGGCATCGACCTGGAAGCGCTGGTGGCCAAACGCACGCGCGGCCTGATGCAACCGCAGATGGCAAAGAAGATCGAACAGACCACACGCAAGGAATTTCCGAACGGCATTCCGGCCTATGGCACCGACGCCCTGCGCTTCACGTTCGCGAGCCTGGCGACGCAGGGACGCGACATCAAGTTCGACCTCGGGCGCATCGAGGGCTACCGCAATTTCTGCAACAAGCTGTGGAACGCGGCGCGCTACGTGCTGATGAACACCGAGGGCCAGGACTGCGGGCAAAACGGCGGCGCCATGGAATTGAATGCCGCGGACCGGTGGATCACCGCGCGCCTGCAGGAAGTCGCGACGGAGGCGGAAACCGCGTTCCGGGAATACCGCTTCGACCTCGCCGCCCAGGCGATTTACAGCTTCGTGTGGCACGAGTATTGCGACTGGTACCTGGAATTGTCGAAGGTCGTGCTGACCGATCCCAAGAGCCGCGCCGAGCAACTGCGCGGCACGCGCTGGACGCTGGCGCAGGCGCTCGAGACGGCGCTGCGGCTGCTGCACCCGGTCATGCCCTTCATCACCGAGGAAATCTGGCAGCGTGTCGCCAGGCTGGCGGGAAAAACCGGCGCGACCATAATGCGCGAACCCTATCCGCGTTCGCAACCGAAAAAAATCGATCACAAGATCATTGATGAGATGCGCTGGATAATGGCAGTGATCACGGGCGTGCGTAACATCCGCGGCGAAATGAATATATCTCCCGGCAAGCTCCTGCCGCTGCTGATTCAGGACGGTTCGGCGACCGATAAGACCTTCCTCGAAGCCAGCCGCCATTACCTCGCGGCGCTCGCGCGGGCCGAGTCGGTCACGTGGCTCGAAAAGGGCGAGCATGCCCCCGAATCGGCGACGGCGCTCGTCGGTCACATGAAGGTGCTGATCCCGCTCGGTTCGCTGATAGACAAAGGCGCGGAACTGGAACGGCTCGGCCGGGAAATGGAGAAGATTGAAAAGGACCTGACCAAGGCAAGAACCAAGCTCGCCAATGCCGACTTCGTGGCGCGCGCCCCGCAAAACGTGGTCGAACAGGAAAAAGACCGCGTGCGGCAACTCGAGATCGCACTCGCCAAGTTGCGCAGCCAGCGCGCCAAGGTGGAATCCCTGCCGGGTTGAAAACGCCGCAGGCCAGGACTGTGCACCGGCGCGGTCGGTCTTTCACCGGTTCGCCATTGACAATCTTGACGCGGTCCCCCGCCGCGACGCGGGGGCGCGGCGTTGAGGGTGAGCTTGGCGAGCGCACCCGTCGTTCATGCGCACGCCGATGTGATAGCGCACGACCTTGTGGATGTATTTTTCGATCGCGACGGTTTTTTCCGCTCTTCAGGTCAACCAAGAAAAATCGCCTTCTGCCCGAGTGCTCGGGGTATTACCAATGACAACCCCGTTAGATAGCCGCGGAATGGCGAAGTTGTTCCCGTGCCGGTGCAGTCGCGACCGACGACCCGAACCGCGGGACCTATGACGCATCATGCGACAATATGACGACGGCCGGCCGAATTATTCATGATTGGCAAGGGCTTACCCCTCGTTGAGGATGTTCACGTCGGCCGCGTCCGGATGCACCCCGCCGTTTGCATGACCGAATCACCGGATTTCATCCTGTTGCGGCGGCGCTTGGTGCGGACAGGGTGATATGCGACCATAGCCGCAGCCTGCGCGGCTATGGTCTTCAGCGCATCCTCTTCCTGAATACAAAATGACATAATGACATAAGGAGTCAGAATGAAAACCGGTTTAGTGCTTGGCCTTATCGCAGTCTTCGTTGGCACCACTGCCTACGCGGCACAACCTGCCACGGGAATAAAAACCGACAAGCAGAAGTTCAGCTACGCGGTCGGCTTTCAGATCGGTCAGAATCTGAAACGCCAGAAGCTCGAGATCGATTCCAAGGCCTTCACGCAGGGCGCACAGGATGCCCTGGCCGGGGCCAACGCCCGCCTCAAACCCGAGGAGATGCAAGCGGCGATCCAGGCCGAGCAACAGAAGGAAATCGCGAAACAACAGGCGTACGCGAAGAAAAACCTTGAATCCGGTCAGGCCTTCCTTGAAGCCAACAAGAAGAAACCGGGCGTGGTGACGCTGCCGAGCGGACTGCAGTATAAAGTCATCACCGAGGGCAGCGGTAAACAACCCAAGATCACCGACACGGTTGTCGTGCATTACCGCGGCACCCTGATCAACGGCACCGAATTCGACAGCTCCTATAAGCGCAACGAGCCCGTTACCTTCCCGGTGGATGGAGTCATCAAGGGCTGGCAGGAGGTGCTTCCGCTGATGAAAGAAGGCGCAAAATGGGAAGTTTACATCCCCTCGGAACTGGCGTATGGACCGCGTGGCGCGAGCGACGCCATCGGCCCGAACGAGGTGCTGATATTCGATATCGAATTGCTGTCGGTGAAGCCAGAAGGGCAAGGCAAGGAGAGCAATAAGGACGCCAAATAAAAACGGGGAATCCGTTATCGCCGCCGTTTGAGCTTGAAGGAAGTCATGTCTTCCACGAACGCCGGGTAGGGGATGGCCTCGAGATTCCCATGCGCTTGCACGGCCTGGCCGACAAGCGCATGGATATTCTTCACTTCCGCCGCATCCGCCTCACCGACGCCGAGCAACCGCTGCAACCCCAGCAAACCGCCGTACTGGATTTTGACCAGCACGCTGTGCGGCATGCTGAGGAGGTCGTCCTCGACACCAAAAGCCGGCAGCGCGGCTGCTTTCATCCGCTGGAACAGCCGCTCGCATCGCGCGTGCGCCTGCTCCGACCGGCAAGCGATGTCGGGCCCGCCGCGGCGCGTCACCTGCTCCGCGTTTTCGCATCCGAACTGACCCCCGATCAGGGGATTACTGAAAGCGCATTTGTATTCGGCCATGAATCTCGAGTGTGTTCAGATTCTCTATTGGTAATGAAATTGACCCCAGGACGCCAGGAACGTCAGAGTTTGATAAAACCGGAAGAAATTGCTTTTGCTGGCAACCCTGGCGTGCTGGCGTTTCAGGATCAAATTCATTTCATCAGGCACTCTTGATGGGTGGTATCGACCCGGTTTTTCACGCGTGGCCGGAGAAATTTCATTCCGTCGCTGGCGTACCGCCCGAACCGCTGATGTGCCAGTCATAGGCGCAGTCGAGGTGCACGCGCACCGCGACCAGGCCCGCCAGCCCGTCCTCGAGCATGGCGTTGAGCGGCGTGCGATTTTCGAAACGGTGATTGACCCGGTTCAGCCAGATGGCGGCCATGCGCGCGTTGTGCGGGTAAGAGGTGCGGAGGGCGTCGGCGATGCCGATCACGTGATCGATGCGCTCCATCACGCGTTCGTCCTCCGGGAACGGCGTATTCTGGCGAAACTGGCGAAACGCGCCCGGACGCGTGTTTTCCGGCAGCGCCAGCAGCACGATCTGCTGGGTGGCGCTCAGGCCCCAGTCGTCCAGTATATTGACGATCGCGCGGGTAAGCTCGCTCCGATCTTCCAGGCTCAGCTTCTCCATTCAGAACTCCTGATCAAGGGGACCCGACTGATCTCCGGAAGTCGCTGCCCGATGGCCGGCAAAAACCCCGGACCATGGTAAATCGGGCGACTCGCCTCTGTAAACGCGCACGGATTGTGATGACCTGTCGCCGCTCAGTGCTCGCGTGTGGCCAGAAAGCGGATCTGCGGCCAGCGCTCCATGGTGAGACCGAGATTGACCAGCGTCGGCGCCAGATAGGCCAGGTTACCGGCGCGGTCCAGCGCCAGCCTGGGCTCGGCGTGGCGGCGGAATTCCTCGAGCTTCTTCGGTTCGTCGCACTCGACCCAACGGGCCGTGGCGACGTCGATTGCGTCGTAGGTGCACTCGACGCCGTATTCGTGCTTCAGGCGGTAAGCCACCACGTCGAACTGCAGCGCGCCCACCGCACCGAGGATCAGGTCGTTGCTGATCAGCGGGCGGAAGATCTGTGTCGCACCCTCCTCGCTCAGCTGGTCCAGTCCTTTCTGCAGCGCCTTCATGCGCAGCGGATCGCGCAGCACGACGCGCCGGAAAAGCTCCGGCGCGAAATACGGGATGCCGGTGAATTTAAGGGATTCCCCCTCCGTGAAGGTGTCGCCGATCTGGATTGTCCCGTGGTTATAAAGCCCGATGATGTCGCCCGCGTATGCCGTCTCGATCTGTTCGCGCTCGCGCGCCATGAATGTGATGGCGCTGGCGTTTTGGACGTCGCGTCCCAGTCGCACCTGGCGCATCTTCATGCCCTTGCTGTATTTGCCGGAGGTGATGCGGAAAAACGCGATGCGGTCGCGGTGCTTCGGGTCCATGTTCGCCTGAATCTTGAAGACGAAACCCGTGAACGGCTCCTCTTGCGGCGACACCGTGCGCGAGACGGCCCGACGCGGGCGCGGCGCCGGCGCGTGCAGCACGAAGCTGTCGAGCAGTTCGCGCACGCCGAAATTGTTGATGGCCGATCCGAAAAAAACCGGCGTCAGTTCGCCGCGCAGATATTGCCCGGAATCGAAATCATGGCTCGCGCCTTTGACCAGCTCGATTTCCGTGCGCAACTCGTGCGCCTGTTCGCCGATCGCCTCGTCCAGCTCGGGATTGCGCAGTCCGCGGATGACCTTGCCTTCCTGGATCCGGCCGCCGTGCTGAGGGCTGAAAAAATGCACGCTGTCGTCCATGAGATGATACACGCCCTTGAAGCGCTTGCCGCTGCCAATCGGCCAGGTGACCGGCGCGCAGCGGATCTTGAGCACGGTCTCGACCTCATCCATCAATTCAACCGGATCGCGCGATTCGCGATCGAGTTTGTTGATGAAGGTCATGATCGGAGTCTGCCGCAGCCGGCACACTTCCATGAGCTTGATGGTGCGCTCCTCGACGCCCTTGGCGCCGTCGATCACCATCAGCGCCGAGTCCACGGCGGTGAGCGTGCGGTAAGTGTCCTCGGAAAAATCCTCATGGCCGGGTGTATCCAGCAGGTTGATGATGCGGTTCTGATACGGAAACTGCATCACCGAGGAGGTCACCGAAATGCCGCGCTGTTTTTCCAATTCCATCCAGTCGGAAGTGGCGTGGCGCGCCGCCTTGCGGCCCTTGACCGCGCCGGCGAACTGGATGGCGCCGCCGAACAGCAGCAGTTTTTCGGTCAGCGTGGTCTTGCCCGCGTCGGGATGGGAAATGATCGCGAATGTGCGGCGTCGCGCGATCTCCTGGTTCAATTCTGACATGCTCGATACGGGGCGCCGGAAACAGGGCGCGCGATTATACAAAACATTGCCGAACCGCCAACACGCCGTGCATCCGGGTTTCGGCGGTGTAAATTCAAAAAAAAGAAACCCCGCCAGGCGGCGGGGTTTCGATTACAACCAGGCTTGACTTAGGCCGGGATGACTTTGGTGGCCTGCATGCCCTTCGGGCCTTTCTGCGACTCAAAGGTCACGCTCTGCCCTTCAGCCAGGGATTTGAAACCGTTACCCTGGATGACAGAGTGGTGCACGAAAACGTCTTCGCCACCGTCCTGCGGCTTGATGAAGCCAAAACCCTTGGAATCGTTGAACCACTTTACTGTACCGTTACGCATTAAAAATAACCTCGAAAATAAAAGGATGTTTGCGATGCAGAGTGTGAAAGAAATTTACGGACGGAACTTGAAAAGTAACCACCGAAACGACTTACAACCCACTGCAGCGTATCAAACTATAGCCGATCACCGGCCGAAATGCCACCAAAAAAATCGCGTGATCCGCGACCGGGCGTTAGCGGTCCGTCATCCGGACCAGACGGAACGCAGCCGAAACCGGGCACGCATGGGGAAATCGAGTATTCCGCGGCGGCGGCGCACCTCGCGCAGATACAGCTTGGCGGCCCGGAAACCGAGCCGGAAGGAGCGCCGAAAGTACTCGACCTCGGTCAGGTGACCGCCCCTGAGGGCATGCTCGAATCCGGCGTTAAACCGGTTCGCCCGCACATCGGGCGGAATTTTCAGGCCTATGTCCTGCGGCGTGGGATAGACGCGGTGCATCTTCACCTCGTAAGGGCGGGGACCTTCTTTTACTATAGACTCTCCGGCCGCGGCCGGTTTCCTTGTCTGGCGACCGGGTCTTTCTATATCGTTACGCCATGCCCCCCTCCCCCTACGTGCTCGACGCCACCGCGGAAAATTTCCGCACACTGGTCCTGGAAAATTCGGACAAGGGCCCGGTGCTTGTGAACTACTGGTCGCCGCGCGCTGGCCCCTGTCTCATGCTGATGCCCCGGCTCGTGCGCCTTGCTACCGAATTTGGCGGGCGGTTCCTGCTGGTCATGCTCAATACCGACGAGCTCGGACGCCTGGCCCGCGAGCACGGCGTTACCAGTATCCCGACGGTCAAGGTGTTCCGGCATGGCCGGATGGTCGACACCCTGCGCGGCGCCGAATCGGAAAAGACCTTGCGCGATTTCATTGTCAAACACGTCGTCTCGGAGGCCGAAACCAAATACGCCGCGGCGATCCAGGCACACCAGAGCGGCGACCTCGAAAAGGCCGTAACGCGGGCGGCCGAGGCCGCGCTGGCCGCGCCGGACAATCCACGCCTGGCGCTGGAACTGGCGAAACTGCTGATGCAGCAGGGGCGCTACACGCAGGCGGACGACCTGTTGCGAGCATTGCCGTCTCCTGTTCGTCAGCTATCGGAAGTCCGCGACCTTTCGGCGCATGTCAGTTTCATACGCACCGCGCAGGAAGCGCCGCCCGCGGAAACACTGGAGCAAGTCATCGCCGACAATCCGGACGACTTGGAGGCACGCTACCGCTTGAGCGCGCTCCGGTTGACGCATGATGATTTCGTGGGAGCCATGGATCAGCTGCTCGAAATTGTCCGGCGCGACAGCGAATACCGCGATCAGGCAGCTCGTAACGGCCTGCTGGCGATTTTTGCCATGCTGGGTGAAAAGGATGAGCGTGTGCCGCGTTTCCGAGCCATGCTACAGCAGGCGATGCATTAAGAACCTGCCGCTCACTTCTGCAATATCCGCCCGCGAATGACCCCGTTTATTAGCACATAATGATATTCTGACGGATAGAAATGCCCGCTAATCGGCCGAATGGCATGACCTGGTCGAAGCCTTGGTCTATAAATTTAAAAGATCCAGAGACAGGCAAGGCGGGGTGTTGATGGCGAGATTAACGGGTTGTCTGCTGTTTTTGTTCCTGTTGCTGCCGAGCCTGCCCGCCGCCGCGGGGGGGCTGGATGACGCCGACGAGCGCCTCTACCAGGTGGAGTTGTCGTTGGCGCAAAAAGGTGATCCGCGGGCCCAATACTTTCTGGGGGAAATGCACGAACAGGGGCTGGGAACCAAACAGGATCCCGAAGAAGCCTACAAGTGGTACGCCAGGGCTGCGGAAGCCGGAGATGTATTGGCGAAACGCAAGCTCTCCATGCGCAAGGAGATCGAGACGGAAGTAAGATCCGAAAAGGCCCTGGAAACGGCCGCGCCGGCGCATGCGACCCCGGCGGAAAAACCCGGTCTGGCTGCGACACAAACCGCCAAAGCCGGCGATCCACAAGCGACGGAGGCGGAAGCCAAGCGTCAACAAGCACTAAAGGCGGCGCGCGACAAACGCCGCGCGGCAGTACGCGCGATGGTGCTCGACCGCATGCGCCATCCCATCGGCGAGCCGTTTGAATAATCGCCACCAGAAATTGCGACAGCGGTGCCTCAGTGGCTGAACTGGGCGTGCCGCGCCTGATTCAGCAGTCGTAAAAACAGCTCGCCGTCCACCCGGATCAGGTCCTCGTGATCGCCCGCCTCGAAATAGATCTCGGGCTGACCCACCAGGCTGTCGTCAACCACCGTCTCCATCCCATACGCGGGCCCCATCGGCGGAATGGCGCCCAGCTCGCAATCCTTGAAGACTGGCGCAATCCTCGCCTCGTCCGCGAGCGCGAGATGACGTCCCAGGCGCGCGGAAAGTTCTTGAACACCCACGTGACGGTCACCGGGAAGAACCGCCATTAAATAACCGTGGCGGTCCCATAAGACGACGGCTTTCGCGACTTGCTCGGCCGGAACATGGGCGGCCACGGCAGATTCGCGCGTGGATAAGGCGCGACGATGAGGCACGATGCTGTAAGGAATACGGCGATTTTGCAGATAATTCACCACCGTTTTTGCCACGGTCATGGTTTCCCTCCTCAGCTGTCATTGAGCTCAATAACAATAAATATTCTATCCCCAATGATTGTACGCGCCATGATGCACGTCAAAGAAATGGCTGGTTAGACATCGTGAAACATGTCCCCCGGGCGATTAATTCTGTTCATCCGCCGGTTTGAGCGATGTCAAGGCACAGGGGCCGAACCGGGGATTTAATAAATTCGTTTGATAATCGAACTCCAAAGACTAAGGAGGGCGTCATGACAATACCGACCCAAACCGTTCAGGTCGGAGTGCCTGATCCGGAATTGCGGACCTCGCCGATCGTGGATGAAAACGAGGAGAACCTGCTGTCGTTCGATGCCGAGCTGGAAAGTGCGGTTTGTTACTTCAACGACTTGCCGTATTCCATCGGTCAGTACGTGCGAAGCGGCGCCGAATTGCTGCACTGCGAGGAACGCGGGTTGTGGGTGAGAAAAGAAACAGCGTTACCCTGATTTACGCCGGCCGACCGTGTCCGGGGTGGCCGACAATATCTAGGCGGTGGCGTCGCGGCGGCGCGAGAGAGTGTCATCCTGCATGATTTTTTCGATCAAATTGTCATCGATCCATAAGTACGCCACGCGCGTCACCGTGGTGACCGTATACATCCGCGGTTTTAGAAATGATATCGGACTGGCGGCCTTGTCGGTACCGCCTTCGATAAGCTTGGTGACGCCGTCCGCCGCCTCGAGCTGGACGGTGCCTTCGACCAGATAGAGATTCATGGTATCGCTCGTCCCGCGTTCCAGCAGTTTTGTTCCCGGCGGAACTTTATAGATGAGGCACCGGGAAGCCAATGCGGCCAGCGTCTGATGTTCGAGTTCGCGAAACTTGGAAAAAGCCTTCATCACCGCCGGATCCGCCGGCTCGGGATGTCC
>Ga0187773_10000685_pt1 | contig 13496 bp, 10 predicted proteins | sample 0216_BV02_MP05_1_FD_133133 | JGI IMG/M metagenome (GOLD analysis project Ga0187773, IMG submission 133133) | Tropical peat soil microbial communities from peatlands in Department of Meta, Colombia - 0216_BV02_MP05_10_MG | ecosystem: Environmental > Terrestrial > Soil > Wetlands > Peat | place...
CAGGCCGGTCGTCGCATTGCCCTGGGGATCGAGGTCGATCAAGAGGGTCCGCTTCTCAGCGAGGGCCAGCCCAGCGGCCAGATTGATAGCCGTTGTCGTCTTGCCGACGCCGCCCTTCTGGTTGACGATTGCAAGTATCCGCGCCATGCGGGTGTTCCACGTGGAACATTACATCAGAGCGGCATCCAAGGGAAGCACTACGGTTGCTGATGTTCCACGTGGAACGCTAGATCGACGCCCTAAGGAAGACCCGTGGCCCTTTAGGACCGGCTAGCCGAATCACTTCGATCCCGGCGGCGGCCTTGAGAGAGTGGCCTCCCGGGGAGCTCGAGACTACCAGCACCCCGCCGGGCTTTAGATACGCACGTGCAATCGGAAGCAGACGATCCACCGTTCCCACCGACCTCGCGACGGCGGCGTCGAAATTAGATTGGAGATCAAGCCTTTCCTTGACAAGGTCTTCTGCACGCCCGTCGTAGACAGCAACATCCGTCAGGCCCATTTCCCGGCAGGCGGTCAACAGGAACGAGACCCGCTTTCTCCGCGCCTCGAGCAGCGTGATGGAGATCCCCGGGTCGGCCAGCCTCAAGACCAGCCCCGGTATGCCAGCACCGGCGCCGATGTCGACGACCGCGAGCGGACGCGGGGAGGGGAGTGCTTTCAGGAAGAGCAGGGAATCCACGAAGAGATCACGGACAATGGCAGTAGCGGAGCCGAGCGCCGTCATCCGATACACCTTGTTCCAGCGAAGGAAGAGATCCAGGTACAGCGCGAAGAGCCGACGATCTTCCGCGGTGACAGAGCGACCGACGATGGTCGGGATCGCCCCTAGCAGCTCGTCGATGGGGTCGGGTGGCCGCTTGGTCACCCGTAGAGAGTAACCACTCAGGCCCTCTTTGTCGCGCGCGCCGGAGCCTTCTGGTCCTTCTTGCCGATGTGCTCCATGTATTTCTGCTGAGCGATCTGGAGCACGTTCGAGAGGGTCCAGTACAGCACCAGTCCCGCGGGCAGATTGAGGAACATGAACGTGAAGACCACCGGCATGAAGAGCATCATCTTCGCCTGGCGCGGGTCACCCATGACCGGGGTCATCTTCTGCTGCACGAACATAGAGATGCCCATCAGGATCGGTAGGATGTAGGTGGGGTCGTGGACGGCGAGGTTGCAGATCCACAGGTCCACCCCGAACAGATGCCCGATACAGATGAAGGGCGCGTTCTGGATCTCGACCGAGACCGATAGCGCGACGTACAGCGCGTAGAAGATCGGAATCTGAACCACCATCGGCAGGCAACCGCCGAGGGGGTTGACCTTGTGGGTCCGATACAGTTCCATCGTCTCCCGCTGCAGGCGCTGGGGATCGCTCTTGTACTTTGATCGCAGCGCATTGACCTGTGGCTGAAGGGCCTGCATCGCCCTCATCGAGGTCATGCTCTTGATCGTGAGCGGGAAGAACAGGACCTTGGTGATCACGGTCAGGAGGATGATCGCGATCCCGTAGTTGTGGGTATAGACATAGAAGCGATGCATCACCCACAGGATCGGGACGACCAGCCATTCCATCGGCAGACCGCCGTAGTCCTGCGGTATCGGGAAACCACCGAAATATATAGACTTTTCGAGTCCGGCGCCCACGGCCTTCAGCCGGTCGTACTCCTTTGGCCCGATATAGCTCTCCAGCTGTCCCTCCCAGGCCTGGCCCGGCTGGAGGGCTGAGATCGGAACTCGAACCGCAACCTGGCTGAATTCCACCGGTTTCGGTGCGTCCTGTCGCGTCTCGGCCAGCTTGGATTCCGCAATCAAGAACCCCGGGGAACGCGGAATCAGAGCGGTCAGATACCACTCGCTCTCGAGCCCGATCCACTGACCGGGACCGCTGAACTCAGTAGTTTTCGCCAGCAGCTCGCGGTGGACCGAGCCCTCCGCCAGCCGGACCACGCGGATCGGATGCTGTCCAAGGAACTTCTCGGGCGTATCCTTCGGAACTTCAATCGGTGCCGTCCAGGCCAGGACCACCTCGGCGCTCTGGGCGACGTTGTGGCGATTCTCGACCTTGAGCTGGTGCTCGACGACGTAGCTATCGGACCGGAACCGGAGCGTCTCGCTGATCTTCAGGCCGAAGCCGTCCTCTCCCGTCAGGGTGAGCTCAGCGCCGCCACCGGCCGTGGGCACCACCTTCTCGGTCGATAGCGCGAACGGCACGGCCCGTGGGGGCTGACCCGCCCGGAGGACACTCAGCCCTCGCGACATCAGCATCCCGGGCACGACCATCGGCTTGTCGCCGCGGTAGTGGAGCTCCCACCCGTCGACCCGCCCACCCGCGCTGACGATCACCGCCCGGTACAGCGGCGTCTCGACTACCGTCGCTCGCTCGGGAACCGGGGCGGCTTCCTTCGGGGGAGGGGTGGCGGCCGCCGCGGAGCCGGGCGGCGGGGACGCTGGCACCGACGGCTTGGCGCCAGAGGTTGGCGCTGGGGACTCCGTCTTCGGCGGGTGCTTCTCCGACTCCTGGCGCATGAAGATGGCCGGGTAGATCATCAACAGCGCGGCCATCAGCAACAGCGCCAGCGTGGTTCGCTTGTCCATTACCCTCTCGGTCGTCTAGGCGGCGGATCGAAGCCGCCCGGATTCCACGGATGACACCGCAGGAGGCGGCGCGCCCCCAGCCATCCACCACGCAGCAGCCCGTGCGTCTCGAGCGACTCCCGGACGTACTCCGAGCAGCTGGGGGAGAACCGGCACGCGGGCGGGAACAACGGCCGCACCAGCACCTGGTAACCCCGAACGACGTGCGCCGCGATCCCGCCCGCCGTCATCGCTGCGTGCTGCCGCGGCCGCGCCGCACACCCGTGCTCAGCGCTTCGCTCAGCCGGTGCATGTCCTCCACGAGCTCGACGAACGGCCGCGTGGCCGCGCTCGGCCGCGCCACGATGACCACCGCCACGTCACCGGCCATCTCACCGCGCACCCGACGGTACGCCTCGCGGATCCGCCGGCGCGCCCGGTTCCGCGCCACCGCGCCCCGAAGCTGGCGGCTCACCGCGAATCCCACCCGCCGCCCTTCCGCTGGCCGCCAGAGCGCGACGAAGCTCGGGCGCTCATGCCGGGTGCCGTGCTGGAAGACCGCCTGGAACTCTGTCGCTCGCCGGAGGCGCTCGCCTCGCGGCAGCGACAACGCCGCCTGCGCCGTGCGCACCGCGCCGTGCTAGACCGTCAGGCGCTTGCGTCCCTTTGCACGCCGCCGCTTGAGCACGTTGCGCCCGCCCTGGGTCTTCATTCGCGAGCGGAAGCCGTGCGTCTTCTTCCGACGCCGCACATTGGGTTGAAACGTCCTCTTCATGGAGAAACTCCCCTCTCAATGGACGAACCGGGCCAGTCTACGGAGCGCCTCTCACCAAGTCAAGGCGCGCAACTCTCGCAAGCCTCTTGCGACCGCGCGCGCCGCTGTGATACGGTCGCTTCCCGCGCCTGTGATGCTCGTCGTGAATTCGACGACGCGTCTCATCGCACGCGCGGTGCAGGAACACGCAGCGCCTGTTCGTCGCTGAACCGAGTCAATGAGACGTTGCCACCTGGTCTGCCGTCGTTGCGCTCCGGGGAACCAGGCCCCACGGAATGCCCTCGGTTATCCACACCTGTGGATAACTTTGTGTGTAACTTCTGTCGGCACCGCCGACCAAGGGCTCGACAATGCTTGATTCTTTGTGGACCCGTGTACTGACCACGCTCGAGGGGAAGCTCCCCGAGACCGCCATCGACTCCTGGCTACGGCCCTGCCGTGTCACTGCCATGGAGGGCGATCTCGTACGCGTCGCCGCCCCGAACAAGTACAGCCGCGACTGGCTGGTCCAGCACTATACCGAGTCGATCCAGGCGGCCATTCGTGAGGTCCTGGGTGGCAATCCCGTCGTCTCGTTCGAGATCGATCGCGAGCCCGAGCGGGCCCCGGTCTCTCCCCGCGAGGTTTCGCCGGTCCCACTCTCCAACGGCCTGTCCCCGCGCTACACCTTCGCTTCCTTCGTCGTCGGGAACTCCAATCAGTTCGCGCAGGCCGCCTGTCAGGCGGTCGCCGAGCTGCCGTCGAAGGCCTACAACCCGCTCTTCCTGTACGGCGGCGTCGGTCTGGGCAAGACCCACCTCCTGCACGCCGTCGGTCACGAGATCGCGCGCCTCTACCCCTCGCTGCGGCTGCTCTACCTTTCCACCGAGCGCTTCACCAACGACCTCATCAACGCGATCCGCTACGATCGCACCGCCGAGTTCCGCGCCAAGTACCGCACCATCGACCTCCTCCTCATCGACGACATCCAGTTCATCTCCGGCAAGGAGCGAACCCAGGAGGAGTTCTTCCACACGTTCAACGATCGCTACGAGGCGCGAAAGCAGATCGTGGTGTCCTCCGACTCCGCGCCCAAGGAGATCCCGGAGATCGAGGAGCGCCTCCGCTCCCGGTTCGAGTGGGGCCTCATCGCCGACATCCAGCCGCCCGACTTCGAGACCCGCGTCGCCATCCTGAAGAAGAAGGCCGAGATCGAGCGCGTCCGCCTGCCCGACGACGTCGCGTACCTGATCGCGAGCCGGATCAAGGCGAACATCCGCGAGATCGAGGGTTCGCTGACCCGCATGATCGCCTTCTGTTCGCTCAGCGGCCGCGAGATGAGCGTCGAGCTCGCCCAGGAGGTCCTCTCCGACCTCTGGGGCGAGGAAGAGAAGATCATCACGATCGAACACATCCAGCGAAAGGCCGCCGAGTTCTTCGGGGTCAAACTAGCCGACATGCGGGCGAAGAACCGCACCAAGGCGGTCGCCTTCCCGCGCCAGATCGCGATGTACCTCGCCCGCCAGCTCACGCACGCCTCGCTCACCGAGGTCGGCCGCGCGTTCGGTGGCAAGGACCACACCACGGTCCTCCACGCGGTGGAGAAGATCCAGACGATGCTCCAGGAAGATCCCAAGTTCAAGAAGACCCTCGACACACTTACCCAGAGCATCTCGGTGTGATCCGCGTCACCGGCTCCGCTATCCACGATCGTGTCCACGGTCCGGCCACGCGCAACCTCGCAGCCTCAGAGTCCCTTTTCGGCCTCCGGGTCTGTCCACAGCTCCGCCTCTGCCTACGACGACGAGCTTTTCTGTTTCTCTTTAATTACTGAACAACGGAGATCGTTATGGAAGTCCATGTGGATCGTGACGCGTTCATGCGCGGCCTGCAGATGGCTCACAACGTGGTCGAGCCACGGCAGACGCTGCCGGTGCTGGCCAACGTGCTCCTCGAAGCACAGGGCGATACCCTGCGGATGACCGCGACCGACCTCGAGGTGAGCGTGCGGGTGACCGGCCCGGCGAAGGTGGTCAAGCCGGGGACGATCACGATCTCGGCCCGCAAGCTCATGGAGATCGTCAAGGAGCTGCCGGTGGCACCGCTGGCCCTCAGGGTGCAGGAGAACGCGTGGGTGGCCCTCCGGTGCGGTGGGGTGTCCTATCGCTTGGTCGGTCTGACACCGGAGGAGTTCCCCGCGGTGGGCGAGGGACCCACCACCGGCTGGCTGAACCTCGACGGCAAGGTGCTGCGCGACATGCTCGCGCAGACCACGTTTGCGATTTCCCACGATGAGAGCCGCTACGCCCTGAACGGAGTCCTGTTCGTGGTGCACGACAAGGAGCTACGCATGGTGGCCACAGACGGCCATCGGCTGGCCCTCGCGGTGCGCCAGCTGCCCGCGGCAGGAGCGGCGATGTCGGGGATCGTGCCCCGGAAGGCGGTGCAGGAGGTCGCCCGGATCGTCGGATCGGGAGAAGAGGCCCAGGTGGCCATCAGCGACAACCAGTTCCTGCTGCGGATGCCCAACGTCCTGTTGATGGCGCGGCTCATCGAAGGGACGTTTCCGAACTACGAGCAGGTGGTCCCCCGGGCGCATCCCCATCGGGTCACCCTCTCGCGCGCGGCGCTGACGTCGGCCCTGCGTCGCGTGTCGGTGCTCTCGGAGGAGCGCACGAAGCCAGTCCGGTTCCTGCTCTCGCCCGGACAGCTCAAGCTCACCGCGAACAGCCCCGACTTCGGCGAGGCCGAGGAGCAGATGGAGGCGGAGTTCGCCGGAGAGGAGATCACCATCGGGTTCAACTCACGCTATGTGCTCGATGCGCTCGGTGCGCAGAGCGGCGAGCAAGTTCTGATCGAGATGAAGGACGGTTTGAGCCCCGGAGTGTTCAAAAGCTTCGAGGACGAGGGAAGCCTGTGTGTTATCATGCCCATGAGGATTTAACCTCTCATGGGAGCGAAAATCGTTGGAGATTGACAGGGTAGAACTGTCCGATTTTCGCAACTATCGAACACTGTCGCTCACGCCGTCACCCCACCTGAACGTCCTCGCGGGGCCCAATGCGCAGGGCAAGACGAATCTGCTCGAGGCCCTCGGTGTGCTGCTGGTCGGTCGCTCGTTCCGTGGCGCCAAGGCCGGGGACATGCTCGGGTGGGGTGCGTCCGCGGCGTATGTGGGTGGGGAGGTCAGACGGGGCGAGAGCGTGAGCGCGGTGCGTCGGGCGGTGCTCCAGCGTGAGGACGGCCGCTGGGGAATCGGCGGCGACGGATGTGTCTGGGCGCGCGCCGTCGGGTTCGGCTGGCAGGATCTCGCAATTCTCACCGAGGGCCCGCAGGCCCGTCGCAACTTCGTCGACGGATTTGCCGGCAAGCTCTACGCCGCGCACTTGAGCAGTCTTGGTCGGTACCGGCAGATCGTGGCGAGACGCAACCATCTCCTGCAGGGCGGCCTCGTGGGGGGCGCGCTGCGCAACGTGCTCGCGCCGTGGAACGAGCAGCTGGCGCGCGTCGGCCTCGAGCTGGTGAGGCGACGGGGTGCGGCCATCGAGGCGCTGCAGGAGGAAGCCCATCGGCTCTACCCGGTCCTGGCCGGGAGTGGCGAGGTGCGGCTGCAGTACTGCGCGACGGTGGGCGCCGGCGCGAGCGAGGGCGAGTTCATGACCGCGCTTGACGCGCGGTTCTCCGAGGAGGCGCGCCGGGGCCAGAGCCTGGTCGGTCCCCATCGCGACGACGTGCAGATCGAGGTCGACGGCCGTGACCTGCGGCTCTACGGCTCGCGTGGCCAGCAGCGTCTGATGGCGCTGACGCTGCGGCTGGCCGAGGCTGGGCCGGTCGCCCGGGCGGTGGGCAGCGCGCCGGTGCACCTGCTGGACGATGCCCTGTCCGAGCTGGATCCGGTCGTGCAAGGGCGAGTGTTGGAGCACGTCGCCGCCGCGGGGCAGGTGTTCCTGACCACGGCGGAGGCGGCGCTGCCGGAGGCCCGGCGGGCCACCTGGTGGGAGGTTCGCGGCGGGCGGGTGACCGGACCGAGGCTCATGTCCGTACGGGGTGCCGCCTGATGGCCGAGACGTACACCGCGAGCGACATCAAGGTCCTCGAGGGGCTGGAGGCGGTGCGCAAGCGGCCGGCCATGTACATCGGTGACACCGGAGCCTACGGCCTGCATCACCTCGTGTACGAGGCGGTCGACAACTCGGTCGACGAGGCCCTGGCTGGCTACTGCGACAGCATCAAGGTGATCCTGCACTCGGACGCATCGTGCTCGGTGGGCGACAACGGCCGCGGCATCCCGGTCGACATCCACAAGGAGAGCGGCAAGCCAGCGGCCGAGGTGGTCCTCACCGTGCTGCACGCGGGGGGCAAGTTCGAGCACTCCGCCTACAAGGTGTCGGGCGGGCTGCACGGCGTCGGCATCTCAGTGGTCAACGCGCTCTCGGAGTGGCTCGAGATCGAGATCCGTCGCCAGGGGCGGGTGTGGACGCAGCGGTACGAGTACGGCGTCCCCACCGGGGAGCTGACCGCCGGCGACAAGACGCCTAAGCACGGCACCATCGTGCGCTTCAAGCCGGACGCGAAGATCTTCGAGGAGACGACGTTCTCCTTCGACACGCTCTCGAATCGCCTGCGCGAGCTCGCGTTCCTGAACAAGGGCCTCAAGATCGTCATCGAGGACGAGCGCGACGGGCGTAGCCACACGTTCCTCTACAAGGGCGGGATCATCGAGTTCATCAAGCACCTGAACCAGAACAAGACGGCGATCCACCCCAAGGTACTCTTCTTCGAGGGCAAGAAGGACAACATCGAGGTGGAGGTGGCGCTGCAGTACAACGACGGCTACCAGGAGAGCGTCTTCTCCTTCGCCAACAACATCAACACGCGCGAGGGCGGCACGCACCTGACCGGCTTCCGGGCCGCGGTGACCGGCACCATCTCGAACTACGCTAAGGCCCAGGGTTTCCTCAAGACCTTCAAGGGCGACGTCAGCGGCGAGGACGTGCGCGAGGGCCTGACCGCGGTCGTCTCGGTGCGCATCCCGGATCCGCAGTTCGAGGGGCAGACCAAGGCCAAGCTCGGCAACTCCGACGTGAAGGGGCTCGTCCAGCAGATCGTCAACGACCGGCTCGGGGAGGCCTTCGAGGAGGACCCGACCACCGCCCGCAAGATCGCCGACAAGTGCGTGCGTGCCGCGCAGGCGCGCGAGGCCGCACGCAAGGCGCGCGAGCTCACCCGCAAGGGCGGGCGCGACGACGAAGGCCTCTCGGCGAAGCTGGCCGACTGCTCGGAGCGCGAGCCGCAGTTCCGGGAGATCTTCCTGGTGGAGGGCGACTCCGCCGGCGGCTCGGCGAAGCAGGGGCGGGACCGCAAGACGCAGGCGGTGCTACCGCTGCGCGGCAAGATCATCAACGCGGAGAAGGCGCGCTACGACAAGGTCCTGTCCCACAATGAAATCCGGCTGCTGATCTCGGCGCTCGGCACCGGGATCGGGCCCGAGGAGTTCGACGTCACCAAGCTGCGCTACCACAAGGTGATCCTGATGACGGACGCCGACGTTGACGGCGCCCACATCCGGACGCTGCTCTTGACGTTCTTCTTCCGGCACATGGTGCCGGTGATCGAGGCGGGCAACCTCTTCATCGCACAGCCGCCGCTGTTCAAGGTCAAGAAGGGGCGCGCCGAGCGCTACCTGATGAGCGAGCGGGAGATGGAGGAGTTCCTGCTCGAGCAGTGGGTGGAGAAGTCGAGCATCAAGGTGCCCGGCAAGGCGGCGCCGCTGCGCGGGGAGGCCCTGCTCGAGGCCCTCAAGCGCGTGCTCGAGTTCCGTAGCCTGTTCTCGAAGATCACCCGGCGCGGCATCCCGGGGCCGATCCTCGACGGGCTGCTCCGCAAGAAGTTCAAGGCGAGCAAGCGCGGCGTGGGCGACGCGGAGATCGCCGCCGCGGTGGCCGAGGTCGCGGGGGAGATTCCCGGCTGGTCGGCGCGGCTCACCGGCGGCGACAACGGGGACACGGGGACGATCCAGATCGCCGGGCCGCAGGCGACCCAGTTCAGCGTCGACGCGCTCAAGTCGCCCGACTACACGCAGCTCCTCGAGCTGCACGCCGAGATCGCGGGCATGCACAAGGGCCCGTGCACGATCGTCGACGCGACCGAGAAGGAGACGCAGACCAAGACCCTCGAGGAGATGATGCGGGTGATCATGGACATGGCGAAGGATGGCGCCACCCTGCAGCGCTACAAGGGGCTCGGCGAGATGAACCCCGAGCAGCTGTGGGAGACCACGATGAACCCGGAGACGCGCACGCTGTTGCGCGTCACCATGGAGGACGCGGTCGGCGCCGACGAGATGTTCACGGTGCTGATGGGCGACGCGGTGGAGCCGCGCCGCGAGTTCATCGAGAAGAACGCCCTCGACGTCGTCAACCTCGACATCTAGGAGACCCCGGCCCGCTTCATGAGCCCCGAGCGACAGGCGCCCGTCCCGATCGAAGAGGAGATGCGGAAGTCGTATCTCGACTACGCGATGTCCGTCATCGTTGGCCGCGCGCTGCCCGACATCCGCGACGGCCTCAAGCCGGTCCACCGGCGGGTGCTCTTCGCGATGCACGAGCTCGGGCTGACCTGGAATCGCGCCTACAAGAAGTCGGCGCGCGTGGTCGGCGAGGTGCTGGGCAAGTACCACCCGCACGGCGACGCCCCGGTGTACGAGGCGCTGGTCCGCATGGTGCAGGAGTTCTCGCTCCGCTACCCGCTGGTGGACGGCCAAGGCAACTTCGGCTCGATCGACGGCGATCCGCCGGCCGCGATGCGGTACACCGAGACCCGCCTGGCCAAGATCGCCCACGAGCTGCTGGCCGACATCGAGAAGGACACGGTCGACTTCAGCCCGAACTTCGACGAGTCACTGCAGGAGCCGGTGGTGCTGCCGACCAAGGTGCCCAACCTCCTGGTCAACGGCTCGGCGGGGATCGCGGTGGGCATGGCCACCAACATCCCGCCCCACAACCTGGGCGAGGTGGTCGACGCGCTCGTGAAGGTCATCGACGACCCGGAGGTCAGCGTCGACGAGCTGATGAAGCTCATCCCGGGGCCCGACTTTCCGACCCGCGGCTACATCTACGGCCGTGGCGGCATCCGCGAGGCCTACACCACCGGGCGCGGCATCATCACGCTGCGGGCCAAGGCGCACGTCGAGAAGCTGCGAGGCGGCCGCGAGGCGATCATCGTCACCGAGCTCCCGTACCAGGTGAACAAGGCGGCGCTGATCGAGAAGATCGGCGAGCTGATCCGCGACAAGAAGATCGAGGGAATCAGCGAGCGGCGGGACGAATCGAGTCGCGAGGGCATCCGCGTCGTGCTGGAGCTGGGACGCGGCGAGATCCCGCAGATCGTGATCAACCAGCTCTACAAGCACACCCCGATGCAGACCACCTTCGGAGTGATCATGCTGGCGCTCGTCGGCCGGCGGCCGCAGGTGGTCAATCTCAAGCAGATGCTCCAGGAGTTCGTCGCTTTCCGTCGCGAGGTCGTGACCCGCCGGACCAAGTACGACCTGGCGCGCGCGGAGGAGCGGGCCCACATCCTCGAGGGCCTGCGCAAGGCGGTCGACCAGCTCGACCTCGTGATCCGGCTGATCCGTCAGTCGGAGAGCCCGGACGCGGCGAAGGACGCGCTGGTGCGGCAGCTGCAGCTGAGCGAGATCCAGGCGAAGGCCATTCTGGACATGCGGCTGCAGCGGCTCACGCAGCTCGAGCGGCACAAGATCGTGGAGGAGCACGAGCAGACCCTGGCGCTGATCGCGGACCTCAAGGGCATCCTCGCCTCCGAGCAGCGGCTGCTCGGCATCATCAAGGAGGAGCTGGGCGCGCTGAAGGAGGAGTTCGGCGACGCCCGGCGCACCGAGATCCTGGCCGAGACCGTCGACCTCACGATCGAGGATCTGCTGGCCGACGAGGACATGGTGGTCACGATCACGCGCTCCGGCTACATCAAGCGGACGCACGTGGAGGCGTACCGGAGTCAGAAGCGCGGCGGCAAGGGTGTGACCGGCATGGAGACCAAGGAGGAGGACATCGTCGAGGACCTGTTCGTGGCCTCGACGCACTCCTATCTCCTGTTCTTCACCAACAAGGGCAAGGTCCACTGGCTGAAGGTGCACGAGATCCCGGAGGGTGGCCGTCAGGCGAAGGGCAAGGCGATGGCGAACGTGCTATCACTGGCCGACGGCGAGCGCGTGGCGACCTGCGTGCCGGTGCGCGACTTCGAGTCGGGCGGGTACGTGCTGTTCGCCACCAAGCAGGGCAAGGTCAAGAAGACCGAGCTGTCCGCCTTCTCGCACCCGCGAGCGGGCGGGATCCTGGCGATCACGCTCGAGGACGGCGACGAGGTCATGGCCGCCCGGCGCACCGACGGGCAGCGCGAGGTGCTGCTCTCGACCAAGCAGGGCATGATCATCCGCTTCCCCGAGGACGAGGTGCGGCCGATGGGCCGGACCGCGGCCGGGGTGCGGGGCATCGACGTCGAGGAGGGCGACCAGGTCATCGCCGCGGAGACCATCAAAGAAGGCGTCACCGTGCTGACCGTCACCGAGCGGGGCTACGGCAAGCGCACCCCGCTCGAGGAGTACCGGCTGCAGGGCCGCGCGGGCAAGGGCATTATTGACATCAAGACCGCGGGCCGCAACGGGTCGGTGGTCGGCATGCTGCAGGTGCGGGAGGGCGACGACATCCTGGTCGTCACGACCAAGGGCAAGATGATCCGCGTGCACGCCGACGAGGTCACCAGCCAGGGCCGCAATACGATGGGCGTGCGGATCATCGATCTGGATTCCGACGACCACGTCGGGAACCTGGCCCGCGTCGAGGCCGAGCAGCCGAGCCCGGAAGCGCCAGCGTCGTCGTAGCCCCGCCGGCGCGGCAGCCGGACGGGGAGCCAGAGGCCGCGCAAAGGCGGCCTCTTTTTTGTTATCGTTCTCACTCTCCCCCGGGAGAGGGCAGGAGGGCGCACGTGCTGGACATCAAGCTGATCCGTGACGATTCCGCGGAGGTGGAGCGCCGGCTCGCGACGCGCGGCACGCGAGTGTCGCTCGCCCCGGTGCTGGCCGCCGATGCGGAGCGACGCCGGCTGGTGACCGAGGCCGAGGAGCTCAAGGCCGAGCGGAACCGCGCGTCCGAGGTCATCGGGCAGGCGAAGCGCCGCGGCGAGGATCCGCAGGCGGCGATGGCGCGGATGCGCGAGGTCGCCGATCGCGTCAGGGCCCTCGACGGGCTCGTGAAGGAGGCCGACGCGCGGCTCGAGGGCCTGCTGCTCGAGGTGCCGAACCTGCCGGACTCGAGCGTGCCGGTCGGGGCCTCGGCCGACGACAACGTCGAGGTGCGGCGATGGGGCACCCCGCGGCAGTTCGGGTTCGAGCCCAAGCAGCACTTCGAGATCGGCGAGGCGCTGGGCATCCTCGATTTCGACCGGGCCAGCAAGATCGCGAAGGCGCGCTTCGTGGTCATGTGGGGCGCGGCGTCTCGCCTGAGCCGGGCGCTCGCGCAGTTCATGGTCGACCTCCACACGCGCGAGCACGGCTTCACCGAGGCGTGGGTGCCGCACCTGGTGAGCCCGGAGACGATGGTGGGTGTGGCGATGCTGCCGAAGTTCGAGGAGCAGATGTTCCGCACCGTGGAGCCCGACGCCGGCCGCACGCTTTACCTCATCCCGACCGCGGAGGTCGCGCTGACCGCGCTTCACGGTGGGGAGATCCTGGCCGAGGCGGACCTGCCGCGCCGGTACTGCGCGCTGACCCCGTGCTACCGGCGCGAGGCCGGCACCTACGGCCAGGACACCAAGGGCATGATCCGCCAGCACCAGTTCGACAAGGTGGAGATGGTCAAGGTGACCACCCCCGCGCAGTCCTACGACGAGTTGGAGTCGATGGTGCGCAGCGCGGAGGTGGTCCTGCAGCGGCTCGAGCTGCCGTACCGCGTGGTCACGCTCTGCACTGGCGACATGGGCTTTCACTCCGCCAAGACGTACGACATCGAGGTTTGGCTACCCGGACAGGCCAAGTATCGCGAGATCTCGTCGTGCTCGAACTGCGAGGCATACCAGGCGCGCCGGCTGGACATCAAGTACCGGCCCGTCGGCGGGCGCGTCGAGCTCTGCCACACCTTGAACGGCTCGGGGCTCGCGGTGG
>Ga0187773_10000686_pt1 | contig 13494 bp, 8 predicted proteins | sample 0216_BV02_MP05_1_FD_133133 | JGI IMG/M metagenome (GOLD analysis project Ga0187773, IMG submission 133133) | Tropical peat soil microbial communities from peatlands in Department of Meta, Colombia - 0216_BV02_MP05_10_MG | ecosystem: Environmental > Terrestrial > Soil > Wetlands > Peat | place...
CAGAGGCGCCGAGAGAAACGTCGCGCCCTCGCCCTTGGCATCGAATGCAGCGCTTGCCGCGCCTTTCGGCGGTTCCGCAGCCAGCGCCTGCCTGCCGGGATCGAGATGAAACTTGGTCCAGCGCGTGCGCGCGATCGGCCACTCGTTTTCCTGGCGCTCCACAAAGTGGTCGACATGCCGCACCTGTAGCTGCACGCGGGCTTGCTTCTCCCAGCCGTTCTTCTCGCCTTTCAGGTAGTAGGCGAAAAACCGCTTTTGCAGGCCGACGCCGTAATCGGTGTAGAAGTGGGTCCAATGCTCGATGCCGTGCGCTTCGAGCCATTTCTCCTTCGAAGCGGCCCGCACGAAGCCTTCGAAGTTGCCGCGGGGATGCAGCCCCTGCCCGCCCCAATTCGCCGCGGAAAGAAACGGTGCGGTGACGCGTTCCCAGACCGGCGAGCGCGCCTTGTGGTATTCGTCCTCCAGCGGATGAGCGAGGATCTCGTCGCCGAAATCGCAGCGGTTCGCCTGCAGCGCGCGGTCTGAAAGGGTTTCGTCGCCGCAGATCAATTCGCCCGTGACGCGGCTCCGCGGTCCGCGTTCGCCGAGCCCGTACTGAACCGTCCTCACCTGCATGTCGTACCAGTTCGCCCAGAAGGTGGAAAGAATTCCTCCGTGATGGGTCATGTCGCGGTACCAGTCGGCCGCTCCTTCCCAGATGCACATCGCTGCGAGGTGCGGAGGCTGCAGCGAAGCGACCTGCCACTGGTTGATTCCGTAGTAGGAGATCCCGTTCAACCCCACCTTCCCGCTCGACCAGGGCTGCACACCGGCCCACTCGATGCAGTGATAGAAGTCCTTGGTCTCCCGTGGAGAGAAATGATCGATATAGCCCGTTGAGCGCCCGGCGCCGCGCGAGTCCACGCGCACGCAGACGTAGCCATCGGGGACCCACTTTTCCGGGTCGACGACTTCCCAGTTCTGGTACTTGTTGCTCGAACCGTACGCGACGTCCGGGTGTTCGGCTACCATGCGCTGCCAGGCGCTCGGATAACCGTCCTGGAAAGCCAAGCCTTTTGCGTAGGGACCGTAGCTGAGAATCACCGGAAAGCGCCCCGTCTTCTCGGGCCGATACACGTCAGCCCGGAGCACGACTCGGTCGTCCATTTCGATCGGAACGTCCCAGTCGATGCGCATCCCGTCGCGGAGCTCACTCTTGGGCGACGCCATGTCTCAGTCCCAGTGATTTCGGCTGCGTTGGAGCTGTTATAGTTTTGTCGCGCGCTCATTTGACCCCACGCTGCTGCGCGGTGTCAACTGAGCGGACCCAAGAAAAGGGAAGGCGGATGAAAATCGGTATTGCAGGCACAGGGAGAATGGGCGCGGCCATCGCCCAGCGGCTGCTGGGAATGAACCACGAAGTGAGCGTGTGGAACCGGACGGCGGAAAAGACGCAGCCGCTCGCCGCCGCTGGGGCGAAAGTCGCTGCAACGCCTCGCGAACTCGCCGCGGCATCGGAAACGCTTGTCACCATACTCACCGACGCCGCGGCGATCGACGCCGCCTATTACGGCAAGGACGGGCTGCTCGCCGCCGACGTCTCGGGCAAGCTCTTCATCGAGATGAGCACGGTACGGCCCGAGACCGAGCGGGGGCTCGCCGGCAAAATCCGGGCGAAGGGGGCCGCGATGATCGAGTGTCCCGTCGGCGGGACCATCGGCCCGGCGAAAGACGGGAAACTCTTCGGATTCGTCGGCGGCGAGGCCGCGGACGTGGCGCGTGCGCGGCCGCTGCTCGAGCAGATGTGCCGCCGCTTCGAGCACGTCGGCCCGGTCGGGGCCGGAGCAAGCATGAAGCTTGCGATCAACCTGCCGCTTCTGGTTTTCTGGCAGGCTTTCGGCGAAGCACTGGCGCTGTGCAGTCCTCTGGGCCTGGATGCCGCCCGTCTGATCAACATCTTCGCCGACACCTCCGGCGGTCCGAACGTGCTGAAGAACCGCGGCCCCGCGCTCGCCGCGGCGATCCAGGGGAAAAGCACGGGGCCTGTCACCGTCGATATCGACGCGATGCGCAAGGATCTGCGCAGCATGGTCGAGGAAGGCCGATCGCTCGGCGCGGAGCTGCCGGTCACATCGCGCGCGCTGGAGTGCTACGACCAGGCGGCCGGGGCTGGGCTTGGCAAAGGGGACATCACCGGCATCCCGGTGCGCTGGTTGAGACTTCTGGAGGAATCTCGGGCGAAGCGCTGAGGCTTTGCCCGGCTATTGCACCGGAACGACTCCGTCCAGCCGGGAGAAGCATGCCCGTCGGGCTGTTTCCAGGAAGTCGCGGACAAAGGGCTGCCGTGCCATTTCGGTGGTGGTCGCCCCGTGCAGGTTGCTCCACAGTCCGTTCCGGCCGATGCTTCGCGCGATCACGTACTTATAGTCCACGTAGTTCTTGATCCCCCAGTTCGGCAATGCCGCCACGCCGCGCCGGCTGGCGACCAACTGGAGGATGGCGACCGTGAGCTCTGTGGTTCGCCGCGCCGGGCTTACCCCTGCGGGCTTGAGGACCCGCCGGATCAGATCGATCCGATCCTCCGGTACCGGATAGGTGATGAGCGTCTCACGCGCGAAATCACCGGCGCTCAGATAGCGCTTCTCGCGCAGCGGGTGATCGGTCGGCAGCACGGCGAGCACCTCGAATCGGAACAGCGGGTGGAAGACGATACCGCGACGCGGCTTGTTCTCCGACCCGATGACGAGATCGGTCTTGCCCTCGGCGAGCAAGGCGATCGGGTTCGGGTGGAATCCCGAGACGAGGTCGAGCTCCACTTCCGGCCAGTCCTTCCGGAACAAGTCCATGATCGGCATCAGCCAGTCGAAGCAGGTGTGGCATTCCAGCGCGATGCGCAGGGTCCGCGATGGGGTGCGCGCAAGCTTTGCCAGGTCCCGCTCCGCAGTCTGCACCTCGCCCATCACAGAGCGGGCGAGAGCCACCAGCCTCTGTCCCGATTCGGTGAGCTTCACCGACTGGCCGTGGCGCTTCACCATCGGCGCGCCGTAGTGCGACTCGAGCGCCTTCAGCTGGTGCGAAAGCGCCGACTGCGTGAGATGCACGCGGTCGGCGGCGCGCGAGACGGTTCCGGTCTCGGCGAGCGCAATCAGGGAGCGGAAATGGCGTATCTCGAGCACGGCTGGGTTTCAATCCTGGGCCATAGTATGAATGGCCTTCATGATTTCCGCAAGAACTTTCACTGGATTCATAGCCCTCCATGAGCCATGATGCACTATGCAGCCCGACCGAACCTCAGAGCTCCGCACCCTGCTCGGGGCCCGTATCCTGATCCTGGATGGCGCCATGGGCACGACCATCCAGGGCTACCGGCTCTCGGAAGGCGATTTCCGAGGTCGGCGTTTCGCCTCGTCCTCGCGCGAGCTGAAGGGCAACAACGATCTACTCTCGCTCACGCGCCCCGAGGTGATCAGCGAGATCCACGCGCAGTACCTGGAGGCGGGCGCCGATATCATCGAGACGAACACCTTCAACTCAAACGCCCCGTCGCAGGCTGACTATGGGCTCGATGCCCTCGCTTACGAACTGAACCACGCGGCAGCCCGGATCGCCCGCGAGGCGGCGGACCGTTTCACGGACAGGGATCCCACGCGAGCGCGCTTCGTCGCCGGCGTGCTCGGACCCACGAACAAGACGGCATCGCTGTCGCCCGAGGTCAACGACCCGGGCTTCCGCAACATCCACTTCGACGAGCTGGAACAGGCCTATGCGGAGGCGCTCAGGGGCCTGGTCGACGGCGGCGCGGACCTGATCCTCCTCGAGACGATCTTCGACACGCTGAATGCCAAGGCAGCTCTTTTCGCCATCGACGCGCTTTTCGAGGAATGCGGCCAGAGGCTTCCCGTCATCGTATCCGGTACCATCACTGACCAGTCGGGCCGCACCCTCACCGGACAGACCACGGAAGCATTCTGGAACTCGGTTCGCCACGCGCGGCCGGTCGCGGTGGGGCTGAACTGTGCTCTGGGCGCGAAGCTGATGCGTCCCTACATCGAAGAACTGTCCAAGCTCGCCGATACCTACATCAGCTGCTATCCCAACGCCGGTTTGCCCAATCCGCTCTCCGAGACGGGCTACGACGAAACTCCGGAATACACCTCGAGCCAGCTGCGCGAGTTCGCCGAGAGCGGCTTCCTCAACATCGTCGGTGGTTGCTGCGGCACGACCCCCGCCCATATTCGCGCCATCGCAAGGGCGGTTGCCCCCCTTGCGCCGCGCAAGCCTCCTCAGATCGGGAAAAGCCTCCGCCTGTCCGGACTCGAGCCGCTCAACATCGGCGACGATTCCCTTTTCGCCAACGTCGGAGAGCGCACCAACGTCACGGGCTCAAGGGCTTTCGCGCGCCTGATCCTCGCGGGTGACTACCAGGGGGCGCTCGCGATCGCGCGCCAGCAGGTCGACAACGGCGCGCAGATCGTCGACGTGAACATGGACGAGGCGATGCTCGATTCGCAAAAGGCGATGGCGACCTTCCTCAATCTCATGGCATCGGAGCCTGACATCTCCCGCGTTCCGGTGATGATCGATTCCTCGAAATGGTCAGTCATCGAGGCTGGATTGAAGTGCGTGCAGGGAAAATCGATCGTGAACTCGATTTCGCTCAAGGAAGGCGAAGTCGAGTTCGCCCGGCAGGCAAAGCTTGCGCGCCGCTACGGCGCCGCCGTGATTGTCATGGCCTTCGACGAAAAGGGCCAAGCCGACACTCTCGAACGGCGCCTGGAAATCTGCCGCCGCTGTTACCGGATTCTGGTCGACCAGCTCCAGTTTCCGCCGGAAGACATCATCTTCGACCCGAACATCTTCGCGATCGCCACCGGGATCGAGGAGCACAGCAATTATGGCCGCGACTTCATCGACGCGACCCGCGCCATAAGGCGCGAGCTGCCTTACGTGAAGGTTTCCGGAGGCGTGTCCAACATCTCGTTCTCGTTCCGCGGCAACGACGCGGTGCGCGAAGCGATCCATACCGTGTTCCTGTACCACGCCATTCGCGCGGGCATGACCATGGGCATCGTCAACGCGGGGCAGCTCGGCGTCTACGAGGAAATCCCGCTGGAGCTGCGCGAGCGGGTCGAGGACGTCGTGATGAACCGGCGACCGGACGCCGGCGAACGCCTTGTGGAGTTCGCAACGACCGTGAAGAGCGCAGACCGGGCACAGGCGGATGAGCTCGCCTGGCGAAAGGGAACGGTCGAAGAGCGCCTCGCGCATGCCCTGATCAAGGGCATCGCCGACTGGGTCGTGGAGGATACCGAGGAGGCCCGCAAAAAGTACGAACGCCCGATCCAGGTGATCGAGGGGCCGCTCATGGACGGAATGAATATCGTCGGAGACCTCTTCGGCTCCGGCAAGATGTTCCTTCCGCAGGTCGTGAAGTCGGCGCGGGTCATGAAGCAGGCCGTGGCGCACCTCATTCCTTTCATCGAGGCGGAGAAGGAAAGGTCAGGCGACCGCAAGCCTAAAGGCAAGATCGTCATTGCGACCGTGAAGGGCGATGTGCACGACATCGGCAAGAATATCGTCGCTGTTGTGCTCCAGTGCAACAATTTCGAGGTAATCAACCTGGGGGTCATGGTGCCGGCGCAAAAGATCCTCGAGACGGCCATTGCGGAGAAGGCCGATATCATCGGCCTCTCGGGGCTCATCACCCCGTCGCTCGAGGAAATGGCGCATGTGGCTCATGAAATGCAGCGCCAGGGTTTCAGTATCCCTCTCCTCATCGGAGGCGCGACGACCTCCCGCGTGCACACTGCGGTGAAGATCGCGCCGAATTTCGGCGGAGTCACCGTATACGTTCCCGACGCCTCCAGGTCCGTTTCGGTGTGCTCCAGCCTCCTTTCCTCGGAACTGAGAGCGGCGTATCTCGAATCAGTGCGCGCGGACTACGGGAAGATCCGCGCGCAGCACGCTGCGAAGAAAGGCCAGACACTCGTGTCTATCGCCCAAGCGCGCGCCAACGCCTTCCGAACCGACTGGACGCGCTATGCGCCGCCGCGGCCGCGTTTCATGGGCCGCAGACTCGTCCGCGAGTGGGACCTCGCCGACATCGCCCGCTACATCGACTGGTCCCCGTTCTTCCAGACCTGGGACCTCGCCGGAAGCTATCCGAAAATCCTCGACGACGCCGTGGTCGGAGAAGCCGCGCGCAGCGTCCTCGCGGAGGGACGGGCGATGCTCGAGAAGATCATTTCCGAAAAATGGCTGACGGCCAGCGCCGTCTTCGGCTTGTATCCTGCGGAGAGCGCCGGAGACGACATCGTGATCTACGCTGATGAATCGCGCGGCGAGATCGCAGCGGTATGGCACGGCCTGCGCCAGCAGGGCGAGAAGGCCGCGGACCGCGCCAACCTGTGCCTCGCCGATTTCGTCGCACCCCGCGAGTCGGGGGCGCCGGACTACATCGGGGCCTTCGCCGTGACCGCCGGCATCGGAATCGACGCGAGGGTCCGCGCGTTCGAGGCGCGGCACGACGACTACAGCGCGATCATGCTGAAGGCGCTTGCCGACCGGCTCGCCGAAGCGCTCGGCGAGCTGCTGCACGAGCGCGTCCGCAAGGAATACTGGGGTTACGCCCCGGACGAAAAGCTTTCCAATGCCGAGCTGTTGGCCGAGAAGTATCGCGGGATCCGGCCCGCTCCCGGGTATCCGGCCTGCCCGGATCACACCGAGAAAGCCGCGCTCTTCGCGCTGCTGAACGCACCCGAGGCAGGCATCACGCTGACCGAAAGCTATGCGATGCTCCCGGCTGCCAGCGTGAGCGGCTTTTACCTCGCGCACCCTGAGTCACAGTATTTCGCAGTGGGAAAGATCGGCGAGGACCAGGCCGCCGACTATGCTCGCCGGAAGACCCTTGCGCTCGAGCAGACCGAGCGCTGGCTCGCGCCCAACCTCGCCTACGAGCGCTAAGGAATGCAGTCGCAAAAGAAGCATCCACGGGCTTTCAGCTTTGAGTTCTTCCCCCCGAAGACCCCCGAAGGAATGCAGAGGCTGCGCGCGACCTGGAGGCAGCTCGCGCAGCTCAAGCCCCGATTCTTTTCGTGCACCTACGGCGCGGGCGGCTCCACGCGAGATCGGACCTTGGAGACCGTGCTCGAGATCCAGTCTGCGGGTTACCGCGCGGCACCCCACATCTCCTGCATCGGCGCGACGCGCTCCGATGTCGCCGCGACGCTGGAGATGTATGCCTCGAAGGGCATCGATCATGTTGTCGCCCTGCGCGGGGATCTGCCTTCCGGAGCCGCGAGCGCCGGCGAGCTGCGCCACGCAAGCGACCTAGTCGCCTTCATCCGGGAAAAGACGCGCCGCCACTTCCAGATCGAGGTCGCGTGCTATCCCGAGTACCATCCGCAGGCCCGCAACCCGGGCGAGGATCTGAAGCACTTCAGGGAAAAGATCCAGGCCGGAGCCGATTCGGCCATCACGCAGTATTTCTACAACGCGGATTCCTATTTCCGCTTCATCGACGATTGCGAGGCGCTGGGAATCGACGTCCCGATCGTCCCCGGGATCATGCCGATCGGGAATTTCTCGCAGCTCGCCCGCTTTTCGGACAATTGCGGCGCCGAGATCCCCCGCTGGCTGCGGCTGAAGATGCAAGGCTACGGAGACGACCTCCCCTCGATCCGCAGTCTCGGCCTGGATGTCGTGACCGACCTGTGCGACCGACTGCTCTCCGCCGGAGCGCCCGGCCTGCACTTCTACACGATGAATCAGGCGGGGCTGACCTCGACGATCTGGCAGCGATTGGGACTCTAGCGTGAGCCGGCTGGATCGTTCGGCCGATTTACGCTATCTCGCCGTGACCAGCTCGCTCCAGTACTTGAGCCATTTTTCATCCTCATCGACCAGCACCGCCGGATCCAGCATCAAGTAGGGAAAGGTCACCAGAGCGCTCTTTATTTTCTTGCTCGCCGGAAAGCGCCCCATCGAATTGAACAGCTGCTGCCCCTCGGGGGACAGGACGAAATCGGCGAACAGTAGCGCGGCGTTCGGATGGGGCGCGGCCGCCGCCAGCCCGAGCGCCTGCGGCCTCCCTATCACCGGCTCGACCGGCTTCCAGTCAATCGGCTTCTGCCGGCGCTTCATCGAGTCCGCGTTTGAGGCGTAATTGGTGAGGCTGACAGGCACGTCGCCGGCGGCGACCATCTCGGACAGGAGCACGTGGCCCTTGCGCAGGTCGGGTTTCATCGCCACCAGCCTGTGAAAGAACTCGAGCGCGCGCTTCTCGCCCCAGTACTTGGCAAGCCCCGCGAGCCACTCCTGGTCGGTCGCTTCCAGACCGATCCGCCCTTTCCACTTCGGGCTAAGGAAGTCTTCGTAGGTCGCAGGCAGCTCCTCGCTCCGCACCTTGCCCGTGTTGTACGCCACGACGAAGAAGTCCACGCGGTCGGCGATCCACATCCGGTGAGCGGGCACCCCCCAAGCGGGAATGTCCGCGATGTATGGGCTGGCGAAGCGAGCCGTCACGCGCTCGCGCGCCAAGGCCTCGAGCTCCGGGCCGTTGGTCTCGATGACGTCGACGCTGTGGCGCCCCGCCTTCGTCTCGCTCAGCGCGCGGCGCAAGACTTGGTCGCTCAGGGAGCGCCATAGATCGACCTTCACGCCGTATTTCTTTTCGAAAGCCCGGATAAGCGGAACCGACTCCGAAGTGGCGAGCGAGGTATAGACGACCAGCGCCCCTTCCTTGCGCGCCCCTTCGGCGAGCCGCTCGCCCCGATCGGCTCCCTCGTTCAGGTAGATTGCTGCGTTCTCTTTCAGCGACTGCGCAACGCCCGGTGTCGAAACGCAGGCGGCGAGGAGGATCAGGACCAGGGCGCGGGCCATCGGTGCTCTCGATCGGCGGTCGCCGGAATTATATAATCGGGCAACCCGCTCTGCATTCGGCAACCGACGGCACGATGCCTCACGAAAAGGACCAGACGCACTGGCACGAGCCGACGGGCGCGCGCCGCGCCGGCTTCGGCGAATTCAAGAAACAGCCCACGCCCTACGATGCCTTCATGGAGACCGAGGGCATCCCGGTATTCCGCGGCATCGGCCTACGCCGGGTACAGGACCTGCCGCTCGCTCCATGGAAGCGTACCGGCGGCCGCGGCCACTTCATTCAGCTTCACGGCACCGAGACCAAGTGGGGCTGCTACGTGGTCGAGGTGCCACCGGCCGGGGCGCTTCATCCCGAGAAACACATGTACGAGGAAATCCTCCTCGTGGTCGAGGGTCGCGGCACGACCGAGGTGTGGCAGGAGGGCGACCGGAAGAAGCATGTGTTCGAATGGCAGAAGGGCTCGATGTTTTCGATCCCGATGAACGCCTGGCACCGCCTCGTCAATGCGACCTCGGGCGGCGCCCTGCTCCTCGCGGGCACCACCGCACCGAACGTGCTCAACATGATCAACAACACCGAGGCGGTGTTCAACAACCCTTTCGTGTTCCGCGACCGCTTCAGCGGCGCCGATGATTTCTTCAAGCCCAAGGATGACATCGAGCCCGATCCGGTCCGGGGTCTCGCGATGCGGCGCACGAACTTCATCCCCGATATCGTCAATTGCGATCTGCCTCTTGATAACCGCCGCTCGCCCGGCTGGCGGCGCGTCGAGCCTTTCATGACGAACAACTGCTTCTATTTCTGGATCGGCCAGCACGAGAACGGCCGCTACTCGAAGGGCCACGCGCACACCTCCGCCGCTGTGCTCATCTGCGTGAAGGGCAAGGGCTACACCTACACCTGGCCCGAGCGGCTCGGCGTCACGCCGTGGCAGGGCGGCCGCGCTGACGAAGTGAAGCGCGTCGATTACGAGCCGGTCGGCATGGTCAGCGCCGCGCCCGGCGGCGCGCGCTGGTATCACCAGCACTTCAGCGTGTCGAAGGAGCCGTTCCGCCTCACCGCCTGGTTTGGGCCGCACAACCCCGGCCGCGATCCCGGCCCGCCGGGAGAAAAGGCGATCGACTATACGGGCATGGACATCCCGGATGGCGGCACTTCCATCCCTTACTGGATGGAGGACCCGTACATCCGGCGCGAATACGAGCACACCCTGAAGGAGAACGGTGTCCCCAACCGAATGGATCCGGGTTGGTACGTGCCACCGAAGTGAGCGACGAGCAGGGCGGAAGAGTCTTGTTCAGCAGCGTCGGGCGCAGCCTCGAGGTCGAGGACGAAATCCGGCTGATGAGCGTCGGCATCGACATCGGCTCCTCGACTTCGCACCTCGCCTTCTCGCGCCTGGTCCTTGAGCGGCTCGACAACCGCTACGTCGTCGCTTCGCGCGAGGTTGTCCACGAATCGGAGATTCTGCTCACTCCCTACACGGACGATACGACCATCGACGCGCGCGGGCTCGGCGATTTCATCGACCGACAATACGAGCTCTCCGGAATTTCCCCCGAGCAGATCGACACCGGAGCACTGATCCTCACCGGCGTAGCCGTGCGGCGCGCCAACGCGCGGGCGATCGGCGAGCTGTTCGCCTTGCAGGCGGGAAAATTCGTCTCGGTGAGCGTCGGCGACGCGCTCGAGGCGACGCTTGCGGCCTTCGGCTCGGGCGCCTGCGCGCGTTCGATCCGCGATTCCGCCCGCGTCATGAACGTCGATATCGGCGGCGGCACCTCAAAGCTCGCAGTGTGCGAAGCGGGCGAGGTCGTCGACATGACCGCGGCCGACATCGGCGCGCGTGTGCTCGCCTTCGACGCCGACGGGCGCCTCGCGCGCGTCGAAGAGGCCGGGCGGCGCTGTGCGGCGCAAGCCGGCCTGGAACTCGAGCTCGGCGAGAAACCAGCTGCGGATCGCCTCGACGCGATGGCGGAGCGCATGGCCGAGCGGCTCTTCGAGATCATGAGCGCATCTGAGCCGAGCGCGGAAGCGAGCGCTCTTCTCCGCCTCGAGCCGCTGCGGAACGAACGCAGGCCCGACGTCGTCACCTTCTCGGGCGGCGTTTCCGAGTACCTCTACGGCCGCGAGCGCCGCGCCTTTGGCGACCTCGGCCCGCAGCTCGCCCGCGCGGTCCGCGCGCGCGTCGAGCGCTGGGGACCGCGCATCGAGCCTCCCGACGAGCGGATCCGCGCCACCGTGATCGGCGCCTCGCAGTACACCATCCAGGTGAGCGGCAGCACGATCTTCGTCGCCCCGCACAACGCCCTGCCACTTCGCAACGTCCCGGTCATCGCGCCCGAGCTGCCGCTCGACGACGAGAACCTCGATCGCGGCAGCATTGCCGCCTCCATCCAGGTGGCCCTGCGGCGCCTCGACCTGCAGACGGGCGACACGCCAGTCGCCCTGTGTTACCGCTGGCGAAACTCCGCGACCCACGCACGCCTCGACGCCTTCTGCCGTGGCGTCCTCGCCGGACTCGCCAAGCCGCTCGAGCGCGGACAGCCGCTCCTCCTCGTCGGCGAAGGCGACGTCGGCGGCCTCATCGGAATTCACTGCCGCGAAGAACTGCGCGCCCCGAATCCCATCGTCTCGATCGACGGCGTTGTTCTCAAGGAATTCGACTACATCGACATCGGCCCGCTGCTGGAAGCTTCGGGGGCCGTGCCGGTCGTGATCAAGTCGCTCATATTTCCCGGTTCGTGAGAACATGCCGCCTGACATGGACCGGCCTGGAACAACCAGCGGCGCGCACGCGCTGCTCCGAACCCTGCGCAAGGCGGGCGTGGAGAAGATCTTCGCCTCGCCGGGGTCGGATTGGGCGCCGCTGTGGGAGGCGCTTGCCATGCCTTCGGCACGGGAGGAATTCCCTGACTACCTTTCCTCGCGGCACGAGGAGACCGCGATCGCGATGGCCAGCGGCTACGCCAAGCTCACCGGCAAGCTCCCTGCGGTCGTGCTCCACACCACCGTCGGCGCGCTGCACGCGACCATGGGCCTGCGCGCCGCGCTGCACGAGCGCATCCCGATGGTCATTCTCGCGGGGGAGTCGATCAGCTTTGGTGAGCGCGAAGGCTACGAGATCGGGCCGCAATGGCTGCGGCTGCTCTCGGATGTCGGCGGACCGGCGCGGCTGGTCACACCCTGCGTCAAGTGGAGCTTCGGCCTCAACGATACCGCGCTTCTCTCGGCGACCATCGAGCGCGCTTGTCAAATCGCGTTGGCCGCGCCACGCGGTCCGGCCTTCGTGTCGGTTCCGACTGAATTCCTGATGGACGAGCACGCCGAGGAGGCCGCGCGCGCGAGCGTGCCAGCGCGAAACCCCGCCGCCGATCCTGCCGCCCTCGACGAGCTTGCGCAGATGCTGTGCAGCGCAAAGAACCCGATCATACTCACGGAGGAAGCGGGAAAAGACATCGCCGCGGTCGATCGCCTGGTCGACCTCGCCGAAACGCTGGGGGCACCGGTGTTCGACGCCTGGCAGCCGGGGTATGCGAATTTCCCCCGCTCACACCCGCTCTACGGCGGGGTCGCGCCGGACATGAAATCCCTCCTGCAAGAAAGCGATCTTGTTTTCTGCGCCGAGACGGTCGCGCCAGCGCATCCCCCGGCGCTGTTTTCCGGTTCCAAAGCCCGCATCGCTATTCTGGGCGAGGATCCCCTCCACGTGCGCCTCCCCTACTGGGGCTATCGCGCGGATCTCATGGTCACGGGTGCGGCGGAGGCTTCGCTGTCGCTCCTTTGCGAGCGCGTGAAACGCGCAGTTCCCGCGGGATCACGGGCTTCGGCGGCAGCGCGCTGGTCCGCCCGCAACTTCAGACTACGCGAGCAGCTTCAGGAACAAGGCCGCACCGCGGGCACGCGCACCCCGATTGACTCCGCATGGATCGGTCATGAGCTGAACGCGGTCCTTCCGCCGGGGGCGATCGTCGTCGATGAAACGATCACGCATCGGCTCGACGTCCTCCGCCAGCTCGACCGCCTCGCGCCCGGAGAGTTCATCTCGGCAAGTTACGGTGGACTCGGCATGGGCTTAGGGACTGCGCTGGGAGCGAAGGTCGCGCGGCCGGAGCGAGCCATGGTCGTCACCATCGGCGACGGGGCGTTCCACTACAACCCCGTCGTCGCCTCCTTCGGCGCCGCGCAGGAATTGCGCCTCCCGATGCTCGTCGTGCTGTTCAACAACTCCGGCTATCTTTCCCAGAAGGGTGACGTGATCCGCGAATATCCCGACGGCTGGGCCGCGCGCAACAAGCGCTTTGCGGGCCTTTCGATCGCGCCGCGGCCCGACTACCCGGCGCTCGCGCGTGCCTACGGCGGCTACGGGGAATCGGTCGAGCACCCTTCCGGGGTGCGCCCCGCGCTCCTGCGCGGACTCGAAGCGGTCGACAAGGGGAGTCTCGCGCTGATCGAGATGATCCTCGCCCCGGTCACCGGCTGATTTGTTCTGCTACCTGAACAGCAGGCTGAGCTGCGGCACGAAAACCAGAAGCAGCGTCACCAGCATCATGCACAGGACGAACGGGAACGCTCCGGCGAAGATCTCGTGCAGGGTGATGCGCTGGTCGTCGAGCGTCGATTTCACCACATAG
>Ga0187773_10000687_pt1 | contig 13478 bp, 18 predicted proteins | sample 0216_BV02_MP05_1_FD_133133 | JGI IMG/M metagenome (GOLD analysis project Ga0187773, IMG submission 133133) | Tropical peat soil microbial communities from peatlands in Department of Meta, Colombia - 0216_BV02_MP05_10_MG | ecosystem: Environmental > Terrestrial > Soil > Wetlands > Peat | place...
CCTGAAGGAGAAGATGGTCTCCGTGAACCGCGTCACCAAGGTGGTCAAGGGCGGCCGAATTCTCGGCTTCGCCGCGCTCACCGTCGTCGGTGATGGAGACGGCGCCGTCGGCATGGGTAAGGGCAAGGCGCGCGAGGTGCCGGTTGCCGTACAGAAAGCGCTGGAGGAGGCACGCCGCAAGATGTTTCGAGTCACCTTGAAGAATGGCACGCTTCAGCATGCCGTGATCGGGAAGCACGGTTCGTCGAAGGTCATCATGCAGCCGGCCTCGGAAGGCACCGGTATCATCGCAGGTGGGCCCATGCGGGCAGTATTCGAGGTGATGGGCGTTACCAATGTGCTCGCCAAGTGCATTGGCTCCACCAATCCCTACAACGTCGTTCGCGCGACGCTCGACGGGCTCAAGAGGATGAACACGCCCTCCGAGATCGCGGCCAAGCGGGGCAAGTCGATTGAAGAAATCGCGGCTTGAAGGAGAAACTCGTGGCCGACAAGAAGATTCGCGTGACTCTCGTGAAAAGCACCATCGGATGCAAAGCTGAGCATCGCGCCACCGTGCGCGGCCTGGGTATCAGGCGCCTGTACCAGACCGTCGAAGTGAAGGATACGCCCGAAGTACGCGGCATGATCAACCGCGTCAGCTACCTTGTGCGCCTGGAGGCATAGATGAACCTCAATAATCTGAGACCGGCCGAAGGCTCGAAGCGCGTGCGCAAGCGCGTCGCACGGGGCATCGGCTCAGGCACGGGTAAAACCGGAGGACGTGGCCACAAAGGCCAGAGAGCGCGCTCCGGAGGTTTTCACAAGGTCGGCTTCGAAGGCGGCCAGATGCCGCTCCAGCGCAGGTTGCCCAAGCGCGGCTTCAAGTCCCTGATCAGCGGTGGTGCCGAGGTTCGTCTATCTGATCTCGATCGCATGAAGGCCGAAGCGGTCGATCTTGCCGCGCTGAAGGAAGCGGGTATCGTGCCGGAGTCGGTTCTGAGCGCCAAAGTGATCCTGTCGGGCAAACTCACGCGCAAGCTCGCGCTCACGGGAATCGCGGTGAGCAAGGGTGCGCGCGCTGCGATTGAAGCAGCCGGCGGAAGCACTGACGCGCCCATTCCTCAACCGAAGCCGAAACGGGAACCGAAACCGCTTGCGGTGACGCAGCCCGCAGGCGAGGCGAAGGGGAAGCCGGACGAGAGCGGAATGAAGGCGAAGGCGGGAGAGCCCGCAGACGGTTCCCCCCGAGATCAAGCGAAGAAGAAGAAGAAGAACGAGGTCAAGACTTCGCCGGCGTCACCAGCCGGGCCCGAAGGGAAAAAGGGCAAGTAAGGCTTAGATGGCCACGCAGACCCCTCAGCTCGGCAAGACCGGTAAGTACGGTGACCTGAAGAAACGGCTCCTGTTCCTGCTCGGTGCCTTGGTTGTTTTCCGCATCGGGGCCCACATTCCGGTGCCGGGCATAGACCCGATTCGTCTCGCTGAGTTGTTCCAGTCTCAGCAGGGCGGGATTCTCGGCTTGTTCAACATGTTCTCAGGCGGGGCCCTCTCGCGCTTCACAATTTTCGCCCTGGGGATCATGCCCTACATCTCAGCATCGATCATCATGCAGCTCATGACCGCGGTGTCCCCGCAGCTTGAGCAGCTCAGGAAGGAGGGGCAGGCGGGTCAACGCAAGATCACGCAGTACACGCGCTATGGCACCGTGTTCCTGGCCCTCTTCCAGGCAACAGGGATTTCCGTAGCACTTGAATCTCAACCCGGACTGGTCATCGACCCTGGATTGTTGTTTCGCTTTACTACGGTCGTAACGCTGGTGACAGGCACGATGTTCCTCATGTGGCTTGGGGAGCAGGTGACCGAGCGCGGTCTGGGCAATGGCATCTCGATCATCATCTTTGCGGGCATCGCCGCAGGTTTGCCAAACGCAATCGGCGGCCTGCTCGAGCTGGTTCGCACCGGGGCTATGCATCCTTTGACGGCAATCGCGATTACAGCCGCCGTCGCCGTGGTGACATGGGGCGTGTGCTTCATAGAGCGTGGGCAGCGCAAGATTCTGGTCAACTACGCCAAGAGACAGGTCGGCAACAAGGTCTACGGCGGGCAGGCCTCGCATCTGCCGTTCAAGCTGAACATGTCGGGAGTGATTCCGCCGATTTTCGCGTCCTCAATCATCCTGTTTCCCGCCACGCTCGCCGGTTGGTTCACCAGCGGTGTTGCAGGCGGCAGCACCTGGGAATTGCTGACGAAAGGTCAGATCGGGGCGGCATTCACCCTCATGATTAGAGATCTGGCCTCCACGCTGACCCCGGGACAGCCCGTGTATGTAATGCTCTACGCGGGCGCGATCGTTTTCTTTTGCTTCTTTTACACGGCTCTGCAATATAACCCCAAAGAGACCGCAGACAACCTGAAGAAGTCGGGAGCATTCGTCCCAGGCATCCGACCGGGCGAGCAGACCGCGAAGTACCTCGAAAAAATTCTCCTCAGGCTGACGCTCGCGGGGGCAATCTATGTGACGCTAGTTTGCCTGCTCCCTGAATTCCTGATCCTCAGATGGAACGTGCCGTTCTACTTCGGAGGGACTTCTCTGCTGATTATCGTGGTGGTAACCATGGATTTCATGGCGCAGGTACAAGCCTACATCATGACGCACCAGTACGAGAGCCTGCTGAAGAAAGCGAATTTCAAGGGCGCGGGGTTTACGGCTCGCTGATGGATCAGGGTGAGAGAGCATGGCGAAAGAAGATGTGATCCAGATGCAGGGCGAGATCATGGAAACACTGCCCAATGCGACTTTTCGCGTAAAGCTGGAAAATGGACACATCATTCTGGGACATATCTCCGGCAAGATGCGCATGCATTACATCCGCATCCTGCCGGGCGACAAGGTTACGGTGGAGCTGACGCCCTACGACCTGACGCGAGGACGCATTGTCTTCCGCGCGAAATGAACGGATGGAAGAGGAAAGGAAAGCCCCATGAAGGTGCTCGCTTCGGTCAAGAAGATATGCCGGAACTGCAAGATCGTCCGGCGCAAAGGTGTCGTGCGGGTGATCTGCAAGGATCCGCGCCACAAGCAGCGACAGGGTTGAGTACTACTAGGTAATTAACGGATATCACGCTATAATTTCAGGTTTTCATTTCTAGTTCTTCGTTGGAGTAAGGCATGGCCCGGATTGCCGGAGTCAATATACCGAATCATCAGCACGCCGAAATTGCCCTGCAGGCGATTTTCGGTGTGGGCAGGGCTCGCGCGCAGGCGATCTGCTCCGCTGCGAAAGTGGACAAAGCTAGAAAAATCAAAGACTTGTCTGAGTCAGATATGGAACGCTTGCGTGAGCAGGTGGCCCGGTTCCAGGTCGAAGGTGACCTGCGCCGTGAAGTATCGATGAATATCAAGCGGCTCATGGACTTGGGTTGCTACCGTGGGACGCGTCACCGCAAGGGGCTCCCGGTCCGCGGGCAGCGGACCCGCACCAACGCTCGGACGCGCAAGGGGCCCCGCAAGGCGGCGGTCAAGATCACCGCTCCGGCGGCGAAGGCCGGTTGAATACTAGAGAACCGTAGAGGAATCGAATAAATGGCAAAACCCCCTGCTGCGCCGACCGCCGCCGCGCGCGTCCGCAAGAAGGTCAAGAAGAGCGTAGCGGAGGGCATCGCGCACGTCCACGCATCGTTCAACAATACGATCATCACCATCACCGATCGCCAAGGCAACGCGCTTGCATGGGCGACTTCGGGCGCCGCTGGATTCAAGGGTTCGAGAAAATCCACGCCGTTTGCCGCCCAGGTGGCTGCAGAGCAGGCGGGTCGTGCAGCTCAGGAGTGTGGCGTGAAGAACCTCGAAGTGCGCATCAAAGGACCAGGGCCCGGTCGCGAGTCGGCGGTTCGAGCCCTCAATGCATTGGGTCTCAAGATCAGCAGCATTGCGGACGTAACACCCGTGCCGCACAACGGATGCCGCCCGCCGAAAAGGCGCCGCATATGACCCGACGCCGGATAATTGAATTGACCGGAACCGATCCCAAACAGGATCGTCGATTCTGACAGAGGACTTTACATGGCTCGAAACCTAGACGCCAAATGCCGCCAGTGCCGCCGGGAGGGAGAAAAGCTCTTTCTCAAAGGCGAGAAATGCTTCACCGAAAAATGCGCGATCGAGCGACGCAGTTACGCTCCCGGGCAGCACGGACAGAAGAGCGGAGGCCGTATGTCGGATTTCGGAAAGCAGCTGCGCGAGAAGCAGAAGCTGCGCCGTATTTACGGCATGCTGGAACGCCAATTCCGCAAGACCTACCAAGAGGCCTCGCGCAGCAAGGGAGTCACGGGCGAGCGCCTGTTGCAGCTTCTGGAATCGCGGCTCGATACGGTGTCCTACCGCATGGGATTCGGGTCGAGCCGGACCGAGGCGAGACAGATCGTGCGCCATAACGGCATCCTCGTAAACGGCAAGCGCGTGAACATGCCTTCCTACCCGGTGCGACCCGGTGACATGGTGGAGGTCTCAGCAAAGGCAAAGGAACAGCTTCGCGTAAAAGGGTCCGTCACGGCTGCTGAGGGACGCGGTTTTCCGGAATGGATAGAGGTTGACACAAAGGAAATGAAAGGCAGGTTCAAGGCGCTTCCCGCTCGTTCGGACCTGCCATCTACGATCAACGAAAGCCTGGTGGTGGAACTGTACTCGAAGTAACGCTGCGTTCGGTTGAAGTACGGCGGCAGCCGCCCTATTTGTCTCGAGGTCTTACATGCAAACCAGTGGATTCTTGAAGCCACGCATCATCGATGTTCAGGGTATCGCTCCCAATCACGCCAAGGTGTTGATGGAGCCGTTCGAGCGCGGGTACGGTCATACGCTTGGCAACGCGCTCCGTCGTGTCTTGCTCTCTTCTATGCCCGGGTTTGCGGCGACCGAGGTGCAGATCGCCGGTGTGCTTCACGAGTATTCGACGATCGAAGGTGTTCAGGAGGACGTCGTCGATATTCTTCTCAACCTGAAAGGGGTGGTGCTGAAGCTGCACAACCGGGACGACGCGCTCCTCAATCTCAAGAAGAAGGGCGAGGGCCCGGTAACTGCGGGAGATATCGAAGCCACCCACGACGTGGAGATCATCAACCCGGAACACGTGATCGCCCACCTCTCCCCCGGGGGCAAGTTGGAAATGCAGATCAAGGTCGAGAAGGGGCGCGGATACGTCCCCGGCAACTTGCGCGTGATTCCCGAGGAGTCGAAGGGTATCGGCAAGATCATTCTCGATTCATCGTTCTCGCCGGTGCGGCGAGTCTCCTATTCGGTCGAGTCGGCGCGCGTCGAGCAGCGCACGGACCTCGACAAGCTTATTATCGACATCGAAACGAACGGGGTCATCGAACCCGAGGAAGCGATCCGCTACGCCGCGAGAATCCTCGTCGACCAGCTGTCGGTATTTGCCGCTCTGGAAGGGACTGCACCCGCAGTAGAGGAAAAGAAGGCTCCGCAGGTCGATCCAATCCTGTTGCGACCGGTGGATGATCTGGAGCTGACCGTACGCTCTGCGAATTGCCTCAAGGCGGAGAACATCTATTACATCGGGGATCTGATTCAACGCACCGAGACCGAGCTCCTGAAAACTCCCAATCTCGGCCGCAAGTCGCTCAACGAGATCAAGGAAGTGCTCGCTTCACGCGGCCTCACGCTGGGAATGAAGCTTGAGAACTGGCCGCCGGCGGGTATGGAAACGGCACGCAGTTAGAGGCATCGACACGGGACAAACACAGTGCGTCATCGCCACGGACTCAGGAAGCTCAACCGCACCAGCGCCCACCGTTTGGCGATGCTGCGCAACATGACGGTCTCCCTTCTGAAGCATGAGGTCATCCGCACCACGCTTCCCAAGGCGAAGGAGCTGCGCCGCGTTGTAGAGCCGATGATAAGTTTGGGGAAGAGGCCGACGCTTGCCAATCGGCGCCTTGCCTTCGACCGTCTGCGCGATCGCCAGCTGGTCCTCAAGCTCTTTGCCGAACTCGGACCGCGCTACGCCAAGCGCAACGGCGGTTATCTGCGCATCCTGAGGTACGGCTTCAGGAAGGGCGATAACGCCCCTATGGCTCTGGTCGAACTGCTTGACCGGCCCGAACCCGAGGTCGAAACCAAGACCGAGCAAGCGAAGCCTTAGTCACCTCGTTTTCCCCAAAAGTGCAAAGGCCGGACTCCTCCGGCCTTTGTCGCTCTTGGAGGCCGTCTCCTGGGCTAGGCGCAGGGAGCGGCAGTCCACAAGTCTTGTGCCGCATGAACCCGGGAATTGTCTGATATCGGCAAATCCTCACAATCGCTAGAATCGTGGTCGTTAGAGAAGGCTTCGGGTGCCGGACAGACGTGGCCATCGTCCTTTTTACCGATTTCGGGTCTCAGGATCCGTACTTGGGACAGGTGAAGGCTGTCTTGGCTCGGGACGCGCCCGGCGCGGCAATCATAGACTTGCTGAACGATGTCCCCGCGTTCGATGTCCGGGCCGCTGCCCATCTGCTTGCGTCGCTCGTTCCCACGTTTCCCCAAGGAAGCGTCTTCCTGTCCGTGATCGATCCCGGAGTTGGCAGCGCTCGCGAGCCGGTCGCGCTGCGGGCGGGCGGCTATCGATTTGTCGGGCCGGACAATGGGCTCCTCTCGGTATTCGCGGCACGCGCGGCACACGCTGAGGCGTATCGCATTGCGTGGAGGCCCCGGGCCTTGAGTTCCTCGTTCCACGGGCGGGATCTGTTCGCGCCGGTCGCAGCACGCATCGAGATGGGCCCGCTTCCGGACGGCTGGCTTGCTCCTCTTGGGCGGCTGTCCGTCGGGTTCGGGGCGGGAGACCTCCCCGAAATCATTTACGTGGATCACTATGGCAACGCGATGACCGGGTTGCGTGCAGAGGCGGTGCGGCGCGACGCCGTGCTCATTGCAAACGGGCGCCAAATCAAGCACGCCCCGGTATTCTCGGCCGTGCCGCGGGGCGCAGTGTTCTGGTACCCGAATAGCCAGGGCCTGATCGAAATCGCGGCCAACCAGGGGAACGCCGCCGCCGACCTCGAGCTGGAAATAGGAGAGCCAGTGGGATGGGCAGCTTGAAGGTCTGGACGGTCGGCCACGGCACCGGTTCGCTCGAGGAAATCCTGCCGCTGTTGGCGGCGGAGCTCATTGGAGTTGCCGGTCGATGTGTGCGCATTCCCGCGCTCGTGCCGCCAAAGCCAATGCACCCTGGCTTTCGGCGGCGCGGGACTCTCGTCGACGAAGCGCTGCGGATTCATCAAGTGATCAGAATTGCGCGATAGTCGTTGACGTTGGTGCGCGTCGCCCCGGTGATCACGAGATCACCGATGCCGGAGAAAAATCCGTAGGCGTCGTTGTTGGCAAGCAGAGCCCTTGGGTCCAGACCGACCCTGAGTCCGTGCTCGAGCGATTCCGGGAAAAGCACGGCGCCGGCGTTGTCTTCGGAGCCATCGATTCCGTCCGTGTCGCACGCAATCGCGTGAACATCCGGGGCGCCGGCCAGGTCGAGAGCCAGCGACAGCAGGAATTCCGTACAACGACCCCCGCGGCCCTTGCCGCGTACGGTGACGGTGCATTCGCCGCCCGAGATGAGCGCCACGGGCCGCTTGGCGAAATCCCCGTACCGGCTGATCTGGCGCGTGAGCGCCCCATATGCCTTTGCAACCTCGGATGCCTCTCCCGTCACGCTGTCACCGAGGATGATGCTGGACATTCCCCGCTGGCGGAAGAAGTCCGAAGCTGCGCGCAGGGCCTGCTGCGCGCTCGCAACCACACGATTTTCCGTGCGCAAGAATACCCCGTCACCAGGCTTGGGCGTTTCGGGAACTCCGCCCTTTGCGCCGCGCCGGAGATACTCCCGCACCGACGACGGCGCCTCGATGCCGTAGCGCTGAATGACTGCAAGAGCGTCGCCGAAGGTCGTCGGATCGGGCGCACAAGGTCCCGAGGCGATGTGGGTTGGCTCGTCTCCGGTCACATCCGAGACGAGGAGTGCGAGCACCGGGGCTTTGCACGCAGCCGCAAGCCGGCCCCCCAAGATTGCGGAGAGATGTTTTCGCACCGTGTTTATGTCCTGAATCGGGGCGCCGCAGCGCAGCAACTCCCGCGTAGTCGCCTTGAGCGCTTCGATCCCAACCGATGCCACCGGGAGACTGAGAAGAGCCGACCCGCCACCGGAGACAAGCGCAAGCAGCAGGTCGCTCGGCCCCAGCCCCTCGACCTTACGTAGAATTTCCCCCGCGGCGGCTTCGCCAGTGGAGTCAGGAACGGGGTGGCCAGCCTCGATGACCCGTATGCGCTTCGTAGGCAGTCCGTGGCGGTATCGGGTGACCACGATGCCCTCAAGCGCTGCATCTGCGGGCCAGTGCTGTTCGACCGCAAGGGCCATTGAAGCCGCGGCCTTCCCTGCCCCGACCACCAAGGTTCTTCCCGACGGTGGAGAGGGAAGGTGACGAGGCAGGACTTTCAGCGGATCGGCAGCGGCAACCGCGGCCAGGAAACTGTCCACGAGCAGTCGCCTGATTTCCATAAGCCGTTCCACCTTGGCGATTCACAGAATCCCGAGCCAGACCGCACGGCCGGCTGTCATATCGGACCGTTGCCGGTTTCCAGCATCTTCAAGACGGCACCGAACAAGCTGCTCTCAGGCCTGCAGAGCTGATCGAGGATCGTAAAATGGTTGTCCTCCGGACACAGGACATCTGCCCTGCGAGCCTTACCCCATTTCTTCGCGATGAGCGCGTTCTGGATGTGGAATCCTTCGTTTTCCTTTCCCCCCACGGCAGTGTAGAAAGGAGCGTCGGTCACCGGCGGCATGAACGCTGGACTCACCTTCGTTGCAGACTTTGCCGTCAGCCGAACGTCATTGTTGATCGAAGGGACCCTCGCGATTTCGGTTAGATCATACAGGCCGCTGATCGAGAGTGCGGCGGACACGACTTTCTTCGGAAGGTCGGAAGCGTACTTGGGCCACAGGCAGCAGAGCATCATGGCTGCCAGATGGCCGCCTGCCGAGTGCCCGCACAAGAAAAGCCTATGCGAGGCCGCGCCGAAATTGCCGCCGTTCCGGTAGAGCCAGGCGCAGGCCTGCACCATCTGCATCACGATGTCCTCGACCCGTACTGCGGGGCACAGCGCGTAGTTTGGCACTGCGACCGTGATTCCTGCCTTGACGAGCGCGGGCGCAATGAACGAAAAGCGCTTCTTGTCGAGGGAGCGCCAATAGCCGCCGTGAATGTACATCAGAAGGCCCCGGCTTCTCCCGTGCGCGCGAAAGAGGTCGAGTTTCTCGCTGTCTGCTGGTCCGTAAGGCACATCCAGGTAGCCGCCGAGGCTTGCTCGAGCTCGCTCCGAATCGCTTTCCCAGCGCTCGAAGATTTGCTGATGATCCGGAACGATGAGCCGTGGATTGTACAGCAGGTCGTAATTGGTCTTTTCGGCGTTCATTCTGTCGTTCGTAAGTGAGCGCAGTGGCATTGAAATCGCAGCGCGGCGCTGGAGATCTCGCCGGTCGCTCGCAGCCGGGCGCTGAGAGAAGCCGCCCGCGGACGGCTTCTCTCAGCGCCTCTTGCGACTCAGAATGCTTCGCGCCAAAGATCGAGCGCCTGCTGCACGGGTCGGTCGGAAAAGCTGAAGAGCACGGCTGCGTCGTCAGCCTCGAACCGATAGGGCCGCCACGACGGGCAGACGAACACGTCCCGGGGGCCAAAGGTGAGTGTCTCACCGCCTACGATACAGCGACCCCTGCCTTCGACGACGGCGTAGACGGTGGAGTCGGTTGAGCGATAGTCCTTCCCCCTGAAACCCTTTGGCAGGAGCTGCATGAATGTGCCCATCGTGGGCATCGCCCAGCCTCCCGTCACGGGATTGATGTACTGCAGCTTGTAACCCCAGCAGGGATGCGATTCGCGCCCGCGCGTCATCGTTTCGAGCGCTTCACGGGTGCGTCCGTACGGATACCAGAACAGAGGTGAGGTACGGTTCTTGGCCCGGTACTCGACGGGCTTCATCGTGTTGCCGAACTGGGCCAGGTTGTCGCCTTCGGTAAGCTGCGTATGCTGGGATTCCTGCAGGTTCTTTTCCATGAATTGCGCGTCGAGGAGCTCGACGATCGGCACGTCAAGTCCATCCATCCACACCATGGGTTCGCTGGACGGGTTGCCGTGGTCGTGGAAGGTCCAAGACGGCGTAATGACGAAGTCGCCGACGCCCATTGTCACTTTTTCACCGTCGACCGCCGTGTAGGCGCCCTGCCCGAGCAGGATGAAGCGCAGGGCCGATTGCGAGTGCCGGTGAGCCGGCGCGACTTCTCCCGGAAGAATTAGCTGTAACCCGGCATACAAGCTGTGGGTAATGGCCGACTTACCGCGCAAGCCCGGGTTCTCCAGCACGAGCACGCGGCGTTCTGCCTCTTTGGCCGTGATGAGACGCCCCGCTTCTTCGATATACGGCCACATCTGCTCCCACTTCCAGATATGAGGCTTGCAGGGCGTATTGGGAATCGGCGTGATCAAATCGTGGAGGACCTCCCACAGTGGCGCGCTGCTTAGCTTCTCGAGCCTGGCATAGAAGGCCTTGCGGTCGGCCAAGACACCCGGCTGCAGGACTGCGGACATGACTCCTCCAAGAGGGCTTTCCAACGCGTGGATTTTCCGCCTTTGCCTGGGGCAGGACAACTTGGCTCACAAGGCGTGGAGGGCAGTACCGGTGCCGCAAAGTCCTCTGCGAGATCGAGTCTCCCAATCGTGGGATTTTGCCCAATAATGAGTTTGTGCCACTCGGTCCTTAAGTTCCATGCCACGATAACCGGGTTAGTCTCCCTGACGGATCCAAGCGGAGTGCGCCTAGGTGTCATTCCTAAGCACTTCTATATAATAAGATAAACACGTAAATATGCGCTCACTACACTGTCCTCCCACAAGATGAGGGACATGTCCCACTTTATTGCCCACGTTAGAAGTGGGCATGATTGTGGTTGACCGCGTCCGGCGCTCGGAACTGTAATTATCGAAGCAGGAAGACGGTCGCCAGCGCCAAAGGAGGAGCGAGATGACCGCAGAGCAACTACTGGGCGAAATAGCGGACTATTGCCGCAGGGTCGGTATGGCCGAATCAACGTTCGGCCGGCGCGCTGTCAACGACGGAAAGCTTGTGAGCCGGTTGCGGATCGGCGGACGGGTGACCATGGAAACGGTCGAGCGCGTGCGCAATTTCATGACCGAGCACGCCTCAATCGAGACGCGCGGCTTAGTGCGCCTGCGGTCCCTCGCGGGAAGCCTGAACGGCACTCCCGCAGCCGCGCTGAGTCCGGAGAGGCCTGTGCCGGCGTCGCCTGCGGCCCAGGCCGGGGAATCCAAGCACAACTTCCGCTTCTACGACAACCGGCAGAAGTACCTCCTGTTCGTCAGTACCTGCAGCGAAAAGTGGGTCGTGGCACAACGCGTCGGGATGGAGCTCGCCAACATCCATCCGCGGCCTCCGGCTGTGAGGGTGTTCGACGCCGGCGTGGGCGACGGCACGGTGCTCGCGAGGGTGATGCGCGCTATGCACCAACGCTATCCGACGATGCCTTTCCACATCGTGGGCAAGGAAATCAGCCTGGAGGACGTGCGCCTTGCGCTCGACCGGATGCCGGATCGTTTCTTCGAGCACCCGGCCACCGTCTTGGTTATGACTAATCTCTACTATTCGGAAGCGCCGTGGCTCACGCCGAAATCGGTCACCGCCGCGACGAGCCTCGTGTGGAAGGAGGTACCGCTGACGGGTGCGACCTCGAGCGAATTCGAGCAGCAGATCACGGAGCTGCAGCCCTTCCTGAGCGAGCACTGGCGGGCGTCCGTGAGCAAGACGAGCGGAAATCCGGCCTACGCAAAACCGGTTGTGCTCGTGCTCTATCGCGAGGATCATAAATTCCTGCTCGACCAGGTCTTGCCAAGGCGCGGCGTCGTCCGCTCCGACTACGATCTAGTGATTGCCTCGCAGCCGTACCGCGCGCGCGCCTCTGCCGAATTCAAGGCGTCGAAGGTGCTCGCACCGCTCGCGCGCAGTCTCGCCCCGGGCGGACGCATGATCGCGATCCATTCGCACGGGCGCGATCCGGGCCTGGAGATCGTCCAGCGTGTTTGGCCGGGCGAGAGCCCGTTTCACACCGATCGACACCAGCTGCTGAAAGCTACCCGCACCGAACTCGGGGCCGACGGTAGGGATCTGAACTTCAATGCCTACGCCGACAACCGCTCCATTTTCCGCTACGAGATGCATACCCTTCCCGAAGAGATCAGCGAGGCGATCGGCACTTCGACCCTGCTCGCCGCATGGAACGCCGCGGTGTACGTGGCGCAGATCGAGGACCAGCGGCTTGCCGAAGTGATGGGCGACCGCGGCTACCTCGAGGCGACCCAGGAAGTGCTCCGGCGCCACGGTGGTCTGTGGTTCCTCGACGAGTCCTTCGTGATCTCTCGCAAGCGCGACTGACAGAAGGGGTACCTTGAGCGCGACTGCCGACTCCGGTTCTGCTTCTGGGGCGGCCCTTGAGGAAGAGCGCCGGGCGATATTAGCGCTCCTCGCCGGAGCTTCTCTCGAGCTGTCCTCTCGCGACCCCGCTGAAATCGATGCGTGCGCCGGGCTTCTCGAGCCGGGCACGCCGGTCTACATCAGCCTGCCGCCCGGACAGACTTACCATGGAACCGTGGCGCTTGCCGCGCGTCTTGCGCGCGCTGGCTTTCGTCCCGTGCCGCACGTAGCCGCGCGGCGCATCGCGGGCCGCGAGGCGCTGGACGACTACCTCGCCCGCGCGGCGGGCGAAGCCGGCGTCGACAGTGCCCTACTCATCGCCGGCGACAGCGACCGTGCCGGGGACGCCTTCGATTCCAGCCTAGCGCTGCTCGAAACGGGCTTGTTCCAGCGTCACGGGATCGCACATATCGGGGTGGCCGGCTATCCGGAAGGACATCCCCGGATCGCAGCCTCCGTGCTGGAGACGGCGCTCGCCGCAAAGAAGGCCTTTGCGCGCCGTGCCGGGCTCGAGCTTGCCGTGGTCACCCAGTTCTGTTTCGAAGCCGAGCCGATCCTGTCCTGGACCGCAAGGATGAAAGGGCATGGGCTCCCCGTACGCGTGGGACTTGCCGGGCCGGCGAGCCTGCCCCGGCTGTTGCGTTTCGCGGTGCGCTGTGGGGTCGGAAACTCGGTGCGCGCGCTGAAGGGGCGTCCTCAAGCGATCACCCGGCTCTTAGTCGAGGCAGGACCGGAAGGGGTGGTCAGAAATCTCGCGCGTCATGCCTCGCCGCCGATCACCGGCGTTCACTTCTTCTGCTTCGGCGGCTTGATGCGCACCGCGCGCTGGTTGTGTGCGGTGCGCGAGGGGCGGTTCGAGCTGACCGAAGACGGCGGTTTTCGCGTCGGAGCGGCCTAGACCCGCTCGCGGCGTCCCGGGCCTCGCGTTATCGCCCCGGGTTGCACCGCGGGCTTTTCCCGTTGGCCTGGACAGATC
>Ga0187773_10000689_pt1 | contig 13475 bp, 12 predicted proteins | sample 0216_BV02_MP05_1_FD_133133 | JGI IMG/M metagenome (GOLD analysis project Ga0187773, IMG submission 133133) | Tropical peat soil microbial communities from peatlands in Department of Meta, Colombia - 0216_BV02_MP05_10_MG | ecosystem: Environmental > Terrestrial > Soil > Wetlands > Peat | place...
TCCAGCTCGCGTCGGCGAGCAAGGTCCACTTCGGATCCACCTGACGCAGCAACGCAAGCGAAGCCGAATCGGGCATTTTGATGTCGAGGCTCACGTTTCCGTTGGCGAGCTGCGCGGCAACCGCTGCAGGAAGTCCGGCGGGAACGTTCGAGAAGCTGACGGTCCCCGTCACGTGGTAGTCGATTGCCGATCGGTAGGAAACACCCAGCCTCGTCGCCGGGTCGATCTGAAACATCGCTCCGAGGTTATAACCCCAAGCAGCGTCGCTGCCCTTAACGTCAACTGTCCCTTCTGCATTGGCCGCAGGTATGGAATTGGCGACGGCCTGAGCGGTTGCCAAGCTGCCCGTCGCAGCGAGCACGCCGCCGAACGTGGCTGCAACGAAATTGACCGCGTTGGTTAGCTCCGCATCAAGATGTTGGTAACTCACTCCAACGCCCAGCGACACTGTATCGTTGAGCTTGTACGAGATCGCCGGATTGATGTTGTAGGTCTCGAGGCTGGATTTGATCGCCTGGAAGCGACCGATCCAGTCCGAATCGTACTCGGTCTTCAGTCCGAAGGGCGAGCTTACGCCGACGCCCACTTTCAAGTTCTTCCCTAGATCCATCGCAAAATATGCGTTGGGCACCGTCGAAAGACTCCCGGCATCGCCGCCGTTGCCGCCCAACGGGCGCAGGGCGTTGGGCACTCCTGGGATCCCTGTCCCGGAAGCGACGGATCCGGAATCATTGAACTTCGCCGAGAAGTTGATGAACGCCGCACCGGCGACCAGCTGCGGACCTTGTGGCAACAGACTCATGCCGGCGGGGTTGTAGTAGATCGTGCTCGCGTCTTCCGCCGAAGCGGCAGCGCCGGCGAACGACGTTCCCAGCCCGCTCGCGCTTTGCTCGATCAGCGCAAACGCCGATGCGTGCGCCTGCGATACGATTCCCGAAAACACGCCCGCCACGGCGAGCGAAAGTGCCGTCCTTGCGATTCTCGCGCGTTCCATGCTTTCTTCCTCCTTGGTTCTAGAGCAACGGGCCCTGATATTTTCCAACCCACTCCCTGCCGGCTACCGGCAAAACGATATCACAACGTCATGCGCCGGCAAATGCCGGCGTACGATTCACGCCAGAGTCACCCGCGCGAACTTGCGCTTGCCGACCTGGAGCACGACCGTCTTGCCCGGCAGCAACTGCAACACGCGATCGGAGAGCTTTTCCCCGTCGATGCGCACCCCGCCCTGCTCGATCATGCGCAGCGCTTCCGAGGTGCTCGCGGTGAGGCCCGCCGCCTTGAGGACCTGCGCGATGGCCATCGGCTTCGAGCCGGAGGTCACGGTGACCTGCGGCATGTTCTCCGGCGCCTCGTTCTGGCTGAACCGAGCGATGAAATCTCTCGCGGCGTTCTGCGCGGATGATGGTCCGTGAAACCTCGCGACTATTTCCGTTGCGAAATCGAATTTTACATCCCGTGGGTTGTTACCTTGCTCGACTGCTCGTCTCTTCGCCTCTATCTTTTCCATGGGATCGAACGAAAGCAGCTCGAGGTAGCGCCACATGAGCTCGTCCGAGATGGACATCAGCTTCCCGAACATCACCTCCGGCGCCTCGCTGATGCCGACGTAATTCCCCAGCGACTTCGACATCTTCTTGTCGCCGGTTATGCCCTCGAGGAGCGGCATCGTGAGGATGCACTGGCGCGGCTGCCCGAAATGCGCCTGCAGCTCGCGCCCGACCAGCAAATTGAATTTCTGGTCGGTCCCGCCGAGCTCCACGTCCGACTTCATCGCCACGGAGTCGTAGCCTTGCATAAGCGGATAGAGAAATTCGTGGATCGCTATCGGCTGGTTCGCGCGGTAGCGCTTGCCGAAGTCGTCCCGTTCGAGCATGCGCGCGACCGTCCAGGTGGCGGCGAGACGGATCATTCCCGCCGCGCCGAGTTCGTCGGACCAACGCGAATTGAACAGGATCTCGGTCTTGTTGGCGTCGAGGATCTTGAACACCTGATCCTGGTAAGTCTTCGCGTTCTCCAGGATCTGCTGTCGCGACAGCGGCGGGCGGGTCTCGTTCTTGCCGCTCGGATCGCCGATCATGCCCGTGAAGTCTCCGATCAGGAACTGCACGTGATGTCCCAGCTCCTGGAACTGCCGCAGCTTGTTGATCACCACGGTGTGGCCGAGATGCAGGTCGGGCGCGGTGGGATCCATCCCGAGCTTCACGCGCAGCGGCCGCCCGGTCTTGAGCTTCTCGCGCAGCTCTGATTCGACGATCAGCTCGTCGCAGCCGCGCTTGATGATTTTCAGCTGCTCATCGACACCGGTCATAAGTCGCGGGCGAGTGGTGGATGCTCTGGCAATTTGCTAGACTGCGCCGCAAACTGCGCAGCATGGACGAAACAATAAAGCGGATTGTATCGCGCTCGGAGGGTTGGCGCCTGCGATGGGCGGTGGTTGGTATCGCCGTCCCGCTCCTTGGGATGGTGACGGCCTTCGGCACGGCAGAGGATTCGTCGCCCGGATCGGTCCCCACACGAACGGTCGTCGAGGGACTCTCGATTCCCGGCGTTTCACGGGACCGGTCGGAGACTAGCGCGTACTTCAGGGAAGTCCGGTATCAGGGCGACGACACGATCGGAACTCTACTCGCGAGGCTCGGGGTCGACGACGCCGACGCCGATACGCTGCACGGCTCGTCCCAGGCGATGCGGTCGCTGCGCTCACTGAGGCTGGGGACGGAGATCCACGCGAAGGTGGGAGACGACGGCCGGCTGTGGTCGCTGTGGTTTCTCACGCCCCGCGATACGCTCTTTTCGATCGATCGCGTCGACGATGGGTTTTCCGTCGCCGAGCAGGCGCCGGCGTTCGACCGACGGGTCGAGATGAGATCGGGCGAGATCAGCAGTTCCTTGTTCGGTGCGACCGATGCGGCGGGAATTCCCGACGGCGTCGCGGTCCAGCTCGCCGATATCTTTTCCGGCGACATCGATTTCCAACGGGATCTGCGCCGCGGCGACCGGTTCTCCGTCGAGTACGAAGCGGTCGACTACTCGGGCCGCGCGATCCGGTCGGGTCGGGTGCTCGCGGCCGAGTTCACGAATCGCAAGAAGACCTACCGCGCCGTCTGGTACGAGGATGTCGGCGGAAAGGGCGGCTACTACACTCCCGACGGGACGAATCTTCGCCGCGCCTTCCTTCGGTCGCCGCTCGAGTTTTCACGCATCACTTCGCGATTTGGCATGCGCAACCATCCCGTGCTTCATCAGTGGCGCGCACACACCGGCGTGGATTTCGCGGCGCCCGCGGGAACCCGCGTCAGGGCGACTGGCGACGGCATCGTGGAGTTCGCCGGGTGGCGTGGCGGCTACGGCAATTTGATCGTCCTCGGGCACCACGGCGGGCTCAGCACGTATTACGGGCATTTGCGCGGCTTTGCACGCGGCTTGAGACGCGGAACGCGCGTCGCGCAGGGCGACATCATCGCCTACGTCGGACAGACGGGCCTCGCGACCGGCCCGCACCTGCATTACGAATTCCATATCCGCGGCAGCAGTCGCAATCCGCTCACGATCACCTTTCCGGCGGCGCAGCCGATCCCAGCGCAGGAACTCGCCGCATTTCATCGAGCGACCGATCCGCTCGCGGCGCGTCTCGATCTCCTCGGAAACACCAATCTCGCGCTCCTCGAGTGAGCCTCGCGAAGAGACGGGCGTCCTCCGCGCTTTACGTCGGCCTGATGTCGGGCACGAGCCTGGACGGCGTCGATGCCGCTCTCGTGCGGATTGGCCGCTCGCCCTCGCTCATCGAGACCGCGTTCGTGCCGTATTCCAGGCGCGTCAAGGCAGCCTTGCTGGCACTGCAAGCGACGGGAGTGGACGAACTGCATCGCGCAGCGCTGTGGGGGATCGAACTCTCGGACCTCTATGCCGAAGCGGTCAAGCGGCTGCTGCGACGCGCACATGTTTCTCCGGACGCGGTTCGCGCGATCGGATGCCACGGTCAGACGATCCGGCACCAACCCGAGCGCGGCTACACGTTGCAGCTCGGAAATCCGGCGCGGCTCGCCGAGCTCACCGGGATCACAGTCGTCGCCGATTTCCGCAGCCGCGACATCGCCGCGGGCGGCGAAGGCGCACCGCTCGTCCCCGCGTTTCACGCCGCGTGTTTTCGCGACTCGCGCAGGCATCGCGTCATCCTGAACATCGGCGGCATCGCCAACGTAACGGATCTTCCGCCCAAGGGGCCGGTCGGCGGTTTCGATACGGGACCCGGAAATCTGCTGCTGGACGCGTGGACGCGCAGGAGCTTCGGGCGCGACTTCGATCGCGCCGGAGCCTTGTCCGCGCGGGGACGCCCTTTGCGCGCCCTCCTCGGGAAGATGCTCGCCGACCCGTACTTCCGGCGCAGGCCCCCGAAGAGCACGGGGCGCGATCATTTCAATCTGGATTGGCTGCTGCGCGCGATCGGCACCGCGCGTCACGATCCGCGCGACGTGCTCGCGACGCTGGCGGAACTCACCGCCTGTACGGTGAGAGATGCCATCACGAGATTTTGTCGGGGCGCCGAGGAGGTCTACCTCTGCGGCGGCGGCGCGGGCAATGCCGACCTCGTCGGCCGCATCGCACGCGCCCTTCCCGGCCTGCGCGTCGCGCCGACGGAGCGGCTCGGGATTCACCCGGACTGGGTCGAAGCGGCGGCGTTTGCGTGGCTCGCGCAGCGTGCGCTCAGGCGTGAGCCCGGCAATCTTCCAAAGGTTACGGGAGCGAAGGGACCGCGGGTGCTCGGCGCGATCTACCCGGTCTAAAAACGCAAACGGGCCCGTACGGGCCCGTTGTCGCAGACAGCGGAAAAGCTCAAGCCGAGAACGACGAGCCGCACCCGCACGTGCTGGTGGCGTTGGGGTTCTTGATCACGAATTGCGCGCCCTCGAGCCCTTCGGTGTAATCGATTTCAGCGCCTACGAGATACTGATAGCTCATCGGATCGATGAGCAGCACGACGCCGTTCTTCTCCATCACGGTGTCGTCGTCGTTCTTCACTTCGTCGAAGGTGAAGCCGTACTGAAAGCCGGAGCAGCCGCCACCGGTCACGAACACCCGAAGCTTCAGTTCGGCGTTTCCTTCCTCTTCGATCAGCTGTTTAACCTTTTCGGCGGCGCTGTCGGTGAAGACGAGCGGCGTTGGCATTTCGGTCACTGCATTCATGGCTGACTCCTGCTGCTAGGTATTAACGTAGATTGCGGCAACGCAGGCATTCTTCAAGGTCGTCGGGGTATCACCCACGCGCTAGGTCGCGGGCTTGCTCGCCGCAAGCTTCAATTCGACGGTTTTTCCTTCGCTCGACCGGTGCACCAGGTGGCCTTCCACGATGGCACCGAGATGCATCTCGAGGACGTTGTAATGTACGTCGCCCTTGACCTTCGAGCGCGACTGAAGCTCGAGGAATTCGGCCGCGTAGATCGGCCCGTTGACCTCTCCGTTCAGCACCAGGTGCGACACCCGGACCTCCCCGTCGATGCGCGCCTGCTCGCTCAAGACGAGCGTCGAGGGCTGGTCTGAAACCGCCGTGACGTTTCCGATGACTTCGCCGTCCACACGAAGACCCCCGGTGAAGTTCACGTTGCCCTCGATCCGGGTGCCGACGCCGATCAGACTGTCGATGCGGTTCTGTGGCTTGCTCGGTTGCTTGCGAAACATGTCGATTCCCGCTCGCTAAGAAAGGTTCACGTTCTGGCTGGCGCGAGCCTCGTTCGATCCGTTCTCGAGGATGCGCGCTTGAATGGTCCGTACCTTCGCTCCCGGGGGCACGCGAAAGGTCCCCTCGATCCGACGAAAGTACTTGAAGTTGAGCTTGAAATCAGCGTTTTCCGCCTCGGGCAGATCTGGGATGACGATTGTAGCATCCTTGCCGTCGCGCTGCATTTCCACGACGAGTTGCAGCGACCCATGAAACTCGCGATCAAGCTTCCCTCCCTGCAGCACCAGCAACCGATACCGGTACTCCCCGGGCAGCACGTCCCGCTCCACTGTGAAGCGATGGATGCTGACTTTTTCCCCGCGATGCTCGCTCGGAACCAGGTTTTCGAAAAAGGCAAGGTCTTCCTTCAGGCGGTTGTTCTCGTCTTCCAGCGTCTTCACCTGCGCCGCGAGCTGCGCCTGCGCCGTCTGTTCTATTTTCATCCGCGAGTCGCTCGCGTTCGCGATCGCGCGCAGCCGCGCCGCTTCGCTTTCCAGGCGGGCCATCGACTCGCGCAGGTTGGTCAGTTCGTTTTCTAGCTCGCTCCGGTCAAAACCGGCGAAGCGGCGCCCCGCGTCGTACATCCACGCCGCCAGCGCAAGCGAAAGCGAGAGGAGCACGAGCATCCCGAGCCAGCGCCAGTACCACGCAACGTGCGTCTGCACCGTCATCTTCGGCGCAGAAATGCCGAAGCGCTGGCGAATTCGTTTGAACAGGCGCATTCGAATCTCCGATGTCCGGGTCAGGGCACCACGGCAAGCTGCGTCAAGCCCGCGGTTTCATCCAGTCCGAACATGATATTCATGTTCTGCACCGCTTGCCCCGAAGCACCCTTCACCAGATTGTCGATCACCGAGATCACGACCAGCATGTCGCCGCCATGGGGGCGGTGTACCGCAAGGCGGCACACGTTCGCCGCGCGGACGGAGCGCGTATCCGGCTCGCTGCCCTTCGGAAGAACATCGACGAACGGTTCGTCGCGGTAGCGCTCTTCGAACAGCGCCTGAAAATCGACCTCCTTTGTGATTCGCGCATATAGCGTCGCGTGTATGCCCCGAACCATGGGCGTCAGGTGCGGAACGAACGTAAGTCCGACGCGCTTGCCGCAGGTCGCATCCAGCTCCTGCCGGATTTCCGGCCAGTGCCGATGCCCCGCGACGCCATAGGCCTTGAAGTTGTCCGATGCCTCGGAAAACAGCAAATGTTCCTCCGGTTTCTTTCCCGCGCCGCTCACGCCGGATTTCGCGTCGGCGACCATGTGCCCAATATCGATCACCCCGGATTGGACCACCGGCAGAAAACCAAGTTGCACTGCCGTCGGATAGCAGCCGGGATTCGCGACCAACCGTGCACCGCGAATTTTTTCACGATGCAGTTCAGGGAGACCGTACACCGCCTGCGCGACCAGTTCCGGCGCAGCATGACGGACTTTGTACCACTTCTCCCACTCCGCCACTTCGCGGATGCGGAAGTCGGCGGACAGGTCGATCACCCGCACGCCGGCATCGAGGAGCGCCCTCGTTTGCGCCATCGCCACAGTGTTTGGCGTCGCGAAGAACACGACGTCGCAAGCACGGAGATCCGCCCGATCCGGATCGGTGAACGCGAGTGTCAAGGCGCCGCGCAGGCTGGGGAACGAATCCTCAACCCGGACTCCGGCTTCTTTCCTCGACGTAATCGCGACGAGTTCGGTCTGCGGGTGCCGGGCAAGAATGCGCAGCAGCTCAATGCCGGTGTAACCCGTTCCACCGACAATCCCAACCTTGATGACCTTCGCCATTCCGGGGCCAGTCTGCCTCACTAGATCCTACAAATCGCGCAGCGCATTCCTCCTACTGGGAGGAGGTTCCGCGCGAGTCCTCGCCTGAAACAAAAAGGCCGCCTGAAGGCGGCCTTTCGAAACAAGCTTCCCACATCAACGCTTCGAGTATTGCTTGCGCCGCCGCGCCTTGTGCAGCCCGACCTTCTTTCGCTCGACCTCGCGCGCATCGCGCGTGACGAGTCCTGCCTTGCTCAGGACAGGCTTGAGCGATTGGTCGAACTCTATCAAGGCACGCGTCAAGCCATGCCGCACGGCGCCCGCCTGCCCGAACTCGCCGCCGCCGGATACGTTGACCATGACGTCAAAGCTCGAAAGGTTGTTGGTGAGAGCCAACGGCTGGCGCACCACCATCAGTCCGGTTTCGCGCGCGAAGTATTCGTTCGCGGGACGACTGTTGACGACGAAATTCCCCTTGCCGGGTTTGATGAACACGCGGGCTACAGAACTCTTGCGCCGGCCCGTCCCGTAGTAATACTCGCCGATCATGCTTTGATCTCCAGTGCCTTGGGCTGCTGCGCCGAGTGCGGGTGATCGCTCCCAGCATACACCTTCAGCTTCTTGAACATGGCGTAGCCAAGCGGGCCTTTCGGCAGCATGCCCTTCACGGCAAGCTCAAGCGCCCGCGTCGGAAATCGGGCCTGCATCTTTGCGAAGGTCGTGGCGTAAACGCCGCCCGGATAGGTGCTGTGGCGATAGTAGGTCTTGCTTTCGGCCTTGTTCCCAGTGACGCGAAGCTTTCCGGCGTTGATGACGACGATGTAATCTCCGGTATCCACGTGGGGCGTGAATTCCGCCTTGTGCTTGCCGCGCAATCTGCGAGCAACCTCTGCGGCGACGCGGCCAAGCACTTTGCCGCTCGCGTCGATCAGATGCCATTCGCGGGGGATTTCGTGCGGCTTTGCGGAAAACGTGGCCATGACTCGGACTTTCTCTGACGCGAAACGTCGACGAAAGGCCGTGATTTTATTGAACAAGTGTTTGGGTGTCAAACGCAGCGCGGAGAAACTCAAGAGCCAAAAAAAAGCGCAACCCCGAGAGGTTGCGCAAAATCCACCAAAGGAGGAGGGTGGAGGAGACAAATCTTTGGAGCACCCGGGATTGTCCCGAATGCTCAACACGATCATATTATCCACAAATCTGTTGTGCATTGCAAGATATCCGCAGGGGCGAGTGATGGCCTTCGGCGGGACGCACAATGAGCGACGAAGGTGTAGTCTCTATAAGGTATTGATATTACGTGTTCCATAGATGTGAGTACGTACCTACCCTAAGGCGCTCGACCGCATCTAGACAATGACCACGGCGCGACTGCAGAGCACAATTTGGAACGTCCCTTCACGCCGGAGGCTGCGACTCAGGGATCGCGAGAGTTCAAGCCATAAGGAGAAGATCGACACATGGAATGCACAGTCAGATGGATCGGGACCGAAGGCCTGAGCTTCGTTGCGGAAACCGAAAGCGGCCATGCGTTCGTGATGGATGGAGCGCCCGAAGGCGGCGGACGCAACCTGGGGCCTCGACCGATGGAAACGGTGCTTGCGGGTACCGGCGGGTGCACCGCCTATGACGTCGTGCTCATTCTCCGGAAAAGCGGACAGAGCGTCACTGGATGTGAAGTGCAGCTGACCGCTGAACGCGCGGAACGCGATCCCAAGGTATTCACGAAGATTCACATGCACTTTGTCGTGCGCGGCAAGGGCTTGAAGCCGTCAACGGTCGAAAGTGCGATCAAGCTGTCGCACAACAAATACTGCTCGGCTTCGATCATGCTCGGGAAGACTGCGGCGATTACGCATGACTTCGAAATCGTCGAAGATTCGTGACGGAGAATCCGATAGCTCGGAACGACGAACGACAATATGGGTGAGAAGAAGCGTCGCCTAGCCGGCGAGATCCGGATGCGCTTCACGCGGCCAGCATCCTCGGGCTGAAAGTTGGCGACGCTACGGGCGCAGAGTCGCTCTTGATACACGCGGCCGAGATGCGACCCGACCGTCCGGCTTATTACTGCAACCTCGCTATCGCCAGTCGGCGTTTAGGAAAACCGGCGTCGGCAATCGACCAGCTGAATGCTGCTCTTAAGTTAAATCCGGAGTTCGCCGAAGCCCTTGCAAATCTCGGCAACTTGCTTCTGGAATCGGGAGACATCGAGGCAGCCAGACGCTGCTTCGAGCGTGGACTCGCCGTCCGGCACCACTACCCGGATGCGCTGAATGGACTCGGGCAAACCGAGTATCTCGCGGGAAATTATTCAGATGCATGTGCTCATTACAAAGCGGCGCTCACGACAGATCCGGAGTTTCATGAGGCCTTGTTCAATCTTGCAACAGCGAGGGCTGAATGGGCAGCAACGGTGCGAGGTGATCTGAATCCTGTGGTTGTTGAGACCGCCGCCAGAAATGCCGAGCTCGCGGTTGAAAACATTTCTGACGCGATTCGGATATTCCCTGAGAACCCCGCCTATTGGTTGCAGTTCGCAATTTGCCTCAGGCGGTTTGGCTTGCGTCATCCGTTGGACGACGCAATGCGCGCGCTGCTTTCCCGCGCGCTCGATCATCCGGTCGTCGACCCCGGCAATTTCGCAAATCCGATTGCCAGCTTCATAAGCAATCACCCGAGCGCTCTCGAACTCAGGCGACGGTCACGGGATTTCAGATGTCTCGCTTGGCCAGCCGTCAAGGACTCGATGCAGGATGTACTCGCAGAACCCCTACTGCTCCGCGTAATCGAAGACTCGGTGATTCCCAGTCAGTTCATTGAGCGTCTGGTCGCATATTGTCGCCGCACCCTGCTGGATAAGGTGATGGGCGCGCCGGCGGGAGAACCGCCGTTGCCACTTCGGGCAATCGCCGCGATCGCGCATCACAGCTTCAATACGGAGTACGTACACGGAGAATCGATCGAGGAGCGTGAACACGTCGACGCAGTGCGGGCCGCAATAGTGTCGGCCCGCTCAACGATGGAACCGGTGCCGCTCCATTGGTACGCGGTATTCGCCGCGTATCGCCCGCTGCTTTCGCTCGACGCCCCCGGCGAGATCGCGGCCGATCTCGCGCAGACACCACTGAGCTCGCTTGCCCAACGACAAATCCTGGAGCCCCTTGAAGAGAAGCAGCTCCGTACCGCTATTCCTGCATTGACTGGCACTGCGGGGGCAGTTTCGTCGTTAGTGCAGGAGCAGTACGAAGACAATCCCTATCCCAGGTGGTTCCATGTGGACCGCTATTTCACTTCCGACTCGGTCGCGGGAGTTCTTCGTAGGCTGTTCCCGTGGGAAGATTTGAGCGGGGTTAAGGAAATGCCTGCACGGATTCTAGTAGCAGGGTGCGGCACCGGGCGACATTCGATCGAGACCGCTCAGCGGTTCAAGGATTCCACGGTGCTTGCGGTGGACTTGAGTCTAACCAGCCTCGCGTACGCGAAGCGCAAGACCCGTGAGATCAGCGCAGGGAATATCAGTTACGCGCAAGGAGACATCCTCGCGCTCGGGTCGATCGACGAGCGTTTCGACGTGGTCGAGTGCTCGGGCGTCCTGCACCATCTGCAAAACCCGCTGGAGGGTTGGCGGATCTATGCTCGCTCCTGAAACCGCGCGGCGTTATGCGAATCGCGTTGTACAGCGAAGCGGGACGCCGCCACATAGCGCGAGGGCACGAGCTCATCTCGGCCGAGGGATTCGCCTCGACCCCCGACGGAATACGACGCTGCCGCGCAGCCATTGCCGGACGGAATGACGATCCGTCGCTCGCAAAAATAACGGAAGAGACGGATTTCTACACTCTCAGCGGCTGCCGGGATCTGCTGTTTCATGTTCAGGAACATCGATTCACGTTGCCCGCGATCCAGACCATGCTCGATAGCCTGAATCTCGCGTTCATGGGTTTCGAATTGACCGACCCGGCCATCAAAGCCCGTTATCGCAAGCGGTTCCCTGACGACCACTCTCTTTCCAGCCTTGCGAACTGGGATCAATTCGAACTCGAGAATCCCGAGACCTTCCGCCGCATGTACCATTTGTGGGTCAGGCGACGCTGATGCTCCGTCACCTCTTGGAGCCCATTGCGCTCGCACGGTTACTTGCGCCGTACCACTTTGCTCAGGAATTCCTCCAGTGCCCGTACGGAACCAGCATCGCCATACAGCGTGCTGCGTGAAGCCGCGATGCGTTCGCTGACCTGACGCCGATAACCGCGGTCTTCGACGAGCTGCACCGCCAGCGCGACATAGTCTTCCTCGGAAGACACAATCAGCTCCGGCAACCTCAACCGCCGGAGAATGCCGCTTCCGAATCTGCCCCGCAGAAAGCGCCCCTCCCTGGTCACGATGGGCAGGCCGCACTCGACCGCCTGCATCGCGGTGTTGAAGCCCGAGAAGCCGAGCGTATCGAGAAAGACGTCGGCGCGCCGCATGAGCGCGTGAAATTCCGGTCGCGGCTGCCTGGAAACGAACACGACATGTCTTTCGAAATCGAGCCCGGCGTTCGCAAACACGCCTTCAAGCCGGTGTTTCAGCCTCTCCGCTTGGTAAGGGGGATCTAACCGGAAGAAAAGGAACTGGCATCGGGACAGCCGTCGGGCGATCTCTGGAAAGACCCAGTCGCACCGGGATGAATACTTGAACGGTGCGCCCGGGCAAATGAGGAGTGGCGATTCCGAATCGATCCCGAGCGCCGCAAAGTCGGGGCTTCCCGCTGGAACCGTGGGAGATGACAAGCAGCAGCCGAGATGCGGGAGCGCGACCAGTTCTTCCGTGTAGTGCTCCCGAGCATCTTCGGGCTCGAAATCCTCGGCAGACAGATAGTAGTCGATCGTCGGCAGCCCGGTCGTCACGGGATGGCCCCACGCGGCCGCCTGGATCGGCGCAAGGCGCAGGCACGCCAGCCTTAGCGTCGTCGGATCCATCCCGATTTCCGGATAAATGATCGCGTCGAGCTGCCGATCAATTATCGACTTGACCCAATCCGCCAGTTGCCGTTTTCCCTCATCGAAGTGCGCCGCCTGCGTTCTCGCGAACAGGGTTTCGTCGTCCCGCACAGATCCTGTGTAGAACAGGTGCAACTCAACCCGATCGCGATCGAAGTGGCGGAGCCAGCCCTGGATGAGGGCGTGCCATACGGAGTGGCTATGCAAGTGCGCAGACACGACCCCGACTCGGATCGCGCCCCCTGAGGTACGCCGGGCCGCGGCGAACTTCTGCTTCGCCCACCAGTGATCCATCAATCCGGTGCAGAGCTTTCCGTACTCCGACAGGAGGTCGCGGTGATTCCGCTCTTCGTATGCGAGAAAGAACGGCTGCAGGACGCCCACGACCTCGGAATCATCCGCCCGTTGTCTCGAATCGAACCACTTCTTCAGTTCGCGAACTTCTTGGATTGCTTCCTGTTTGGCTCGAACGCCCTCCGCGTCCGTCGGCCGCAACCGCAAGATCGCGAGCGCGAAGCGTGCTTCGACGCAATCGGGATTCAGGGTCAGCGCCTGGCCAAAGCTGGCCTCCGCATCCTCCAGCCGACCGAGATCGTAGAGCGTGTTGCCGAGGTTGTAGTGCACGTGCGCTGCTTCTGGCATTATGGCGAGCGCGCGACGGAAACTATCTTCGGCTTCGTCCAGTCGACCGAGATCCTTGAGCACGCTTCCGAGGTTGTTGTGGGCTTCCCCAAGGGCCGGATTCGATTCGAGAGCGCGCCGGTAACTCTCCTCGGCTTCCTGCAGCCGGCCGCAACCGTGGAGCAGGTGGCCGAGATTCGCGTGCGCTTCTGCAAAATCGGGCGCAAGCCCGATCGCCTTGCGATAGCTCTGCTCCGCTTCTTCAAGCCTGCCGCAGTCGCCGAGCAGATCAGCGAGTTGGCGGTGTGCATCGGCAAACGCGGGCTCGAGGGCGATTGCCCTGCGAAAGCTCTTCTCAGCGTCCACGGCCCGCCCGGACTGCGCCAGCGCA
>Ga0187773_10000691_pt1 | contig 13454 bp, 13 predicted proteins | sample 0216_BV02_MP05_1_FD_133133 | JGI IMG/M metagenome (GOLD analysis project Ga0187773, IMG submission 133133) | Tropical peat soil microbial communities from peatlands in Department of Meta, Colombia - 0216_BV02_MP05_10_MG | ecosystem: Environmental > Terrestrial > Soil > Wetlands > Peat | place...
CGCCGCGCACGATGGCGGTATTGCCCTCCATCTCGATGTCCGCGCCCATGCGCTGCAATTCGTACACGTGCATGAAACGGTTTTCGAAGATCGTCTCCGTTACGGTGCCGCTGCCTTCGGCCACCGCGTTCATCGCGATGAACTGCGCCTGCATGTCGGTCGGGAACGCCGGATACGGCGCGGTACGGATGTTCACGCCCTTCGGTCGCTTCCCCTGCATGTCGAGGCTGATCCAGTTCGGCCCGGTTTCGATCACCGCGCCGGCCTCGCGCAGCTTGTCGAGCACCGATTGCAACAGGTCGGGCCGTGCGTTGCGCAGCCGCACGTTTCCCCCGGTCATGGCGCCGGCGACGAGGTAGGTTCCGGTTTCGATGCGGTCTGGGATGACCTCATGCGCCGCGCCGTGCAATCGCTCGACGCCCTCGATCGCGATCTCATCCGTACCCGCGCCCGTGATCTTCGCGCCCATGGCGTTGAGACACCTGGCGAGATCCGCCACTTCGGGTTCACGCGCGGCGTTTTCGATGATCGTCGCGCCATCCGCGAGCGTCGCTGCCATCATGATGTTCTCCGTCCCCGTCACGGAAACGAGATCCATGAAGATGCGCGCACCTTTCAGCCGTTTCGCCTTGGCGCGAATATAACCACCCTCGAGATTGATCTCCGCGCCCATGGCCTGCAACCCCTTGATGTGCAGGTTGACCGGGCGCGAGCCGATGGCGCAGCCACCCGGCAGGGACACTTCGGCCTCGCCGAAACGCGCGAGCAGGGGGCCGAGCACCAGAATCGAGGCGCGCATGGTCTTCACCAATTCGTACGGGGCGTGCACCGAGGTGTTCTGGCTCGAGTCGGCCTCGATCACCATCTTGTCGCCGACCACCAGACGCACGCCCATGCGGCCGAGGAGTTCCATGGTCGTGGTGATGTCCTGCAGGTGCGGCACGTTACCGATGCTTACCGTCTCGTTGGTCAACAGCGAGGCCACCAGCACCGGCAATGCGGCGTTCTTCGCGCCCGAGATCTTGATCTCGCCGCGCAGCGGGTTACCGCCCGTGACTATCAGTTTGTCCATAGCAATGAAATTTCAATCTGCCAAGACGCCCAGAACAAAAAGAAAAACTTTCTAAAATTCTTCTCCCTGGCACCTCGGGGTTTCAAGAGTCGTGAAAAAACAAAGCCGCCCGAAGGCGGCTTTGTCCGGTCGATGACCCCGAGGCTCAACTCATGGCCTTGGAGACCAGCTTCTGCAATTCGCCCTTCTGGTACAGCTCGGTCATGATATCACAGCCCCCGACCAGTTCGCCGTTGACGTACAGCTGCGGAAAGGTCGGCCAGTTGGAATACTCCTTGAGGCCCTGGCGGATTTCGGGGTCCGACAGCACGTCGTAGCTCGCGTATCTGGCCCCGCAGGCGCCCAACATCTGCGATGCCTTGGCGGAAAACCCGCACTGGGGAAACTGGGGCGTCCCCTTCATGTAGAGGACGATCTTGTCGTTGGTCAGCTGCTGGCGAATGCGATCCTGTATGCTCATGTCAAACCTCTCGATATATTCGACGACGAAAACCGGGGCCCTCGCGGCGCTCACTCGCCCGGGGCCAGGGTGCGCAGCGACAGCGCGTGGATCTCGTTGCCCATCTTGCCGCCGAGCGTACGGTACACCATCTGATGGCGCTGGATCATGCTCTTGCCGGCGAACTCGCCGGTGACCACCTGCGCTTCGAAATGATGACCGTCGCCGATGACCGCGACTTGCGCGCCCGGCAATCCCCGCTCGATCATCTGCTTGATGTCTTCCGGCTGCATCATTTTACACCTCGTGCAATTATGCGGACATCAGCGCTCATTTCAAGAGATATGCCCATTGGAGATACGCAATCCCGCGTTCAGTCGCGCAGTTTGTAGCCGGTCTTCAGCATCAGCAGGGTCATGGCGGTCAGCACCGTCAGGGCCGCGAGGACGACCAGCAGGCTGAACGACGGGGCGATGTCGGAAATCCCGAAGAAGCCGTAACGGAAGCCGTCGATCATGTAAAAGAACGGATTGAACCGGGACAGGTGCTGCCAGATTGCCGGAAGCGAGTGAATCGAATAAAACACCCCGGACAGGAACGACAGCGGCAGGATGATGAAGTTCTGGAACCCCGCCAGCTGGTCGAATTTCTCGGCCCAGATGCCGGCGATCATTCCCAGGGCGCCGAGCACGGCGCTGCTCAGGAACACGAACGCAAGGATGAAAATCGGGTGTTGCACCGGAATCGCGACGAAGAACACGGAAACGAGATAAACCCCCGCGCCCACCAGCATCCCGCGCAACGCCGCCGCCAGGACGAAGGCCAGGAAAAGCTCCAGGTGCGACAGCGGCGTGAGCAGGATGAAGACCAGATTGCCCGTGAGCTTGGACTGGATCAGGCTGGAGGAGCTGTTGGCGAAGGCGTTCTGAATGACCGACATCATCACCAGGCCCGGCACCAGGAACGCGGTGTAGACCACGCCGGGGAACACCTCGACGCGTCCCGCGAGCACGTGCGCGAACACCAGCAGGTACAGCAGCGCGGTGATGATGGGTGCGATCAGCGTCTGCAGCAGCACCTTGCCGAAACGCAGCACCTCCTTGTAGAACAGCGTGTAGAAGCCCACCGGATTCATCGCGGATTCCCGTGCGTGAGCTCCACGAACACGTCCTCCAGATCGGCGCTTTCGGTGCTGAGATCGGTGATCACGGCGCCGTGCGCGCGCAGCGCGTCGACCACCGCGATGATGGAATCGGTTTCCCTGTCGAGCTGCAGCTCCACCTGATTGCCCTCCAGCCGGCGCAACTTGGGCGCCAGCGCCTCCGGCACGGCGCGCATCGGCTCCGCCGTCGTCAGGCACAGCCGGCGCATGCGCCCGATGCCGCGCGCCAGCAACGCGCGCTTTGAATCGAGCGCCGCCAGCTCGCCGCGGTTGAGGATGGCGATGCGCTCGCACAGCGCCTGGGCTTCCTCCAGGTAATGCGTGGTCAGCACGATGGTGTGCCCCTCGCGGTGGAGGCGCCGGATGAAAATCCACAGCTGCTTGCGCAGCTCCACATCCACGCCGGCGGTGGGCTCGTCCAGCACCACCACCTCGGGCTTGTGCACCAGGGCCTGGGCGATCATGACGCGCCGCTTCATGCCGCCCGAAAGCGCGCGCATGTTGGCGCCGGCCTTGTCCGTCAGCATCAGGGCGTCCAGCAGCTCCTCGATCCAGGCCTCGTTTTCCCGGCCGAGACCGAAATAGCCCGACTGGATGCGCAGCACCTCGCGCACGCTGAAGAACGGATCGTAGGTGAGCTCCTGCGGAACCACGCCGATCACGCGGCGCGCGCGGCGGTAATGGGTGACCACATCATGGCCGAGCACGGTCACGCGGCCCTCGTTGAAGCGGGTGAGCCCGGCGACGATGTTGATGAGAGTGGACTTGCCGGCGCCGTTCGGGCCGAGGAGTCCGAAGAATTCCCCGCGCTCGACGCTGAAGACAAGACCCTTGAGGGCGTGCACCCGGGAATAGCGTTTATGCAGTCCGGCGATCTCGATCGCGGCGCTCACGGGGATGAACGTGGTTCAGCGCAGCCGGAAGACCTGCTGCAGGCCGCTGACGTGGATGAGCTGCCGCACCTGTTCCGGGAGATTGGTGAAGACCAGCTCGCGGCCGGCGGCGCGCGCGCGCTGCAGCCATTCCAGCATCAGCGCCACGCCGGCACTGTCGGCCAGCGTCACGCCCTGCATGTCGATGGTGACGGTCTTGGTGCCGCTTTGCAGCCAGTCGTCGGTGCGCGCCATGAATTGCGGCACCGTCTGGAAAGTCACCCGCCCGGACAGCGCGAACACGCCGTTGTCACGCGCCGCAAAACCGTTCGCCGTCACTTCGGGCCGCTCGCCTTGGTGCCGTCCGACGCGTTCTTGCCATCTGCGGCCGCCGCTTTGTTGTCCTGCGCCAGGCTCGCGATGAGCGCATCAAGTCCGTCCTTGCGCACGCGGTCGGCGTAGGCGGATTGATAGGTCGTCACCAGGCTCGCGCCCTCGACCGACAGATCGTAGACCTTCCAGCCGTTGTCGGTATGGTAAAAACTGTAGTTGATGGCGATCGGCGGGCCGCCGTCGGTGCGCCGGACCTCGGAACGCACCATCGCAATCCGGCTGTCCGGATCCATCCGGAACGGCAGGTAGACAATGGTTTCATTGTTGTACTTGAGCAGCGCCGTGGCGTAAGTTCGCACGAGCAAATCGCGGAATTCCTGCGCGAAGCGTTGGCGCTGATCGGCGCTGGCCTCGCGCCAAAAACGTCCCAGCACGGTGCGCGACATCGCATAGAAATCGAAATGCGGGAGCACCTGTTCGTCCACCATGGCATAAAGTTTCTTGTGGTCCCGGTTGTACTCGGTCTTGTTCGCCTTGAGCAGCGGGATGATTTTATCGGTGACATCGTGCGCGACCTGGTCCGGCGGCGGATCGGCCGCGTACACAGGTATCGTCAGGACCAGAAACAGGATGGTGTAAACGATTCGCTTCATGGACATTCCTTGGCAATGCGTCATTTCGACGGTGCGCTTTGAGCGGACTTGTTGAACAGCACCTGCCCGATCAGCTGCTCCAGCACCAGCGCCGACTGCGTGCGGATGATGGAGTCTCCGTCCTTTAGATAGGTTTCCTCGCCGCCGGGTTCAATGCCGATATACTGGTCGCCCAGCAGGCCGGAGGTGAGGATATTGGCGCTGCTGTCCTTGGGAATATTCTTGAACCGCCCGTCTATGTCCATGGTAACCAGCGCCTGATACGTCTTGTCGTCGAAGCTGATCCCGGTCACGCGCCCGATGCGCACCCCGGCCATGGTGACCGCCGCCTTGATCTTGAGGCCGCCGACGTTGTCGAAGCGCGCCGTCACGCGGTAGCCGTTGATTACGTCGGCCGAGGTGAGGTTGCCGACTTTGAAGGCGAGCATGGCCAGCGCGAGGATGCCGGCCGCCACGAACAGGCCGACCCATAATTCCATCGTCTTTCTGCCTACCATCTCAGACCTCTCCCAGGGTCAATGCGGTCAGGATGAAATCCAGTCCCAGGACCGCGAGCGAAGAATATACCACCGTGCGATTGGTGGCGCTCGCTACCCCTTCGGACGTCGGCACCGCGTCATAGCCCTCGAATACCGCGATCCAGGTGCATACCACGCCGAAAACCACGCTCTTGACGACGCCGTTCAGGATGTCGTCGCGAAAATCCACGCCGTTCTGCATCTGCGACCAGAACGCTCCGGCGTCCACCCCGAGCAGGCCGACGCCGACCAGGTGCCCGCCGAGCACGCCGATCGCGGAGAACAGCGCCGCCAACAGCGGCATCGCGATGACTCCGCCGAGAAAGCGCGGTGCGATGATGCGCGTGATCGGATTAACCGCCATCATTTCCATGCCGGCGATCTGTTCGGTCGCCTTCATCAGGCCGATCTCGGCGGTCAGCGCCGACCCGGCGCGGCCGGCGAACAGCAGCGCCGTCACCACCGGACCGAGCTCGCGCACCAGCGACAGCGCGACCAGCAATCCGAGCGAATTGGCCGAGCCGAACTTGACCAGGGTGTTATAGCCCTGCAACCCGAGCACCATGCCGACGAACAGGCCCGAGACCAGGATGATGAGAAGCGTGAGCACGCCGACGGCGTACACCTGCTGAACCACGAGATAGAAACGACGGATCAGCTCCCACGAACCGAGCAGCACTTCGTAGAGGAACAGCGAGGCGCGGCCGAGGCGCTCGACGCTGTTGATGACAATGCCCCCCAGTGCGCGCAGGGTGTTCATGCGGTGCCCTGCAACAGGTCCTGGACGTAATCCCCCGCCGGATACTGATACGGGACCGGACCTTCCGGCAATCCATCCATGAACTGGCGCACGTATTCCGATTTGGATTGCTGAACCTCCGCCGGCGTTCCTTGGCCGATGATGCGACCGTCGCCGACGAGGTATGCATAATCGGAGATGGAACAGGTCTCCGGCACGTCGTGCGAAACCACGATCGAGGTGATGCCGAGGCTCTGATTCAGTTCGCGGATCAGTTTGGCGATCACGCCCTTGGAGATCGGGTCGAGACCGGTGAACGGCTCATCATACATGATCATCATCGGTTCCATGACGATGGCGCGCGCCAGCGCCACGCGCCGCGCCATGCCGCCCGAGAGCTCCGAGGGCATGAGTTGGCGTGCCCCGCGCAGCCCCACGGTCTCGAGCTTCATCAGGACCACTTTGCGCAGGATGGGTTCGGACAGCCTGGTGTGTTCGCGGATGGGGAAGGCGACGTTTTCAAAAACGCTCAGATCGGTAAAGAGCGCGCCGGTCTGAAACAGCAGCGCCATGCGCTTGCGCAACTCATAAAGCTCCTTCGTCTTGAGATCCGGTACCGACTGGCCGTCGACGATCACCTGGCCGGCGTCGGGTTTGAGACGCCCACCGAAGAGATTCAGCAGCGTGGTCTTGCCGCTGCCGCTGCCGCCCATGATGGCCGTGACCTTGCCGCGCGGAATGGAAAACGTGATTCCCTTCAGTATCTGCCGGCCACCCAGGGAGAGGCGCACGTCCCGGATATCCACCAGGTTGTCGCCGTCCTGCGCGCCGCTGCGGGGCTGATTCAAGCTGCTTCCCTATTTAATTATGGTGCGTTGTGTGCTCACGCGAAGGGCGCTCATTCTAACGCATCGTGCCGCCGTTGCCACCGCCGCCAAGCGTCACTTCACGGCGCGGTTCTTGAGCAGGTCGTCGACCACCGACGGATCGGCCAGGGTCGTGGTGTCACCCAGGTTGGACAAGTCGTTGGCCGCGATCTTGCGCAGAATGCGACGCATGATCTTGCCCGACCGCGTCTTGGGCAGGCCCGGCGCCCACTGAATCACGTCGGGCGTGGCGATCGCGCCGATCTCCTTGCGCACTTGCTGAAACAGTTCCTCGCGCAGCTGATCGGTCGGATTCACCCCGATCTTCAGGGTGACATAGCAGTAAATGCCCTGCCCCTTGATATCATGCGGGAATCCGACCACGGCCGCCTCGGCGACCGCGTGGTGCAGCACCAGTGCGCTTTCGACCTCGGCGGTGCCAAGCCGGTGGCCGGAAACGTTGAGCACGTCGTCCACGCGCCCCGTGATCCAGTAGTAGCCGTCCTTGTCGCGGCGCGCGCCGTCGCCGGTAAAATACTTGCCGGGATAAGTTTTGAAGTAGGTATCGACGAAGCGCTGATGGTCGCCGTACACCGTGCGCATCATTCCCGGCCACGGGCGCAGGATCACGAGGTTGCCACTGCACTCGCCCTCGAGCTGCTTGCCGTGGCTGTCCACGATCGCCGGCACCACGCCGAAGAACGGGCGCGTGGCCGAACCGGGTTTGAGCCGGGTCGCGCCCGGCAGCGGCGTGATCAGGATCCCGCCGGTCTCGGTTTGCCACCAGGTGTCGACGATCGGCACGCGCGCATCGCCCACGGTGTGGTAATACCATTCCCAGGCCTCGGGATTGATCGGCTCGCCGACGGTGCCCAACAGGCGCAAGGATTTGCGCGAAGTCTTCTTCACCGGCGCCTCGCCCTCGCGCATCAGCGCGCGAATCGCGGTCGGCGCGGTGTAGAAAATGTTGACCTTGTGCTTGTCCACCACTTCCCAGAAGCGCGAGGCGGTCGGGTAGTTCGGCACGCCCTCGAACATGAGCGTGATTGCGCCATTGGCCAGCGGGCCGTAGACGATATACGAATGCCCGGTCACCCAGCCGACGTCGGCGGTGCACCAGAAGATGTCGCCGTCGTGGTAATCGAAGATGTACTTGTGGGTCATGGCCGTGAACAACACATAACCGCCAGTGGTGTGCAACACGCCCTTGGGCTTGCCGGTGGAGCCCGAAGTATAAAGAATGAAGAGCGGGTCCTCGGCGTCCATCTCCTCCGGCGCGCATTCCGCCGGGCTCTTAGCCATCAGTTCGTGATACCAGACGTCGCGCCCATTCTTCCAGGCGACATCACCGCCGGTGCGTTTAACCACCAGCACGGTGTGCACGGCCGGGCAATGCGTGAGCGCCTCGTCGGTGTTCTTTTTGAGCGGGATCTTCTTGTTGCCGCGCACGCCCTCGTCGGCGGTGATCACCACGCGGCAATCGGAGTCGAGGATGCGGTCCTTGAGCGACTCCGGCGAGAAACCGCCGAACACCACCGAGTGCACCGCGCCGATGCGCGCGCATGCGAGCATGGCCACGGCCGCCTCCGGAATCATGGGCATGTAGATGCACACGCGGTCGCCCTTCTTGACGCCGCGGCTCTTGAGGACATTGGCGAGCTTGCAGACCTCGGTGTGCAACTGCCGATAGGTGATTTTTTTGTCGACCTTGGGGTCGTCGCTCTCCCACAGTATCGCGATCTGGTCGCCCCGTTTATCGAGGTGGCGGTCGAGACAATTGGCGCTGGCATTTAGCTTCGCACCCTCAAACCAGCGGATGTGGAGATCACTGGCGTCGAAGCTCCAGTCCGAGACCTTGGTCCAGGGTTTGGACCAGGTCACGAACACCCTGGCCTGTTCGGCCCAGAAGCCGTCGGGATCCTTCACCGAGCGTTCGTACATCTCCTTGTATTGGGCGTCGTCGATCCACGCGCGCTTGGCGGCATTGGCGTGGACGTTATAGATTTTCTCTTCCGACATGGTTCATCCTCCTATCGAAACTTGTTTGTAGGCGATTCTGTACCGACTCCCGCGGCGGCTCAAGTCAGCCACCTGCCCTGCCTTGTTCGTCCCCGGCAACACGCCGGAGAGATACCGTATAACGCGCATGGAACCCCTGCCACGACTTAGCCTTTCTCCGTCGGCCGCACGACCAGTACGCTGCACGGCGCCGCGGAAACAACCCGGTCCGACGTGGCCCCCGGCATGCCAAACAGCGGCAGGCCCGGATAGGATGCGCCGATAATAATCTGGTCGACGTGATTCAGGCGCGCATACTCCACCAGGGCGTCGGCCGGATCGGAAGACTCCAGAACGTGGCAGAAAACCCGGTCAGAGGGTAATCGCAGCGGCTGGGCCCAGTGCCGCAACTGCACGCGGCCGCTGATGCGCCGGTTGGCGGCGGTGTCTTCTTCGGTCCGCTCACCGCTGAAGGACACCGGGCTGATGACGGTCGCCAGCACCACCCGGCTGTCGCGTTCGCTCGCGAGCGTGCGACGCACGGCATCGCGCATGGCCTGCGCCAGGAGCTCGTCGGTGTACTCGACCGCAACGGCGACGAGCACGATCGGGGCGCTGCTCAGCTGGCTCGACACCTCCGGGCACGGCGCCGGCTCGTAACCGGCCGCGCGCCACCAGCGGCGGAACACCTTCCACCGACCGTCGCGCCGCAAACGACGGCCGCGTTCACCGATGTTCACCTGATCGGGATGGCTCAGGTCGAACGCCACCTGCGCCGCCGAGGAATAGCGCGCGCGGGCGTCGACCTCGAGGCAACGCAGTATGATTTCCTGCAGCCATTGCGGAATCGCCGGCACGATCGCGCGCGGCGGCGTCGGGTCGCGGTACAGCCGGCGCCGCAGCGCCTTCGCGCCGCGCGGCGAACCGTACGGCAGCTGTCCCGTGGCCAGTTCATAGAGGATCACGCCGATGGCGAATACGTCGCTGCGCGGATCGCAGCGCACACCGAACAGCTGCTCGGGCGAAATGTAGGCGGCCGTGCCGGCCGGACGCACGAACTCCTCGGCCATCAGGTCCGGGTAGTGGCCATGGCGGGCGAGGCCGAAATCCACCAGCACCGCCTCGCCCGTGGGCCGGAACAGCACGTTTCCCGGCGTCAGGTCGAGATGAATGACGTCCTGGCGATGCAGCGCATGCACCGCCGTCGCCAGGGCCACGCCGAGCCGCGCGACCTCCTCCGCGCCGACCGGACCGTGGTCAAGCCAGTCGCTCAGGTGGCGACCGGAAATGTACTCCATCACCAGATACGGGTGGCGTTCAATGTCGCCGCGGGCGACGAGCCTGGGCACGTGCGGTCCACTGAGGGACCGCAGCACCATCTCCTCGGTTTCGTAGCCGATAACGCTCGTGCCCGGCTCGCCGAAACCGAGCCGCGGGATTTTCATGACCAGCGGGAACTCCGCCGCGGAGCTGCTGACGCGGTAAATCACCGCCATGCCGCCGACATACAGCCGTTCCTCGATGCGGAAGCCGTCCAGCTCGTCTCCAGGGTTCGGCAGCGCAACCATTCAGTCACCGTGCTCCAGGCGCAGCGCCAGCCGTTCGGGCAGCCCCGCGGCCCGGACCTTGTCGGCCGCGACAATGTGCCGGTAAGGGACACGATGGTACGTCAATGTCGCATGCGCATTGTCCAGCATCGCGTAGCAGGCCGCCGGATTGCCGTCGCGCGGTTGGCCGGCAGAACCGGCGATCACGAGCCAGCGCCGGTGGCGGCCCACGGGGATCGGAACGCCGGGGGTCGGAACAAAAGATATCGGGCGTCCGCCGGCGCCCGTGTAATAAAGCGTCTGCTCGTGCACGTGGCCGGACAACACATAGGAGGCCTGCGTCGCCTCGAGGCTGTAGGCGGCGCGGAGCGGATCGGACACGTAGATCCACTTGTCGGGAGCCGCGGCGCTGGCGTGAACGAAGGTCATGTTTGCTTCGTGCACGATCAGCGGCAAGCCGGAAAGAAACTCCACGTGCCGGGGCGACAGTTGGGTGCGGGTCCACTCGATGGCCATGCGCGCGTGATCGTTGATCGTCTCCGAGAGATTACCGAGCGCCGCGGCATCGTGATTGCCCAGCACTACCACGGCGCCTTCGGCGGCGCATGTCTGGATGAGGTCGAGCACGGCCGCCGGATCGGCGCCGTAACCGACCAGATCGCCGAGAAAGGCGAACCGCTCCGCGCCCTGCGATCGCGCATGGGCGAGACAGGCCTGAAGCGCCTCGAGGTTGCTGTGAATATCCGCAAACAAGGCCAGTTTCATCCGCCACTTCCGACACGAGAAAATTCAGGCACAGTCGACCGTGCGTGCGCTCAACGTTACGCATCCCGCGCCGTCGCCGTCAATACGCCATGCGCGTCTGCGATACGATAAATTGCATCGGCACACGAGGCGACGGCGCGTGGCTGAGACGACGCAATCAGAAAGGTACTCCAGGAAGAATGCCCCCTTGAGCGTGCCGCTCAAGGGGGCTGGGATTTTACGTCTGGTAACTAGGCCGCGTGATGGATCTCGCGATCCTTGGTTTCCGGCAGGAACAGGGTGCCGATCACCAGGGTCATCACGGCGACCACGATCGGATACCAGAGCCCGTAATAGATGTCGCCGGTCGCCGCGACCATGGCGAAGGCGGTGGTCGGAAGGAACCCGCCGAACCAGCCGTTGCCGATGTGGTACGGCAACGACATCGAGGTGTAGCGGATTCGCGCCGGGAACATCTCGACCAGCCAGGCGGCGATCGGCCCGTACACCATGGTCACGTAGATGACCAGAATGGTGAGGAGCACCAGCACCATCACGTAATTGACCTGACTCATGTCGGCCTTGGCCGGATAGCCGGCCCCCTTGATGGCTCCGCCCAGGGCCTTGTTGAACTCGCCCAGCTTGGACGTGAACTCCTCCTTCGGCAGAGCGCCACCCTCGAAGGACGGAATCAGCTGGTCACCTACCTTGACGGAGGCGACGGTTCCCGCGGGCGCCGTTTCGTTGCTGTACTGCACGCTGTTGCTCGCCAGGAACGACTTGATGATGTCGCAGGAAGAGGTGAATTTCGCCGTGCCGACCGGATTGAACTGGAACGAGCAAGTGGCCGGGTCGGCGATAACGACCACGGGCGCCTTCGCGTGCGCGGCCTCGAGGGCCGGATTGGCGAAATGGGTGAGGCCTTTGAAGATCGGGAAGTACGTCACCGCCGCCAGCAGGCATCCGATCATGATGATCGGCTTGCGTCCGATCCTGTCGGACAGCGATCCGAAAACGATGAAGAACGGCGTGGCGAGCGCGAGCGAACCGGCGATCAGCAGGTTGGCCGCCTGCGGATCCACCTTGAGCGTCGCGAGGAGGAAGAACAGCGCGTAGAACTGGCCGGTGTACCACACCACCGCCTGGCCGGCGGTACCGCCGAGCAGGATCAGGATCACGTTCTTCAGATTGCCCCAGCGCAGGAACGACTCGGTGAGCGGTGCGCGCGAACCCTTTCCCTCCTGCTTCATTTTCTGGAATATGGGCGATTCGGCAAGCTGCAACCGGATGTACACCGAGATGGCCAGCAGTATGATCGAAAGCAGGAATGGCACGCGCCAGCCCCAGTCGTCGAACGTCGGGCCCATGATGTTGCGGCAGGCCAGGATCACCAGCAACGACAGAAACAGGCCGAGCGTTGCCGTGGTCTGGATCCAGCTGGTGAAAAAGCCGCGCTTGCCCTTGGGTGCGTGTTCGCAGACGTACGTCGCGGCACCGCCGTACTCGCCACCGAGCGCCAGACCCTGCAGCAGGCGCAGGCCGATCAGGATCACTGGGGCGGCCACGCCGATCGAGGCATAGCTCGGCAGCACGCCGACCAGGGCGGTGGACACGCCCATGATCATGATCGTGATCAGAAAGGTGTACTTGCGCCCGATCAGGTCGCCGAGGCGCCCGAATATGATGGCGCCGAACGGCCGGACCGCGAAACCTGCGGCGAAGGCGAGCAGTGCGAAGATGAACGCCGCGGTCGGGTTCACGGCGGAGAAGAATTGCTTGCTGATGATCGCGGCAAGCGAGCCGTACAGATAAAAGTCGTACCACTCGAATACCGTACCGAGCGACGAAGCAAAAATGACTTTTCGCTCCTCGCCGGTGAGACCCCCAATGGTGGCTGTTGTTTGCGTCGCAGACATGTTTTCTCCTTTTATATGCTTTTGTTCAGATTGACGACAAACGGCGCCGGCGATGAACCCGGATGCCGGCGCTTTTGTCGGTATGAATCGTCATACGCGGACCGCGCGATCTCCTGTTACATTTTCCTCCGGTTCAGATGAAAGGGATTTCCGCCGCGGTCACGATACTCGCTATTTGAAACCGCGATCGCCGAGCGACCGACACGAACGCCGGTGACCAACCTCCAAAGCGCCGTCGTCCGATGAGTGGGACATCCTGGTGCCGCCACGCGGAGGTATCCGCCGGAACGTTCGCCAGTCCTTCCTGATGATCTTTTCGCCGCGTATGCGTCCCGGCTCGATGATGTGGAAACGGTCCGCCGCGGCGCGCGTGGAATCGGCGGTGATTGGGCCGTTGACGTAAAAACCGGGCGTGAGATGTTGCGCGAGAGATTCGAGGCGGGCCGGCGCCATGCGATCGAACAGCGCGTGCCGGAGCAAAAATTCAATAACCGGTCCTGGCGCGTTGCGTGCCGCTGCCGGTTCTGCTGTCCTGCCGTCGGATCGCAAATTCATTTCCACGCACACATCCCTTCTGCTGGGGTATGGCCAGTCC
>Ga0187773_10000693_pt1 | contig 13452 bp, 15 predicted proteins | sample 0216_BV02_MP05_1_FD_133133 | JGI IMG/M metagenome (GOLD analysis project Ga0187773, IMG submission 133133) | Tropical peat soil microbial communities from peatlands in Department of Meta, Colombia - 0216_BV02_MP05_10_MG | ecosystem: Environmental > Terrestrial > Soil > Wetlands > Peat | place...
CGGTGGTCGCCGCAGCGGTGCAGAGCGCCACCGAGAAGGTGATCGAGCGCGGCCGCCGCATCGCCGCGCACCTGATGGAGGCCACGCCCGAGGACGTGGTCCTGCGCGACGGGCGCTTCGTCGTCGTCGGCACTGACCGCCACGTGGCGTGGAGCCGCGTGGCGCGGACCGCCTACCAGCCCCGCGCGCTGCCACCCGGCCTCGAGCCCGGGTTCAGCGAGACGGCGGCGTTCACGCCACCCGCGGTCACCTTCCCCAACGGCTGCCACGTCTGCGAGGCCGAGGTGGACATCGAGACCGGCGCGGTGCGCGTGGTGCGCTACACGGTGGTGGACGACGTCGGGCGCATGATCAACCCGATGCTGGTGAAGGGACAGATCCACGGCGGAGCCGTCCAGGGACTCGGCCAGGCGCTGGGCGAGATGCTCACCTACGACGAGTCGGGCCAGGTCCTCTCCGCCTCGTTCATGGACTACGCGATGCCGCGCGCAGACGAGATCCCGCCCTTCGACGTGGGAGCCCACGAGGTGCCGACCCGGGTGAACCCGCTCGGTGCCAAGGGAGTGGGCGAGGCCGGCACGGTCGGCGCCCTGCCCGCGCTGCTGAACGCGGTCAACGACGCACTGGCTCCCCTGGGCGTCCGGCATCTCGACATGCCAGTCTCGCCGGAGCGTATCTGGCAGGCCATTCGCGCGGCCCAGCCGCGCGTGTAAATCCTACCTAGCCGACGTCATCCCGGGAACAGCCGGCGGGCCGACTGCGGCCCAACCTCGCGTGGTGGAAGGGCTATCTCCCTGGCACCCCCGATGCAGCCCTCTGGCTCGTCGGCCAAATCCACATCAGGCCGGACGCCGCGACGGCGGGCCGGCGCGAGGGGACGAGATGGGCGTGCTACCGACCGTGAGCGTGGCCTCCGGACGCATCCTGGTCGTCGACGACGACCAGCACGTGCGCGACTTCATCGTCTCGAGCCTGCGCGCCGACGGCCATGACGTCGACGCCAGCAGCAACGGCTTCGAGGCTCTGCGCCTTCTGGGCCGCCAGTGGTACGACCTGATCGTCTCCGATCTCCGGATGCCCGAGCTCGACGGGCCCAGTCTCTACACAGAGGTCACGCGACGTTGGCCGATGAGTCCTCCGCCGGTGCTGTTCGTCTCGGGTCTGGGCAACACCTCCGCGTACGACGGCTTTCTCCAGGTCATCCATGCTCCGCTGCTGACGAAGCCCTTCAGGGTCGGCGCGCTGCGCCGGGCCATCAAGCGGCTCCTGCAGGGCGACTGATGGCACGGGGCCGCCTCGTCGTCGTCGCGCTGGGGGGCTGGCTCGCGGCCGCGTGCACCTCCCCGCTGTCCGGCAGCATCCCCGCTTACCCGAGCGCGGGGCAGCTCGAGGTCGACATGCAGGCGTGCGAGAACACCGCCACCGGGCGCGCCGAGTTCGAGCGACGGACCGACTACATGGCCTGCATGATCGCGCAGGGCTACCGCACGTACGTCTCGGTCTCGACGTACTGGACCATGGCCGAGATCACGGTGTCGGCAACGCGGAAGCAGGATCAGACCCAGGTGCGCCTGGATCTCCAGAACTGCGCCACCGACGCCGGGGCCGTGGCCGGAGCCCGGCCCCTCGAGCTGGCGGACGCGGTCGAGTGGGTGAACGTCAAGGTGCTCCGGCGCGACCCTGCACGCCCCGACGCCCTGGGCGCCGCGTTCGCCCGGTGCCTCGCCAAGCGCGGCTACGCCGTGCGCCCGGTCAATCGCGTCGCCTCCGAGTGACGACCGGTCGCCTCCACGCGCTATCCCACACGCAGCACCCCGATGTCGACGCCGGCTAGCCGGCCAGGCGCCATTGCGCGAGCGATGCTCGCGCGTCGCCGTCGCTCGTGTCGGGCGTGATCGACAGCTCGAGCACCGTCACCCCGGAGAGCTCCACGCGGTAGTTTTCCACCTCGCGGATCGTCTCGGGCGGCCCGAAGTTCCACTGCTGGCGCAGGACCTCCCGGAACGACCGTCCGCCGTCCGGCGACCAGCGCAGGACGAACTCGTGCGTGCGCGCTGTGTCCGGCTCGATGAAGAGTAGCCACACGCGGCTCAGCCGCTGCGGTCGATCGAACACGAGGCGAATCCGCTGCTCGCCCGGTTGCGCCGCCTTCCAGCCGGACTCGTGTCCGGGAAGCAACGCCGCCTCGACACCTCCACCTGCGCCAGCCTCTCAACATCCAGCCAGTCGGGCTCCGGGATCGCGAGCTCCTCCCTGGGCGCTGGGCTCGTCACACGCTTGCGCATGGATCGCTCCTCCGTGCTCGGATGCACCGCTCGGACCCAGCGCCACGCCACCAGCAGTCCCTCGCCACTCAATGCGCAGGGTTGTAGAAATTACCCGCCCCTCTTTCCCGGCGCCCCGAACCCTCGATCCGTATCCACTCGACAATTCGAGACTCCCGAGGACGGCACATCTCGTGCCTTCCCGGTATCGGCAGGAGGCACGTCCATGAGCGTCAAGGCGCACGACATCTGTGCAACGACCTCGATCGAGCGCACCACGGTCGCCCTGCTGGAATGCCCACGCTGCCGCTACACGTGCCAGTCGCAGTCCCTAGGGGGCGTCTCATGGCCATCACAAGGTCGAGAATCAGAGTTCGTGGCGCTCGGAGCATCTGGCCCAGGATGGTCGGGACCACCTGCCAGGACACGACGAACCTGTCCTTTGAGCCAACCACACTCGCTCTCCTGGTCGCCGACCGATGAAGAAGCTGGACGCCGACCGGCTGCGGAAGGCGTACGACGGGCACGCCTAGCCCTGACCCGGAGGGGCATACCAATGTCAGTCGTGTACACGCTGGAGCTGCTGCTGAGCGACCGGTACGAACTGTCGCCGGCCAGCCGCGCCTTCTGCGAGGCGCTGCTGGGAGAGGGAGAGGTCCTCGCCGTCGGGCTCAGCTATCTGCCCGAGACACTCCTCTGGCTGGTCACCCGTGAGAGCCAGGCGCGGTTCATGCGCGCCCATCGGGCAGCCAGCTACATCCTCACGCTGGCAGAGGCCCGAGACCTGTTCGTGGCCCTGGGTGATCCTGGCCCGGTCAATCTGATGGAGGTCGCTGGACGTCTTTCGAGCGCCGCTCCGGGATCACCGCCTGGTGACGGAAACGACGAAGAGGACGACGACCTGTGAGCTAGCCCTGGGGCGGGGGCGGAGGAGGCGCCGGGGCGGCCGGGATCCAGACCCACTGCCACGGCTGGCTCACGCCGTCGCCGTACAGCACGTAGCGACCGTTCGGATAGACGATCTCGCGCTGGACCGCCGGCGGCGGAGCCGGAGCCGGTGCTGCATAGACCGGTGCCGGCTGATAGACGACGGCAGGAGGGGGCGCGTAGTAGTACGGCGCGGCGGCCGCAGCGGCGACGGCGCCGAGCGCCAGCCCACCCACGAAGGCTCCCGCCCACCAGCCGCCCCAGCAGCAGCCGTGGCCGTGACCGCCGTGCCAGCCGCCCCCGCCGTGCCAGCCGCCACCGGCCTCGCTCGGCACAGCCGCGATCGTGAGCACCAGGACGGCTACCAGCGCGACGGCCACTACGCTCTTCATGGAATTCAGGATACCGGCGAAAGCACCGCTCGGCTAGACGCGGTGTGTCGACCGCCAAAGAGCGCGGACCCGCCCCTCGCCGAGCCCGACCTCCCCCCGCCGAGCCCACCGACGGACCAGCATCGCGCTCGCGACCGCGAGCAAGATGAGTCCGCCGAGCGTGACCCAGTGCTCGACTCGGCGCACGTCGGCCACCACCGCCTCGACCTGATCCGCGAAGGCGTACGCCAGGCCGAACGAGAGCGGGACTCCCAGCAGCACCGCAGCGGCGTCGGCCCCCACGAATTTCCAGAACGGGACGCGGGCAATGCCGGCGGTCAGGAACGCGGCGCAGCGGAGCCCCATCGCGTGCCGCGAGACCACGATCGTCTTCACGGCGTGGCGCCGGTACGCCGCCTCGAGCCGGGCCGCTCGCGGGGCGGACAGCAGCCGACGCACGACGCGCCAGCCGAGCACCTGCTCGCCCCAGCGTCGACCGATCCCGTAGAGGACGGCGTCCCCGGACAGGATCCCGAGCACGCACACCGGAAGCGCCATCCACCACCGCGCGAAGCCGGTTCCGCTCAGGACTCCCGCCGCGATCACCGGCAGCTCCTCGGGAACCGGCACGCCGAGGCCGCCGAGCAGGAGCAGGAGGAAGATGCCCAGGTACGCGTGGACGGACACGAGGGCGAGGATCGTGTCGATCGTGAACATCGCCGCTTCCTGTCCTCTGGAGACGCAAGGGACGTGCCGGGACGGACGCCACTGCACGCGGGGTGGATTGGACGCCTCCGGCGCGCCCGGACGTCGGGATGAGTCGGACGACCCGGGTAGAACTTACCGGGCGGTCCGTGACGGAGCCGTCCTCAGTCGCTTCGAGGAATCACCGGCAGCACGAGCCGCGACGCCCGCTCGCGCTCGTGGAACACGGTGTTATCCGCCACCACCCGCCGACGCTCCCGCCCGATGGGTTCTCCGGTGTTCGGGTTCACGTCGAATCGCGGGAAGTTCGAGCTCGACACGTCCAGCCGGATCCGGTGGCCAGGCATGAACAGATTGCTGGTCGGATAGAGCGTGACCGTCAGCTGGACCGGCTCGCCCGGCACGACGAGCTCGCCCCGCTCCCGGCCGTTGCGGTAGCGCAGCCTCGCGATGCTGTCGGTGAGGTTCAGCGCGTAGCCCAGCGGATACCACGCGCTCGGCGGGTACACGTCGATGAGCTTCGCCGTGAAGTCGGTATCCACCGCGGTCGTCGCCACCCACAGGATCACCTCGATCGGCCCGGTCACCTCGACGGCGTCCGTCAGGGGCTCGGTCTGGAACACGAGCACGTCGGCCCGCGACCCCAGCGGCAGGTAGGGCGCGCGGCATCCGTGGAAGCCCGCCGCCTCGCGCTGGTCGAAGCCTCCCGGGCGCATGATGTCCGCGGTCCGCTCGCCGCGGCCGGCGTAGCTCGGATCGGCGATCCCGGCCGGCAGCGGCAGCACGTCGCGCAGCGACGACACGTTGCCGCCGATCGACGGCACCGGCCGCGCCGGGTCGAACCGATACGTGGTGGCCCCGCTCGCCTCCCGCGGCGGATCGGTGGTCAGCGAGCCGTCGCCGTGCAGGTAGAAGTGGCTGAACCGCGTCCGCGCCAGCGGCCACTCGTGCTCGCCGCGCCAGCGGCCCCCGTGCACCAGCCGGCCCGCGCCCGACCGCCGGCCAGAGCCGCCGCCCATCACGAAGATGCGCAGCGGGGCGTCGCCGTCGAGCCCGTTGTCCACCCCGCGCAGCCACCGGTCGAACCAGCGCAGGTGGAGCTCGTCGAAGCTGGGGAGCGCGGCATCGCGGCCGAACTCCACGTCGCCGGCGTACGAGAGCTCCACGGTCCGGGCGCCGTGCGTCCACGGCCCCACCAAGGCGCGCACGGGTCGGCGCCCGCCGGCCCCGAGCCCGACGAAGTTCTGGAAGGTCGCGCGCGTGTAGGAGTCGTACCAGCCGCCCACGAGCAGGATCGGCACGTCGGGGAAGCGATCCCAGTGCGCGCGGGGATTCACGCTCGGGTGCTTCCAGTAGTCGTCGTAGTCGGCGCGGGTCAGGATCTCGAGCGCCCACTTCTCGTACGGGGGCACGAGGGCCAGCTGGGTCTGCCCGGGGCGGATCGGCATGCGCTCGAGCCAGTCCGAGAAGCGCGGCGCGCCCTGGTTGAGCGCGGCGGTGACGTGCACCGGCGCGGTCAGCGCCGCCTGTGTGTTGTAGGCCGAGTGCCAGAACGCCCAGGCCAGGAAGCGCAGCTCGAGCGCGCCGCCGTGGCGCACGCTGCTCTCGTGCCCGTCGGCGCCGCTCATGTTGGGCACGATGGTCGCGAGCCCTTCGGGGCCCAGCGCGGCCATGGCGGTCTGGGTCCAGCCGGACCACGAGGTGCCGAACGCGCCGACGGCACCGTCGCACCACGCTTGCTGGCGGATCCAGGCGAGGGTGTCGGCGCCGTCCTCGGCCTCGGGCACGAGGAAGTCCACCCGCCCCTCTGAGCCGAAGCAGCCGCGGCAGTCCTGATTGACCACCACGTAGCCGCGCGCGGCGAACCACCGGCACTGGCCCAGGGTCGCCTCCGTCTCGGTCTTGTTGTAGGGGGTGCGGTGCAGCAGCACGGGGCGGCGCTCGCCGAGCGGCCGGCCGTCGCGCGCGGGGCGATAGACGTCGGTCGCCAGACGCACGCCGTCGCGCATGGCGACCATCACGTTCTCTGTGACGTGCACGTCGAACTCGGCGCGGGCGGCGCGGGCGTTCGGGTCGCGGGGCTTCATGGTCAGGGTGACTGGGGCTCGCCGCCGGTCGGCTCGCGCGCCGGCGGCCCGGTCAGGGTCGGGCGGCACTCGTAGATCCGGTCCCCGAGCGCGCGCTGCACGGTGTCGTCCGCGCCGATCGTGCGGAGGAAGCTCAGCGCCCGCGCCACCCGCTGCTTCCGCGCCTGGATGGCCTCCTCGCACTCCGTCTTCGAGGTGTAGGCCCGGCTCGAGGGCTGCCACTCGAACCCGTTGAGTGCGGAGCTCCGCCAGATCACGTACTCCTCCGACGCGGCGAGCACCACGAGCCCGACCAGGACCGCCACTCGCCGGCCCCCCATCGAGGATCCACCGCTCCTAGAAGCGCCGGATCGCCGGCATCACGTCGCGGCCGATGCGCTCGAACGAGCGCAGCATGAGCGCGTGATCGCCGACAATGTGACGCACCATCACGTAGTCGAAGCCCATGTCGTGGTATCGGCGTAGCGCGTCCACTACCGTGGCCGCGCTGCCCACCAGGAGCTGGTCGAGGCCGGTGCCGCGATAGCCCTCGGCCAGGACCGCGCCAACGACCGCGCGCGCCTCGGCGTCGGACTCGCCGACGTAGATGTCGCGTCGCAGCACCGGGCGCGGTGAGCGGCCCGCGCGGATCGCCGCCTCGCGATAGTGGTCGAGCTGGCCGCGGAGATCCTCGTCGGTCGCGTTCTGGCCGGTCAGCCACGCGTCGCCCAGACGCCCTGCCCGCTCGGCCGAGGCCGCCACCGTCCCGCCAAGCCAGATCTCCACCGGCACCCGGGGCAGCGGGCTGATCGTGGCACCGTCGACGGTGTAGTGGCGGCCGCGGGAGGTGACGCGCTCCCCGGCGAGCAGCGCCCGCGTCACCGCCACGGTCTCCTCGAGGCGACCCACTCGGCTCTTCTCCTCCATGCCGAAGGCCTGGAACTGCGGCGGGCGGCCGCCCAGGACGAAGGTCACGATCAGCGGCCCTGCCGCGAACGCGGCGAGCGTGCCAATCTGCTCGGCGAGCAGCACCGGGTGGTAGAAAGGGGCGAGCAGGACCACGCCGATCGGCATGTCGCCGGTCACGCTCATCAGGCGTGCGACGGTGGGCAACGGCGAGAACGTCGCGGCGTAGCCGGGGTTAGCCCCGTGGCTGTCGCCGGTCAGCAGCGAGTCCAGCCCGGCGCTGCGGGCCGCCGCGGCCACCTCCATCAGATTCTGGGCCTGCTCGTCCGGCGCGTAGGCGCCCATCGGTCGCTCGATGAAGGCACCCTTCGGCATCGACGCCAGGAGGCTGCGAAAGCGCTCGTGGGTGGCCGGCGAGGTCGGGAAGAGGAAGCGGAGCGACGTGCCGAGCTTCATGTGGTCGCGGTGACCTCGGGCAGAGGATAGCATCGCCGGGCGACGGCGACGGCGGCGTCTTGACCGCCCGCCGGCGGCGGCGCATCATGCAGCCGGCAGTTGATCCCTGCCCCGGGAGGTGAACCGATGGGCATCCAGCTCGATCACGTCATCGTCCCATCACGCGACCCGATCGCGGCCGCGCGGTCGCTCGCCGACCTGCTCGACGTGCCCTGGCAGGAGGCCCAGGGCCCATTCACGCCGGTCTACGTCAACGAGTCGCTCACCCTCGACTTCGCGGACCGGCAGCAGTTCGAGTGGCACCACTACTGCTTCCGCGTCGGCGACGCCGAGTTCGATGCCATCCTGGGGCGCATCCAGGCCGCCGGGATCGCGTACCGGAGCTCGCCGCTCGGCGCCACCGACATGCAGATCAATCGCCGGCTCGGCGGTAAGAATCTCTACTGGCAGGATACGGACGGCCACCTCTGGGAGATCCTCACCGTCAGCTACGCCCGCGCGGATTCGCCGCCCCTGTCCGAGGCCGGCCGCTCGACCCGATAGCCGGCGGGACCCGGGCCGTCGGCGAGAGGAGGACCCACGATGAAGAACGGCTTCAAGGTGATGGACTCGGACCTCCACACGATGGAGCCCGACGGCCTCTGGGAGCGCTATCTCGACGCCCCGTTCAAGAAGTTCGCGCCGCAGTTCCTGCGGAGCAGCGCGGGTTCGCCGAATCAGCCGGTGATCAAGATCGGGGATCTCGAGCTCGGTGAGATGTCCAAGCGCTCGCGCACCGCCCTCGTCGGCAAGGACCTCCACCGGCGTGCCTTCGCGCGATCGCCGCACTACCAGCTCGCCCACGACCGCGGCTACGACGCCGAGTCCCACGTCCAGGCCATGGACATCGAGGGCATCGACGTGGCCATCCTCTACGGCACCCGCGGACGGCAGGTGCTGATGCACGACGACCTCGACCCCGCGGTCGCCTCCGCGCTCGCCCGCGCCCACAACGACTGGACGCACGACTACTGCCAGCACGCGCCGGCGCGGCTGAAGTTCGCGGCCCAGGTCGCGTTCCACGACGTCCCCGGCGCCATCCAGGAGGTCCGGCGGGCGGTCCGTCAGCTCGGGGCGGTCGCGGTCGTCGGCAATCCGAACCCGATCAACGGCCGTCACGTGCACGACCCCGAGATGGAGCCGCTCTGGGACGCCATCGAGGAGCTCGGGGTGCCGGTCGGCTTCCACCCGACCGGGCAGTCGTCGCTGCGGGACGACATCGCCCGTCGCTACCTCGACACCCCGAACGGACGGGTCATCGGGGTGGCCGGCCGCAACCCCGTCGAGCTGATGATGGCCTTCGGCAGCATGGCGGCCGGTGGAGTGCTCGAGCGGCATCCGGGCCTGCGCTGCGCCTTCCTCGAGGGCACCTGCGGCTGGCTCCCGTGGTATCTGTGGCGGCTCGACGAGGCGTGGGAGAAGTTCGGGCCCGGCTCCGAGGTCCAGATCTCACACACACCCAGCCAGTACTTCTTCCGCCAGTGCGTGGTCGCGACCGACGCCGACGAGAAGCCGCTTCGACAGGTCATCGAGGCGATCGGTGACGACAACATCGTCGTCTCGACCGACTACCCCCATTCGGACGGGCTCTTCCCGAAGGCGATCGAGGAGTTCGTGCACCTCGACGGCGTGACCGACAAGTCGAAGTCGAAGATCCTCTGGGACAACTGCGCGCGCCTGTACAACCTGACCGGCGCGGGCTAGCGGCCGCCGAGCTCGAGGTGCGCTGGCTGGTGGACGGCTACAACGTGATTCGCCGCGAGCCCGAGCTGGCCCGCCTCGAGCGCGAGAGCCTGGAGGCCGGGCGCCGGGCGCTCTGCCGCCTTCTCGCCGAAGCCGCGCGAGCCTCCGGCGACCGGTTCACCGTCGTCTTCGACGGCGACCGCCAAGGCGGAGCCGCAGCCGGCGGCGCGGGGGTGCAGGTCGTCTTCTCGAGCGCGCGGGAGACCGCCGACCGGGTGCTGGCGCGGATGGCCACCGCGGGAGCGGCCGTGGTCTCCAGCGACCGGGAGGTGCGTCAGGCCGCGGTCCGCGCCCGGGCCATCGCCATCACCGCCGATCAGTTCCTGGCCCGCGTTCGCGGAGCGGACCGCGCGAGCCCGTCGGGTCGCGATCCGGACGAGGGGTGGGACAAGGACGACGAGGAGCCGAGCCCGCCGCGCAGCAAGAAGGGCAACCCGCGCCGGCTGAGCAGAAAGGACCGTCTCGCGGCCCGCGCGCTGGGCCGGCTCGGGGCGAGTTCCCGAAGGCCTTCTTGAAGTGAGGCCCCTCTTCTGTGTGCACAGCGCGGCCGCGCGTGCCGTCGTGCACCAGGTTGCCGAGATTGGATAGAGCCCTGATCGAGGCCGACGCGCTCACGCTGGCCCGGCGCATCCGGAACAAGGAAGTCTCGCCGGTGGCGGTGGTCGACGCGGCGCTGGCGCGGATCGAGGCGCTCCAGCCGACGGTCAACGCCTTCATCTCCGTGACCGCGGACGAGGCGCGGGCGGCCGCGCGGCGGGCCGAGGCCGCGGTGATGGCCGGAGAGCGGCTCGGCCCGCTCCACGGCGTGCCGTTCTCGGTGAAGGATCTGCTCTTCACGAAGGGTGTGCGCACGACCATGGGGTCGCTGATCTTCGCCGACCAGGTGCCGACCGAGGACGCGGTCCCGGTGCGGCGGCTCCGCGAGGCCGGCGCCATCCTGATCGGCAAGACCACCACGCCCGAGTTCGGGCACAAGCCGCTGACCGACAGCCCGCTCTTCGGTGTGACCCGCAACCCGTGGGACCTCTCGCGCACCTCCGGCGGTTCCTCCGGCGGCGCCGCCGCCGCCGTGGCCACCGGCCAGGGGCCGCTGGCGCTCGGCACCGACGGCGGCGGCTCCATCCGCCTCCCGGCCTCGTGCTGCGGCATCGTGGGGCTCAAGCCCACGCTCGGGCGCGTTCCGCACGTGCACCAGGCCGATCTCTTCTCCTCGACGTCCTATATCGGCCCGATGGCCCGGACGGTGGGAGAGACGGCCGCGTGCCTCGACGTCATCGTCGGCCACGACCCGGGTGATCCCTACTCGCGCCCGGAGCCCGCGGGGGACCCGGGCGACGTGGTCGTGCGCGGCCTGCGGATCGGCTGGCTCCCCCGCGTGGGCAACCGGCTCGTGGACCCGGAGGTGCTCGTGGCCTGCGAGGCAGCGATGCTCCATCTGCAGGGCGAGGGCGCCAACGTGGAAACGGTGGACGAGGACGTCTCCGCCTTCGAGCGGACCTTCCTCGTCTCGCTCCAGGCCGGGCTCGCCGCCCGCGTCGGCCCCCACATGGCGAGGTTCGGCGACCAGGTCGCGCCGAGCCTGCGCGAGTCGATCGAGCGGGGCGGCCGTTGGTCGGCGGTGGACTGGGTGAACGCCCTCGGCCAGCGCACCACGGTCTACCGTCGGGTCCAGGCGCTCTTCCGCCGCTTCGATTTCCTGCTCTCGCCCACGCTCGCCCGACCCGCGCTCGCCGCCGATCAGGACCCGTTCGACGCGATCACGATCGCGGGGGAGATCGCAGGCACGATCCGCGGCGCCTGGTACCCGTATCTGTGGCCCTTCAACCTCTCGGGCCATCCGGCGCTCTCGCTGCCGTGCGGCTTCACGTCCGACGGCCTGCCCATCGGGCTCCAGATCGTCGGTCCCTGGTACGCCGATCGACGCGTCCTGGCCCTGGCTGGGCACCTCGAGCGCGAGCGGCCGTGCGGGCGCCCGATCCCCCTCTAGGAGGTTTCTCATGCCGCTCTCGCCCAAGGGCTTCCCGGTGCTGCTCAGCTTCGACATCGACGCCGAGACGATGTGGACCGCCCGCGATCCCAAGAACGCCGAGCGCCCCATCGTGATGAGCCAGGGGGCGTACGGCTGGAAGGTGGGCATGCCGCGCATCCTCGCCCTGCTCGCCCGCTACGGGCTGCGGGTGACCTTCTTCGTCCCGGGCCTCGTCATGGAGCAGCGGCCTGCCATGGTCGAGGCCATCCTGAAGGCCGGCCACGAGATCGCGCACCACTCGTGGTCGCACGCCTGGATCGTGAACCTCACCCTCGAGCAGGAGCGCGAGGAGATGGACCGGGGCATCGAGATCATCACCCGCATGACCGGGCGACGGCCCGTCGGCTACCGCTCCCCGGCGGCGGAGTTCAGCCCGCACACGCTGAAGATGCTCCACGAGTACGGCTTCGGCTATTCCTCGAACTACTTCGACGACGACTCCCCGTACCTGCACCGCATCGACGGCCGGCTGACCGACATCGTCGAGTTCCCGTTCGCCTGGGTGCTGGACGACGCGCCGTTCTTCCAGTACTCGATCACGCTGCCCGGGCGGACCATGCAGGCGCCGTCGGCGGTCTTCGAGGCCTGGCGACGGGAGTTCGACGTGCTGTACCGGGAGGACCGCTACTTCTGCCTGGCCATGCACCCCCAGATCATCGGCCGCCCGTCGCGCATCACGCTGCTGGAGGAGCTGATCAAGTACATCCTGGGCCACTCGGGAGTCTGGCTCGCGCGCTGCGACGAGGTGGCCGACGCGCTGCGGCCGGCGCTGCGCGCGGAGGCACGCGCTTGAGGCTGGCCGGCCGGCGGGTGCTCGTGACCGGCGCGGCCTCGGGCATCGGCCTGGCGATCGCCCGCCTCTTCCGGCAGGAGGGCGCGGCGGTGGCCATGCTCGATCGCGACGAGGCCCGCCTGGCGAAGGCCCGCGTCGACGGGGCCGCGACCGTGACCTGCGACGTGGCCGACGAGCGGGCGGTGCGGGCCGGCGTGGCGCAGGCCGTCTCCGCGCTGGGCGGGCTCGACGGTATCGTCAACAGCGCCGGCATCGACCTGATGCGGCCCTTCGAGCAGATGACGGCCGCCGAGTGGGCCGCCGTCCTGGCCGTCGACCTTACCGGCCCCATGCTCGTGTGCCACGCCGCGCTGCCCGCGCTCAAGCGGGCCGGGCGCGGGACCATCGTCAACATCGCCTCCGGCGCAGCCCTGCGACCGCTCGAGCAGCGAACCGCCTACTGCGCGGCGAAGGCCGGGCTGGTGATGTTCGGCAAGACCCTGGCCGTCGATCTCGCGGCCCAACACATCCGCGTCAACGCGATCTGCCCCGGCATCATCGACACGCCCCTCTTCCGGTCCTCGTGGGAGGGCGCGGCAGACCCGGAGGCCGAGCTGGCCCGTATCCTCGAGCGCTACGTGATCAAGCGACCGGGCGAGCCCGAGGAGATCGCCCAGGCCGCCCTGTACCTCACCAGCGACGAGTCGTCGTTCGTCACCGGGGCCGCGCTCGCGGTCGATGGCGGGCGAACGTTCCACTAGGGGGTCAGCCCACGAAGACGCCGCCAGAGGGATGCAGGATCTCGCCGGTGAAGAACGCGGCCTCGTCCGAGGCGAGGAACAGCGCGGTGCTCGCCACCTCCTCGACCGTCCCGTAGCGGCCCATCGGGGTAAGGCCCATCGCCCAGCGGCTCCGTTCGGCATCGCCGCGAAGCGGAGCGGTCATCGGCGTCTCGATGAAACCGGGCCCGATGGCGTTGACCCGGATGCCATGCCGCGCCAGCTCCTGGGCCAGGCACTTGGTGGTCATCCACACGCCGGCCTTGCTGACGCTGTAGGCGCCGCCCGTCGAGGGCATCCGCGACATGATCGAGCCGAGGTTGATCAGGCTGCCCCCGCGCCGGTTCGCCACCATCCAGCGGGCCACCGCGCGGTTCGAGAAGATCACCCCGTAG
>Ga0187773_10000695_pt1 | contig 13422 bp, 10 predicted proteins | sample 0216_BV02_MP05_1_FD_133133 | JGI IMG/M metagenome (GOLD analysis project Ga0187773, IMG submission 133133) | Tropical peat soil microbial communities from peatlands in Department of Meta, Colombia - 0216_BV02_MP05_10_MG | ecosystem: Environmental > Terrestrial > Soil > Wetlands > Peat | place...
ACGAAGTAGCCGCCGGCGGGCACGTCGGCGGGCGGCTCGGCGCCGCCCGCGACGAGCTCGGCGCCTTCGGCGACCCCCTTCTTGATGTAGCCGCGCACGCGCTCGAGCTGCGCCGCGGAGGTGAGCGGACCGAGGCGCGTGGCCTCCGACAAAGGGTCGCCGAGCTTGAAGCCGTTCGCCACCTCGGCGGCGGCTTTCTTCGCCTCCTCGTACTTCGACTCCGGCACCAGCAGGCGCGTGAGCGCGGTGCAGGTCTGGCCCGAGTTGAGATAGCAGGCGTTCACGGTGCTCTTCACCGCGCTCGCGATGTCCGCGTCCTCGAGCACGACCGAGGGCGACTTGCCGCCGAGCTCGAGCGCCACGCGCTTCACGCCTTGCGCAGCGAGCTCGGAGATGCGCTTGCCGGCGCGCGTCGAGCCGGTGAACGAGATCATGTCGACGTCCGGGTGCTTGACCAGCGCCTCGCCGACCGTGGCGCCGTAGCCGGTGACCAGGTTGAACGCGCCCTTCGGCAGCCCCGCCGCCTCGATCACTTCGGCGAGCAGGAAGGCGTTGAACGGCGCTACCTCGGAGGGCTTGAGCACGACCGTGCAGCCCGCGGCGAGCGCAGGCGCGACCTTGAGCGCGATCTGGTGCAGCGGATAGTTCCAGGGCGTAATCGCGACCACCACGCCGACCGCCTCGCGCACCACGACCGAGTTGCCGACGCGTTCCTCGAACTTGAAGTCCCTGACCAGCTTCGCGTAGTTGCCGAAGTTCGCGATCGGCAGCCCGGCCTGGATGCGTCCGGCGAGCTTGATCGGCATGCCCACTTCCTGCGCGATCAGCTTCGCCAGCTCGTCGGCGCGCGCCTTCAGGCCGTCGGAGATCTTCTGCAGGAATTCGGCGCGCTTCTCGACCGGCGTGCGCGACCAGCCATCGAGCGCGGCGCGCGCGGCGGCGACCGCCGCGGCCGCGTCCTTCTCGCTTGCCGCGGGAATCTTGCCCATGACCTCGCCGGTGCCGGCGTTGTGCACGTCGATCGTTTCCTTGCCTGACGCTGCGACCCACTGGCCGCCGATGAAGAGCTTGTCGCGCACGAGCATATGGACCTCCTTGATCGAGGGCGCCATTCTAGCCGAGGGCGCGCGCTATACTGTTTCGCCCACCGGACGAAGGAGACCATTGCATGGCGCAGGCCGCACGCGCGGTGATCTGCCGCGAATTGAACAAGCCCGTGGTGGTCGAGCGCATCACGGTCGACAGCCCCAAGCGCGGCGAGGTCATGGTCAAGCTCGGCGCCTGCGGCGTGTGCCACTCGGACCTGTCGGCGACCAACGGCACGATCGCGCTGCCGCCGCCGCTCATCCTCGGGCACGAAGCCGCCGGCGAGGTGGTCGAGGTCGGCGAGGGCGTGACCGGCCTGGCGGTAGGCGATCACGTCGTGTCCTCGTTCATCTACATGTGCGGCAAGTGCCGCTACTGCTCGCTCGGCCGGCCGGTGCTGTGCGTCGAGCAGGGCAAGGCGCTCACCACGCTGCCGGACGGCACGCTGCGCACGAAAGACGCGCAGGGCAAGCCGCTCAACGTCTTCTCCGGCTGCGGCGTGATGGCCGATTACGCCACCGTGCACGTCGACAACCTGGTGAAGATCGATCCCCGCATTCCGCTCGATCGCGCGGCGCTGGTCGGCTGCGCGGTGACCACGGGCGTCGGCGCGGTGTTCAACACCGCGCGCGTCAGGCCAGGCGCGAGCGTGGTGGTGTTCGGCTGCGGCGGCGTGGGGCTGAACGTCATCCAGGGCGCGGCGATCGCCGGCGCCGAGCGCATCGTCGCGATCGACACGCTCGAGGCGAAGCTCGAGATGGCGAAGAAATTCGGCGCCACCGACGTGCTGCTCGCCAAGCCCGGCGAGGACCTCGCCAAGGCGCTGAAGAAGCTCACCGGCGGCGGCGCCGACTACGCCTTCGAATGCGTCGGCAGCGGCGAGCTGGCGGCGGCGGCCTACAAGGCGATCGGCCGCGGCGGCATGGCGGTGGTGGTCGGCGTGGCCAAGGCTGGCGACTCCACCTCGGTGCGCACCATGACGCTGCCTTTCGAGGAGAAGACGCTCACCGGCAGCTACTTCGGCTCCTGCGTGCCGCGCGTCGACTTCCCGCGCATGCTGGGGCTCTACATGCAGGGCAAGCTCAAGCTCGACGAGCTGATCACCAAGCGATACTCGATCGACGAAGCGCCGCAGGCCTTCGCCGACCTCGAGGCGGCCAGGAACGCGCGCGGCGTGATTGTTTTCTAGGCGATCCGGACCAGGCAGCGGTCATTCTCCGTCGCTACTGAATGACCTTATCTGACCGCATGAGTATCGATTGCGGGATCGCGATTCCCAGCGCCTTGGCGGTCTTGAGATTGATCACGAGCTCGTACTGGGCCGGCTGCTCGACGGGCAGATCGCCAGGGTGCGCGCCCCTGAGAATCTTGTCCACGTAAGTTGCCGCGTCGCGAAATTCGCCCGTAAGGCTCGGGCCGTAGGTCATGAGAAGTCCTGCCTCGGCTTGCCTGCGAAACAGTGCGACAGCAGGCAGCCGGTGCCTCGTAATGATGTCGGCGAGCTGCTTTGCGTTCCTTGCCGTTAGCGGAGTGCTCGCCACCAATAAGCCGCCTACCCGCGCCTTTGCGGCATGGGCGATCGCGCCATCGAAATCGCTCGGTTTGCGCACCGCGATCACGACCATCTCCAGGCCCAGCGACCGCGCCGCCGCGGCGGTTTCCGGACTGAGGGGCCCGGCGGTCGCGTCCAAGATGGCGCCGACGCGCGAAATGCCCGGCACCGCCTCCTTCAGAAGCTCCAACAGCTTGCCTCCGGCCTCCGCCGGAACGGACGTGATACCCGTGATGTTTCCGCCGGGCTGTCTCAGGCTCTTAACCAGCCCGTCGCCTACTGGATCCCTGGACGACGCGACCATCACGATCGGGATGGACCTGGTCGCGTTCTTGGCGGCTCTAAGCGACGCGGGACCTCCTGCGCACAAGATGACGTCGACCTTCTGCCGCACGAGATCCGCTGCGAGACTTGGGTAGCGCTCCGGGTGCTGGTCGGCCGCTCGGCGCACAATCAGTACGTTTTTGCCCTCGACCCAGCCGAGCGAACGCAAACCGTCCACGAACGCTACCCCGACAGTCGGGCCAGTCGTCGCGCGGTCGGGCGCGAGGATGCCCACCCTGGGCAGTCTTCGGGTCTGCTGGCCCAACGCAGCGAGCGGCGCGGCTGCCCAGACGCCCGTCACCGTACCGATAAATGCGCGCCGATCCATCACTGGATACTAGAGTATGGGGCGGTGGCTTGCGGCTCTTGATCCCTGGTACGCACTTCGGATTGCGCGGGCGCGCCTACCCCTACCAGTGCGCCGGGGGCTTGCGCAGCACGACGATGCGTCCGGCCTCCTTGCGCACGTAGCCGCCCTGCGCGAGATCGGAGAAGATGCGGCTCACCATCTCGCGCGACGCGCCGACGCGCGCGGCGATGTCCTTCTGCGTCATGCGGTCCTCGATCACCATGCGGCCGTCGACCTCCTGGGCGAGCTCGAGCAGCAGGCGCGCCACGCGCCCGTAGACGTCGATGAACGCGAGGTCGCGCACGCTGTCGGTGAGGCTGCGCACGCGGTGCGCGAGCTTGCGGATCACGTGCAGGCCGAAATCGGGGTGCTCGGCCATGAAGCCGGCGATCTCGGCGCGCCGCAGCACGGCGCAGCGGCAGTCCTCGAGCGCCATCACCGAGGCCGAGCGCGTGCCGCCGTCGAGCGTCACTTCGCCGAAGTACTCCCCAGGCCCGAGCTGGTTTAGCTGCACCTCCTTGCCGTCCGCGTCGGACACGAACACCTTCGCGCGCCCGGAGACGAGCACGTAGAGCGAGTCGCCCTCGTCGCCCTCGGTGACGATGATCGCGTTCTTGGGAAAGCTGCGCAGCACGGCCTGCCGCGCGATCTGCTGCAGCAAGGGGTCGGGCAGGGCTTCGACCGGGGCGGCTTTCACGGGCGGACTCTTCGTCCGCCGGATTGTGTGCCCTGCGCCGCCGCGCGCGCAAGGGCGCCGGCGAGGCCGCTACTTCCGCCTCGCCGGCGCACGCCAACCGCATGCCGCAGTCAGAACGAGCGCACGTTGTCGGGATCAACGGTGCGCCCCGCCTGCCAGGGCACGTCGGTGCGATCGATCGCGAGGGGGACGACGGCCGAGCCGAACAGATCGTCGCCGGAGGCGCCGCGCGCCGCCAGCTGGCGCCCGGCGAGCTCTTCGGCGTTCGGCACCTGGGTGGCGCCGTGCCACCGCGCGAGGCCGACGCAGGCGGCGACCACGCCGGTCGCGGCGACCATGATGGATACGGCGAGGACTGCCTTGAGGATCAGTTTGTGGGTCATGGCTGGGTTCCTCCTTGCGGCTGCCCGGGCTCACGATTGCGCCCGATCCAGGTGACTCACAGAGTAGAGATCGAGGGCCAAAACCTCAGCGAACGAAGGCGCCGGGAAAAAGTGACGGATTCACATTTCGGCCGGGCGAGCGGCGCGCGCATAATCGCGCCGAGGGGGCCGAGAATGGCGGAAAGCCTGCCAGGGGTTGGTGAGCCAACGGCGCAGGAGCGCGCGCGCCGCCGCCGGCTGTTCCGCAAGTACTTCGTCCCGATCATGCTGCTGGTGAGCGGCGTGCTGGTCACCTCGGGCGCGATCGGGCTGTACTTCTCCTACCAGGAGAACAAGGCCGCGCTCGCCAGCCTGCAGCGCGAGAAGGCGGTCTCGGCCGCGGCCCGCATCGAGGAGTTCGTGGGCCAGATCGAGCGGCAGTTGAACTACGCCGCGCTGCCGCAACTCGGTGCGGAGGGCTCCGGGCAGCGGCTCCTCGAGTTCTTCAAGCTGCAGAAGCTGATGCCCGAGGTGACCGACGTCGCCGAGATCGGCGCCGATGGACGCGAGCGGCTGTTCGTCTCGCGCCTGGATGTCAACAGGACCGACTCCGGCAGGGACCGCTCGCAGGAGCCGGCGTTCCGCGAGGCGAAGGTCGGCAAGACCTGGTTCGGCCCGGTGTACTTCCGCAAGGGCAGCGAGCCGTACATGACCATCGCGGTGCGATCGCGCAGCCTGCTCACGACCGCAGACGTGAACCTGAAGTTCATCTGGGACGTCATCACGCGCATCAAGGTGGGGCACAAGGGCAAGGCCTACGTGGTGGACGCGAACGGCTTGCTGGTCGCCGATCCGGACATCGGCCGCGTACTGCGCAAGACCGACCTCGCGTCGCTCGCCCAGGTCAAGGCGGCGATGAGCGGATCGCAGGGCGAGCCGGCGATGCTCGCGCGCAACCCGGCTGGCGTCGAGGTGCTGACCGCGTACGCGCCGATCGATCCGCTGGGGTGGAAGGTGTTCGTCGAGCAGCCGGTGTCGGAGGTGTACGCGACCCTGAACGCCTCGATCGCGCGTACCGTGGCGCTGCTCGTCGCAGGGCTGGCGATATCGGCGCTGGTCGCGCTCGCGCTCGCGCGCGGGTATGCCGGGCTGGAGCGCAAGGTCGAGGAAGGCACGGCCCGGCTCAAGGAGGCGCTCGAGAAACAGACGGCGACTGCCGAGATCCTGCGCGTGATCTCGTCTTCGCCCACCGACGTGGCGCCGGTGTTCGATGCCATCCTCAAGAGCGCGGTGCGCCTGACCGACGCGCAGATCGCGGCCGTGTTCCGCTACGACGGCAAGCTGATTCACATGACGGCCACGCACAACTGGACGCCCGAGGCGCTCGATTACTTCAGGACCATCTATCCCGCGCCGCCGAGCCCGAGCTTGATGAGCGGCCGGGTGATCCTGGAGAAGCGCGTGATCAGGGAGTTCGATGCACTTGCCGACGAGCACTACGACCATCACTCGGCGGTCTCCGGGCGCTGGCGGCGCATGCTCGGCATTCCGATGCTGCGCGAGGGCAACCCGATCGGCGTCCTGATCGTGACCTGGGCCGAGCCCGGCGAGACGCCCGAGCGCCAGGTCGAGCTGCTGCAGACCTTCGCCGACCAGGCCGTGATCGCGATCGAGAACGTGCGCCTGTTCAACGAGACGCGCGAGGCGCTCGAGCGGCAGACGGCGATAAGCGAAGTCTTGCGCGTGATTTCGAGTTCACCCTCGAGCGTCGAGCCGGTGCTCCAGGCGGTCGCCGAGCGCGCGGCGCGCATCTGCGATGCCTACGACTCGTCTATTAATTTGGTCGAAGGCGATCGCCTGCGCAGTGCTGCACGGGTACAAGAGGCGCCCGCCTTGATTGGTGGAGCCGACACAGGTGGAACTTTCCCTCTCGACCGGGAAACCGTCAGTGGGCGCGCAGTACTCGAGCGCGCCCCTGTGCAGGTTGAGGATTTGCAGCACCCTCCAGACGGCGATTTCGCGCGCGGCAGCGAATTTGCGCGCAGGCTTGGCCACCGCACCACGCTCGCCGTTCCGCTGCTGCGCGAAGGGCAGGCGCTGGGCGCAATCCTGCTGCGCCGCGCGGAAGTGCGGCCCTTTTCACAGGCGCAGATCGAGCTGCTGCAGACCTTTGCAGATCAGGCGGCGATCGCAATCGAGAACGTGCGCCTCTTCAACGAGACGAAGGAGGCGTTGGAGCAGCAGAAGGCGTCCGCCGAAGTGCTAGAGGTGATCGGTGGATCGGTCGCCGACACGAAGCCGGTGTTCGACAAGATCCTGGATAGCTGCGCGCGGCTGTTCGGCGGGCGCTATGTGGGTATTACGCTTGTCGGCGAGGATGGGAAGGTCCATGCGGGCGCCTATCGAGGACCGAGCGAGAAGGAATTCAGGAATATATTCCCGGTGCCGCTCGACAAGGATTCGGGCACCGGCACGGCAATCCTCGAGCGACGCGTGCTCCACTACCCCGACCTGCATGCGAGCGGAGTTCCCGCGGCGGTGCGACGCGGCTCCGGCCCGCTCGGGACGAAGTCGATGATCCTCGCGCCGATGCTCTGGGAGGGCAGGGGCATCGGTGCCATCATGGTTGGGCGTGCGGTCGCGGGCGCGTTCTCAGACAAGGAGATCGCGCTGCTCAAGACCTTCGCCGATCAGGCGGTGATCGCGATCCAGAACTCGCGCCTGTTTCACGAGATCGAGGAGAAGAGCCGCCAGCTCACGATCGCCAACCAGCACAAGTCGGACTTCCTCGCCAACATGTCGCACGAGCTGAGGACGCCCTTGAACGCGATCATCGGCTTCTCCGAGGTGCTGCTGGAGAAGATGTTCGGCGAGCTGAACGCGAAGCAGCTCGACTACCTGAACGACATCCACGGCTCCGGGAAGCACCTGCTCGCGCTGATCAACGACGTGCTCGACCTCTCGAAGATCGAGGCGGGCCGCATGGAGCTCGAGCTGTCGCAGTTCAATCTTCCCGCGGCGCTCGCCAACGCGCTCACGCTGGTGCGCGAGCGCGCGCAGCGCCACGGCATCGCGCTGTCGCTCGAAGTCGACCCGCGCCTGGGCGAGATACGCGCAGACGAGCGCAAGTGCAAGCAGATCCTGCTCAATCTCCTTTCCAACGCCGTCAAGTTCACGCCCGACGGAGGGCGCGTGGCGGTGAGTGCCAGGCTCGACACCGACAAGGCCGAGATCTCGGTGGCCGACACCGGCATCGGCATCGCGCGCGAGGATCACGAGACGGTGTTCGAGGAGTTCCGCCAGGTCGGGCGCGACTACACCAAGAAGGCCGAGGGCACGGGGCTCGGCCTCGCGCTCGCCAGGCGCTTCGTCGAGCTGCACGGCGGTACGATCCGCCTGGAAAGCGAGCCGGGCAAGGGCTCGACCTTCACCTTCACGCTGCCGGTGAGACCATGAAGACCGTCCTGATCGTCGAAGACAACGAGAAGAACATGAAGCTCGCGCGCGACGTGCTGCAGGCCAAGGGCTATGCGACGCTCGAAGCGGTCACGGGCGAAGAGGGCGTGCGCCTCGCCAGGGAGAAGACGCCCGACCTGGTGCTGATGGACATCCAGCTGCCCGGCATAAGCGGCATCGAGGCATTCCGCCAGCTGCGCGCGGACGCGCGCACGGCGGCGATCCCCGTGGTCGCGCTCACCGCCTCGGTGACGCCGACCGACCGCAACCAGATCAACCAGGCCGGGTTCAGCGCCTTTCTCGGCAAGCCGATCAACCTGAAGGAGTTTCTCGACACCGTGAAGCGCCTGACGGAGGCCGGGAGCGCATGAGCGAGCCGGCCAGGATCCTGGTGGTCGACGACACGCCGGCAAACATCAAGCTGCTCGGCGACCTGCTCGCGGTGAAGGGCTATGCCGTGGCAACCGCCGCGAACGGCGAGCAGGCGCTCACCCAGGTTTCCTCGTGGCGGCCGGACCTGGTGCTGCTCGACGTCATGATGCCGGGGCTGTCGGGCTACGACGTGTGCCGCAGGCTGCGCGCCGATCCGGTCACGGCGCTGCTGCCGGTGGTGCTCGTCACCTCGCTCGATCCGCACGCCGAGCGGGTCAAGGGCATCGAGGCGGGAGCCGACGACTTCCTGTCGAAGCCGATCAACCAGCCCGAGCTGTTCGCGCGCGTGAAGTCGCTCCTGCGCGTGAAGTCCCTGCAGGACGAGGTGAAGCGCCAGGCCGCGCAGCTCGCCGAGTGGAACGCCGGGCTCGAGGCGCGCGTGCGCGAGCAGATGGCGCACATCGGCCGTCTGGGGCGCCTGAAGAGCTTCTTCTCGCCGCAGCTTGCCGAGGCGATCGTCGCCGGCGGCGGCGAGGAGCTGCTCAAGACGCACCGGCGCGAGATCACCGTGGCGTTCTTCGACCTGCGCGGCTTCACCGCCTTCACCGAGGACGCCGCCCCCGAGGAGGTCATGGAGCTCCTGCACGGCTACCACGCGGAGCTCGGCCGCCTGGTGCTCGCGCACGGCGGCACGCTCGAGCGCTTCGCCGGCGACGGCGTGATGGTGTTCTTCAACGACCCGGTTCCGGTCGAGCGGCCGGCGGAGCGCGCGGCGCGCCTCGCGCTCGAGATGCAGGCCGCGTTCGAGCCGATCGCCGCGCTGTGGAAAAAGCGCGGTTACGCGCTCGGCCTGGGCGTGGGCATCGCGCAGGGCTATGCCACGCTCGGCGCGATCGGCTTCGAGGGGCGCTGGGACTACGCCGCGATCGGCCGCGTCACCAACCTCGCGGCGCGCCTGTGCGGCGAGGCCGAGAGCGGCCAGGTGCTGCTCGACCGCAAGACCATGGCGAGCATCGACGGCGCGCTGCCCATGACGCCGGTCGGCGGGCGCACGCTGAAGGGCTTCGCGCAGCCGGTTGAGGCCTTCGCGCTCGGGCGCGCCTAGCCATGCGGAGCGCCGTGCGCACGCGCTTCGTCGACAACGGAAACGGCCTGAACGTGCACCTGCTCGAGGCGGGCGAGCCCGGGCGTCCTTGCGTGCTGCTGCTGCACGGCTTTCCCGAGCTCGCCTACAGCTGGCGCAAGGTGATGCCGCCGCTCGCCGCGGCAGGCTTTCACGTCGTCGCGCCGGACCAGCGCGGCTACGGCCGCACGACCGGCTGGAACGCGGACTACGATGGCGAGGTCGATTCCTTTCGCCTGGCCAACCTGGCGCGCGATGCCGAGGGCCTTGTGCGCGCGCTTGGCCTGGGCGCAGTTGCGGCGGTCGTCGGGCACGACTTCGGCTCGCCCGTGGCCGCGTACTGCGCGCTCGCGCGGCCCGAAGTGTTCCGCTCGGTCGTGCTGATGAGCGCGCCGTTCTCCTGGACACCGGCGCCCGACCTCAGTGCGGAGCTGGCCGCGCTCGCGCCCCCGCGCAAGCATTACCAGTGGTACTACTCGACGCGCGCGGCGAACGAAGACATGTGGCGTTGCGCTCAGGGTGTGCACGCGTTCCTGCGCGCGTACTACCACTACAAGAGCGCCGATTGGCCGGACAACAGGCCGCACCGCCTCGCGTCCTGGAGCGCAGCGGAGCTCGCCAAGATGCCGCCCTACTACATCATGGAGCGCAGCAAGACGATGGCCGAGACCGTCGCGCCCGCGATGCCCGCGGCCGCGCCATCCTGGCTGCCCGAGAGCGAGCTGGCGGTCTACAGCGCGGAGTACGCGCGCACCGGCTTCCAGGGCGGGCTGCAGTGGTACCGCTGCCGCACCGAAGGGCGCAACAGGGAGCTGGAAGCCGTCACCGGGCGCCCCATCGTCGTGCCATCCATGTTCATCGCCGGCGCGAGCGACTGGGGCGTGTACCAGGTGCCGGGCGCCTTCGAGCAGATGCAGTCGAGCGTCCTGGCGCGCTTGCGCAGCAGTCACCTCGTGCCGGGCGCAGGGCACTGGGTGCAGCAGGAACAGCCCGAAGCGGTGACGCGGCTGCTGCTCGAGTTCCTCGGCTAGACGCAGCCCAGGCGCCGCTCCTTGTCGAGCACGAGCGCGGTGAGCGCGTCGTTGACCGGCGCGGACACGCCGACTTCGGCACCGACGCGCGGAATCGAGCCGTTGATGACCTCGATCTCGGATTTTCTCTTCGCCATCAGGTCGAGCAGCACCGAGGGCCGCGCGTTGGGAATCTTGGAGCCGAAATCGCGCACGTAGGCGACGGGGTCGTCGAAATCGAGCCTGACTCCTTTTTTCTTCGCCACCGCGAAGGCTTCGCGCGCGCAGGCCGCGGACACGCGCGCGAGTTCGCGGTCGCTCATCACCTCGCCGACCGTGTGATCGGTGAGACCGCAGGGGCCGGAGTAGGCGCAGTTGCAGATCAGCTTTTCCCACACCAGCTGCGCGATGTCGTCGAACACCTTGACGCGGAACCCGGCGCTGCGCCACGCGTCGGCGATCCTCTCCAGCCGCGGGGTGATCGGGCCTTGCAGCTCGCCCAGCCGCACCAGCTCCATGCCGTTGTGATGCGCGTGGCCGGGCCCCTTCATCGAGGCGCCGAAGCCGCCGACCACGCCCACCATCACGCGCTCCTTGCCCAGCACCGCCGCCGCGGCGTCCGGACCGCCGAGCCCATTCTGGATCGACAGGACGACCGTGTCGGGTTTCAACAGCGATTTTGTGTCGTCAGCCGCAACGGCGACCTGCCCCGCCTTGGTGGCGAGGATCACGAGGTCGCAGGCGCCCGCTTCGCGCGCCTCGGTCGTCGCATTCACTTTCACGGTGCGCTCGCCCGAGGCGCCTTCCAGGCGCAGCCCGCGGCCGCGCATCGCTTCGACGTGCTCGCGCCAGCGGTCGATCGCCCACACCTCGTGGCCGGCGGCGGCGAACAGCCCGGCGTATACCGAGCCCATCGCGCCGCAGCCGACGATGGCGATCTTCACGCGACTTCGAACAGCCCCGCGGCACCCATGCCGCCGCCGATGCACATGGTGACCACGACGTGCTTCGCGCCGCGGCGCTTGCCTTCGATCAGCGCGTGACCGATCAGCCGGCTTCCCGTGACGCCGTAAGGGTGACCGACCGCGATCGCGCCGCCGTTCACGTTCAGGCGCTCGGCCGGGATGCCGAGCTTGTCGCGGCAGTAGATCACCTGCACCGCGAACGCCTCGTTCAGCTCCCACAGGCCGATGTCCTCGATCTTCATCCCGGTCTGCTTGAGCAGCTTCGGGATCGCGAACACCGGGCCGATGCCCATCTCGTCGGGCTCGCAGCCCGCCACGGCGAAGCCGCGGAACACGCCCATGGCCTTGAGGCCCTTCTTCGCCGCCGCCTTGTCGCTCATCACCACCTGCGCCGAGGCGCCGTCGGAGAACTGGCTCGCGTTCCCCGCGGCGATTACGCCGCCCTCGATCGCGGGCTTGATCTGCGACACGCCCTCGTAGGTGGTGTCGGCGCGGATACCTTCGTCCTCGGACGCGGTCACGTCCTTCAGCGTCTCGACGCCGGTGTTCTTGTCGACCACCTTCATCTTCGTGCCGATCGGCACGATCTCGTCCTTGAACTTGCCCGCGGCGCGCGCCTTGGCGGCCTTGAGCTGGCTCTCGACCCCGTAGCGGTCCTGCGCCTCGCGGGAGATCTTGTAGCGCTTGGACACCATCTCAGCGGTCTGCAGCATGGTCCAGTAGATCTCGGGCTTTTTCTGCTTCAGCCAGTCCTCGTGGATCATGTGCTTGTTCGCCTCGTTCTGCACGCACGAGATCGACTCGACGCCTCCGGCGATCATGATGTCGGCCTCGCCCTGCATGATGCGCTGGCTGGCGAGCGCCACCGTCTGCAGCCCGGAGGAGCAGAAGCGGTTCACGGTCATGCCCGAGACCGTGACCGGCAGCCCCGCGCGCAGCGCGATCTGGCGCGCGATATTGGCGCCGGTCGCGCCCTCGGGGTTGGCGCAGCCCATGACGACGTCGTACACCTCGCCCGGCTCGAGCCTGGCGCGCTCGAGCGCGTGCTTGACGACGTGGCCGCCCATGGTCGCGCCGTGGGTCATGTTGAGCGCCCCGCGCCAGCTCTTGCACAGCGGCGTGCGCGCGGTCGATACGATCACTGCGTCGGTCATGATGGGTCTCCTCTCGGGGGTGTGGGGGTAAGGTGATTCTCACCCCCACGTCACTCATTGAAGCGTCTGCCTTCCTTGGCGAGTCTGGCGAGCAGCGGTGCGGGCTTCCACACCTCACCCTGGTAGCCCTTCTGGAACTTCTCGATCGAGGCGAGCACCTTGGGCAGTCCTACGCTGTCCGCGTAGAACATCGGCCCGCCGCGGTACGGCGGGAAGCCGTAGCCGGTCAGGTACACCATGTCGATGTCAGAGGCGCGCAGCGCGATGCCTTCCTCGAGGATGTACGCCGCCTCGTTGACGAGCGCGTAGATGAGCCGCTCGACGATCTCCTCGTCGGAGATCTGGCGCGGCTTGATCCCGACTTCGCTTCTGTACTGAGCGATGATCTTGTCCACTTCGGGATCGGGAATCGGCTTTCTGTTGCCCGGCTCGTAGCGGTACCAGCCCTTGCCGGTCTTCTGCCCGTAGCGCCCCTGCTCGCAGATGCGGTCGCCGACACGCGAGTAGACGAAGTTCGGCCGCTCCTGGTAGCGGCGCTTCCTGATCTCCCAGCCGATGTCCAGGCCCGCCATGTCGCCCATGGTGAACGGGCCCATCGCGAGGCCCCATTTCTGCGCCGCGGCGTCGACCTGTTGCGGCGAGCAGCCTTCGTCGAGCAGGAACAGGCTCTGCTGGCCGTACTTCTCGATCATGCGATTGCCGATGAAGCCGTCGCACACGCCCGAGACGACCGGCACCTTCTTCAGCCGCTTGCCGAGCTTCATGGTGGTGGCGAGCACGTCCTTGGCGGTCTTCGCGCCGCGCACCACCTCGAGCAGCCGCATCACGTTGGCGGGCGAGAAGAAGTGCGTGCCGATCACGTCCTGCGGGCGCTTGGTGACCGCGGCGATCGCGTTTACGTCGAGCGTCGAGGTGTTGCTGGCGAGGATCGCGCCCGGCTTCGCGGCGGCGTCGAGTTTGCGGAAGATGTCC
>Ga0187773_10000696_pt1 | contig 13415 bp, 13 predicted proteins | sample 0216_BV02_MP05_1_FD_133133 | JGI IMG/M metagenome (GOLD analysis project Ga0187773, IMG submission 133133) | Tropical peat soil microbial communities from peatlands in Department of Meta, Colombia - 0216_BV02_MP05_10_MG | ecosystem: Environmental > Terrestrial > Soil > Wetlands > Peat | place...
CCCCTGGCGCTCTCGGCCAGCCGCGGCGTGATCCGCGCGAACGACAGGCGAGAATTCGTGGCGGCCTTTCGGCGGATCGCGGCGATCCTCGATGGTGTGGAGGCGTCCCTGCCGGACGAGGCCCGCCAGGCGTTGCTCGTCGAGGAATTCATCCCAGGGCGCGAGGTCGCGCTCGAAGGGCTCTTGATCGGCGGCACCCTACACGTCCTGGCGCTCTTCGACAAGCCGGACCCGCTCGACGGCCCCTTCTTCGAGGAGACGATCTACGTGACGCCGTCCCGGCTGCCGGCGGCCACCCAGGCCGCGATCGGCGAGGCGACCGCACGCGCGGCGCGGGCGCTCGGGCTCACCGACGGCGCGGTCCACGCCGAGCTCCGGCTGCGGCGGGCCGGCGACGACGTGCAGCCGGTGGTCCTCGAGGTGGCCGCCCGCTCCATCGGGGGTCTCTGCGGTCGCACGCTGCGCTTCGGCACCGGCATGTCGCTCGAGGAGCTGATCCTGCGTCGGGCACTCGGCCGGCCGGTGGGCTCTTTCGAGCGGGAGCGGGCGGCGGCCGGCGTCATGATGATCCCGATCCCGCGGGGCGGCCGGCTGGAGGAGGTGCGCGGGCTCGACGAGGCCCGCGCGGTCGCCCAGATCGAGGACGTCACGATCTCGCTCCACAAGGGGCAGGAGGTCGTGCCGCTGCCGGAGGGGTCACGCTATCTCGGCTTCATCTTCTCTCGCGCGGCCACGCCGGATCGGGCGGAGGCGGCCCTGCGCGAGGCGCATCGCCACCTGCAGTTCGTGATCCGCTGAGCCCGCGCGCCCTCGCCGGCCACGCGGTCGGGAGTCCACCATGAGCATCGTGCGAGAGTTCGAGCGTGCATTCAACCGGCAGGACGTCGGAGCGCTGGTGTCCTGCTTCACCCCTGACGGGTCGTACCACGACACCTTCTTCGGCGGCCACGTCGGATCCGACGCGCTGCGGGCGATGTTCACGCGCATGTTCCGCGAGGGACGCGACTACCGCTGGGTCATGGAGACGGTCGTGGAGACAGACGCGGCGGCCGCGTCCGAGTGGACCTTCGGCTACACGGTCACCGACGCGATCCCGAGGAGCGCCGGCCGTACCGTGCGGTTCCGCGGCATGAGCGTGTTCGAGAAGCGCGACGGCAAGATCTCCGCCTACCGCGAGTCCTTCGACCTCGGGGCGGCGCTCCTGCAGCTGGGCTTCGGCCCCGAGGCCATGGCCAAGACCATCCGACGCCACCGGCTCTGATTGGGGAGCCGGACGAGGAGTCCTGACCCGGCGTGTCGACGTACGTGGTGCGGCGACTGCTCCTGTTCGTGCCCACCCTGGTGGGGGCCTCGATCCTCATCTTCGTGCTGATGCGCCTGGTCCCGGGCGACATCGCGGAGATCCTGGTCTACCAGACCGGGTCGGAGTCGAGCGCGGTGCAGAAGCGGCAGATCCAGCAGATCCGACGCGAGCTCGGGTTGGATCGACCGATCGTGACCCAGTACCTCGACTGGATCGCGGGAGCGGTGCGGGGCGACTTCGGCCAGTCCTACGTCCAGCGCCGTCCGGTCGGAGACATCCTCCGGGAGCGCTTCCCCCGGTCGATGGAGCTGGCGGTGCTCACCCTGCTGATCGCGATGGTGTGGGCGATCCCTCTCGGGGTGGTGTCGGCGGTGCGCCAGAACGGACTCGTCGACTACCTGGCCCGCCTGGTCAGCCTGAGCGGGCTGAGCCTCCCACTCTTCTTCACCGGCGCCCTCATCCTCTATGCGCTCGTACGCTTCTTCCGCTGGCTGCCGCCGCTCGAGTTCGTGTCGTTCAGCGAGAACCCGGTGGAGAACCTCAAGCAGCTGATCTGGCCGGCCCTGGCCCAGGCGTACTACATCAGCGCGCCGATCACCCGCCTCACCCGCTCTCAGATGCTCGAAGTGGTGCGCCAGGACTACGTGCGGACCGCCCGCGCCAAGGGGCTCGCCGAGCGGGCGGTCGTCTATCGCCACGCCCTCCGGAACTCGCTGCTGCCGGTCGTCACCTTCATCGGCTGGTGGGGCGGGCGACTCCTGGGCGGACTCGTGATCATGGAGATCATCTTCGTGGTCCCCGGCATGGGCAGCGCGCTCATCCAGGCGGTGAGCCAGCGCGACTATCCTACCGTGCAGGCCATGGTCTTCGTGATGGCGCTCGTCTTCCTGAGCGTGAACCTGGGCGTGGATCTCCTCTACGCGTGGCTCGATCCACGCATCCGGTACGCATGAGCGCCGCGCTCACCCGCTTCGTGCTCGGGCAGCCGCTCGGAGCCGTGGGCGGGCTGGTGGTGCTGATCCTGGTGGTGGTCGCCCTGCTCGCGCCCGCGCTCGCGCCCCACGGCCCCAAGGAGACCGGCTTCGCGACGTACGTGGCGCCGAGCCGGGAGTTCCCGATGGGCACCGACCAGGTCGGGCGCGACGTGCTGAGCCGCGTGATCTGGGGCGCGCGGCTCTCGCTCTACGTGGGCGTGGTCTCGGTGCTGTTCGGCATCACGCTCGGCGCGCTGTGGGGCGCGGTGACCGCGTACGTGGGGGGAGCCGCCGACACCGGCAGCCAGCGGGTGGTCGACTGCCTGATGGCGCTGCCGCCGATCATCCTCGCGCTGTCGCTCATGGCCGCCCTGGGCCAGTCGGTCAACAATGTGATCCTGGCGCTCGTGATCCTGCTCACTCCCACCGCGGCCCGGACCATCCGCGCGGTCGCGCTCGGGGTGGCCGCCACTCCCTTCATCGAGGCCGCCGAGGCCGCCGGCGCCTCGCGGACGCGGGTCGTGTTCCGACACGTGATCCCGAACTGCCTGGCCAGCTACATCGTGCTGGTCACCACCAACATCTCGTACGCCATCGTGGTCGAGGCGTCGCTGAGCTTCATCGGGGCCGGCGCGCCGCCCGACGAGCCCTCGTGGGGCGGGATGCTGGCGGCGGGCATCCAGGCGCTGGAAACCGCGCCGTGGATGGTATTCTTCCCCGGATTGGCGATCAGCCTGGCCGTGTTCGGCCTCAATCTACTGGGTGACTCGATCCGCGACGTGACGGATCCGCGCCTCCGCGGCGGCCTCGGCTAGCTCGCGGACCGCAAAGGAGCGATAGATGACGACACGCCTCTCGAGACTTCCTCGGCTCGCGGCCCTCACCACCGCGCTGGTGGTCGCGCTCGCCGCGACGGCCCCGCCGGCGGTGGCGCAGGAGAAGCCCCGGCCCGGCGGGATCCTCAACTGGTTCGACTACGGCGACCCCGGGCGCCTCGACGTGCACGCCGAGTCCCCGCTGGTGGTGCAGCAGGCGACCGCCGGCATCTACAGCGGGCTGCTCCAGTACGAGCCCGACGATCCGAGCAAGATCGTGGGGGACCTCGCCGAGCGGTGGACCGTCTCGCCGGATGGCAAGACCTACACGTTCCATCTCCGGAAGGGCGTGAAGTGGCACGACGGCCAGCCGTTCAGCTCCGCCGACGTCAAGGCGTCGTTCGACCGGATCCTGAACCCGGACTTCAAGAGTCCCAAGTGCGGCGCCGCGCTCAAGCCGATAGTGGCCAGCGTGGAGGCGGTCGACGCGAACACCGTCGAGTTCAAGCTCAGATTCGCGGCGGCCCCGTTCGTGCCCGCGCTCGCGTCGGCGTGGTGCCGGGTGGCCGCGAAGCACATCCTGGCCAAGTACGGCGACCTCAACGCGCCCGAGGCGCAGGTCGGCACCGGGCCCTTCAAGTTCAAGAAATACGAGCGCGGCAGCGTGATCGAGTGGGAGCGGAACCCGAACTACTTCATCCCGGGTCTGCCCTATCTCGACGGGGTCAAGCAGTACATCCTGGTCGGAGGGCCCACCCAGCTTGCGGCGGCCAAGGCCTCGAAGGTCATGCTGTGGGACACCTGGCCGCCCATGCGCAAGACCCAGGCCGACGAGCTGGCGCGCGCGCGCACCGACGTCGACATCTATCAGTGGCCGATCAACACCGTCTTCTTCGTCTACCTGAACGCCAGGAAGCCTCCCTTCGACAACCCGGACATGCGTCGCGCGGTGAACCTCGCGCTGGACCGGCAGGAGCTCGTGGCCAAGGCGCTGGAGGGGGCGGGCGTCCCGTGCGCGATCCTCGACCCCAAGCTGGTCGGCGATTTCGCGCTCCCCCTCGAGGAGGTGGCCAAGACGCCGGGGTGCCGGCAGCCCAAGGACGCCGACGTCGCAGAGGCCAAGAAGCTCGTCGAGAAGCACTACCCGAACGGCCTCGACGTGGAGGTGGCGGTGCGACAGGTCGGCAACTACGTCGACCGCGGTCAGCTCGTCATCGCCCAGCTGCGCAAGATCGGGATCCGCGGCACCATGAAGACCCACGAGAGCGCGGCCGGATACGCGGCCTTCGGCAAGGGAGACTTCACGATCATCGCGAGCCAGGACCGCGCGATGGACATCAACGAGCCGTCCGGGGTCTTCCACATCGCCTACACCACCGAGTCGGGCAGCAACTACGGCCAGTACTCGGATCCCAAGGTCGACGAGCTGGCCGAGCGCGCGCTCAAGGAGACCAACCGCGACAAGCGCAAGCAGGCCTACTGGGACCTCCAGCGCTACCTCCTGGCCCGCGGCGACCACGCCTCGATCGCGATCGGCTGGGTGGAGGGCTGGTTCTTCAAGGACAGGAAGCTTCGCAACTACAAGCCGGGCATCACCTCCTACGACAACAACACCTTCATGAAGGTCTGGATCGCCCAGTGAGATGACCTTCGACGATCCGCGCATCCAGCGCTATCTCGCCTCCAAGGACATCGTGGTGCTCGGCACCATCAACCCGGACGGCTCGCCGCTGATCACCGCGATGTGGTTCCTGCACGACCCGACCGCGCTCACCCTGATCAGCGTCGACGATCTCCAGAAGGTCCGCAATCTCCGGCGCGATCCCCGGCTGCACATCGTGGCCGAGAGCGGCGCTCGCGGCGCCGACATCAAGGGCGTCGCGGTCCGCGGGCGCGCCGAGTTCCTGGGCGACACCGCCGAGCGGCGGGCGCTCGCGACCCGGCTCCTCGACAAGTACCATCCGCACCTCGAGCAGTACTGGGGGGCCCGCGTGATGCCCCCGAACCGGGTGATGTTCCGCGTGGTGCCACAGAGCGTCCGCGCCTGGGGCCTGGACTGACCGACCGTCCGGATGGCCGAGTGATGCGGGCGGTCATCGAGCGGTTGAGCGGCGAGCCGGCCGATCGCCTCGGCGCGCTGGTCGTCGAGAGCGAGCGCCAGGGCTTTCGCTTCTTGCGACGTCTCCTCGAGGAGTGGCAGCAGGGGACGAATCGCTTCGACCGCTCCGGCGAGGTGCTGTTCGTGGCGCGGGCGGGCGATGATGTGATCGGGGTCTGCGGCCTGAGCCTGGATCCCTACGCCGACGATCCGCAGGTCGGACGCGTGAGACACCTCTACGTGCTGGTGCCGCACCGTCGGGCCGGGGTCGGCGAGCAGCTCGTCAACGACGTCATCGAGGCCGCGCGCGGCCACTTCGGACGTCTGCACCTGCGCACCGACAGCGTGACGGCGGCGCGTCTCTACGAGCGCCTCGGGTTCCAGCCCGCCCCCGGGGCGCGCGACCGCACCCACGTGCTGGACCTGGAGTGACGCGCCGAGGCCGCGGCTAGCCCCCGATCAGCAGCACCAGGCCCGACACGAACAGGACCGCGAAGACGACACGCCGGAAGCGCTCGCGGTCGAGCCGTGAGAAGAGCGCCATGCCCGCGGCGAGCCCCAGCACCGCGGGCGCCGCGTAGAGCGTCGTGAGGTGCCAGGCCTCGCGCTCGAGCAGGCCGACCCACCAGTAGCCGATCAGGATCACCGTCTGGTTGACGATCAGGAAGGCCTGGATGTTCGCCTTCATGGTGCGTGCGCTCCACGACTGCGCGGCCGCGTAGAGGATGACGGGCGGGCCCGGCGTCCCTACGGCGCCGCCGATCAGACCGGCGGCCACGCCGGCTCCGAAGCCCCAGCCGCGTCCCTCGAGCCGCCGTGGATAGAGCCCGAGCCACTCGAGCGCGACGATCGTCAGCAGCACCAGCCCGATCAGGCGCTTCAGCAGGTCGGCGGGGAGCGCGGCGAGCACCCAGACCCCGAGCGGTGCGGCCAGCACGGTGCCGACGAAGAGCTCGGTCATGCCGTCGAGCGTGAAGTCGCGCCGGAGCGGGACGAAGATCGCGATCGTGAACACGGCCGCGTACACGGTCATCAGGACCACCGCCGCGGCCGGCGACATCAGATAGGGCAGGAAGGCGAGCGACACCAGCCCGATGCCGAAGCCGGCCAGGCCCTGGACGAAGCAGGCACCCGCGATGACCAGCGCGCCCGCCGCCCAGGCCAGCGACACTGGGTGACGCCTAGAAGGTGGTCGGCCAGCCGGCGAGCCGATGCCGGCCGATCGCGGTGCGGCTGCGCGACTGGGCCAGGAAGCGGATCACCACGTCGCGGGTCTCCGTCGGATCGATGACGTCGTGGACGAGGTGGCGGGCCGCGGCGCCGTAGGGCCGGGTGTCGAGCTCCCACTGCGCGAGCAGTTCCTGGCGACGGGTGGCCCGCGCCTCGGCGGGCAGGGCGGCCAGCTCCGCGCCGTGGACGACGTTGACCCCGGTCGCCGGATCCATGAACGACATCTCCGCGGTGGGCCACGCCACCAGCAGGTCCGCGTAGCCGCCGCCTCCCATGTTGAAGTAGGCCTGGCCGTAGGTCTTGCGCACGATGATGGATACGCGGGGCACCGTGATCGCGCCCAGGGCGTCCATCCAGGTGATGATCTTGCCCGCCACCCGCTTGCGCTCGGCGTCGCGGCCGATGAAGAAGCCCGGGATATCGTGCAGGAACACCAGCGGGATGTTGAACGAGTCGCACAGCACCAGGAACGAGATCGCCTTGTCGCAGCCGTCGGCGTCGCAGGCGCCGCCCTTCTGGATGGGCTGGTTGGCGACGAACCCCACCACGTGGCCACCCATCCGGGCGAGCGCGGTGACGACGCTCCGACCGAAGCGCTCCTTGAGCTGGAAGATCTCTCCGCCGTCGGCGAGCCGGCAGAGCACCCGGGTCATGTCGTAGGCGCGGTTGCGGGCCTCCGGCAGAAGGTCGGCGATCGTGGCCATCTCCGCTCCCGACCCCGCGGGTACCTCCGCCGCCGGCGGCGCCAGACGGTTGTGCGAGGGCAGGTACGAGAGCACACGCTTGACGAGGGCCAGGCACTCGTCCTCGGTCTTGCCGACCAGATCGGCAAAGCCCGTCTCCTCCGCGTGGACCTTGGCGCCGCCGAGCTCCTCGGGCGAGATCTTCTCGCCGGTAGCCAGCTCGAGCACGCGCGGCCCGGACACCGCCATCGAGGCGCCCTCGAGCATCACCACCACGTCGGAGAGGCACGCGTTCCAGGTCGGCAGCCCGTAGGCCTGCCCGAGGACCGTGGTCACCATCGGCACGCGCCGGCGACGGGTGCCGTAGTAGGTCGAGTTGCCGAACGAGGCGATGCCCGCCGAGCCCATGATGTCGGGCATGCGCGCGCCGCCCGCCTCGGCCAGGTAGACGATCGGCAGGCCGCGTCGGGCGGCCAGGCGCTTGAGCTCGGCTTCCTTGTGCGAGGCGACGCGGCTCGAGGTGGCGGCCAGCACCGTGAAGTCGTTGGAGCACACCACGACCGGCCGGCCGTCGATCCGGCCGAAGCCCCCGACCTTGGAGTCGGCGGGCGTCTCCGCCTCCATGCCGGGAACGTCGGAGGTGTTGAAGGTGCCGATCTCCAGGAACGAGCCGGGGTCGAGCAGCCGGTCCACGCGCTCGCGCGCGTTGAGCGCTCCGGCGGCGCGCCGCCGGGCGAGCCGCTCGGGACCGCCCATGCCGCGCGCCTTCGCGCGTCGGGCGTGGAAGTCCTTCATTCGCTCGTCCCAGGCCATGTGAGCCGCTCGCATTGTAGCAGCCCCTCGCCAATCCGGAGCCGCTTGGGTACACTGCTTGAGCGCGATTTCGTCCACGCCGAATCCATGATTCCACCGGAGGCGCCGCAATGAAGCATCACAAGGTCTACCGCACCGAGCTCACACCCGTGAGCTTCCTCGTCCGCAACGCCTACGTCTTCCCCGACAAGACGGCGGTGGTGCACGGGGCGCGGCGGTACACGTACCGCCAGCTCGAGGAGCGGGTCAACCGGCTCGCCTCGGCGCTGCGCCGGGCCGGCATGCAGAAGCACGATCGGGTGGCCTTCATCTGCCCCAACATCCCGGCCATGCTCGAGGCGCACTACGGCGTGCCGGCGGCGGGCGGCATCCTGGTGGCGATCAACATCCGGCTCTCCTCCGACGAGATCGACTACATCCTCCAGCACTCGGGCTCGAGGTTCTTGTTCGTGGACGCCGAGTTCGAGGGCGTGATCAAGCCGGTCGATCTCAAGGGCATCCGGGTCGTGCGGGTCGACGACACCGGCGTGGCCGGCGATCCCTACGAGGACTTCCTGGCCGGTGGCTCTCCCGAGCCGGTCGAGAGCTGGCTCGAGGACGAGGACGAGACCATCGCAATCAACTACACCTCGGGGACGACCGGCCGGCCCAAGGGCGTGATGTACTCGCACCGCGGCGTGTGGGTGAACGCGCTGGGGGAGATCGTTGAGACCGCGATGTCGTTCGACACGAAGTATCTGTGGACGCTGCCCATGTTCCACTGCAACGGCTGGTGCTTCACCTGGGCGGTCACCGCGGTCGCGGGGACGCACGTCTGTCTCCGGAAGGTCGAGCCCGGGCGCGTCTGGGACCTGATCGACCGCGAAGGCATCACCCACTACAACGGCGCCCCCACCGTCCAGATCGGGGTGGTCAACGACCCCCAGGCCCACAAGCTCGAGCGTCCGGTGACGGTCACGGTGGCCGGGGCGCCGCCGTCGCCCACCCTGCTCGGCAAGCTCAAGGAGCTCGGCTTCCGGCCGGTGCACGTCTACGGCCTGACCGAGACCTATGGGCCGCACACCGTCTGCGGCTGGCACGCCGAGTGGGACGCCCTCCCCGCCGATCAGCAGGCGACGCTGGCCGCGCGCCAGGGGCAGGGCTACGCGCTGTTCGACCTCGTCCGGGTCGTGGACGGCGAGATGAACGACGTGCCGCGCGACGGCGAGACCCTGGGCGAGGTCGTCATGATCGGCAACAACGTGGCCAAGGGCTACTACGAGCAGCCCGAGGCGACCGCCGAGGCGTTCCGCGGCGGCTGGTTCCACTCCGGCGACATCGGGGTCTGGCACCCGGACGGCTACATCGAGCTGCGCGACCGCAAGAAGGACATCATCATCTCGGGTGGCGAGAACATCTCGACGATCGAGGTCGAGCAGTGCGTGGCCCGGCACCCCGCGGTGATGGAGTGCGCGGTGGTGGCCGTCCCCGACGACAAGTGGGGCGAGCGTCCCAAGGCCTTCGTGACGCTCAAGCCGGGGCAGAGCACGACCGAGCGGGAGATCATCGACTTCTGCAAGCAGCACATCGCCGGCTTCAAGGCGCCCGCCGCCGTCGAGTTCGGTGAGCTGCCCAAGACCTCCACCGGCAAGATCCAGAAGTTCGTCCTGCGCGACCGGGAGTGGAAGGGGAAGGCGAAGCGGATCAACTGACCGCGATGCGGATCGGCGTCCTCGATCAGTCGCCGGTGCGCAGCGGCGGCACGCCCGCCGAAGCGGTGCACGAGACCCTGGAGCTGGCCCGGGCCGCCGACCGCTGGGGCTACCATCGCTACTGGCTGGCCGAGCATCACTCCACCCCGGGCCTGGCCGGGGCCAGCCCCGAGGTGCTGATCGCCCAGGTGGCCGCGGTCACGAGTCGCATCCGGGTCGGCTCGGGCGGCGTGATGCTCCCGCACTACAGCGCGCTCAAGGTGGCCGAGCAGTTCCGGATGCTCGAGACCCTCCATCCCGGTCGGATCGATCTCGGGATCGGCCGCGCCCCGGGGAGCGATCAGCGGACCGCGCGCGTCCTCCGCCACGGCCCCGGGGCCCTCGGCGTCGAGCACTACCCCCGGCAGATCCAGGACCTCGTAGCCTTCCTCCATGACGACCTCTCCGCCGACCATCCCTGGCGGGGCGTGCACGCCATGCCCGTGGGGCCGAGCGTGCCGGAGGTGTGGCTGCTGGGCTCGAGCGACGAGAGCGCGTTCCTCGCCGCCCACCTCGGCCAGGCCTTCTGCTTCGCCCACTTCATCAACGAGCAGGGCGGCGCCGAGGTCACCCGGGCCTACCGGGCGCGGTTCTCGCCGTCGCCGGACCTGGCCGCACCCCGCAGCAGCCTCGCGGTCTTCACGGTCTGCGCGGCGAGCGAGAGCGAGGCCCGCCGGCTGGCCCGGAGCCGAGATCTCTTCATCGTGCGCCTGTACACTGGGCGCCCCGGTCCGTACCCTTCCGTCGAGGAGGCCGAGAGCTACCCCTACAATGCCCAGGAGCTGGCCATCGCCCAGCACGCGAGCCGCCGCAGCGTGGTGGGCACGCCCGAGCGGGTGCGGGAGCGCCTGCTCGCGATGGCCGCGGACTACCAGGCCGACGAGATCATCGTGGTGACGATCACCCACGACTTCAAGGCGCGGCTGCGCTCCTACGAGCTGCTGGCCGAGGCGTTCGACCTGACGCGCGGCGGCTGACCGCGGGAGGGACATCATGACCATTCGCCTGGCGCTGCACACGTGGACCCTGGACACCACTCCCCTCGCGGAGACCCTCGCCGTCATCAAGAAGGTGGGCTGGGACGGCGTCGAGCTGCGCCGGGTTGACTTCGAGCGCGCGGCGGAGGCCGGCCAGTCGGCCGAGCAGGTGATCGCGCTGGTCCGCGCCTCGGGCCTGCCGGTGGCCTGCGTCGGCGTGGAGCTGGGCTGGGTGTGGGCCTCGGGGGCGGAGCGCGCGCGCCTGCTGCGGGTGTTCGGCGAGCAGTGCGCCCGGGCGAAGGCCCTCGGCTGCCCCACCGTGATGAGCGCGGTCAACCGCGGCCGTGGCGACGCCGCCGAGGCGGCGCGCAGCGTGCGCGAGGTGGGCGACATCGCCCGCGAGCACGGCGTGCGCCTGGCCGTCGAGTTCAACTCGCAGGCCGAGCAGCTGAACGCGCTGGGGCCCATGCGCGAGATCGTCACGCGCGCCGCGCATCCGAGCGTCGGCCTCCTGCTCGACAGCTACCACATGCAGCGCAGCGGCGGCTCGCCGCGGGACTTCCAGGATCTGGGACCCGAGGAGATCGCCTACGTGCAGTTCAGCGACGTGCCTCGCTCGGGCCTGGTGCCCGGCCAGGCCCTCGACCGGCTGCCGCCGGGGCAGGGCGGCGTCCCCTTCAAGGAGTTCTTCGCCGCGTTCCTGTACAAGGGCTATCACGGTTACGCGAGCTACGAGGCGCCCAATCCCGCCGCCTGGAAGCGCCCCGCGGAAGATGTGGCCCGGGAGGCGCTCGCCGCCACGCGCACGGTGCTGCCCTAGGTCTCCGGGGAAGGACCGCATCATGACCGCGCCCGCGGCTCGTAGGGTGCGGCTGGCCGCGCTAGCCGCGACGCTCCTGCTGCTCCCGATGACGGCGACCGGGGCGGTCGCCCAGCCGGCCCAGAAGGTCTACCGGATCGGCATGCTCGAGCGCACCTCCCCGGCCAGCAACGCGGCCAACCTCGACGCGTTCCGGGACGGGCTGCGGTCGCTGGGATACGTCGAGGGCAAGAGCGTCGTCATCGAATATCGATCGGCCGAGGGGCGTGACGACCGCTTTCCCGGCCTGGCCGCCGAGCTGGTCTCGCTCAAGGTGGACGTGATCGTGACGCGAGGGACGCCGGCCGCGCTCGCCGCCAAGGAAGCGACCACGACGATCCCGGTGGTCATCATGGGAGTCGGCGATCCGGTGGGCCAGGGCCTCGTCGCCAGCCTGGCCCACCCAGGCGGCAACGTCACCGGGCTCAGCGCCGCGGCCTCTTCAACATGAGCAACCCGGCCCTGCCGCCGCAGTGGAAGGAGGTCGAGCAGGCCGCCCGCTCGCTGGGCCTCGAAGCCCACCTCCTCGACGTTCGCCGGGCCGAGGATCTCGAGTCGGCGTTCGACGCCGCGGTCCGTCACCGCGCCGACGGGCTCATCGTGGGTCTCGACACCCTCACGCTGGCGAACCGCCGCGTGATCGTCGACCTCGCCGCGAAGCGCCGGCTGCCGGCGATCTACGCGTCGGCGGAGTTCACGGGAGGTCTGGTCACCTACGGGGTGAACTACCCGGAAGCGTATCGCCGCGCGGCCACGCTCGTGCACCGGATCTTCAAGGGCGGGAAGCCCGCGGAGCTGCCCGTCGAGGAGCCGACCAAGCTCGAGCTGATCATCGACACGAGGGCCGCCCACGCCCTCGGCCTGACGATCTCGCCGGCGCTCATCCTGCGCGCGGACCGCGTGATCCAGTGACGACGCTCGGTGCGAGGGGGATCACTCAGCGCGCCCCGCGCGTGGCGCCGGAGGCCATGAGTGCCGCGATCTCCTCAGCGCTCAGCCCGGCCTCACGCAGGATCTCCTCGCTGTGCTCGCCCAGGCGGGGCGGTAGGCGCCGGATCGCGCCGGGCGTCTTGCTGTAGGTGGCGGGCAGGCCGGGCAGGCGCATCGGGCCCTCGCTGGGGTGCTCGACCATCTGCCAGAAGCCGACCGCCTCCAGATGCGGGTCGTGGAGCAGCGACTCGAGCGAGTTGACGCTCATCGCCGGAATGTTGCGCTTGTCCAGCTCGGCGAGCCACTCCGCGTTCGTCCGGGTGGTCGCGATCTTGCTCAGCTCGTCGTAGAGGACCTCGATGTGCTTGAGGCGCGTGCCGAGCGTCTTGAAGCGCGAGTCTTCGAGAAGGTCCCGGCGGCCGGTGAGGACGAAGAAGTCCCGCCAGTTCTGGTCGGTGTAGGGGAGGATCGCCAGGTAGCCGTCCTTGGTCTTGAACGGGCGGCGGTTGGGGTTGAGGATCCGCTTGTAGCCGACGGTGTCCTGCGGCGGCGTGAAGGTCTCGCCGTAGAGGTGCTCGACCATGACCCACGCGGCCACCGACTCGAACATCGGCACCTCGACCTCCTGGCCCTCGCCGGTGCGCGCCTTGTGGTAGAGGGCCGCGAGCACCGCGGCCAGCACCGTCATGCTGCTCGTCTTGTCGGCCACGATCGTCGGCACGTAGCGTGGCTCGCCCACGATCGAGGCCTGGAGCGACGCCATGCCGGAGGCGGCCTGGATGATGTCGTCGTAGGCCGGCTTGTCGCCGTAGGGGCCGGCGGCGCGGAAACCGTAGGTGCCCACGTATACCAGGCCCGGGTTAACCGCTCTAAAAGTCTCGTACGACATGCCGAGCCGGCGCGCCGCCTGCGGGCGGTAGTTGTGGAGCAGCACGTCGGCATCCTCGGCCAGGCGCAGCAGCACCGCGCGGGCGGCCTCCTGCTTGAGGTCGAGCACGATCGA
>Ga0187773_10000697_pt1 | contig 13411 bp, 8 predicted proteins | sample 0216_BV02_MP05_1_FD_133133 | JGI IMG/M metagenome (GOLD analysis project Ga0187773, IMG submission 133133) | Tropical peat soil microbial communities from peatlands in Department of Meta, Colombia - 0216_BV02_MP05_10_MG | ecosystem: Environmental > Terrestrial > Soil > Wetlands > Peat | place...
ATGGTGTGGTTCGGGCTCGGCATCTGGTCGAAGGTGGCGCTCGGCGTGACGCTCGTCTTCTTCATCGTGTTCTTCAACGTCTACCAGGGCGTGAAGGAAGTGAGCCCCGTCGTGCTCAACAACGCGCTGATGCTGGGAGCGAACCGCCGCCAGCTGCTGCGCCACGTGTACCTTCCGTCCGCGACGTCGTGGCTGTTCTCGAGCCTGCACGCCTCCGTGGGCATGGCGTTCGTGGGCGCGGTGGTCGGCGAGTACCTCGGATCGGCGAGGGGCGTGGGCTACCTCATCCAGCAGGCCGAAGGCGCGTTCGACATCAACTCCGTCTTCGCCGGGATGCTCGTGCTCACCGCGTTCGCGCTCGTCCTCGACGCGGCCGTCGCCCGGGCCGAGAGGCGCCTTCTGCGCTGGCGGCCTGCGCAGAGCGAGGTCGAGCCCCTCTAGGCGCGGGCGCCGGGGCTCGGCCGGGAGCGGGACGCTCAGCGGCGCGGCTTGCGGCCGCCGCGCGCCGTGAGAGGGTCGAAGAGCGCGTTGGGAAGCAGCGCGAGCAGGCGGCCGACGATCGCCATCGGCCAGGGGATCACCGCGAAGGAGCGGCCGGCGTCGATCGCGCGCGCCATGCGGCGCGCGGCGTCGTCCGCCCCGATGATGAAGGGCATCGGGTAGGGGTTCTTCGCGGTCATGGGCGAGCGGATGTAGCCCGGGCAGACGGTCGTCACGCGCACGCCCGTGCCGCGCAGCTCCACGCGCAGCGCCTCGAGGTAGCGGATCGCCGCCGCCTTGGAGGCGCTGTACGCGCCGGCGCCGGCGAGCCCCCGGAACCCCGCGACCGAGGCGATGCCCGCGAGCGTGCCGCTGCCCCGCTCGCGCATCGCCGCGACGAACGGATGGAAGGCGTTCACCATGCCCATCACGTTGATCTCCAGGATCTCGCGGAAGACCTCGACGTCCTCCTCGCGCTCCGTCGACGTGCCGTGGGAGATCCCCGCGTTCGCGATCACGATGTCGGGCGTGCCGTGGCGCGCCGTGAACTCGCGCGCGGCGCGCTCGACCGCCGCGAGGTCGCGCACGTCGCACGCGTAGGCCTCGAAGGGCGCGCGCGCCGAGTCGCCGACCTGGCGCAGCTCCGCCTCGCGCCTCGCGAGCAGCCCGAGGGTGGCGCCGCGCGCCCCGTAGTGCCGCGCGAGCGCCGCGCCGATGCCGCTCGAGGCGCCGGTGATGAAGACTTTCATCGCGAATCCGGCCCGCCGCTCGGGCGCGGGAGCGCGGGCGGCGCTACTTCTTCTTCGCCGCGCCGGGCTTGCCGCTCTCGGCGCGGACCTTCGCGATCAGCTGGTCGACGACCGCGAAGATGCGCTCGGGGCTGCCCGCGAGCTCCCCCGAGGTGTAGTACCTGCCGCCCACCACGAGGCGCGGGACGCTGTCGACCTTGTAGTTCTGCGTCATCTCCCTCGCGCGCTGCAGGTCCGTCGCCACCGTGAAGGACTTCGACATCTGGTCGTACTTCGAGGGGTCGACGCCGTTCCTCGCGAGCCAGTCGTCGCGGATCTTCTTGTTCATGAGGTTCACGCCGTCCTTGTGGATCGCGTCGAAGACCTTCTCGTGAAGCTTCGGCAGCAGGCCCATCGCGTCGATCGTGTAGTAGATGCGCGCCGCCTCGCCCCAGCTCTCGCTCGGGTAGGCCGGGACGCGCTTGAAGACCACGTCCGGAGGAATGGTCTTGAGCCACGCGTTCACGTCGGACTCGAGGTGGTAGCAGTGCGGACAGCCGTACCAGAAGAATTCCAGCACCTCGATCTTGCCGTTGCTCTCCTGGAGCTGCGGAGGCGAGACGAGGGCGTAGTCGGCGGCCCGGGCCGCGACGGGAGCGAGGGCGCTCGCGAGGAGCGTCATCACGAGCAGGAGGGCTTTGCGCAGGTTCATGGGCGGGTTCCTTCAGGGGTTCTTGGCTTCGTCGGCGCTGCGGATGATGGCGGCCTCGACGCCGCTCTGGGACAGCGTCGCCTTGATCCGGTTCGCGTCGTCCAGGCTCTGGTACGGGCCCAGCCGCACGCGGTAGAGCTTGCCCCGGTCGCCCACGGAGGCCGCGCGCACCGAGGCTTCGAGGCCCGTGAGCGCGATCTTCGCCCGGAGGTTGTCTGCTTCCTTCTCGTCGGCGAAGGCCCCCGCCTGCAGCCAGTACACGTCCCCGGTGTGAGGCAGGGGCACGGACGGCGACGAGCCGGGCCGGGGCGCCACGGGGGGCTTCGCGGCCTCCGGCGCCTTGGCCGGCGCCTTCGCCTCGACCGCCGGCGCTTCCTTCTCGCCCGGGAGGATCTGGTAGAACTCGAAGCGCGGGCGCTCGGGGGCCTTGGCGCCCTTCTCCGGCGGCGCGCTCCCCTGGGCCGCCTTCTGCGCCGCGCTCGCCGCCTCGGGCGGCGGCGGCGGCTGCGCCGAGCCGATCTTCGGCAGCGGCTCGACGGAGCGGTTCTTCTCGACGAACGGGTTGGCGAGGCGGTTGAGCCACAGCGCCACCGCGAGCGAGATCACGATGCCGAGCAGCAGCCCGATGATCACGCCGAGCAGCAGGGGATGGTTCACCTGGCCGCGCGACGCCGGGGGGTCCTTGTAGTCCTTGGGCATCACATTTTCTCGGGAGCGTTCACGCCGAGGACGGCGAGTCCGTTGGCGATCACCTGCCGGGTCGCCTCGACGAGCGCCAGCCGCGCGAGCTTCAACGCTTCGTCCTCGACGAGAAAGCGCTCGGCATTGTAGTAGGTATGCAGGCGTGCCGCCACGTCGTCGTGCAGGTAGTAAGTGAGGAGGTGCGGCGCGAACTCCGCGGCCGCGCGCGCGAGGAGCTCGGGAAACTCCGCGAGCTTCGCGGCGAGCGCGGCTTCGTGGGGCGAGGTGAGGCGCGCGAGCTCGGCCGCGGCGAGGGCCTCGCGGTTCCCGCCCCATTCCTTCAGCACGCTGCACAGCCGCGCGTGGGCGTACTGCACGTAGTAGACGGGGTTGTCCTCGGAGCGGCTCTTGGCGAGGTCGATGTCGAACACCAGGTGCGAATCGACGCGTCGCATGAGGAAGAAATAGCGCACCGCGTCGCGCCCGACCTCGTCGACCAGATCGCGCACCGTCACGTAGGAGCCCGCGCGCTTGGAGATCTTCACCTCCTCGCCGCCCTTCATCACCGTCACCATCTGGTGCAGGACGTAGTCCGGATACCCCGCGGGGATGCCGACGGCGAGCGCCTGCAGCCCCGCGCGCACGCGCGTGACGGTCGAATGGTGGTCCGCGCCCTGCACGTTGACGGCGTGCTCGTACCCGCGCCGGAACTTGCCCAGGTGGTAGGCCACGTCCGGCACGAAGTACGTGAACGTGCCGTCGGACTTGCGCATCACGCGGTCCTTGTCGTCGCCGAAGTCCGTGGTCCTGAGCCAGAGTGCCCCCTCGGCCTCGTAGCAGTGGCCGGCGCCGCGCAGCAGGCCGACCGCCTCCTGCACCTTGCCGTCGGCGTAGAGCGAGCTCTCGAGGAAGTACGAGTCGAAGTCCACGCCGAAGGCCCGGAGGTCCACGTCCTGCTCGCCCCGGAGGTAGGCGACGGCGAAGCGCCGGATCTGCTCGAGGTCGGATCCCGTCGTGTCGCCGAAGCCCGCCGCGACGTACTCGGCGGCGATGTCGCGGATGTAGTCGCCGTGGTAGCCGTCCTTCGGCATCTCCGCGGGCTCGCCGCGCGCCTCGCGGATGCGCGCCTGGACGGAGAGCGCGAGGTTGTCGATCTGGTTGCCCGCGTCGTTGTAGTAGAACTCTCGCGCCACCCGCCATCCCTGCCATTCGAGCAGCGTCGAGATCGCGTCCCCGAGGGCCGCCTGCCGGCCGTGGCCCACGTGCAGCGGCCCGGTCGGGTTCGCGGAGACGAACTCCACGAGGATGCGCCGGCCGCGGCCCGCCTCTCCGCGTCCGAACGCCGCGCCCTTCGCGAGGATCTCGGCGACGACCGCGAAGCGCGAGCCCCGCGCGAGCGTGAAGTTGATGAAGCCCGGACCGGCGACGTCGGCCCGCGCGAGCTCGTCGTGGCCGCCCAAGGCCGCGACGATGGCCTCGGCCGCCTCGCGCGGCTTGCGGCCCACGCGGCGGGCGATCTGCAACGCGACGTTGGTCGCGAAGTCCCCGTGCTGGTCGTTCTTCGGCCGCTCGAGCTCGACGGTGACGTCGTCGACGGACGGGAACGCGACCCGGACGGCGGCGCGGATCCGTTCGGCGAGGCGGGTTTTCGGATCGGGGGAGGACACGGGAGCGGGGGAATCCGGACCGTCCATTATACGGGGGCGCGCCCAGCCCCCCGGCCGCCGGGGCCTCAGACCTCCTGCGGATCGACGTCGAGGGCCCAGCGCACGCGACGCCCCCCGCGAGCGGCGAGGCGGCGGCGCCACTCGCACAGGAAGGGCTGCAGGGCGGCGCGGGATCGGGCACGCACGAGCAGCTGCGCCCGCTCGAATCCGGCCTTGCGCTCGAGGGACGCCGCCACCGGCTCGAAGACCTCCACCCTGGAGGCGAGGGGGCGGGCGATGCGCACCGCCTCGCGCAGGAACCCGCGCGCCTCGCCCGCCTTCTTCGACTCCGCGCGCAGCAGGGCGAGGTGCGAGAAGGGCGGGAATCCCGCCACGCGGCGTTCCTCGAGCGCCCCGGCGGCGAAGCTCGCGTAGTCGTGGACGGCGACCGCCGCGTAGAGCGGGTGCGAGGGGAAGTCGGTCTGGATGAGGACTTCGCCGGGACGGTCGCTGCGCCCGGCGCGGCCCGCGACCTGCACGAGCTGGGCGAAGAGGCGCTCGCCCGCGCGGAAATCGGCGCTGAAGAGCGCGCTGTCGCTGTCGAGCACACCCACCAGCGTGAGGCGCGGGTAGTCGTGGCCCTTCGCGAGCATCTGCGTGCCCACGAGGACGTCGACCTCGCCCGCGCGGAATCGGTCGAGGACGCCTTTCAGCGCGCCCCGGCGCGCGGTGGAATCGCGGTCGACGCGCTCGACCCGCGCTCCCGGCAGCGCCGCGCGCAGGGCCTCCTCCACCCGCTGGGTCCCCTGCCCGACGGGGGCGAGGTCCGCGGCGCCGCACGACGGGCAGCGCTCCGGCGCGGCTTCCCGGTGGCCGCAGTGGTGGCAGCGCAGCTCCCGGGGGCGCTGGTGCAGCACGAGGTTCGCGCTGCAGCGCTCGCAGGTCGAGTGCCATGCGCACGCCCGGCAATGCAGCACCGGCGAGAAGCCGCGGCGGTTCACGAAGACGAGGGCCTGTTCCCGGCGCCCGGTGCAGTCGCGCAGCGCGCGCACGAGGGCACCGGCGAGGCCGTCGCGGGGGCGGTCGGCCCGCGTGTCGATCGTGCGCACCGCCGGCAGCGCCGCTCCGGCGATCGCGCGCGCGGGCAGGCTCGCGAGCGCGTAGCGGCCGGCCTGCGCGTTCGCGAAGCTTTCGAGCGACGGGGTGGCCGATCCGAGGACCACGGGGATGCGCAGCGCTTGCGCGCGCCGGACGGCGACGTCGCGCGCCGAGTAGCGCAGTCCCTCCTGCTGCTTGTACGACGGGTCGTGCTCCTCGTCCACGACGATCAGCCCCAGATCGCGGAACGGCATCAGCACCGCGAGCCGCGTGCCCATCACGACGGCGGCCGCGCCCGACTGGGCCTCGAGCCAGGCGGCCGCGCGCTCGCCCTCGCCCAGGCGGCTGTGGGCGCTCGCCACGCGCTCGGCGGGGAAGCGTCCGCGGACCTGCGCCTCGAGCTGGGGCGTGAGGCCGATCTCGGGCACGAGGAGGAGGGCCTGGCGTCCGCGCGCGATGGCCTCGGCGATGAGCCGCAGGTACACCTCGGTCTTGCCGCTGCCGGTCACGCCGTGCAGCAGCACCGGGTGGAAGCGGTCGCGCCCTTCGAGGCAGAGGTCGAGCGCACGCTGCTGGGCCGGATTGAGGGGCGGAGCGTCGGCCTCGCGGGAAGCCGGGGCGCGAGCGTGGGCGGGCGGGGCGATCGCACGGCGGCTCGCCTGGCGCAGGCGGGGAGGAAGGCTCGCGGCGATCACCTCGCCCAGCGGCCGCTGGTAGTACGCCGCGCAGAACCCGAGGAGCTCCAGGTGCGGCCCCGACAGCGGCGCGACGTCCTCGACGCGGCGCTCGATGGGCTTCAGCCGCTCCACCGGAACCGCGCTTCGGGCGGGCCGCGCGACCACCACGCCCACCTTGCGCCGGCTCCCGAAAGGCACCACGACGAGCGCGCCCACCGGCGCTTCGAGCCCTTCCGGGACGCGAAAATCGAACGCCTCTTCGACAGGCAAGTCGAGGGCTACGCGGGCGATCTTCAAGAGCGGAACCGGGCCCCTTCAGGGGCCTGAAAAGCCTGTGGATAAGTCTGTGCATACGTCGATGCACAAGCGGATCGTCCGTCGGATTCACGGGCGTCAAGTTCGTCTTGCGGCATGGCAGCAGGAATCAAGCCCATGATGCTCAAGGGGAAAACCCGATTCCTCGACATGCCCGCGAGGCGTGGGGCGAAACCCGTCGAGAACGAAAGCCTTGTGAATAAGCAATCACATCGACGCAAATATTTTTCTTGACACCAGCTATCGCGCGTGGGCCCCGAGAGAGAGCGCATGCACCGCTTCCACGAGCGCCTGCACGTGCTCCGGCGGCGTGTGCTGGGACACGCCGTGGCCGAGGTTGAACACGTGCCCGGGCCCCGCGCCGAACTCGTCGAGCACGCGCTGCACCTCGCGCTCGATCGCCGCCGGCGTGGCGAAGAGGGCCATGGGATCGAGGTTTCCCTGCAGGGCCACTTTCGCGCCCACCCGCCGCCGCGCCTCGCCGAGGTGGGTCTGCCAGTCGACGCCGAGCGCGTCGGCCCCGGATTCGGCCATCGCCTCCAGCCACTGGCCGCCGCCCTTGGCGAAGAGGATGCGCGGGACGACGCGCCCTTCGCACGAGCGCCGGAGGCCCCCCAGCACGCGTTTCGAATACGCGAGGGAGAACTCGCCGAACGCGGCGTGCGAGAGGACGCCTCCCCACGTGTCGAAGATCATGACCGCCTGCGCCCCCGCGTCGATCTGCGCGTTGAGGTAGGCCGTCACCGCCTGCGCGTTCACCTCCAGGATCCGGTGCAGCAGCTCGGGGCGCGCGTAGAGCATCGTCTTCACCCGGCGGAAATCGTCGCTGCCCCCGCCCTCGACCATGTAGCAGGCGAGGGTGAAAGGGCTGCCGGAGAAGCCGATGAGGGGAACGCGCCCGGCGAGCGCCTTTCGCGCGAGCGCGATCGCGTCGAACACGTAGCGCAGGCTCCCGAGGTCGGGCGGGGCGAGCCGGGCGACGTCGCGCTCGTCGCGCACGGGCCGCTCGAATTTCGGGCCCTCGCCGTCCGCGAAATACAGGCCCAGGCCCATGGCGTCGGGGACCGTGAGGATGTCGGAGAAGATGATCGCGGCGTCGAGGGCGAAGCGGTCGACGGGCTGCAGCGTCACCTCGCAGGCGAGCTCCGGCGTCTTCGCGAGGGCGAGGAAGCTGCCGGCCCTGCGCCGCGTCTCGTTGTATTCGGGCAGGTAGCGCCCGGCCTGGCGCATCACCCACACCGGGGTGTATTCCGTGGGCTCGCGCAGCAGCGCCCTGAGCAGCGTGTCGTTCTTCATGTCGGGCGATTTTCGCACGATCGCCTGGCCCGCCCGGCGCCGCGCCTCACAGGCAGCGGTCGAGGAAGGCGCGGATCGCATGCGAATAGCGGGGGTTGAGCGAGATGTCCTCGTGGCCGAATCCCGCGAAGGCCTCGAGCCGCACGGGGCCGCCCCAGAGCTGCGCGAGGCGCCGCGCATGATGCGGCGGGATCACGCGGTCGGCCTCGCCCAGGAGGATCAGCGCGGGCGCCTTGACGCCGGGCGCGATGCGCGCGGAATCGAAGGGATGGCGCATGAGCAGCGCGACCGGCAGCCACGGATACACCTCGCGCGCCACGTCGAGCGCGGCCGCGAAGGGCGAGGTGAGGACGACGCAGCGCACGGGCCTCGCGGCGGCGAGCGGCACCGCGACGCCGCTGCCGAGGCTGCGGCCGTGCACGGCGATGCGCGTCGCGTCGATGTCCTCGCGGCGCGAGGCGGCGTCGAAGATCTCCTTCGCGTCCTCGACCATCGCCGCCTCGCCGGGGCGCCCCTCGCTCGCGCCGTAGCCGCGGTAGTTCACGAGGAGCACCGCGCGCTCGCCGTAGGTCTCCTCGACCGTGGGGACCTCGAGCGTCGCATCCTCGGCGTTGCCGCCGAAGTAGATGACGAGCGGGGGCCGCGGCATGGGCGGCAGGAGCCACGCCCCGGCGAGCCGCGTGCCGTCGCGCATGCTCAGGGACGCGGGCTCGATGCGCCAGCCTGCCGGCGGCGGAGGAAGCGCCCGCGGCGGGGGCGGCAGGAAGATCAGCCGTTCCTGGAGCGCCCACACGAGGCCCGCGACGGCGACGTAGGCCGCCGCGAGGCCGAGCAGCAGGAGCTTCAGCGTCTCGAAGGAAAGCCTCAGCGCGGGAGGTCCGAGGCGCCCGTCAGGAACGCGTCCACTTCGCGCGCGCACTGGCGGCCCTCGCGGATCGCCCAGACCACGAGCGACTGGCCGCGGCGCATGTCGCCCGCGGCGAAGACGCGCGGAACCGACGTCGCGTAGCAGCCGGTCCCTTCGGTCGTCGCGCGCACGTTGCCGCGCGGGTCCTTCGCCACGCCGAGCGCGTCGAGGAGGCCCTCGTGCACCGGGTGGACGTAGCCCATGGCGAGGAGCACGAGCTGCGCGGGAATGGTGAACTCCGTTCCCGGCACCTCCTTCATCGCGCTCGCGCCCTTGTCGTCCTTCACCCACTCGACGTGGCACGCGACCAGGCTCTCGACGCGGCCGTTCCGGCCCTGGAAGGACTTCGTCGCCACGGCGAACTCGCGCTCCGCGCCCTCCTCGTGCGAGGAGGAGGTGCGGAGCTTCAGCGGCCAGTACGGCCACGTGAGCGGCTTGTCCTCGTGCTCGGGCGGCTCGGGCATCAGCTCGAAGTTCACGACCGAGGCGGCGCCCTGGCGGAACGAGGTGCCGATGCAGTCGCTGCCGGTGTCGCCGCCGCCGATCACGACGACGTGCTTTCCCGCGGCGAGGATCTGGCCCGGCACCTTGTCGCCCGCGACCGCCTTGTTCTGCTGCGGCAGGAACTCCATCGCGAAGTGGACGCCGGAGAGCTCGCGCCCGGGTACCGGGAGGTCGCGCGGCTTCTCGGAGCCGCCGGTGAGCGCCACGGCGTCGAACTGCGCGAGCAGCTCCTCGGCCGGGAGCGTCGCGCCCACGTGCACGCCGGGGCGGAAGGTGACGCCCTCGGCGGCCATCTGCTCCATGCGCCGGTCGATGAGGTGCTTCTCCATCTTGAAGTCGGGAATGCCGTAGCGCAGCAGCCCCCCGATGCGGTCGCTCTTCTCGAAGAGCGTCACGTCGTGGCCGGCGCGGGCGAGCTGCTGGGCGCAGGCGAGCCCCGCGGGGCCCGATCCCACCACGGCCACCTTGCGGCCGGTCTTGCGGTGCGGGACCTGCGGCCCGATCCATCCCTCCGCCCAGCCCTTGTCCACGATCGCCTGCTCGATCGACTTGATCGTCACCGCGTCGTCGTTGATGTTGAGCGTGCAGGCGGCCTCGCACGGCGCAGGGCAGATGCGCCCCGTGAATTCCGGGAAATTGTTCGTGGAGTGCAGGACCTCGAGCGCCTCGCGCCAGCGGCCGCGGAAGACGAGGTCGTTCCAGTCCGGGATGATGTTGTTCACCGGGCAGCCGGTCTGGCAGAACGGGATGCCGCAGTCCATGCAGCGCGCGCCCTGGCGGCTCATCTCCTCGTCGCCGAGGGGGCGGATGAACTCCTTGAAGAACCTCACGCGCTCGGCGACCGGCGCGTAAGGCCGGTCCCGGCGCTCGAATTCCATGAAGCCGGTGATTTTTCCCATGCTTTCTCTCGGCCCCCTCCCCCGCGGGAGGGAGCCCGATCGTCAGTCGTTCGCCCGCACTTCCACCCGCGGCGCGGGTTGCTCGACGCGCCCCCGCTCGCGCGCCATCTCGGAGAGCGCCCGCCGGTACTCGACCGGCATCACCTTCACGAACCGCGGCAGGTACGCGGCCCAGTTCTCCAGGATGCGCCGCGCTCTCTCGCTTCCCGTGTAGAGCAGGTGGCGCTGTATGAGGACCTTGAGCGTCGCGTCGTCGTTGCCCGCGAGGTGGTCGATGTGCACCCTGCCGTGGGCCTCGAGCTCGCCGGCGCCTTCCGCGGCGGCGGCCGTCTCCTCCTCGGGGATGGGCTCGAGTTCCACCATGGCGAGGTTGCAGCGCTGGGTGAAGTCGCCCTCCTCGTCGAGCACGTAGGCGATGCCGCCCGACATCCCGGCGGCGAAGTTGCGCCCGGCCTTGCCGAGCACGACCACGGTGCCGCCGGTCATGTACTCGCAGCCGTGGTCGCCCACGCCCTCCACCACGGCGGTGGCCCCCGAGTTGCGCACGCAGAAGCGCTCGCCCGCCACGCCGCGGAAGTACGCCTCGCCCGCGATCGCCCCGTACATCACCGTGTTGCCGATGATGATGTTCTCCTCGGGAACGAAGGGGCTCTTCCTCGGCGGATAGACGACGATGCGCCCGCCCGACAGGCCCTTGCCCAGGTAGTCGTTGGCGTCGCCCTCGAGCTCGAAGGTGATGCCGCGCGCGAGCCAGGCGCCGAAGCTCTGGCCCGCGGTGCCCTTGAAGTTCACGTGGATCGTGTCCTCGGGAAGGCCCGCGTGCCCGTAGCGGCGCGCGACCTCGCCCGAGAGCATCGCTCCCACGGTGCGGTTGCGGTTGTAGATGGCGCTCTCGATCTGCACGGGGCGCCGGGAGGCGAGCGCGGGCTCGGCCTTGTCGATGAGCTCGTGGTCGAGCGCTCTTGCGAGCCCGTGGTCCTGCGCCTCGCACCGGTGCAGCGGCACCTCGGGGTGGATCGCGGGCCGGTAGAAGAGCCGCGAGAAGTCGAGGCCCTTCGCCTTCCAGTGCTCCACGCCCGGGCGCACGTCGAGCAGCTCCGTGCGCCCGATCATGTCGTCGAACCGGCGCACGCCCATCTTCGCCATCAGCTCGCGGACTTCCTCGGCCACGAAGAAGAAGTAGTTGATGAGGTGCTCGGGCTTGCCCTCGAACTTCTTGATGAGCTCCGGATCCTGCGTGGCGATGCCCACGGGGCACGTGTTGAGGTGGCACTTGCGCATCATGATGCAGCCCTCGACCACGAGCGGGGCCGTGGCGAAGCCGAACTCGTCGGCGCCCAGCAGCGCGCCGATCACCACGTCGCGCCCGGTCTTCATCTGGCCGTCGGCCTGCACCGAGATGCGCCCGCGCAGGCGGTTGAGCACCAGCGTCTGCTGCGTTTCCGCGAGGCCGATCTCCCACGGGCTTCCCGCGTACTTGATGGACGACAGGGGGGAAGCGCCCGTGCCGCCGTCGTGCCCGGAGATCGTCACGTGGTCCGCCTTCGCCTTCGCGACGCCCGCGGCGACCGTGCCCACCCCGATCTCGCTCACCAGCTTCACCGACACCCGCGCGGAGGGGTTCACGTTCTTCAGGTCGTGGATGAGCTGCGCGAGGTCCTCGATCGAGTAGATGTCGTGGTGCGGCGGGGGCGAGATGAGGCCCACGCCCGGCACCGTGTGGCGCACCTTCGCGATGTACTTCGAGACCTTGTGGCCCGGGAGCTGCCCGCCCTCGCCGGGCTTCGCGCCCTGCGCCATCTTGATCTGCAGGTCGTCGGCGTTCACGAGGTACTCGGTGGTCACCCCGAAGCGGCCGGCCGCGACCTGCTTGATCGCCGAGCGCATCGAATCGCCCGTGGGGAGCGGCTGGTAGCGGATCGGGTCCTCGCCGCCTTCGCCGGTGTTGGACTTCCCGCCGATGCGGTTCATCGCGATGGCGAGCGTGGAGTGCGCCTCGTGCGAGATCGAGCCGAGCGACATCGCGCCCGTGGCGAAGCGCTTCACGATCTCCTTCGCCGGCTCCACTTCCTCGAGCGGGACCGGGCTCGCGGATTCCCTGATGCGGAAGAGCCCGCGCAGCGTGAGCAGCTTCTCGCTCTGCTCGTTGATGAGCTTCGCGTATTCCCGGTACGTGGAGAAATTGCCCGAGCGCGTCGCGTGCTGCAGCTTCGCGATGGAATCGGGCGTCCACATGTGGGCCTCGCCGCGGATGCGGTAGGCGTACTCCCCGCCCGGGTCGAGCTGGTCCCGGTACAGCGGCGCGTCGGAATACGCGATGCGATGCAGCCTCACCGCCTCCTCGGCGACCTCGCGCAGGCCGATGCCCTCGACGGCGGTGGGCGTGCCCTCGAAGTACCTGTCGACGAAGGCCTCGCGCAGCCCCACGGCCTCGAAGATCTGGGCGCCGCAGTAGGACTGGTAGGTCGAGATGCCCATCTTGGACATCACCTTGAGCAGCCCCTTGCCGATCGCCTTGATGTAGCGCTTCACGACCTCCTTCTCGTCGATCTTCTGCGGCAGCTCGTCGCGCAGGGCCATGAGCGTGGCGAAGGCGACGTTCGGGTGGATCGCCTCCGCCCCGTAGCCGGCGAGGCAGGCGAAGTGGTGCACCTCGCGTGCGCTGCCCGTCTCGACCACGAGCCCGGAGCGCGTGCGCAGGCCCGCGCGCACCAGGTGGTGGTGCACCGCGGCGGTGGCGAGCAGCGCCGGGATGGGAACCTTCTCCGCGGAGACCTCGCGGTCGGTGAGGATGACGATGTTGGTGCCCTTGCGCACGACGTCCTCGGCGTCCGCGCACAGCTGCGCGAGCGCCGGCTCCATGCCCTCCGCGCCCCACTCGGCGGGGTAGCACATCGAGAGGATCTCGCTCCTGAAGTGCCCCTGGGTGAACGTGTGCGCGCGGCGCAGCTTCTCCATGTCCTCGAACGTGAGGATGGGCTGCGAGACCTCCAGGCGCATCGCCGGCTCGGTCTGGTCCGGGGAGAGCAGGTTGGGGCGCGGCCCGATGAAGGACACGAGCGACATCACGAGCTGCTCGCGGATCGGGTCGATCGGGGGGTTCGTCACCTGCGCGAAGAGCTGGCGGAAGTACGCGTAGAGGGGCTTCGGGCGGTTGGAAAGCACCGCCACCGGCGCGTCGTCGCCCATGGAGCCGATCGCCTCCTCGCCGGCGACCGCCATCGGGGCGAGGAGCATCTTGAGGTCCTCCTGCGTGTAGCCGAAGGCCTGCTGGCGGTCGAGGAGCTTGTCGGTGTCGGGCGTGGGCACCTCGTGCGGCCTCTCGATGTCCTCGAGGCGCAGCTGCGTGCGGTCGAGCCAGTCCTGGTAGGGGCGCTGGCCGGCGAGGTCGCGCTTGAGCTCCTCGTCCGAGACGATGCGGCCGTGCTCGATGTCGACGAGCAGCATCTTGCCCGGCTGCAGCCGCCA
>Ga0187773_10000698_pt1 | contig 13411 bp, 15 predicted proteins | sample 0216_BV02_MP05_1_FD_133133 | JGI IMG/M metagenome (GOLD analysis project Ga0187773, IMG submission 133133) | Tropical peat soil microbial communities from peatlands in Department of Meta, Colombia - 0216_BV02_MP05_10_MG | ecosystem: Environmental > Terrestrial > Soil > Wetlands > Peat | place...
GGCAGCCGACTAAATAAGTGAAGCGCGAAGCTGCAGAGATCAGATCAAAAGGTCGGAAGTTCAAAGGTTAGAGACCGTCCAGACGGAGGGAGAGGGATTAACACGCAGCTGTTATAAACAAGGAGGGCTGTCTTGCGGCGACTGAAGGAAGGGAGACCCGACGCGAAAAGAAACCGGGCCTCACCATTTTTTTGCCGGGGCACTCTCGATCATCCAATCTAAAAAGACCTCATTGACATGGGGCCATACTGAAACCTTAACCGGGCAATGCCGGAGTGCTCCCCTGAAATCCTCACAGTCTTAACGCATTCGTAATAGGCTATAATAGCTACTGAGACATTCATGAATAACACCACATCAAGCCAGGAACTCCATCATGAAATTTTCGGTTCTATCCTGGATAGGACCGAGATGACACCGTTTTTGTTGCTGCGGGCAGGCAATTATGAAACTGCCCTCAGACAGGCGAGCAAAATGATGGGCAACCGAGGTTTTGACACCCTCGGCAACAGTGAATTGCAGGAGAGTGAGAAGGAAAGGGCACGGAAATATATTGAACAGGTCTACAAGTATTCTTTCAACTGGATGTTCCCCTTTTTCAAGAACCAAATGGAAGGGCTCATTGCCTTGAATTCCTCCAACACCGGTCTTTACCAGAAATGCCTCCATACCGCCGGAGAAGCAGAATCGATACTGAAGGATACAGAGTTCCGGCGGATTGTCGATGAGGACCCCCGGCATCTCTTTCTGTTTGCCTCTTCGAGAAAGTATCCTCACGTTTTTTACGGTTACAAAGGGACAAACATGGAAGTCCCGGTTGCGTGGCAGCAGGCGGCATGCTCTATTCTTAAGATGGGTCTTTTGATCAAGTCGATCGAAGAGGACAGCCAGGACATTGCCGATTATGCCCAACTCGGTTTTTTTCTGGAGATGCAGGGGCAGAGCCTTCAGGACTTGTACCATTACGACTGGGAAAATCCGGGAGACCTTCCGGAAAGTGAATCCGCACTGAGGGCGTTCGTCAAAATTTCCACTTTCTTTCATAAACTGAAAGAGTCCATGACGTTTGACACGGAAAGGGGATGTCTGGTTTTCAACAGCGGAGACGGCGTTGAGGTCGACATTGTCGAGATCAAGGCAAGGCTGAAGAGCCCGGAAAGTATGGTCACCAAACTGGGAAAGGATGTGGAGGGAGAAGCGTATGATATAAGGGATATCCTGGCGATCACTTTTATTTTGAAGAGCAGGGACGACACACTCAAACTTTTTCATGCGTTACAGAAGCGGGGCGTCATACTGCAGGAAAACACTGTTTCCCGTTCCATAACCCAGACGCTGTTCGATGATCCGGAGAGCATGAGTGAAGCCGTGCGGAGGCTGATGATCAGCCTTTCTCAGAGCGAGGGTAGCAACGAGATGCCAGGGGAGGAAGAACTGCTTGCCAATGCGAATGAATTCTACGAAGCGCTGAGCGTGAATGCGGCGAAGAACCTGCATTCTTCTTTAGGCCATAAGAAGTTCCAGTGTAAGATAAATTTTTCGCTCCCGATTCACCGTATGGTTGCAACGAATAAAATTATGATCCCGGGTACACCTGTATACTCGAAGAGAGACCGGATAAGTAAAAAAACCCAGCAGCACACTCTGGGTGTAGAGCTGCGCATTTCCGACGAGCAGAGCTGGAGCACGTCTGAACAAAAGGGAGACTCCCACCATGACGCCTACAAATTCCGGCAGTTAGTCTCCCTGATGAACAGGGTTTTTAGAAATATTTTCCATTTCCCGGAAGAGGGCATGACTCAGCTGCGGAAAGACCAGTTAAACCTCTTCAGCTGACCGTGGAGCGAAGGAGCCTCTGAGAAGTCGGTGACACAGAACCTGTCCGCAAACTATCGGCCCGTCATTGCCGTGAAAACGGAAAAATCCTGTAAATGCGAGAAAATAGATTCTCCGGCGTCTAACTCGGCGCGGTCTCCTCTTTTTCCCGGTCGCATCGGGCGGCACGCCCGCTTCACATCACGAGGCGCGAGCCCTTTGAGGCTTCGATCACTCTCGGGTTCTGACCGCCCTCAAGATAGGGGTGCTCCTCTGAACAGCGCGCCCGCGAGATTTGCCCGAGCATCCGCAAAACCCTGGCCGCATACGCCGGATCTCCACCTGCATAGCGGCTGAGGGCCTCCCTGAGATTGGTCGCGTTTGCCAGATACCTCTCAAGCACGTAGAGGCCTGAGTTTATATTGCTCGATATCGTATAGAGATCCTCCTTCTCTCTCACGATCCCATGCGCCTTCAGTTCCTCAAGCCAGACGTCCGGCATTATACCCATAAGCCCTATTGCGCCCTTTTCGCTTTCCACGCGGGGATTGAAGTTGGACTCCACGAGGCAAATCGAAAGAATCAGGTCTGTATTGACGCTGTTAACCGCCACGCTGTAGATTTTCAAGAGGACCTGTTCCGGCATCCCGGAGTTCTCTTTCATCCAGTGCAGGATGGCCTGTTTCGTCGTCTCTTTCACATCCCAGCCACTCCGACCAAGCGAAGCCCGATTATCGGCATTCGCCGGCTTACCCGGTACAATGATCTCATATACCGGTGCGAGACTGATCATCACGACGAGGCCCAGAAGGAGATATGGTAACATCGATACCAGCCTATACTTTAAATTCTTGCATTCTCTTATCATGTCCTTCAACACAGACACCTCCTCAAGACATGGCTCTCAAGGCAATTACTCTCGGGCAGTCACGATGTGGCTGCCCGATTTTCAGAGTCCCCATTTCGTTATCGCAGCGGTTCTCTCGGTCGCATGGGAAAATAAGCTTGATGAGCCGGTTTGATGTTATGGAAGATTTGTATAAAGTGTTATGAGATATTTAAACACACAAACGGGAGGCTTTGTCAACTTTTTACACCAGAAAGACAGTTTGAGAAAAAAAAGGGGAAGGCTATTCGGCCACGGGAGCAAAAGTCAAAAAGGAAGCAAGGTGCAAAAGCTGCTTGCTCTTGCTTCTGAAACAACGCTTTCTTGAACTATGCGCCATTGACCTGGTCGTTATGCTTCGCTATCATATGAACTAACTGAGTCGTCGCCGGCTCGCAGAGACTGAAGAAAGGAGACCCCGACGGGAAGGCTCTATGCGGTCGTTCAAGGAAATCAAGCACGATTACCGGTTCACGGATGAGGACCAGAAGCGCTTGGCTTCTCTTCATTCTCTCATGGAGGAGCACGCGGAGGAGATCATGAGCACGCTCAACCTGTGGTTTATTGGCACCAAGGGAGCCGCCGAGTTTTTCACCGAGGCGACGCTGAAGACCCACGTTTTCATGACCCAGAAGATGTGGTTCTCGGAACTGTTTTCCGGTGCCTATGACAACCGGTTTTATGAGAAACTTATCAAGATCGGCTCGGCTCACGTGCGCCGCTCCGTTGATGTCCATTACATGCAGCGATCTGGCAATATTATAAGGAATGCCTGCATCGGGATCCTCTCCAGGGCGGATAAACCGATCGAGCAAATCGCGACGGACATCATCAGTGTCGGAAAGATCATCGATATCAGCATGAACGTGATTGTCAGTGCCTATATCGAGGAAGAAATGCGCATCTTTTCGCCCGTCTATAAAGTGAAAAGCGCTCTTATCAGCTTCTCGGAACGCTTCTCCCAGGCCGCGAATTTTATGCTCATCTTTGCGCTTATAGGCCTTACGATCGGCGTTGGGTGGCTCTTTATCCGGGACGTGGCACATATCTTCTCGGGAGACATCGCGCAGGGCATCATCTCCGCGCTCGGGTCGATGCTCCTGCTGTGGCTCATGATAGAACTGATGAGCACAGAAATCAACCACCTCAAGGGAGGAAAATTCCACATCAGCGTTATTGTGGGTGTTGCACTCGTGACGATGATCCGGGAGACGATGATCGCAACCCTTCGCCAGGAGAAGCCCGAGTCCGTCTATTCCCTTATTTCTGCGATTTTTGTCATTGGTTTTGTGTACTGGATTGTTGCCAAGACCGAAGACCGCTCCAAATAAAGGGTCATTTTTGGGTCAGACTCGACATAAGACGTGAAAAGTAACTCTTATGAACGGTGAATAGTGAGCAGTAAATAACAGATAGGAAATAGTGAGAAGCTGGTCTGTCTCACAATTCCATAATGAAAGTGTCCCTCCGGTGAAAGTCGGCCTGCGGGCCGGAATGGGTCAAAGCCCAGTAGATCATCTCGCCATTTATGGTTTTGATGACGGCGCTGATTGCAACCTCTAAGGCCTGCCGCGCCGGGACGATTTCATCCAGATCGAGTTTGAGGGAAAGCCGGAGCGCGTCCGGCCGGGTCCTGACGCTGAAAGGCAACGATGTAAAGGCCGGTTCCTCCTGCATGCCGTGTCGATAGGATGTAAAGCTATAGACATTCCAGTGCCCGGCTGGTGAGAGGTTGAATTCCCAATAGCGACGGGAATCTTTGAGACCGAGGAAAAACTCAAAACAGGTCTCTTCCCACAGCGCGCTCTTGCGTAACCGCATGCCTGCCGGTCCTGGGATCGAGAGTTCTCCCAGAGCACCGAGCATTTCATAGCTGATGGAAAGTGTATCGGGACTCCGTCCGATGTTGCCCGCAATCTCTACACGGGGCAGAAGGCCTGCTGATGGGAACGGCTTCAAGGAAAAGGGCCGGCACTTCATCTTATGTCACGGATGATGGTGAGAATTTCTTTTGCCTGTGATTCGATACTCTCGGTGAGCTTGAACTGGACGAGTGCTCTGGCAAGGTTGTGTTCGGGCCTTCTGACCGTAAAGTAGACATCGCCTTTCAGGTGGTCTGTAAAGAATCTCAGCCCGAGTTCGAAAGCTATCAGGCGTATCGAATCGTAGATATAGTAAAAGTCATTCTCCGTGAGGAACCCTCCTGCCATCGGGAGATAGCCCTCCAGCACGGCCCGGCACAAGTCGGAGTCGAAATAGACTGTCTCCCATTGTTCGGTTTCTTCCCCCAGGGGATTGCAACAGGAACGGAGGCAGTCGCCGATATCGTAATGAACCAGACCGGGCTTGACGGTGTCGAGGTCAACAATGCTAATTGCCTGCCCTGTAACACTGTCCAGCATGATGTTGTTGACCTTTGGATCGCCGTGAATCGTCCGAAGAAGCAGTCTGCCCTGCGCCCTGGCATCCTCAAGGACATGCGCCCAGGCACGTCGCTCACTTATAAACTGCAGGCAATAATTCACTTCCGGGGATTTGGACGCACGGTATTTCGCGAGAACCTCATCATAGAGCCGCAGATAACGGGGGGCGATGTGGAACCCTTCCAGTGTATCAGCCAGTCTGTCGGGAGGCAGGTCACTGAGGAAATTGTGGAACATGCCGAGTGCATAGCCGACTTCTCCTGCATGATAAAGATCCCTGATGGCGTCAAAAGACTGCGAGCCTTCGATAAAGCTGATAGCACGCCAGAACGACCCATCTGAGTCAGCCCAGTGGTCCAGACTGTCCTGTGTCAAAAGCACACGCGGGACCTCCCAGCGGCGGCCTGCACCCAGACGGGCGCGCTCGAGACGGAACCGAACATGCTCGGTAGAGATGCGCATATTGTGCATGAGAAGTTCCGGCTGGCGAAACACCCGTGTGTTAATGCGCTGCAGGATAAAGTGTTTTTCCCCTTTGGCATTCAGTGTCACCAGGAAGGTGTTATTGATATTGCCATTCCCGAATTCCCGGATATCAATGACCTCGCCCTGCGGTTTGAATTGCTCTGCAACGGGAATAAGATCGCCCAAGGTTTTACCTCTTGAATTGAGATCTATGCGGCCTGACTGATATTCTATCATAGTGAAAAGAACAAAACGCGATTGTCCCAAAGTTCAAGAGTAAAGAAAGTTGGAAGTGAAAAATTCAGAAGCCCCAAAGTGTCATGGTTTGGAAACACGGAGGCCATAGGTGGGGTGTGATCGCCAAGAATCTTGACATAAAGCAGGGTTCAAAAGAATTCCATGAACTGATAAAGGGAGCTTTCGAAGACGAGCAGGGGAGAGGTCATGGAAAAGGAGAGGGACACAACAAGTGATTGGGCCGAAGACCTTCCGGGCTATGTATCGACTGCGTCAATCCATTTGACCACGGTTTTTCCGCCGTGTCCGTGGACTATTTCGACATCAGCGATATTTTCGTAGACGGCAACTGAGGGCGTTGCGGTAATCCAGGAAATGACGCAGCGGCCCGATGAAAACTGTATGCCCTCTGCGACGATTCCTGTTCCGGACACGTTACACTCGTCCTCACTCCGATAGAGAATGAATTTTCTGAAAGACCTCGGATTATGTTGTGTCGTCATGCCTGCTTTCGAATCTATCCGGTATTGACGGGGTTCGCTACCCACAATCAGGACGACCGGGCCCCGGCTCTTTCCATCTCGATATAATGCGCTGCAGCCAACGCAGCTATGCATCCATCGGCGGCAGCAACCACGATCTGGTTGGCAAACTTTTGCCTCAGGTCCCCGACTGCGAAGATGCCGGGAACGCTCGTCGCACATCTATCATCAGTGATTACGAAGCCCTGTTCGTTCATCCGGACCAGGGCCGGGATCAATTGATTATTTGGAGAATACCCGATGAAAATGAAGACGCCCTCTGTCGGCAGTTCTCCCTTTTCCCCGGTTTCAGTATTTTCGAAAGAGACTGCACTGACTGTGCTCCCGTTTCCCTTGATTTCCGTCACAATCGTGTTCCAGATTATTTCGATCCGGGGCTCACTCATGAGACGATTTTGGAGTATCTTGCTTGCCCGCAGCGTATTTTTCCTGTGAACGAGGTACACTTTCTTTGCCAGTCTTGATAGATACAGTGCCTCCTCGACAGCGGTGTCGCCCCCGCCCACGACAACGACGGTCTTATCTCTGAAGAAGAACCCATCGCAGGTAGCACAGTAGGAAACGCCGATGCCGAGGTATTCCGCTTCACCGGAGATGCCGAGCTTTCGTACGGATCCGCCTGCGGCAAGAATCAGGGCAACCGTTTGGAGGAGATCGCCATCGGCAAGCCGGACCGAGTGAAGATCGGCGCCGACGTTTACTGCCGCAACCTCTTGCTGAATAACGTCCAGACCGAAGGAACGGGCGTGGCGGAGCATCTTCTCTGCCAGATCAAATCCGGTTATGCCCTCAAGACCCGGGTAGTTCTCTACGTCTTTTGATATTGCAATCTGGCCGCCGAGCAATCCTTTCTCGAAGAGGACCGTTTTCAAGGCAGCTCTCTTGCAGTAAAGCCCCGCGGCGAGACCTGCGGGCCCTCCTCCCACAATGATTACTTCATAGGTTCCCTTAATATCCATAAGACTTTATCTCCAATTAGCAATATAGCATAAAATCACCTTAAGAAACAGAGACGCTGAGCCTGTCTAAGAACTCTCGATTCAATAGAAAGTTATCATTCCTGCGCAAACTCGTCTGATCCGCCGAGGCGGAAAGACGGGAATCCAGTCTTTTCAATATTCTCTGGATCCCCCGGTCGAGACTGAGGATGACAAATTCAGAGTTCTTAGACAGGCTACGCATCCCATATTTCCGGCCGATGTAGGCCTTCTTAAGCGTGCTTCCGGGCAGGCCCACAAAGGAGTTTCTCTTCAGTCTTTCGTCCATTGCCATTGCAACACCGGTTAATTTAGGATAGTAATGAACTAATGCCACGTGGACCAATGAGTAATTATCATGACAAAACGCGAAGAGGATAAAAGCGGGTTGACAGATGACGCTGTCGAGTTGCCGGTAGACGGGGTATTGGACCTTCATACCTTCAGTGCGAGAGACGTGAAAGAGTTGATTCCCGAATACATCTCTGCATGCAGGGCAAAGGGGATATTCCAAATACGCGTGATCCACGGCAAGGGTACAGGGGCGATGAGGAGAACAGTCCGGTCTATCCTCGAAAGGCTTCCGGGTGTCGAATCTCTCAGGACGGCTGGAGAAGATGCCGGGGGATGGGGCGCGACGATCGTGATACTGGACCGGAAAACTCAATAGTCTGATGGTTCCGGAGTCCGGAAGTTGCGGAGCAAAAAAGAGTCGACACAGGAGTGCTACAGTCAAGAATTGATAGAAACACCGGTACAATGTAACCAGCAATGCTTGAATGGACCGCCTACATAAAGATATTTACTACACTCCTTGCGATAGTAAACCCGCTTGGAGTAATTCCCATTTTTGTCAGCCTTACAAGCAGTTTGGCTGAGCAGGAGCGTAAGCGTATCGCTCATACCACAACTATAGCCGTTGCCGTGGTATTGATTGTTGCCACCCTGCTCGGTAAGCCCCTGCTGAATTTCTTTGGTATCAGCATCGCCTCCTTCAAGGTTGGCGGCGGGATTCTTCTCCTGCTCATGGCGATCTCCATGATGCAGGCCAGACATACGCAGAGCAGGCAGACTCCTGAAGAGGCCGAAGAAGCCGAAGAGAAGGCGAGTATTGCCGTTGTGCCGATTGCTATGCCGCTGCTGGCAGGGCCTGGTGCGATATCTACCGTAATAATATACGCGGATGAGTCATCTCAGCCGCTGCATATCGGTTTGATAATCGTCATCAGCTTACTGGTAGCCTTATTAACATGGATCGCGCTTACTGTTGCCGGACCCGTCAGAAAAATGTTGAGTAAAACCGGAATCAATATCGCAACGCGTCTGATGGGTCTCCTCCTATCTGCCATAGCCGTGGAATTCATTGCCGGCGGGCTGATCCAGCTACTTCCAGGACTTGCCTGATCGAATAGGGCTGAACCGGGAAAAGGGGCACACAGGTCATCTCCCCTTAACAAATAAAAGCCGTGAGGATAAATACATTGCTATGAGTGGTGTGGATTTGATTATTGTGGGACTGTCGGCTGTTGCCGGTGGTGCGGTGAATGCGCTCGCCGGCGGCGGTACACTTATTACTTTTCCGATGCTCACAGCTGTGGGGGTTCCGGTCGTGGCAGCTAACGTGACCAATACAGTTGCGCTTTGTCCAGGATACCTGGGTGCTACGTTCGCACAGGTGAAAGACCTGCGCGGGCAGTCTCTGCGGCTGTGGATTCTCCTGCCCACAGGCATGCTGGGCGGAATTGGCGGCGGCATTTTACTTCTGAACACGGGCGATCAGGCATTCCGCAGACTGGTACCGTTCCTGATCCTGCTCGCCGTGGGTTTGTTGGCTGCTCAGGACAGATTGCGCGCTTGGGTCATGCGTCGAGCCGGGCAGGCAGGGTCGGTGACGATACACGACGCATGGGCTATGCTGCCGGTCGTTCCGGCCGCTGTTTATGGGGGCTACTTCGGCGCGGGAGTGAGCGTGATCGTGCTGGCAGTTCTTGGACTGGTGTTGGAAGACTCGCTCACTCGTCTCAGCGCCCTGAAGCAGGCCGTGTCCTTCAGCATCAACATTGCAGCTGCTGTTTTCTTCCTTTTCTCAGGGCAAGTGGTATGGTCTGCGGCGCTGGTTATGGCTGCCGGCTCTTTGGCGGGAGGTGCTTTGGGCGGCAGACTCGCAGGTCGTATCAGTCCGTCGGTGCTGCGCAGGATTGTCATAACGGCGGGTATCGTAGTTGCGGCGTTGTACCTGGCGCGTTAATTGGAAGCGCAGCCGCCAAAAGCGCAAGAGTACCGAAGTTCAGAAGTATCTCTGCTAATCCGTTTATCTTGACAACACCGCGTCATGTGTTATCCTTTCAGTAAGTTCGCGGAGCTTCTGACAGAGAGGGATATGTTCTATGCGCCCGGTCTACATGATCTCAGGGGGTATCACCAAGTTCGCCAAGGCCCATCCGGACAAGGATTTTCGGCTTATGGTGAAGGAGGCTTTCGACTATGCCATATCAGACCTCCCCGGGCTCAGCCGGGAGATGATCGATGGGAGCGTTTGTTCCTACTTCTCCGATCACTTCACCCGCCAGCTGAAGGCGGGCGCGATGGTCCAGGACTATATAGGGCTCTGTCCGAAGCCCTCCAAAAGGGTAGAAGGGGGAGGGGCCACCGGTGGCCTCTGCTTCCATTCGGCGTGGGAAGCCGTCGCATCAGGGCGAATGGAGGTCTGTCTGGCTATGGGGTTCGAGACCATGAGCCGCGTCAACACCTGGAAGGGAAACGAGTTCATCGCCCACGCATCGGACACGAATTTCGACTACCCGGTAGGAGGCTTTTACACCGGCTACTATGCCATGATGGTGCAGCGCCACATGTTTGAATTCGGAACGACGGTCGTCCAGATGGCCAAGGTCGCTGTCAAGAACCACGGCAACGCACTTCATAATCCTTACGCCCAGAGCCCCGGAAAGCTCGTTATTGAAGATGTCCGCTCATCTTCCATGGTGGCGACCCCTCTTACCACCCTCGATTGTTGTACGATGTCCGACGGCGCGGCGGTGGCGATCCTCGCCTCAGAGGAGACAACACGGAAGCTATGCTCAAGGCCGGTTCGGATTACCGGGATCGGCTGTGGTACCGATGCCATGAGGATGGCGGACCGCCCGCATGGCAAGGTGATTCTCCTCCCGCATGAGACGGAGGAGGATTACAGGGACTTGAAGTACCCGGGGGTCCACTCCTTCAGGGGAGGAAGGATGGCGGCGAAGCTGGCTTACGGCATGGCTGGGATCACAAATCCGGCCAAGGGACTGGACTTCGTTGAGCTCCACGACGCCTATACCTCCTCGGAGATCCAGACCTATGAGGATCTGGGGCTCTGCCGGTATGGTGAGGGAGGAGGTTTCGTGGACTCCGGTGCGCCTTTTATGCCGAATATTGATTACGGCCTCGACTTCAAATCAGGACACTGGAAAAGTGTTCCCGTCAATCCGTCCGGGGGACTTCTCGCCTGCGGCCATCCGGTGGGCGCCACCGGGCTCATGCAGGCGGTCTTCGCCTTCTGGCAGCTCCAGGGGACGATCGGGAAGCACCTCAGGGACGCCACACTGCAGGTTGCGAACGCAAAACGGGGGCTTATCCACAGCCACGCCGGGACCGGGACATATATTACGGTGACGATCATGGAGAGCGCGCCATGAGAAAGGCTATCAAGCTGCCTGAGACCGAGGAGGGGACGGTCCTCTTCGGCGTAGACCCGATCATAATCAAGCATCACTACGAGATCGACTATATCCATTCCTATGCACAGGATTCTCCATTCTTCACCGGACTGACGAAAAAGAAACTTTTGGGAAGCCGATGCACCGGCTGCGGATATGTTTACGCCACCCCGCGGGGGCACTGCATGGAGTGCGGTACGAAGACCGCGTGGTTTGAGCTTCCACTGAAAGGAAGGATCCATACCTTTACCACCTGCTACTTCGGCGGCGAAGCCTTCCTAAAGGAGACACCGTTTACCCTCATCCTTGTGGAGTTTGAAGGAGCAGATACCCTCTTTCTGTCGAGGCTCATAGGTGTGGCGCCCGGAGATGCAAGGATCGGGATGGGAGTAAAGGCCAGATTTCTGCGGAACTGCAAGTTTAAACCCACCGATGTTTACTTTGTCCCGGCATAGGTCGCCATTCCCTGATTAAGCAGAACGAACTTTGACCATGATAGTTGGGAGGTGAAACATGTTTTACCTTGAGGAGCAAAGAAACATTATCGGGATGTTCTTTCGCGGTTCCAAGGAATACGATGCAATGCTTGAGTCGATCGGAATTTTTTTCGAGAGAGAAATCCTGCCGAGTTCAAAAAGGGTTGATCAGGAAGCCATATTCCCGAGACATAATCTGGACAAATTGGTGGAAAAGGGGATTATGGCCATTCCCTTTCCACGGACGTTCAATGGATTGGGACTCCCTTTTCCTGTCTATATCGCAGCCCTGGAAATGCTGGCCAGAGCCTGCGCAAATACCGCCCTCCAAGTGGATGTTCAGAACATGGTCTGTGAAGGTATAAGACTCTTTGGAGATGATCGCCAGAAAAATGAGTTTCTTCTAAAAAACGGTCTCGTGGAAGGAAGAAAGCTCATAGCCTTTGCACTGACAGAACCCTGCTGCGGTTCTGACGCAAAATCAATCCAAACACGGGCGGTCCTCTCAGGAGGTGCCTACATCTTAAATGGCAGTAAGACTCTCATTACGAATCCAGGAGAAGCGGATTTTGTCCTTGTCTTTGCAAGAGCCGACAAAGGGATATCAGCTTTTCTTGTGCCGAGGGAAACGCCGGGATTTGAGGTCACGGGTGTCATCCCGAAACTCGGGTTCAGGGGTAATAAGTTATCGTCAGTCCGCCTCAAAGACTGCATCATTCCAAGAGAGAATCTTCTTGGAGAAGAGGGGAAAGGGCTTGAGTGCGCGAAACAGATACTCAATGCCGGCCGATTGTCGATTGCGGCAATCGCTGTCGGGATAGCCGAGGCAGCGTACGAAAAGGCCCTCTCTTACAGCAAGAAGAGGAGGGCATTCGGCGAGAGCATCGCAAATTTTCAGATGATTCAGGAGAAGCTGGCTGACATGGTAACCGAGATAAATGCAGCAAGGCTGCTCACGTATTACGCAGCGAACTTAAAAGATAAAGGTCACAACATTGTATCGGAGGTTTCGCAGGCTAAGCTCTTTGCTGCCGAAATGGCATTAAGGGTGTGCGACAATGCGATACAGATTCACGGGGGCTACGGATACACGGACGGATTCGATGTTCATCGGCACTGGAGAGATGCAAGACTGCTGACCATCGGGGAAGGAACTTCTGAGATAGTGAGACTGTTGATAGCACACCTGGCACTAAAAAATATGTGACGAGGGATTGCATCTGGAAATCACCGGACACCAACCTGCCGACAATACGCTCAGCCGTTGAAGTCTTCCCTCGCTTCATTGGCGCACTCACTGTCTTTTTCAAGGAAAATATTCTTTAAAGACTCACTTATTTTTGTTCCTGCGCAAAAAATTCTTACAAAGGAGGAATTTTTCAGATAGAATTTGTAAAGGGGGGGTATATCATGACAACTGATTCTCCTAATGGAAATTACGCGGGGACTGATTTCCTTTTCGAATCCTTTTTTGCTAAGGCCGATTTTAGTTCCACCGTCTGGTAATCAAGAGGGAGGTGTGCAGACAGGGGAGCTTATTTGAGGTGGAGAAATATTTTCATCATGCGGTGGCACCGAATTGGGACGGGAATGAAAAGAATGCCTATGAAGTACTTCAATGGCATAACCAGAGGGGGGACGCGGAGAACTTCAATAAGGAACTGAAGATCGGATTTGGGATGGAGCGCATGCCTTGCGGGCAGACGGAAGCCAATGCGGTATTTTTCCGTATAGGAGTAATAGCGTACAATCTTTTTATAGGATTCAAGCGGCTGTCGTGCCCTGAGTTATGGATGAAGCATACAATAGCGACATTTCGCTGGAAGATGGTTCAGGTGGCAGGCAGGATAGTGAAGCACTCCGGAAGTATTTTCTTAAAACTGGCGGTA
>Ga0187773_10000699_pt1 | contig 13396 bp, 8 predicted proteins | sample 0216_BV02_MP05_1_FD_133133 | JGI IMG/M metagenome (GOLD analysis project Ga0187773, IMG submission 133133) | Tropical peat soil microbial communities from peatlands in Department of Meta, Colombia - 0216_BV02_MP05_10_MG | ecosystem: Environmental > Terrestrial > Soil > Wetlands > Peat | place...
ATTTTTTTCCAGGGCGCGGACCTTCTCCCCGGTCAGCACTTCGACGCCTTTCCCGCGGAAATAGCCGTTGAGGAATTCGGAGAGCCTGGGCGGATAGATGCGCGCGCCGATGCCGCTGTCGGGAAACACCATGCTGACCTGGCAGCCGTTGGCGGCCAGCGCGGCGGCGATCTCCGAGCTGATGAATCCGCCGCCGATGACGATGAATCCGGACTGGCGATCGGCCAGCGCCCGCACACGCTGGTAATCGTCGAGCGTGCGGAAGTAGATCACGCCGTCGGGCGCGAACGGCAGGCGTCGCGGAACGCCGCCGGTCGCCAGCAACAGCTTCTCGTAGCGATAGATTTCACCGCGGCTGTCGGTAATGGTTTTCCCGGCGACGTCGCCGCGGACCGCGCGCGTGTCCAGAAAAATATCAGCCTTGGCCTGCTCGGTCTGGCGCCAGATGGAGTCGAGCGGCTTGCCGGCCCACAACTTCTTCGACAGCGGCGGGCGGTCGTACGGCGGGTGATTTTCCCCGCTCAGCACGGCGATGGCTCCACCGCCGTCGCGCTCGCGGATGCCGTGAACCGCCGCATCCGCCGTCATGCCGCCGCCGACGATCACGTATTTGTAGTTTTTCATTGGCGTGCCGATCGCTCCTCTTCGATGGAGAGTCAGCGTTTGAAATTCAGCATCTTCGGTGAAACCGTGTCGATACGCGGGGCGGCGCCGCGGAGCCCGGCGAGCGCTGGCGGCCTGCTAGCCGGGAGACGTTTTCTCGGGATACTGAAATCGCGTCCGAACCCGGGAATCAAGGGGCCGGGCGGAGACACGACCGGCCCCGATTTCCAATTTCTTGCGCGCCGGTGTCAATAACCGCTCGGGTCGCCGTGGCGGGTGGCCTCGAACAGGAACCACGCGCGCCGTTCGGCCTGATCGATGAAGTTCTCGAGCAAACTGGCGCCGGCCACGTCTGCATGCACGTCGCATACGCCGTGCGCTTGGCGCAGGCGCGCGGCGAGCTGCTTATTGTCATCGTGCAGCTCCGCCAGCATGTCGTGCGGCGTGACGAAGTCCGCGTCGTTGTCCAGCACGCGCTGCAGGCGGCCGATATGTCTTGCGTTGCCTTCGAGCCCAGGTCCGTCGGGGTGTGAAGCGGGGCATCACGGCGGCTCTTGGCGGTTTCTGCGTCTGCGGTCTTTGCGTCCATGATCGAATCTCCTTTCAGGTGGTTGATCCGAGGTTTGAAAAGCGTTTGTTGAGCGTCCGATCGCGTCCGATGCCATCCTGGCATCGTCCGGAAACACCAGGCACTCGCGCACATCGCCCAGAAGGCTCGCTGCTTCTAACTCAAGCCGGCTGGATGTTGGGAGACAGACCGGCCAGTATATTTTCTTTTTCGGACGATGTCTTTCAAGTGCGCGCGCATTCTTTCCAGGGCGCAGGACCGAACGCGAGCCCAGCCGAGAATAGTCGCAAGCACTCTGTGGCTATTCTCGCTGCGGCGAAAGGGACCAAACTCGATTAATTTTTGACGCAACATTCGCGCACGAGCGCGCGCGAATTCCCGAATTGATGCACCGGCGTTATTTGAACTCAAATATTGGACTTCCGGATTACTAATGTTTACCAGCGCTCATTGGCATTCACTTCCGTGCCGTCTTGGGGATGGCGAACGCCAGCGCGAAGGTCAGCAGCGTCAGCGTCGCGGAGAGCACGAACACGTCGGGACCGAAGAAGCGATACAGCAGCCCGCCGCCGAGCAGTCCGATGATGCTGGCGACCGCGGCCACGCTGCCGGCGAGCCCCTGAAGCGTCCCCTGCACGTTCCGGTCCCCGGATTTCGCGAGGACCGCGAGTAACGACGGCCACATCACGCCGTTGCCGAGCGCGAGCAAGGCCGTACCGACGTAGACGGTCGCGGCATCGCGCGCGCCGAAGCACGGGAAGCTGACGGCGAGCACCAGGCTGCCGCCCAGGACCAGGGCGCGATCGGACCAGATTTTCGCGGCGCGCTTCAGCACCGGGCCCTGCACCAGCACCAGCATGAAGCTCATGACCGAAAAAAACACGCCGGTTTCGGCGAGCGTCCAGTGGATCCCGGTTGCCGCGTACACCGGAAAGCTGACGTAAAACAGATTGAAGGCGAGGAACACTAGGAAGTGCAGCGCAAGCAGCAGCCCCACCGTCGGCAGCGCCAGGATCTCGACGAGCGACAGTTTGGGCGCGCCGGCCAGCCGGAAGCAGGCCTTGTGATCCTGGCCAAGGACCTTGTGCACGCTGACTTTTTCCGGGTCGGACCGCAACGCGCAGGGATCGGTCTCCGGGAGCCACAAGGCGATCATCAGGACGGCGACCGCCGAAATTATGAAGGCGGCCAGGACCGGCAGCGTCTCTCCCGTGGCCGTGGCGCCAAGCGCGCCGGCAATCGCCGGCCCCAAAATAAATCCTAGGTTCGCCGACACCGCCATCTTGCCGAAGTTGGCGCTGCGGTTGCTGTCGTCGCTGATGTCCGCGAGGTAGGCGTTCGCGACCGACACGTTGCCGCCGGTGATCCCGTCCAGCGCGCGCGCGAAAAAAAGTACCACCAGGGGGAGCGTGAGCGTGAACGCGCCGAGCAGCGCGGAATGCACTGTGAGCCACGGCTGGACGGGCAGCCACAGCGCCGCCAGGAATATCCCCCAGGAAACCAGGGTTCCGACCTGACTCAGCAGCTGCATGCGCCGCCGCCCGTAGCGATCCGACCAGCGCCCCAGCACCGGCGCCCCCAGCAGTTGGAAGAAGGAGTAGGTCGCCCCGACGACGCCATAGATGAGCGCGTTCCCGCCGAGCCTGGTGACGAGATAGACCAGGAACGGCAGCACGATGCTGAATTCGAGCGCGCCGACGAAGTTGATCGCCAGAATCGGATAGAGCGACACATGGCCGGATGGCTTCGTCCCGACCCCCTTCGCTGGCTCCATTCGGATGTTGCCCTCTTGGGTTGTCGTTACCAACTCAGTGAGGTCTGAGTGAGCTGCCACCTATTTTACGGACACTCGGATAGGCGCAAAATACCTGAAAGAATTTTCCGTGGAAACGTGGGGTATCTCGATCAGACCCCGGTTATGATCGAGTCGATCATTCTCCGGCATCCTTGGCGGCCAGCTCGCCGATTGCCGACCAGTCGAGATTCTCGCCGCCATGGGCGAGCAGGGTCAGGAACCGGTCGCGAAGCAGGCTCGCCAGCGGCATCGGCACGCGCAGCTCTTCGGCCGCGGCCAGCGTCAGCCGGATGTCCTTCTGGCCGAGCGGCGCGGCGAAGCCCGCCGGCTCGAAAACTCCGCCGACGATCAACCCGCCGTAAGTCTTGTAGATGGGAACGTTGAACAAGGTCGATGTCAGCATCTCCAGGTACTGCCGCGGATCGACACCGCCCTTGCCGACAAGCGCCAGCGCCTCGCCGAGCGATTCGATCATCGCCGCAATCAGGAAGTTGCCGCTGAGCTTCGCGAGATTCGCGGCCGCGGGCTGGTCCGAGATCATGAAGGTCTTCTGACCGATGGCCTCGAAGATGGGAGTCGCAGCTTTAACCGCCGTCGGCTCACCGGCGGCGATGACAAAAAGTCTTGCCGCCGCGGCTGCGTCGGGGCGGCCGAACACCGGCGCCGAGACATAACGCTGGCCGGCCTTGGCGTGAGCTTGCGCCAGTCGCTCCGACAAGGCAACACTGATCGTGCTCGATGAAGCATGAACGGCGCCCGCCGGCAGGCTGGAAACGATGCCATCGTTTCCGAACGCAACACTCTCTACGGCGTCATCATTCGCAAGCATGGTGATGACCGCCTCGCCGCGGCACGCGTCCGCAACACGGGTGGCCGCCTTCGCGCCCTGCGCCACCAAGGCGGCGGCCTTCTCCGGCGTCCGGTTATAGACCGTCACGTGGTGGCCGGCCTTCACGAGGTTCGCCGCCATGCCGGCGCCCATGCGCCCCAGTCCGATAAAGCCGATATTCATGGTCGTTCTCCTTCGCTATGCAAACAGTCGCCGAGCCCGTATGCAAAAATGGGGTCAGCTCAGAGCACAATTACCGCTGACATTTTTAAACAAATTTTTTCTGAGGTTCCGCGAATTTCGCTTCCGGCATTATGAGCCTATCTGGGATTCCGTGAAATCAGGGATGCCTCACCCCCGACCCCTTCATTATTCGAATTTCTTCGGCCGTACGACGCGGTGCGCCGGTGCGCGCGAATTCGGACGCCACGATAACCTGAAGATCGGCTTAATATTTCATTTACATTGGTTCCCTCATCTGTTGGCTTCTCCTCCGACCCTCCAGCCATTGAGTTCAAGGGTGGCACGATTGGCGGTGATTGCACTGGCGGCGTGTCATCGATTTGCGATCACCGCGACATCAAACTGCAATCCGGCGTGGCTAGCATGCTTTCCCGCACCAGGACGGTGGCGAAAGCGACTGAAGCGCGTCCGTCGCTGTCCGCACGCAGCAAGAACGCATTTGTGAGTTAAGTGGCCCGACAATGTCACGCGCGCGGTCAGTCTTGCTTGCAGTCAGTAGTTTGTCTCGGATCGGGCATCGCGGTCGCATCAACTCAAGCGATGCGTTTATCAACCTCGACGAAAGAACAATTCATGAAAGCAACACTACTCTCGGCGGCGCTGTTTGCCGCAGGCGTGACGGCCGCGACGTCGGCCGTAGCCGACCTCCCTTACTACTACGGCTCCGATTCAATGGTGCCGACCACGGTCGCCGTGTTCGGCGACTGGCCTTACAACCAGCTCCTGCTCGACAACGCGGCGCTTCTGGTCAATTCCGTCAACGCCGATCGCGACGTCAGCATGGTGATTCATGTCGGTGATATCCACAGTGGCAGCTCGGCCTGCACGAGCGCTGGCATCTTGCCGCCGATAGCGACTTCGAATCCGGGCTGGAATCAGGAGATCTTCCATCGATTCCAGCAGTTCAAGGACCCTCTCGTTTACACGCCGGGCGACAACGAATGGACCGATTGCCACAAGAGCAAGGAAAAGAGCAGCGGTGACCCGCTGAAGGAACTCGCGAGCATTCGCAGCCTGTTCTTCGCCAAGTCGGGGCACACCCTGGGCTTGAAGGAGGGAATCGTGCATACCCAGGCCAGGGAGTTCGATCTGGCTTATCCGTCTGACGCCCAGTTCGTCGAAAACGTCATGTGGCGAATGGGGCGGGTCGTGTTCGTGACCGTCAACCTGCCGGGCTCGAACAACGACACCTTGCCCTGGACCGGCGTATTCGCCAACCCGGCGGCACAGGACCAGGAAGTGGCGCAACGCACCGCCGCGGATATCCGCTGGCTGCAGGCGGCGTTCAAAAAGGCGAAAGACGAGCACGCGCTGGGCGTGGTCATCGCCCAGCAGGCCGATATGTGGGATCCCGAGGCCGTGGCCAGCAACGAACTCTATAACTACACGCCCTACGTGAATCAGCTGGCCAGTATGATCGTCGATTTCGGCCGCCCGGTGTTGCTGCTCAACGGCGACTCGCATCTCTACGAAACGGATCACCCGCTCGCTGACCCGACCAGCGCCACGGGCAAGGTCCACAATACCCAGCCCGTGCCAAACCTGACGCGCATCACCGTGCAGGGCTCGACGAATGCGCCCGCGGAGTGGCTGCGGCTGACTATTGACCCCAGCAGGCCGGGGTTATTCAGCTGGGAGAACGTTCCCTATTGCAACGACCCCACGACCAGCTGCCAGTAAGTCAGATCCGGGGGAGGTTTATCGCATCGGCGATAGGCCTGTCCCGGCTCCCCTCGAACCGCTCGCACCGTCCGTCTTCGCCGGGAGCGATCCGTGAATCATCCCGTGCCACCGAACCTTAACCAATTATTAACAGTCCTTATCGAATCGCTGTCCGCGCGAAGGTGCCGGATCGAACTCTGGGTGATTGTCCTGTCGAAGATCGAGAGGACATTCATTCCGCATTTAAACACCAGAAATGAATTCGACAGATTTTTTGTGAACTCGCCAATCCGTCGTTGATCGGCTTGCGCCGGCGTACACCGCGGCAGATGATATGTTCCCGCGGGCGCCGCGGCATAAGCGGGCGCATGACAAGTTATCCGTTTCTAACGCAGGGGCCTTCACGTGTATCGACGTTCGTCGCGGGAGGGTATCGCATACCGTCGTGGTCAGGCGCATCCCCTGAGGTGGCGCGCGTGGTCGCTTGCATTGACCGTTACGCTTACCGCGTGCGCGGTCGGTCCGGCGTACGTGAAGCCCAAGCCTCCGCCGGTCAGCGGCTACACGGCGGAGCCGGTGACCGCCACGCTCCCCGCGGCCGCCGGCGGTGGCCCCGGTCCGCAAAAGCTCGAATACGGAGCGAGCGTGACGCCGACGTGGTGGGAAGGCATCGGTTCTCCCGCACTGAACGAGCTCATATCGCGCGCGTTGGCACACAACCCTGGACTGGAGGCGGCGCGCCAGACGCTCGAACAGGCGCAGTACAACCTTAAGGCGGTGGAGGGAATCTTCTATCCGCAAGTCTCGTTGGGCCTGAGCGCTGAACGCACGCGCACCTCGGGCGCGGAATCCGGCGGGCACGTGGGCCCCAACCTGTACAACCTGTATACCGGGCAGGTATTCGTCAGTTACTTTCCGGACGTGTTCGGTTTGAACCGGCTGGTGGCGCAAAACGCGCAGGCACAGGTGGACGTGGCGCGCGACCAGCTCATCGCGGCGCAGCTGACCATCGAAGGCAATGCCGCGAACGCCGCGCTGGAACTCGCGGGGCTCGATGCGCGGATCGACGCCACCGAAAAGACCATCGCCGACCAGAAGGCGGTGCTCGATCTCATCCGGGCGCAGTACCGCTTCGGCGCCGTCTCCCAGTTGCAGGTGGCGACGCAGCAAAGCCAGCTCGCCAGCACCGAGGCGGAGCTTCCGACCCTGCAACTCGCGCGCGACCAGGTCCGGCACCTGCTGGCTACTTTCCTCGGCGAGTTCCCCGCGCAGGCCACAGCGCTGCCGACATTGCGGTTGTCGGAGCTGCATCTGCCGCCGACCGCGCCGGTGAGCCTGCCGTCGACCCTGGTGCGGGCGCGGCCCGACGTTCTCGCCGCCGAGGCGCAGCTGCGCGCCGCGAACGCGCAGGTCGGGGAGGCGGTGGCGCGAATGTATCCGGACCTCGTGTTGACCGGCAGCTTCGGCAACGAGAGCAACACCTGGGACAAGTTTTTCACCTCGGCGACCCGCATCTGGGACGTGGCCGCGGCGGCGGCGCTGCCGGTCTTCGAAGGCGGCACGCTCGAGGCGCAGAAGCACGCCGCGCAAGCCGCCTACCTCGCCGTGTTCGCGAACTATGAGAACACCGTGCTCGGCGCGTTTCGCAACGTCGCCGATGCGCTGCGCGCGCTCGAGCGCGACGCGACCGCGCTCGATGCCCAGTCCCGCGCGCTTGAGGCCGCGCGCACCGGCTTCGAGCTGGCGCGCGACCAGTACCAGGCCGGCGAGGTCGACTACCTGGGACTGCTCATCAGCGAAGTGCAGTACCAGAACGCCCGCATCGCGTATATCAACGCTGAGACGCAGCGCTACACCGATACCGTCGCGCTCTACATCGCGCTCGGCGGCGGAGCGATCGACACCGCCGCCGGCCACGCGCCCGACGCCGGCGAACCCGAGGCCGCGAGGAACTGATCCATGCCCCAACCCAACACCCGCCCTGCAGTTGTGTGGACCGCAATCGTCGCCGTCGTCGCCCTAGCGCTGCTGTTCGGCGTCAAAGCCTGGATGGGCCACCGCACGCAAGCGGAACAGGCGCACCGTGGCCCGTTTTCCGTGAGCGTCGCGGCCGCCCCGGTCCAGACCGTGTCGTGGCAGCGCGAAATCCACGCAGTCGCGAACCTCGTGGCGGTCGAAGGCGTGCACCTGGTGCCGCAACTGACGGGGCAGGTGACCGGCATTTACTTTCATTCGGGGCAGTTTGTCCGCCAGGGCCAGCGCCTCGTGCAACTCGACAATTCCAACCAGCTCGCCCAGCTTGCCGCCGACCGTGCCGCCGAGACGCTCGCGAAGCTCAATTACGAACGGTCGCAGAACCTGTACGCGGTGCACGCGACCAGCGAAGCGACGCTCCAGTCGGCGCGAGCCACTTACGAGAGCGCGAAGTCCGCCACGGCCGACATCGAGGCCACGCTCGCCAAGCTGTCGGTACGCGCGCCGTTCTCCGGCTGGATCGGCGTGCGCGAGGTCAGCGTCGGCCAGTACCTGTCGCCCAGCACCGAAATCGCGACGCTCGACGTGTGGGATCCGCTGCGGGCGCAGTTCACCGTGCCGCAGGACCAGATCGGTCTGGTCAGCGTCGGGCAGGCGGTGGAGATTGACGTCAACGCGTTCGCCGGGCGCGCGTTCGCGGGCAAGGTGACGGCGCTCGGATCCGAGGTCGATCCCAATTCGCGCAACATCACCGTGCAGGCGAACCTGCCCAATCCGAAGGATCTGCTGCGACCCGGCATGTTCGGCAACGCCCGGCTGCTCGTCGGCGAGGCGCGTTCCATGCTCGCCGTGCCGTCGACCGCCATCACCTACAACACCTTCGGCGATTTCGTGTACGTCGTGGAGCCGCGCAAGGTCGGCGGCGACAGCACGCTGGTCGCGGTGGCGACGCCGGTCCATGTCGGCGAGACTCGCGACGATCTCACCGAGATCGTGAGCGGGCTCAAGGCCGGCGACCAGGTCGTCACCGCCGGACAGGTCAAGCTCCACAATGGCGCGCCGGTCACCGTCGCCGCCGGCGGCGGGAGCTGAAAAGGGGAGAATCCATGCGTTTCACCGACATCTTCATCCGCCGGCCGGTTCTCGCCACCGCGCTCAACCTGATCATCCTGCTGCTCGGGCTGCGGGCCTGGACCGCGATGACCGTCGAGCAATACCCGCAGGTGAGCAGCACGCTGATCACGGTCAGCACCGCCTACCCAGGGGCCGATCCGAGCACCGTGCAGGGCTTCGTCACCGCGCGCCTCGAGCAGGCGATCGCCGCCGCCCCGGGCATCGATTACATGACCTCGGTCAGCGCGCAGGGCGTTTCGACCATCATCGTGTACATGAAGCTCAACTTCGACCCGAATGCGGCAATCGCGCAGATCCTGGCGAAGGTGCAACAGGTGCAGAACCAGCTGCCGCCGGGCATCCAGGCGCCGGTGATCAACGAGACGGTCGGCGACCAGACCGCGCTCATGTACCTCGCGTTCTACAGCAAGACGCTCACCCAGCAGCAGGTGAACGACTACGTGCTGCGCGTCGTGCAGCCGAAGATCCAGGGCGTGGCCGGCGTCGGGCAGGCGCAAATCGTGCCGGCCGGCACCGGGCCGAGCGGCAACAGCTTCGTGCTGCGCGCCTGGCTCGACCCCGACAAGCTTGCGGCGTTTCATCTCTCGCCCGCCGACGTGACGAATGCGCTCGCCGCGAACAGCTTCATCAGCACGGTGGGGCGCACCAAGTCCGGCGAGATCGCGCGCACCATCAGCGCCCAGACGCTGCTCAACGATCCGCGCGAGTTCCGCGACCTGATCATCAAGAACACCGACGGCACGCTGGTGCACCTGGGCGACGTGGCTGACGTGCAGCTCGGCGCGCAGAATTACAACCAGGCGGTGTACTACAACGGCACCCCGGCGGTGTTCATCGGCGTGTTCCCCACGCCGGGCGCCAACGCGCTCGACGTGGCCGAGGGAGTGCACGCGGCGTACGGGGACCTCGCCGCGTCGCTGCCGCCGGGCATCGAGACCGCCATCCCCTACGACGGCAGCGATTATATCCAGCGTTCGATTCATGAGGTGACCCTCACCATCGGCATCACCCTCGCGGTGGTGGTGCTGGTGATCTTCCTGTTCCTCGGCTCGGCGCGCTCGCTGCTGATCCCCGCGGTCGCGATCCCGCTGTCGATTGTCGGTGGCGGCATGTTCATGATCGCCGCCGGCTACAGCATCAACCTGCTCACGCTGCTCGCCGTGGTGCTCGCGATCGGCCTCGTGGTCGACGACGCGATCATCGTGGTCGAGAACGTGCACCGGCATATCGAGGACGGGCGCACGCCGCTCGAGGCGGGATTGACCGGCGCGCGCGAGCTCGCCGCGCCGATCATCGTCATGGCGACCACGCTCGCGGCGGTGTTCGCACCGATCGGCCTGACCGGCGGGCTCACCGGCAGCCTGTTCTCCGAGTTCGCGTTCACGCTCGTGTTCACGGTCGCGGTCTCGGCGGTCGTGGCGCTCACGCTCTCGCCGATGCTGTCGTCGAACATCCTGCGCCACACGCCGGCGCACGGCCTGTCGCACGCGATCGAGACCGGCTACGCGCGGCTGCGACGCGTCTACGACGGTTCGCTCGCGTTCGTGCTGCGCTATCGCGCGGCGGTGCTGGTCGTGGCGCTGGCCGTGTTCGTCGCGATTCCGGCGATGTTTCTCGGCATACCGAGCGAGCTCGCGCCGACCGAAGACCAGGGCCTGATCCTGGTGTCGACCACCGGACCGGCGACCTCGACGCTCAGCTACCTCGACAGGTTTTCGGGCCAGATCCGCAAGATTTTCGACAGCTTCCCGCAGACCAAGCAGGTGTTCCAGATCAACGGCCTCGCCCTGGGCGGCGGCGGGGGCAACAACGCGGCGATCGCGGGCATGAAGCTCAAGGACTGGAGCGAGCGCTCGAAGAGCCAGATGGAGCTGATGGGGCCCGTGCAGGGCCGGCTCAACGCGCTCACCGGGGTGCAGTCGGCGGCGTTTCAAAAACCGACCCTGCCCGGGTCGCCCACCGGCTTCCCGGTGCAGTTCGTGCTTACGTCGAGCGGCGACTACGCGAAGATCGACAAGGTCGCGAGCCAGTTCGTCGCGGATGCCATGCGCAGCGGCCTGTTTGCCTTCCTCACCACCGATCTGCGCTACGATAACCCGCAGGTGGTGGTGCAGATCGACCGCAACCTCGCGGGCGAGCTCGGCATCACGATGTCCGACCTCGGCCAGAACCTCGCGCCGCTGTTGAGCGGCAATTACATCAACCGCTTCAACCTGAACGGGCGCAGCTACAAAGTGATCCCGCAGGTCCCGGACCGCTTTCGCGCCGATCCGGCGAAGCTCGGCAGCTATTACGTGCGCAACGCCGCCGGCCAGCTGATCCCGCTGTCCACGCTTATTAAAGTGCAGACCCGCGTGACGCCGGAGTTCCTGCCGCAGATGCAGCAGCTCAACTCGGCGACGGTCGACGGGGTGATGGCGCCGGGAGTGACGCTCGGCCAGGCGCTCGATTACCTGAAGGCGCGCGCGCGCCAGGCGCTGCCTGCCGGCTTCAGCTTCGATTACGCCGGCCAGTCGCGGCAGTACGTCGAGCAGGGCAGCACCTTCCTCATCACGTTCGCGCTGTCGATCGTGCTGGTGTACCTGTTGCTCGCGGCGCAGTTCGAGAGCTTCCGCGACCCGCTGATCGTCATGGTCACCGTCCCGATGGCGGTCTCGGGCGCGCTCGTGTTCATGTACCTCGGCGCCGCGACCCTCAACATCTATACCGAGGTCGGGCTGGTCACGCTCATCGGGCTCATCACCAAGCAGGGTATCCTGATCGTGCAGTTCGCCAACGTCATGCAGGAGACCGAGGGGCTCGATCGGCAGGCCGCGGTCGAGAAGGCCTCGAGCATCCGCCTGCGGCCGATTCTAATGACCACGGGTGCGATGGTGTTCGGCGCCGTGCCGCTCATCCTCGCCACCGGGCCGGGGTCGGTGGGGCGCTTCGACATGGGGCTCGTGATCGGGGCCGGACTTGCCATCGGCGCGCTGTTCTCGCTGTACATCGTGCCGGTGATCTACACCTATCTCGCCGCGGACAAGTCCCGGACACGCGAGGCGCCGGTGCCGGGGGCGAGCGACGGGTCCGACAACGAAGGTCAGGCCACGGTTTCCGAAAGCAAGTGAGGAGATCCCGTTTCCCCGCCTGCTCGGCGCGATTCGGCAGGAGTCCCTACCCCCTTGCGGGGAGGGACCGGGTGGGGGGGATGGCAAGCATTTACGCAACTCTCAATAGAGCTCGGTAGGTTGGGGTGAGCGGCGCGAACCCCAACACGCCCTTACACGACGCGGTTAAAATGGGATCAAGCGGAGCCGTGTTTCTGAGCCCGATATTCTTCTTTGCGAGCAGGAGTAATCATGACTCATGAAACTGCGTTGATCGTCGGCGCCGGCAAAGGCCTCAGTGCTTCGTTGGCGCGACGCCTCGCGACTGAGGGATTCCGCGTCGCCCTCGTGGCGCGTGACGTCGATAAACTGGCCGCGCTGGCGAATGAGACCGGCGCCCGGGTGTATCAGGGCGATGCGCGCGATCCGGCCGCGCTCGAAACCATTTTCGCTCGCGTGGAGCGGGAAGTGGGGCCGCTGGAGCTCGTTGTCTTCAACGCCGGTGAACGTTATCGCGGGCCAATCGGCGAGCTGGTGCCGGAAAAAGTGCTGGATGCTTACCGCACCACCGCATTCGCGGGCTTTTTGACGGCCCAGGCGGCGGCGAAGCGCCTGCTCAAGCAGGGCCGCGGTTCCATTTTTTTCACCGGCGCCACCGCCAGCGTCAAAGCCTTGCCGCAATCGGTGCCGTTCTCGATGGCGAAATTCGCGTTGCGCGCGCTGGCGCAGTCATTGGCGCGCGAGCTCGCGCCCAAGAACATCCACGTGGTGCATTTCGTGCTCGACGGCGGTCTGGCCAGCAGCTGGGCCAAATTCACCGAGCCCGGCCCCGCCGACCGCTGGCTCGATCCCGACGCGGTGGCGCAGGCCTATCTCGATGCGCATCGCCAGCATCGCTCGGCGTGGTCGTGGGAAATAGAGCTCCGGCCGTGGGTCGAGACGTTCTGACAACAAACGGGTCAGATCATGGTTTCCACTGATGGAAACTGTTGTTCTCTGACCCGGAATTGTTGAACCTTCGGTCTGCCTTGAGCATGGAGCGCGAGGATGTCGTAAATGGCGCGATTGACCGGGGTCGCCACGCCCGTGACCTTGCCGCGCTCGGTGACATCACCACTGAGCGACCGGACTTCGAGCCGGCCGGCGCGCTTTAGCTCGTCGTTACAACCATGCAGGTATCGTGGGTATACGAAGAATAAACACTATAAAAGCGGCCAGGCTCGATTATCGAGCCTGGCCGCTTTGATTTGTCTTATGATCTCGGACCAGCAACCACCAATTCGACGCCTGTGCACAAATGCCCGCAGCCATGATCGCCTCGGCCGACCTGCAGCAACTTCTCGCCCGCGTCGCGCTGGGCGACCGGGTGGCGTTTCGGCGCCTGTACGATGTGACGGCACCGTCTCTCTTTGGCGTGGCGCTTCGTATAGTAAGACAACGGGACCGCGCGGAAGAGGTGCTGCAAGATGCGTTCGTCAATGCATGGAACCGGGCCGCCG
>Ga0187773_10000700_pt1 | contig 13384 bp, 9 predicted proteins | sample 0216_BV02_MP05_1_FD_133133 | JGI IMG/M metagenome (GOLD analysis project Ga0187773, IMG submission 133133) | Tropical peat soil microbial communities from peatlands in Department of Meta, Colombia - 0216_BV02_MP05_10_MG | ecosystem: Environmental > Terrestrial > Soil > Wetlands > Peat | place...
CAAGCTCAGCACTCCTATCAAAGTCTTGCAGTGGAAGCGTGTTCGGAACGCCAGTCAAGCGCCCCCTCGGCGCCCACCCAGGCTGCTGGGGTGCGCCGGAAGGTGCGGTTGATTCGTATTCGTCCGGCAATGCTTTTCATCCTCGGAGGATACTCCCATGCGCATCTGGACCGCTGCGGTTGCGTCCCTGCGATGCCGAATTCGTAAGACGTCTATTTTCCTATTTGCCCTCTTGCTGGCAAGCTCCGTCCTCGCCCTAGCCCAGCCCGGCGAGGAAAGTGCTGGCGGTGAGGCTTCACTGAAGCTTCCGGACCTCTCGCAGGTTACGTTTCTTGGCATAACCGACGGCCACAGGCTGCTGACCTTTGGTTTGCTGTTTTGCGTGTTTGGCCTGCTGTTTGGGCTCACCATCTACGTGAAGCTCAAGAACTTGCCTGTACACCGTGCCATGCGGGAGATCTCCGAGCTCATTTACGAAACCTGCAAGACCTACCTGATCACCCAAGGCAAATTCATCCTCCTGCTTTGGGCATTCATCGCGGTAATCATTGCCGCGTACTTTGGCTGGCTGGCGCCGGTGCCCGGCAAATCCGTGGGCGTTACCCTGCCCATCATCCTGTTGTTCAGCCTGATAGGGATCGGGGGCAGTTACGGTGTGGCGTGGTTCGGAATTCGGGTGAACACCTTTGCCAATTCGCGTACAGCGTTCGCGGGCTTGCGGGGAAGGCCCTACCCTATTTACCAGATTCCCCTCGAGGCCGGCATGAGCATCGGGATGATGCTGATCAGCGTGGAACTGCTGATGATGCTCTTCATCCTTTTGTTTATTCCCGGTGATTACGCGGGACCGTGCTTCATCGGCTTCGCCATCGGTGAGTCTCTCGGCGCCGCTGCCCTGCGCATTGCCGGCGGTATCTTTACCAAGATTGCCGATATCGGCTCCGACCTGATGAAAATCGTCTTCAAAATCAAAGAAGACGATGCCCGCAACCCGGGGGTGATTGCCGATTGCACGGGCGACAATGCGGGCGACTCGGTCGGGCCCTCGGCGGACGGCTTCGAAACCTACGGGGTGACGGGAGTTGCGCTGATTACTTTCATCCTTCTGGCGGTGAAGAGTCCGACCATCCAGGTGCAACTGCTGGTCTGGATCTTCGTCATGCGCATCATGATGCTGGTGGCCAGTGCTCTAGCCTACTTCGTCAACGGCGCGATGGCCAAGGCACGGTACAGCCATGCCGACACCATGAACTTCGAGGCTCCGCTGACGTCACTGGTCTGGATTACGTCTCTGGTCTCGATCGTGCTGACCTACGTCGTATCTGCACTGATCATTCCGGATCTCGCGGGAGATACCACCCTGTGGTGGAAGTTGGCCTCCATCATCTCCTGCGGCACTCTGGCGGGAGCGATCATTCCGGAACTGGTGAAAGTCTTCACGTCCACCGAATCGCGGCATGTGAACGAAGTCGTAACCTCGGCCCAGGAAGGCGGGGCATCGCTTGGCATTCTGTCGGGTTTTGTGGCTGGAAATTTCTCGGCCTACTGGCTGGGACTATCGATGGTGATTCTGATGTCGATCGCCTACCTCGTCAGCACCATGGGCCTGGCGCCGCTGATGGTGGCTTCCGCGGTCTTTGCCTTCGGCCTGGTGGCGTTTGGGTTCTTGGGCATGGGCCCGGTGACCATTGCCGTCGACTCCTACGGACCGGTTACGGACAATGCACAATCGGTCTATGAATTGTCCCTGATCGAGCAGGTCCCCAATGTCCGCGATGAGATCAAGCGAGACTTCAACTTTGACGTGAACTTTGACCGGGCCAAGCATCTGCTTGAAGCCAACGACGGCGCCGGCAACACCTTCAAGGCGACAGCCAAACCGGTGCTGATCGGTACGGCTGTGGTGGGGGCCACGACGATGATTTTCTCCATCATCATGGCGCTTACCGCTGGCCTCACCACGAATGTGAACAATTTGTCGTTGTTGCACGCGCCCTTCGTCCTCGGCCTGATTACCGGCGGTGCCATGATTTACTGGTTTACCGGTGCCTCTACACAGGCGGTGACCACGGGAGCCTACCGGGCGGTGGAGTTCATCAAGGCCAACATCCGGCTTGAGGGTGTGGAGAAGGCGTCTGTCGCCGATAGCAAGAAGGTCGTCGAAATTTGTACCCAGTATGCGCAAAAGGGGATGTTCAACATCTTCCTGGCAGTGTTCTTCGGCACGTTGGCGTTCGCGTTTGTCGAGCCATTCTTTTTCATCGGCTACCTGATGTCAATCGCTATCTTTGGCCTCTACCAAGCAATTTTCATGGCCAACGCAGGCGGTGCGTGGGACAACGCCAAGAAGATTGTCGAAGTCGAACTGAAGCAGAAGGGCACGGAACTGCACGCGGCCACTGTCGTCGGCGATACGGTGGGCGATCCCTTCAAGGACACGTCGTCAGTGGCCATGAACCCGGTCATCAAGTTCACCACGCTGTTCGGCCTGCTGGCGGTTGAGTTAGCCGTCTCCCTGACGGAAAAAGGAGCGGCTCTCGGTCACTTCCTGGCGCTGCTGTTTTTCCTGGTCTCAGTGACGTTCGTCTACCGGTCCTTCTACGCCATGAGGATTCGGTCCGGAGAGCCTGAAGCGAAGGTAGCGCGAGTGGCAGCCGATTAGTCCTCAGGGCGCGCCACCACAAGGGAATCGAGTCCTTAGGCGCGCCCTTCTTCTGCGCCGGTTAAGCAAACGTTTACTGCGATTGTCCGTTTCCTTTACAATCTCGGACGTTATCCACCGGGCGGAGGCCCGACCACGACGTGCTCCGCCAAGTGGCGCTGCCGGTGAGAATGGTGAAGCAAGCGTGGAATCGCCGTGATCTCTTGAAGGGGGCGATCAGCACCTGCGGAGCGACGATTCTTTCGCAGACCACAAGCCGGGCCTGGATCCAGAGCCGGCGCAGTTCCGTGGGAGATTCCGAACTCCAAATTACCCCTATCAGCGCCCACGCCTTCCGCCTCAGTATCCTCCGCTCAAACCAGGATACGCCCATCCCATCGGATGGATGCCTGGTACGAGAATTCTGGGGCACCCCGCTTCGTTTTCTGCCGACCACGGGCGCGCAGACGATTCCGTTAGGCGCATTTCGACTCACGGTTTCGTCCCAAGCAGCCACCACCACAATCAGGATCGCGAATAACCGCGGAGATGTCCTCCAGGAACTATGTTGGTACGAGGACACCGGGGTTCTTTCCTTTCTCCTGGGAACCTGGCCGCTGCTTGGACTGGGCCAGGGAGGACCGCAGTTCGACCGTCGCGGATCTGTGGACCCAATGCGCAGCGGGCAAGGCGGCTACCAGTTGGCTACCCATGGGGCCCGTGTTCCCATTCCCTGGGTCATCGGGACGGTGGGCTGGGCGATGTTTTTTCATCAACCCTTTGGCAGCTTCGACTTTACCGGAGACAGGGCCAGATTCCAGCCTGCAAATCCGGCCGGCGCACTGCCCCTTGACCTGTTTTTTATTGCTTCCCCAGATCCCAGGACGATCATGGCCGAATACGCTCGGCTCACTGGGCACGCTCAAATGCCCCCCTTGTGGAGTTTCGGCTATCAGCAGTCGCACCGAACACTCACCGACCGGAACGAAGTGCTTTCCGAGGCGAAAACCTTCCGTGAAAAAGTCCTGCCCTGCGACGCCCTGATCTACTTGGGCACGGGTTTTTGTCCGTCGGGCTGGAACACCGGGAACGGCTCCTTTGCCTGGAATTCCCGCGTGTTTCCCGATCCCCGACAGATGCTTGGCGAGTTGAGGAGTCGGAATTTCCATGCCGTCATGCATGTCGTGATCCTGTCGGACAACCTTCAAGGCAGTGTGCACGATCGGTGCGCACTCCCCCGTTTTGACGAAACCAAAGCAAGTTGCTACTGGGACGCCCACCGACAAGATTTTGCCCTGGGTGTGGATGGGTGGTGGCCGGACGAAGGCGATTCGCTCGATACTGCCGCGCGGCTTGTGAGAAACCGCATGTACTGGGAGGGGCCGCAGATCGATCGGCCCAATCAACGCCCCTATGCGTTGCATCGCAATGGCTACGCCGGAATGCAGCGCTACGGATCATTCCTCTGGTCCGGCGATGTGTATTCAACGTGGGAAACCCTCAGGACACAAGTTTCGGTTGCCATCAACAGCGCGCTCAGCGGCATACCTTACTGGGGCACAGATATTGGCGGTTTTGTTCCCACCCGGGAGTTCACTGCCGAGCTGTACTTAAGATGGTTTCAGTTCGGAGCATTCTGCACGCTGTTCCGCTCCCATGGACGCGCCTGGAAACTGCGACTTCCCTGGGGCTGGAATACCGGAGATCCAGGTCCCACCGAAATCGGGAATTATGCCGGGGCGGCGATTCCCGATCCTGGCCAATTGCACGACCCTCGGGTTGAGTCGGTGTGCAGAAAGTACCTGGAGCTCCGCTACCAGATGTTGCCGTACCTGTACAGTGCAGTACATGAGTGCGCCACCACTGGCATGCCTATCCTGCGTGCCCTGTGGCTGCATTTCCCCGAAGATCCGAAGGCAGTTGCCTGCCCCGATCAATATCTATGGGGGAACAACTTGTTGGTTGCCCCAGTGGTGGAGAAAGCTGCTGCCACACGACATGTCTACCTCCCCAACTCCATCTGGTACGATTTTTGGACTCAGGAGCGGATCGGCGGCCCTTGCGAAATCGACCGCCCGGTCGACTTGGCCACCATACCACTTTATGTACGCGCGGGTTCGATCCTGCCCGTGGGCCCAGTAAGGCAATACGCAGCTGAGAAGATCGATTTGCCACTTTCCATTTCAATTTATCCCGGCGCTGATGGTCGGTTCCTTCTTTACGAGGACGATGGTATTTCGTTTAATTACCGTCATGGCGAATGGATGGGAATCCAGATGGAATGGGAGGATGTGCGCAAGAGACTCCATCTGCGCCTGGCGGCCGGATCGCGCATGTTGCCGCCTGGGCACAAGGACATAGTGGTCGACTGGAAGGGTAGCCGCCGTCCCCTGAGGTTCTCGGGGAAGCCGGTTGAAATCTCTCTTTAAACATGGGCAATCCGTGTCTTCGTTTGCTCGGGATTGTCGATCGAGTGCAGCAATTGAACAATGCAGCCAAATGGCTGGGCACGCGGTTGGTTCTCAGAGCTTGGTTCTTGCTCGGAATCATAGGTTGGGCACAGCCAATACCCCAGCATGTAGCCATCGAGGTGCGGGTTCATCAGCTAGACGGGCCCCTCAAACCCGCGTGGAACTATTTTGGATACGACGAGGTGAATTACACGTACGCGCCGAACGGCAAGAAGCTGCTGCAAGAGCTCGCCGCTTCTAGTCCTGTCCCGGTGTATGTGCGCGTACACAATCTTTTCACCACTGGGGACGATTCGTCTTCCTTGAAGTGGGGATCCACCAACGTCTACACGGAAGATGCCACAGGAAAGCCGATCTACAGCTGGGTGATCGTGGACCGCATCTTTGACGCGTTTCTCGGGGCCGGAGTCAAGCCGCTGGTCGAGATCGGTTTCATGCCAGAAGCGCTCTCCACACATCCAAGCCCCTATCGCCACAACTTCCCGCAATCGCCAATCGAGACGATTTACACAGGCTGGACCTACCCACCGAAGGATTTTCGCAGGTGGTCTGAACTCGTCTTTGAATTTGTGCGTCACCTTCGCGTGCGTTACGGCGATGCCGAGATAAGGAACTGGCTATGGGAGGTGTGGAACGAGCCTGACATCGGATACTGGAAAGGAACAACCGAAGAGTTCTTCAAGCTCTATGACTACTCGGTCGATGCTGTCTTACGGGCGTTCCCCCAGGCACAGATTGGAGGACCGGACAGCACTGGCCCAACTACCTCCAACGCAGCGGGATTCTTGCGCCAGTTCCTTAACCACTGTGCAAACGAAAGAAACTACGTCACCGGAAAATTAGGCTCGCACCTCGACTTTGTCAGTTTTCATGCCAAGGGATCACCCACCTGGCAAGTCGACCACCTGCAAATGGGAATTGCTCATCAACTTTCGGCCATCGAGCAGGGCTTTCGCGTGGTGACATCGTTTCCCCAATGGCGACAGACCCCAATCCTTTTGGGCGAATCGGATCCCGAGGGATGTGCAGCCTGTTCTGCCCGGCAATACCCCCAGAATTCCTATCGCAACGGGCCTCTCTACGCTTGCTATACGGTGGAAGTGCTTAACAACATTCTCGCCTTAGTTCGCCGGGAACACGTTGTTTTCCGGGGGGCGGTGACTTGGGCGTTTGAATTCGAAGACCAGCCATATTTCGCCGGCTTTCGCGATCTGGCGACCAACGGCGTGGACAAACCCGTTTTGAATGCCTTCCGCCTGCTTGGCCTGTTAGGGGAGGACCGCCTGCGGACCACCAGTACCGGAGCGCTTGCGGCAGAGGAAATTGTGCAAAGTGGCGTCCGGGGGAGGCCTGACATCAATGCCATGGCCGCCCGGAAGAATCACGAGATCGAGATTCTGGTGTGGAACTATCATGACGAAGATCTGCCAGACGCAGCCCCATTGATAACGTTGACCATCACCGGCCTGCCAGCAAACCGTGCTCTGCTGGAGCACTTTCGTGTTGACGCCAAATACAGCAACGCGTATGCCGCATGGCAACAAATGGGATCCCCCCAGTCACCCTCTCCCGCACAGCGGGAAGAACTGGAAACGGCAGGGCAACTGCAAATGCTGAATTCTCCTGAGTGGATTCGAGCCGAGGAAGGAATCGCGACTCTGCATTTCACGCTCCCCAGGCATGGTCTCTCACTTCTCCGTCTCTCCTGGTAGGGCATACGCACAAGTCGAACTGGACCAGCAGTGTCGACGGGGTTGACTGCTTGCCTCGTCGGGGAGAGCTGATATATGGAGTAGGCTTCTATCGTTCCGAACGGCATACACTGTTTGTTCGCCGTTTCCGCTAGGCGACATGTGGGGTGTTAGACTGCACCTTGCCCCGGACTGGCGTTCCTCACCACCAGCACCTGGATCGTGATCCTTTCGCGTTCCGACGGTGCAGGCTGACAAGGGCATGATACTTGCCGGAGACATTGGCGGCACCAAGTGCACTCTGACGTCGTTCGCCGAGAACGAATCGGATCTGAAACCGGTGTTCCGCTTCAGCGCTCCCACCCGGGAATTTGCAAGTATTGAGACTCTCCTGAAGAAGTTTCGGGCGGAGGCCGCGAAGGGCGGCCATGAATTGCCGCGCACGCAGCTGACGGCTGCGGCTTTTGGGGTTGCGGGAGCAATCGTTAACGATCGGGTTGTCACTAACAACTTGCCCTGGGTGGTTGAAGGGAGGAGTCTGGCCGACACTCTGGACCTGGATGCAAGCCGAACCCTGTTGATCAACGACTTGGTGGCCGCCGCTTCCAGCCTGGCCCATCTCCGAGAGAGCGATCTGTTACAGCTCAATCAGGGATCTTCGCTGCCGCACGCTCCCAAGGCCCTCATCTCCGCCGGAACCGGGCTGGGAGAAGCCATTCTTTTCTGGGATGGCCAGCGCTATCGGGTTTTTCCCTCAGAGGCCAGTTTGACCGACTTCGCGCCCCGCAACGATCGCGAAGTGCAATTGCTGCTGACATTGCGGGAACGCATGCCCCGCGTGTGCACCGAGGAGATTGTTTCCGGACGCGGATTTCGCACCATTCATCAGATCCTCTTCCCTGAAGTACACCACCGCTTTCTCGATGATCCCGGGGCAGACGTAGCGGCCGACATCACCCAGCAGGCATTGACTGGCTCTTGCCGGGCGTGCATGGAAACCCTGCAGGTCTGGATCGAAGCCTACGGGGCCGAGGCTGGAAACATGGCGCTTCGGGTCCTGCCCTTTGGCGGGGTTTACGTGGCGGGAGGGATCGCAGTGAAAATTCTCCCTAAGATGAAGGATGGGAGTTTTGTGCGAGCCTTCAGTGACAAAGCAATGCTGAGCACCCAACTGTCGCGAATCCCAATTTATGTGGTGCTCAACGAAGATGCTCCGGTGATGGGCGCAGCCTATGAGGCCCTGGCCGTCTTACGCAGGTTGAATTGAAGCCTGACGTCGCTGCCAGACGCTACCCGGAAAGGCTCACCAATCGCCATCCCCAGTGGCTGGTCGAGGGATCTTAGTTCACATATCCTCACCGTCTATTCCCGCTCATCCCAATTTCGCGTATGCTGCCTCGATGACGGTGCAACGGCGCGATTTTCGCCTCGCCTCAGCACTGGCCGCAAAGCGTTGAGGAACACCCCGATCATGGTTACTTGAGCGCGAACCCCCATTGTGCGTGGTCCCCGGTGTACCCTTGCCCAGGCCACTGACTCTGCTGCAGGGGACAGTCCGCGGACAGACAACCCGCATTGGTAACAACACATGGCGAGGTTCTGCGGCCCGTGGCAGCTTAATTCATGCCCACATGGAGAAAGTAAGTTCGCGATAAGTACTGGATAGTTTCGTGGCGGGTCTGTAAGATAGTTGTTTTCACCCGTTCAAGCCGTTTGAGAGGAAATGATGGCTAACATCGCGAGTGCGTTGAGAGAATTACAAAAAGAACGGATTTTTACCGCAACCAAGCTTAGGCAATTGGATGAAGCGATATCGGTGTTGGCAAAGATCTCGCGGCGCCACGGCCGTGCGCCCTTGGTTAGCGTAAGAGCGAGAGTCCGCCGACCTTTGTCAGCGAAGGCCCGACGCAGGATTGCGGCCGCGCAACGTGCACGCTGGGCAAAGTGGAGGGCCCGGCAAGCCAAATAAACTGCTTAGCCGAGTCACCTCGCAAAAGAACCCGTCTCTGTCTGTCCTCGAAGCTCAGTCGCCTCGCGAACAGAGTGCAGTCGAAACGAATGCCGGCCAAAGGGAGGGCAGCACGGCCCGACCGGACAGCCTGACGCTGAGCAGGGCCAGCCCGCCCAGTTGAACTGGTTCCTTTAGCTCGGGCAAACCGCCGGGGGAATCGAGCCAGATATCCAGCGAATCTTTCTGGCTCCCCAGCCTTAGCTTCCAGAAACTGCGAAACTCAGGCGTTCCGATGGACCTGCCCGAGTAGGTTTGGAAGAACTCCCGCGCGCCTTGAAAGAATTTTTCATCACCCAAAGTATGCCTCAGGTGATTGAGCATCAGCGATCCCTTGTAGTAGCGAATCACGAAGCCAGAACCGTTGAAAGGCACGGTGGACAAAGAGGGTGCGCTGGCCGGCAACTCGCGAACTTCCCGACGATACTTTTCGAGCACACTTTCAAATTCCTGTTCCGACAAGATTTTTTCCACGGCTACCGCAGAAAAGTATTCCGCGAAAGCCTCGTTGATCCAGTCTCCCTGTTCAGCGCCGAAATTCCACCAGAAGTGCGTGATCTCATGAGCGATGTCCTGAAAGAACGAAAAGTGCGGATCCTTCTTGAGGGACTCCAGCGTCAGGCCTTCTGAAGTGACGATCATTCCCGGCCTAGCGATTCCTGCTCGCCCTTGACCTTTTCGCTTCGAGGAATACACGTGTTTAATGGTTCCGGCTGGAATGCTGATCTGTCCCAAATAGTCTGTGAAGAGTTTCATCACCTTTGCAATCTGGCCCATTTCCTTGTCAATGAACTCTTCGGGCATTTGGGTGTAATAAATCTCAATGGCGGCTTCCGGCAGACGGGTCGATTTCTGCTTGTAGTTCGGAGACGCTGCAATCAAAATGTCGGTGTCATTGGGGGAGTACCATCGAGTCATCGCCCACCTTTGATTTCATCTTCGAGTTTCTTCCCTGAGCAAATTGCGATCCAACCCTGAGGAAGAGAAACCTGCCGCTCGATTGTGATGGGGTACTTCATGACAAAAAATTGGGGGTACCAGGAGGAATAATTGGCGAGCTCAACCAGGCGGGGATTGATTTGGTCGTCGAGGGCCTGCTTTTGGTCGGGGAAAGTGCCGAATTCAGGAAGGTTATTGAGGCGGCCTTCATATTCGAGATCTATGTGAATCTTGCCTTGCCGAACATCGGCGGGCAAGCTGAGGACCACATTTCGCGTGGCGGGATTTGTAGGTCGGGGCTGGGCAGCCTCAAAGGAAAATCTTGCCGGCCGATCATTCACCGACAACTGCGTTATGGCAAAGGTCTCATGCAGAGCAAATTGAATCTCCCCGGTGAGTGGACCCTGCAGAGGCGCTTCTATTTTGCCGCGGACTGCGAGGCTGCCGGATGTCGGGTCGATGGTCACGATCAGGTGATAAGCAACGGGTGTTGGCCTTTCTTCCGCTAGCAGCGGAGCGGACAGGCACAGAAGAAAAGAGAGGATCAGAAGCAAATGGTTGTGCCGCCAACAGGAAGGCATTCGACCTCCTCTGGATTGGTCGTTACTTCTGTCCCTGCCCGGATGGGCGGGCCTCCTGCCCGACTCCGCTCGTTTCAATGCAGTGCTGTTACCGTCACCACCTCTGGAATACACCCCGCCATCTCAGGCGCCGGGAGAACACTGATAACAGCAGCAGGCTCCAAACACTAACTTCAAGATCGATCCAAAGAAGACGCAAGGACTGAGGTCACGTTTGTGAGTGACTGGGGAAAGCAACGCCTGGCGCTCGCGCGCAACTTTCCTCAGATGTTCCTGGTTTTTGATTCTCGGACTGCCCGCTCTAACATCACCGCGCCGCGCGACCTTGTGGCTTGGCTCCTCGTTTCCGCCGACCAAGCTGGCTTGTTTGTCTTGGAAGGCTGCTCCACAAGTCTGGCGCTAAGTTTGGCGATTTCTTCTGACCAAGTAGGTGGACATCGTCTTTTTGTACCCAGAGGCGAGTGCAGCCGGGGCAAATGTCTCCCCAGCCTCCTATAATCGATCGGATATCATGGGCTGGACTCCTCTGTCCGTGCTCGGCTGGTGGTTTGATCGTCGGCATGCGGCTGCTGACCGGTTGATTCCTGGCTGGCTATTTCTGCGTTCTCTCGGCCTCATTTACTTTTCGGCTTTTTTCTCTCTCATCTTTCAGATCCGTGGCCTGATCGGTGCGAACGGAATTCTGCCCGCTGATCGCTATCTCCAGGCAGTGGCCGAATCACTCGGCCATGGGCAGCGAATCTGGTATGCGCCGACGCTACTGTGGTGGAGGAGCGGGGCGAGCGCTGGATGCTCTGTGCTGGACCGGTATGCTGGCGTCGTTGCTGCTGGTTTTGAATCTGTGGCCGCGGCCAATGCTTTTGATCTGCTTCGTTTGTTTTCTGTCCTTCGTAAGTGCCGCCCAGGATTTCTCCGGATACCAATCAGATGGGATGCTGCTCGCCGCAGGATTCATCTGCTTGTTCTTGGGCCCACCGGGATTTCGTCCGGGTTTGGCTCGAATGCATCCTCCTTCGCGGGTCGGCGTGTTCTTGCTGCAGTGGGAGTGGTTCCGCATCTACTTCGAGTCTGGAGTCGCCAAGATTCTAAGTGGAGACCCCGAACGGCGGGATTTGACGGCAATGGATCAGCACTACCAAAACGGGCCATTGCCCACCTGGATTGGCTGGTACACGCAGCATTTGCCGCATCGATTTCACGCCGCCACTGTCTATGCCACACTCGCGCTGGAATTGGGACTGGTCTGGATGCTGTTTATGCCCAGGCGCTGGCGGATTGTGTGTTTCTTCATCGTCACCCCATGGCAGCTCGGCGTGATTCTGACGGCAAACTACACGTTTCTCAATTATCTCGTTCTCGCGCAGGGCTTCCTGGTGCTGGATGATCGTTTCATACTGGGCATCCTACCGGAACGTTGGTCCGGGCGGCTGTCGGTTCTTTTGTCAGGTACTCACCCAACTCCGCCAAGGGCCGTGAAAAACTGGAGAGCGAGGTTTCGTGGTCCGTGGGAAGTGGTGAAGCTCTCGACCAGCGCCATCCTACTGACTTGGGTCTTCTATGACACCACGGCACAACTGATCTGGATGTTCGCCAGGGTGCCGTTACCCGTTTCCCCGGTGACCGCCCTTGAGCCATTTCGGATCGCCAACCAATCTGGCTTGTTCGCGGTGATGACGCGTGGACGATATGAAATCGAGTTCCAAGGTTCGGACGACGGACAGAACTGGGTGGTATACCCATTCCGCTACAAACCACAGGCCCTGGATCAGCCTCCGGGCATCTACGCGCTATACCAGCCACGATTTGATTGGAACCTGTGGTTTGCTTCCCTGGGCTCCTGGCGCCAGTATCCTATCGTACCGAATACCGAGGTTCGGTTGCTCGCAGGCGACAAGGACGTTCTCGCGCTGTTTGCCAGCGATCCTCTTGCGGGGGAGCCGCCTCGCCAGGTTCGTGCTGTGCTTTGGCAATACTGGTTCACGACCTTGGCAGAGAAACAAGCAAATGGGCTGTGGTGGCACCGTCGTCTGTTGGGGTTGTACGCGCCCACGCTGGAGCGCGAGCCGGACGGCAACGTTAGGGTTCTCGAATGGCCTACGCTCGAACCGCATGAATAGCGGATGACGGGACCTATGGGTTCCTTGCGGCGTCGCTTCGTGCCGCCGGCGTGCATTACAACCCGTCACACGGGCTTCAATTTCTCTTCGACATAGAGAGAAAGCTCAATCATGCGCTCTGTCAACTGTTCCGCTGGCAGCCCGGCAAAGTTTTTGAGCACGAGTTCCTTGACATAGAGCCGGACTAGATACCGCAACTGGAGCGCGCGGCTGCGCGTCGCGAAAACAAAATCGCGATGCCCGTTATTCACGACGATCAGGTGCCGCTCAGGATCAAATCGCGAGCGCCACAGTTCGCCGGCGGCCCGCTCAAACGTGTAACCCGGTAAGCCGCGCCCATTGACGACCGCAGGGCCTAGGCCTATAGCTGTGTCAAGGCTGTCGGTGATTGTGAGGAGTGCCTCTGCCCGGCAGCGCACGTCGCCCTGTGAGACGCTGACGGACAAACGCACGAGACCCGGGGACGGGGGGGCCTGGAACGTCACCTCTTGGTCGGAAGTGGACGAGAGCATGCCACGCCCTTCGATGATCTCCCAGGTAAATATCAAATTCCGCTCGACTCGCCGCCGCGAGCGATCCCGGGGCAGGGCGTGGAGGCGCCGGCTTTGATTCACCGCCAATGTACTGGCCGCGGGCGAAATCAGCACAGTGTGCAAAGGACCAGCATAGTCGAAGAATTGACGCTGGGCGGATTCGCCTCCGCTTGACTCGGAAACCCCCGGCACGGTCCCTTCCTTCCCTTCCTTCCCATCCGAGGGCTCCAGGCACTGCTCCGACAGCCCGGCGGCACGGGCCGCTTGCGGCGAGCGTGCCTGGATATCAAACCAATCGTATTCCTCGCGCGGCAAGACCAGCATGGCCTCGCGAAACGCACGCTGGATGGCACGCAGGGACTCCCGGTTCGCTTGCTCTTCCTCGGCGCGCCGCTGTGCGTCG
>Ga0187773_10000701_pt1 | contig 13378 bp, 10 predicted proteins | sample 0216_BV02_MP05_1_FD_133133 | JGI IMG/M metagenome (GOLD analysis project Ga0187773, IMG submission 133133) | Tropical peat soil microbial communities from peatlands in Department of Meta, Colombia - 0216_BV02_MP05_10_MG | ecosystem: Environmental > Terrestrial > Soil > Wetlands > Peat | place...
CCTCACCCGGAATGGTGAACTGGCGCTGACCTTCATTGGACACTCCAGCTTCTTCCTCCAGACCGGCGGCAAGGCCGTCGTCATTGATCCGAATTTTGCCAGCTGGCTGTTTGTGCTGAAACGGCTGCGCCGCCCCGGGCTGCGCATTGCGGACCTGCCACCCATCGACCTGGTGCTGGTGACACACGCGCACTTCGACCACCTGCACCGGCCATCGTTGCGCGCCATCGCGCGGCACACCGAGCGCCTGCGCGGGCGGGCTCCCAGCATCATCCTGCCGCAGAACGTCACCGACCTGGTCGAAGACCTCGGCTTCCGCGAGATCATCGAGCTGCGCTGGTGGGAAACCTGCGACTTCGACGGGCTGAGGATCACGCACGTACCTTCTCGGCACTGGGGCGCGCGCATCATCAAGGACGACCACCGCGCCTATGGCGGCTACGTCGTCCGCTCGCCGCACGATTCTCTCTATCACGCCGGTGATACTGCCTACTTCGAGGGGTTCGGCGAGATCGGACGCCGGCTGCATCCCAAACTCGCGCTTCTGCCCATCGGTGCCTACAATCCTCCGGCCTTCCGCGCCAACCACACCAGCCCGGAGGACGCCGTGCGTGCGTTCGTCGAACTCGGCTCCCGCTGGATGGTGCCCATGCACTATGGCAGCTTCCGCCTGTCGCACGAGCCGATTGACGAGCCACTCAAGCTGCTGGCGAAGGAAGCCAGACGGGCGGGAATTCAGGACCGGGTCAGGGTGCTGCCGGAAGGCGTGACCGCGTTCTTCTGATCACCACGACCGGCGCTGTCGCCGCGAATTTGTCGGATCTGTCTTCTTCACCCAGACTGTCATCCTTCGCGAGGGACCCCCGAGCGGAGGATCTGACGGAAATGTCAGCACCACCGATGCGGGTGGCGCTATCAGTATCGTCAGATTCTCCCGCCTCCCTTTGGTCGGCGGAAGAATGACATCTCAGTGAAAGCTCAGTGTCAGATTATGGAGATTCCGGCAACATGGCGATCCCCTCACCACGCCATCAGCAACCGCACGTCCCGGACATTGGTGCCCGTGGGTCCGGTCTCAATCGTGTCGCCCAGCGCTTTGAAGAGAGGGTGAGCGTCGAATCCGTTGAGCGCAGCCGCGGGATCGAGCCCCAGGGTACGCGCCCGCTCCACGGTGCTGCCATCTGCCACGGAGCCGGCGGCCGGACTGTGGCCGTCGATCCCGTCGGTGCCGGCGCTGAGCACGCAGATGTTCTCGCCCGCGATCTTAGGAGCGAGGTAGAGCGCGAACTGCTGGTTGCGTCCTCCCTGGCCGCTCTTGCCCTCTACGCGGACGGTGATCTCGCCGCCTGATGCCAGGCACACGCGCTGTGACTTCTGCCGCAATTCCCGCAAGCGATCGAGCAGGTAGTCAGCCGCGCGCCGGTAGTCCCAGTCATCACAGCGACTGTCTACTTCGACGGTGAATCCGGCGGCCTTCGCCTGTACTGCCGCAGCCTTCACTGCGGTTTCGTTGGTGAGGATCATCCACCAGCGCGATCGCGCGAAGGCTGGATCGTCTTTCTTCGGCGTTTCTTCCAGCGCGCGCTGTTGGATCAACTCGCGCAGGGATGCGGGGAACCTCTCCAGCAGGCCGTATTTCTGAATGATGGCGTAGCAGTCTTCGACGGTGGTCGAGTCGGCCATGGTCGGCCCGGAGGCCAACGAATCGGACGCATTGTCCGGCACATCCGAGATAAGGATCGAAACCTGCTGCGCCGGCGCCGCCGCCCGCGCCAGCCGCCCGCCCTTGGTGGCCGAAAGATGCTTGCGTACGGCGTTGATCTCGGCGATGGGAGCTCCCGAGAGCACCAGCTCGCGATAGGTGGCGATGAGGTCGTCGAGCGAGATGGTATCGGTGATTGGCTTCTCGACGATGGCCGAGCCGCCGCCGCTGATCATGTGCAGCGCCAGCGAGCGCTCATCGAGTGCCTCGAGCATGCGCAGGATGGCTTCGCCGGCGCGCACCGATTCCGCGTTGGGAGTGGGATGCCCGCCGCGGAAGTAGCGGAAGCCCGGCACCTGCGCCGGCGGATCGGCGACGCAGGCTACGATCCCTTCGAGACCACTGCCGACTTTGCTGGCCAGCGCTTCGGCCATGGCATGCGCCGCCTTGCCCAGCGAGACCACGCGCACGCGGTTGTAGCTCCCCAGATCGTGAAGGTCCTCGCCGATGCGCAACACGCCACGGCCGTACTCGACATGACGCTCAAATGCCTTCTCGATGCTCGATTCCGCAAGTGCGTGCAGGAAGATCTCGCGTGCCGTCCCGCGCATGGCGGACATCTGTGGTTGGCCGGCGCCGGGCTGGGCAGGCATGACCGGGGGATTATAGGGCGAAAGCCTTTCTCACCCAATTTTCGATCGCCTGCCGCATTTCGACGAGATGGCCGGCAAAGTAGTGGTCGCCTTCGATACGCACCAGCAGCTTCGGCTCGGCAGCCCGCTCGACGATCTCCTCCAGCACGTCGAACGGTCCGAACTCGTCGTGCGTGCCACTTGCGAAGAGCTTGGGTTTGGCGCAGCTCTCCAGGAAACGAAACCTGTGTGCCCGCCCGTCGAACACGACCGGCGTCCCCAGCGAGACGAGCGCGACGACCCGCGCGTCCGGACAGCAGGCCCGCAATCCCACCGACGCCCCAAAGGAGAACCCGGCAAACACGATGGGCAGGCGGAACTCGCGGTCCAGCCAGTCGAGGGCGGCGCGCACGTCGTCCATTTCGCCGCGGCCTTCGTCGTGCGCTCCCTGGCTGTGGCCGGTACCGCGGAAATTGAAGCGCAGCACGGGGAAGCCAAACCCGCGCAGCGCCTTCATGGCGTGGAAGACCACTTTGTTGTGCATCGTGCCGCCGTAGAGTGGGTGCGGATGACAGACCACGCCGGCGTGGGTGGTGCCGGGCGCGCCGGCGTTCAGCAGGGCTTCCAGCTTGCCTGCCGGGCCGTCCAGAAAAAAAGATCTCAATTCCCCATTTGACGTATGCACAGGAACCGGCCTAAGCTTCCGCCACCAGAAACAGATACTTCTTCAAAGGGTGAGGACGATGAGAAAAATTAGCACAACCATCACGCTAGGCCTCACTATCGCCCTGCTGGTGACGATAGGAGTGTCCGAGCAGAAGGAAGCTCCGAAAACCATTCCCGACTTCGAGCTGCACGGCATCGACTTCACCGAATGCGCCTGCGCTGCCTATGCTTGTCCGTGCCGCTCCAACGGCCACCCCACGCACGGTGGCTGTGACGCCGCGGACTTCGCCTACATCAAGCGCGGCCATTTCGGCAGCGTCAAGATGGACGGCTTCAAGGCCGTGGTGGTCGGCGACCTGATCGACAAGGACCACAGCAAGGTCCACGGTACGATCTATTTCGACCAGAAGACCGCTCCGGAGCAGCAGGAAGCCTTTAAGCAGATGCTGGGCTTCATGTTCGCCTGGAACCCGCCCAAGGTGGAAGCAGTGAAGGTTGTCCCTATTGAATTCACTGAATCGGCTGACCACAACACATACACGCTCACCATCCCCGGGATCCTGGAGGAGAGAGGCGTGATGAAGCGCGACAAGGACGGCAAGCCGCTGCACACCGTCCCCGCCATGGACCTGTGGGGCAACAAGATCACCTACGTGGAGAATGTCGTGTTCAAGTACCACGACAAGGCCATCGGAGAGTGGGACCTCTCCGGCCGCCAGGCCAACGTGAAGGAGATCAATACCACCAAGGCCATGTGGGAACAGGAGAAAATGCTGATCCAGCACGGCGATATGTCCGGCACCTGGACGGCGGAACAGCGCAAGATGATCGAAGGGATGGGGATGAACGTCGAGTAGCTGACGCAGACAAACACTCACATTTGTATCCCGAGCGATGCGCGAGGGAGCGCAGTGACTGATCGCGGCTACAAGCCGCTCGGAATGACAGACATAGAAGTGCCGTGGGTTGGGGAATCTCGTTCGTCTGATATCCTCTGCCCCATGGACCTGGTCTCCCTCACTCGCCGGCTGGTGGACATCGAATCCATCAGCGGCAATGAGCGCGCCGTGGGCGAATTCCTGCTCGCGCACCTTTCTTCGCTTGGCTACGCGGCCACGCGGATGGAAGTCACGCCCGAACGCTTCAACGTCTACGCCCCTGTCCTCGGCCGAAAACCAGACGTGGTCTTCTCCACACACATGGACACGGTCCCGCCGTTTATCCCCTCGTCGGAGGACAGCGAGCACATTTACGGGCGCGGCTCCTGCGACGCCAAGGGAATCATCGCTGCGCAGATCGCTGCCGCCGAGCGCTTGCGTCAGGAGAGCGTGGTCATTCCTGCGCTGCTGTTCGTCGTAGGTGAGGAGCGCGACAGCCAGGGAGCGACGGTAGCCAATCAGCACGCACCCGGCTCGCGGTTCCTGATCAACGGCGAGCCCACAGAGAACCACATCGCCATCGCATCCAAGGGCTCGCTGCGCGTGGAGCTGGTGGCCCGCGGACGGATGGCGCACTCCGCCTATCCCGAGCTGGGCGAGTCAGCCATCGACAAGCTGCTGGACACACTACACCGCCTGCGCCTGATGGAACTTCCCACCTGCCCTGAGATCGGGCCCAGCACGCTGAACATCGGCATCATCGAAGGCGGAGAAGCTCCCAACGTGGTGCCGCCGTTCGCGAAGGCGCAACTTCTTTACCGACTCGTCGGCCCGTCTGACGACCTGAAGCGCCGCATCATTGAGACCGTCGGCGATCGCGCCGAGGTCACCTTCGTCCTAGAAATCCCCTTTGTGCGGCTGCGCACGGTGGACTCCATCCCCACCATGGTTGCCGCATTCACCACGGACGTGCCGAGACTCTCGAACTGGGGCGAGCCCGTGCTGCTGGGGCCCGGATCAATCCACGTGGCGCATACCGAGCGCGAACGCGTCGAGAAGCGCCAGTTGCACGAAGCGGTGGAGTTGTACTGGAAGGTGGCGAAGAAACTGATGAGCGGGTAGTTAGTACTAAGCCCTGTTCTCAACGATCATCGCGAGTAGCAACGTAGAATCAGCCACATGTCGGAGCAGCGCCCTGCGAACTGCTGCGGCGAGGGGGTTGGTAGTGGTCACCTCGGCTGAAGAAGACCGGTTCAATTGGCGACTATCATTGTTTGTTGTGGTGAGCGCGAGCACCGTGTGGCTCTCGCTATTCGTCTACAGTGCGGACGCGAGTCTGCTTTACGTTTTCCTCATCGCCCCAATCTTCTGCCTATCCTGCCTCGTCCTGCTCGTCATCGCCGCCATTCGCAAGAGACCACGCCGATGTCTCTCAATGTTGTTTACGGTCAGCGCTTTTCTGGCGATTTCAGGGGTATTGCTCAAGAACCAAGGCAGTCTCCGACCGGCGCTCCGATGGGTGCTGTGGTCACACCGTTACAAATCTGAAGTTCTGGCGCAAGCGGCTCCAGCAAACGGAGAATTGAAGCACATCGAAGATGGGGCGGGGCACCGGTGATTAGGACGGCCTATATTGTTCTTGACCCAACAGACTCCCTTTCACAAACCCGTTCACATGGCAAGTTCAGCGGCATACCATGCAACGTCGACCGTGTGCGTCATTTGGAGAGTCATTGGTACTCTGTCGAATTGGCGGTGAATGAATGGTGGGGCCGGTGCTGAACTCCGTAATTCTTGATAAATCGCCATATCACAAGTAACCTCCGCGCCGTGTAGCAACTCACCCGGAAACGGCAAACACCCTGTTCCTGTAGACTTGTCGGCCTATGGCCACCAACTCCCTCGCGCAAGCGGCTTCGGCATATCTGCGCTCGGCAATGCACCAGCCCATTCACTGGCACGAGTGGGGCGAGGAAGCCTTCGCCGCGGCCCAGCGCGAGAACAAGCCCATCCTACTGGACATCGGCGCGGTGTGGTGCCACTGGTGTCACGTGATGGACCACGAGTCCTACGACGATCCCGAGGTGGCGCGCATCGTCAATGAGAACTTCATCGCGGTGAAGGTGGACCGCGACGAACGGCCGGACATCGACAGCCGCTATCAGGCCGCCGTCTCCGCCATCAGCGGCCAGGGCGGATGGCCGCTCACCGCCTTTCTCACACCCGACGGCAAGCCTTTCTACGGCGGCACCTACTTTCCGCCCGATGAGCGCATGGGCCGCCCCAGCTTCAAGCGCGTGCTTGAGGCCATCGCCGGCGCTTTTCGGGAGAAGCATGCCGACGTCCGCGAGCAGGCTGACATGGTGATGAACGCGCTCTCGCAGGCGGAGTCCTTCGCCGGGCGATCGGCGGAGCTGTCGCCAAAGATTGTCGATGGCATCGTGCGTTCGGCCACGCGCCTGTTCGACGTGGAGCACGGCGGCTTCGGCACCGCGCCCAAGTTTCCGCACGCCTCGGTCCTCGACCTGATGATCGACCGCTACGCCCGCAGCGGCGAATCCCATCTGAAGACCGTCATCGAGACCACGCTCATGCACATGGCGCGCGGCGGCGTCTACGACCAGCTCGCCGGCGGCTTCCATCGCTACTCGGTTGATGAGCGCTGGGTGGTTCCGCACTACGAGAAGATGTCCTACGACAACTCGGAGCTGCTCAAGAACTACGTGCACGCGTTCCAGACGTTACGCGAGCCGTTCTTCGCCGAGGTGGCGCGCGACATCATCCGCTGGATGGACGAGGTGCTCAGCGACCGAGAGCGCGGCGGCTTCTACGCCTCGCAGGACGCCGACGTCGGCATGGAAGATGATGGCGACTACTTCACCTGGACGCTCGGGGAAGCCCGCGCCGTGCTCGGCGAGGACGAACTAAAGGCCGCTGGCTATCACTACGACATCGGTGAGATCGGCGAGATGCACCACAATCCGCAGAAGAACGTGCTGCACGTGCGCGCTGCGGTGGAGGACATCGCCGCCCGCATGGGCATGCCCGCCGAGCGCGTCCGTGCGCTGCTCGATTCGGCAAAGCAGAAGATGCTAGCTGCGCGCCTGAAGCGCCTTACTCCGTACGTGGACAAGACGGTGTATGTGAATTGGAACGCACTTTGCGTCTCCGCGTATCTCGACGCCGCGCGGGTGCTGCAACTCGACGAGGCCCGGCACTTCGCGCTCCGTTCGCTGGACCGCGTCCTCGGTGAGGCGTGGGATCCGAAATCCGGGCTAAAGCATGTCGTCGCCTATTCTGACCCACAGGCCAGGCATCGGGACGTTCCTGGGTTGCTCGACGACTATGCCTTCACCACCATCGCCTGTCTCGACGCCTACGAGACCACCGCTGCGCTCAGTTATTTCAACTTCGCGCGGCGGATCAGCGATGCCCTGATCGAGCGCTTCTATGATGATTCAGGCGGCGGATTCTTCGACGTAGAGAAGACAAAATTCCCACCCTTGCCAAAGACGGGCAAGGGTGGGGCACCCAGTCCACCCACTGCATCGGAGATCGGAGCGCTCTCTGCCCGCCGCAAGCCTTTTCAGGATTCGCCCACGCCCGCCGGCAACTCCGCTGCTGCCATCGCGCTGCTGCGGCTCTACGCCTACACCCACGACGAGAGCTACCGCGAAAAAGCGAGGCAGACGCTGAAAATCTTCGCCGGCATGGCGGAGCAGTACGGAATCTTCGCCGGAACCTACGGCATCGCCGCCTCCCTGTTCAGCACGCCGCACACGCAGGTGGTAGTCGTCGGTAGCGGCGAGCAGGCAGACAAGCTCTACGAGGCGGCTGTTGCCGGCTTCGCCTTGGGCAAATCGGTGGTGCACATCCCGGGAGAGAACGAAGCAACGCCGCAGAACCTGCCTCCGGCGCTGGGGGAAACCATCCCCAATCTACCGGAGGTGAAGGCAGGCAGACCAGTCGCGGTGGTCTGTTCCAATTTCACCTGCCAGCCTCCCGTCAGTAATCCTGAGAAATTGTCAGAAGCACTCAGTTGACTGACAGCCGATGATGTGCTGCACTCTTGTGCCTCACCTTGGAGGCAAGCATGGCGCGCATCACCCAGTTATTGATCCAAGCCGAACACAAGCCGGGGACCCTGGCCAACATCTGTTCCGAACTGGCGAGGAAAGCCGTAAACATCACCGCCATCATGGCGGCGCCAGACCAGCCCGGCGGCCTGCGCATAGTTGCCACACCCCTGTCCGCAGCCAGGAGGGTGCTGGACGCCATGCAGCTTCCCTATCGCGAGGAAGACGCCATCGCGCTCCGCGTCACCGACCGGCCGGGCGCTCTGGGCAAGGTGACCCGCAAGCTCGGCGACGCCAATGTCAACATCCTCTATGCTTACGGTTCGATCGTGAAGGGAGAACAGCGCGCCCTGATCGTGCTGGGTGTGTCCGACGTGGCCAAGGCCGAAAAGCTGGTTTGAAGGCGGGGAGGCCCCCTAGCTCTGGTGGATGTAGGCTCGCATCAACCTGACCTCTTCATCCTTCTCGGTCAGGTCGCGCAGCAGGATGTCGCGCAGCGAAACGATCCCTATCAGCTTCTTGCCGTCGCCATCGCAAATGGGCAGATGTCGGAAGCTGTGCTCCTTCATTAGCACCATGCAGTGCTCAATGCTTTCCCGCATATCCACGGTGAGAGGATTGGCGGTCATGACCTCGGACACCCGAGTGCGCGCCGGGTCGCGCCCTTCGGCCACCACCCGCTTCATGATGTCCCGTTCGGAGAAGATGCCGACCAGTTCGCCCTCGCGCAACACCGCAATAGCGCCAATGTTGTTCGCCACCATCTGCCGCGCCGCCTCGAGCACGGTTTGATCCGCCCTGATGGTGTGCGCTTCTTTGTCCTGGATCAGGTCATAGATCTTCGACATAAGGCTCCTCCCCCTCGGCTGGCCACCCCCGGGCAAGGCCAAACATAATACTACTGATGAGGACAGATGCAGCATTCTAGTTGCAATACGACTTACCGGTTCATGAACACAAAGTAGGAGCAGGCCCACAGCCGGGTCGGGATGCTGCCCCGCGGACGCGCGGTCAGGATCACGTTGTAGTCGTCCGTCACCTCGAGATGTTCAAGCGCGGATTCGCCAGCACGGGGTTCGACCAGGGCCAGGTAGCGCAGAAACTCGTAGACATCGCTGGAGCCGCCGTAGCCCGGGGCCGCGAAGGAGAGTTCGGTGGGCTCCTCGGCAAAGTGCCAGCCCAGGGACGCTGCCAGCGCCACCGCCTTCTCGTATTCCGCCTCCGGCACCACACCTGGCGCTGGGTTATCGAAGACGATGCGCAGCTTGCGTTCGTCCTCCCGGGTGAACTCGCGCACCATGAGCGACATGGACTTTGCCGTTGCCTTCCAGTCCACGTGGCGCGCCGAGTCCTCGGGCATGTGCTCGCGGATACGGTAGAGGTCATGCCCCCGGCCGCGCATGAAGGCCTCGAACTCGCCGGTAATCAGGGGCAGAATCTCAAACATCTCGTCGGGTGGCTCGACCGGTGGATAGACGATGGTTTCGCGCTCGAGCGCAATCCGCCGGGTCTTGACCAGGAAGGAGAAGGGGAAGCGTGTGGCGATGCCAAAGCTCCCCTGCTGGTAGCGGCCGCGGCGGTCGAAGCGCAGTTCCACGTCGGCGGTGGCAGCGCTCCTCGCGGCAATGTAGGGAAAGTACACCGGGGTGCTGAAGATGGCCGGCGCTGAAGCGCCTTCGCGCTTGACCCTCAACTGCAGGTCGGGCACGCGGAACCATTCCTGGCCACGTGTGGCGTTCAGGGGAAACGGGATGCTCGATCGCTCCCACCGCCAGCACTTGCCCGCTGTCTTCTGCCGAGGTGGTACCACGCTGACGGAGAACGACGGCGCGCGCCGGCGGCGGTTATGTAATGTCAGGCGGGCCAGCGCGGTCGAGCCAGCAAAGACGTGCGCCGGCACGGACACATCCAGTTCCAATCCGCGCAGCACGCCCGCCGATGCCACCCCGGAAACCACAATGGCCGCTAGCATTGCCGATACCACGATGAACAGCAGATTGTTGCCGGTGTTGAGCGCCGCAATCCCGATCACCAGCACGAACAGGCTGTACACCAGGCCTTCGCGGGTGACGTCGTAATCCAGAGCGTCACGTACCCGGGCGATTGCCACCCGCCGTGCCAGATAAGGAACCACGATCACGGCGACTACGCCCGCCAGCACCAGCGCCAGTGACGCCAGCACTGCGGTGGCCAGCAGGTTCCCCGATTCCCGGGTGACGGTGGAGAACAGCGCAGCGGCAAAAGCCAGCGCCAGTCCGGCCAGCCCGACGAAGAAGCGTATCCACGCGCTGCGGTCGATCCCAGAGAGCGCTGATTGGATGGCCTGCCGCATGGGGATCTAGTAACGAATTCTACATGGCAGGAGTAAGATTTTATTATGCAGTCTGGCGGGAACGTTGTTTATGGCTACTTTGAAACAGATCCTCGACCAGAGAGTCCGCGAAGCGGCGCCTGAGCTTTGCGAGAAGCTCGACCGCAACCGCGTTCGCTGCTATTCCTGCGGACATCGGTGCCCCATCCCAGAAGGCCAACCGGGCGTGTGCAAGGTCCGCTACAACCGGGGCGGAACGCTATATGTGCCCTGGGGCTATGTGGGCGGCGTGCAGTGCGATCCCATCGAGAAGAAGCCGTTCTTCCATGCCCATCCCGGCGCGCTGGCCTACAGCTTTGGCATGCTGGGCTGTGACCTGCACTGCTCGTACTGCCAGAACTGGGTGACGTCGCAGGCGCTGCGCGATCCGCAGGCGGTCTCGCCGCCGCTCGCGGCCACGCCAGAGGCCCTCGCCCGCGAAGCTGTCGAGATGGGCGCCAAAGTCGTGGTCAGCACGTACAACGAGCCTCTGATCACCAGCGAGTGGGCGGTGGCCATCTTCAAGGAGGCCAAGGCAGCAGGCCTGGAGACCGGCTTTGTCTCCAACGGTAACGGTACCCCGCAGGTGCTGGAGTATCTGCGCCCCTGGGTAGATCTTTACAAAGTTGACCTGAAAAGCTTCGACGACCGCCACTATCGCCAGCTCGGCGGGCGCCTCGAGCCCATTCTCAAGACCATTCGCCGACTGCACGAGTTGGGATTCTGGCTCGAGATCGTGACCCTGGTCATTCCCGGCTTCAACGATTCCGACGACGAGCTGAAGCAGATGGCAGAATTCCTGGCCGGCGTCTCGCCCGACATCCCCTGGCACCTTAGCGCCTTCCACCAGGATTACAAGATGACCGATCCGGACAACACGCCACCGGAGACACTCATGCGCGCCGCCGCCATCGGCCGCGATGCAGGTCTGCGCTTCGTCTACGCGGGGAACCTGCCGGGCGAGATCGGAGACCTGGAGAATACCTATTGCCCTGGCTGCCAGACGCTGCTGGTCGAACGCCACGGTTACTTCATCCAGGGGTACCACCTCACGCCCGATGGCGCCTGCCCCAAGTGCAAGCAGCAGATCCCCGGTCGCTGGGACCGGAGCTTCCAGGGCCAGATCACTTCGCGGCCGTTTCTGCCGCGCTTCCGCGCCCGCTCACCCCTGACCTCGCTCTCGTAACCAAACCACCCTCAGCCCTGCTTGTCCGCGACCCTCTCCCGATAGCGGTGCCAGACAAACACCAGCACCAGCAGCACAACGATCGCGATGATGAGATTCACCCGCCCCATCACCTTCACCAGCGTGTCCCACTCGCTACCGAAAAAGTAGCCGACCAGCGAGACGATGGTCACCCAAAGCGAAGCTCCCAGGAAGTTAAAGATCACGAACTGCCGCCAAGGCATGCGCAGCACGCCAGCCAGCGGCCCCGCGATAATGCGCATGCCGAAGACGAAGCGGGCGAAGAAGATGGTCACGTTGCCGTGGCGTGCAAACAGGCGCTCTCCCCTGCGAATGGTGCGGTCGCGGATGCGAAAGATGTGTTGATAGCGCTCGAGCAGCCGACGGCCACCGCGGTGTCCCAGCAGATACCCTAGGTTGTCGCCCAGGGTGCAAGCCGCTATCCCCAGCAGGATGAGATAGGGGAGGCGCAGTTCGCCCTCGTCGTAGGCGAGGAAGCTGGCAAACAGCAGGACGGTTTCGCCAGGCACGGGAACGCCGGCGTTCTCCAGCAGCAGTACCGCTGGAACTGTCCAGTAGCCCCATTCGCGAAAATGGTCCGCCAGAACTTGGAACAGCCAAGATCCCATCCGGCCTGCCTCCCCGGGCCTGCTTCGGCCGCGCAGGCGATACTACAGTGCGAGGGGCCTTCGTCCAAGCTGCGTGGCGATTACTCGCAGTCTCAGGCCGGGCAACCGGAACCCCGAAGCCATCGTCCAAATGAAGTGACATCGCCTCTGTCGCTTCTGTTATGGGGGGTCTTTCGACTCCCCTCTTTTTTCCCCAATTTCTTCTCCATATCAAGCAGACCGAATTCGGTAGAGACATCCATTTATTCGGATGCCCAATTCCAAAATCTGTAGCCTTGCGCGAAAAATGCGCCTATAATTGTCTAACTCTAAGCGGATGATATAGTTAGCCTGAATGTCATGAAGGCGGCACTGGAATCGAAGTTGCACCCTACAACGCCAGGAGAGGTGCGTCCGCACAAACGCCCTTCGCAGCGGCTCATGACGCGAGAGTTCCAAATCCGCTTTTCCGCCGTGATCCTGGCTTTGTGCACCCTGACGGCGGTGGTCTTCGCGGTCTTGAACTTTCGTAGTGAACTCCAGCACCAGGTTCCCTACGACGGCGTCTGGTGGGGGGAGCACGAAGGCTGGCTGCGCGCACACCGGGTGCTGGCGGGCGGTCCGGGGGAAAAGGCCGGCATTAAGGAGGGCGATGAACTGGTCGCCATCAACAACCAGACGATCAGTACTGTTCCGCAGTTCACGGCGCGCATCTTCCGGGTGGGTATCTGGACTAGCGCCACCTACTCGCTGGTGCGCAACGAAGTCCCGCTCAATGTCTCCATCATCCTGGTGCCGGCGGACAAGTCACAGTATGTCGGCCTGAGGCTGATCGCCCTTATCTACCTCGGCATCGGCCTCTATGTTTTGCTGCGGCGTTGGAGCGCGCCCAAGTCCACCCACTTTTACGTTTTCTGCCTGGTCTCGTTTGTCTTCTATTCGTTTCATTACGTTGGGAACTGGAGCGTATTTGACCAGTCCGTCTATTGGGCCAACGTGGTGGCCTGGCTCATGCAGCCGGCACTGTTCCTTCATTTTGCTCTGACCTTCCCTGAGCCCAAGGAGTTCGTCCGCAGGCACCGCTCGGTACTGGCGCTCGTCTACCTGCCCGGGGTGCTGCTGCTGGGATTCCATGTCTGGGTGTTGAGGACGCGCGCCGCCACCGAACTGCTGCGCTGGAACCTCGACCGGATGGAGATGTTCTATCTCGCCACGCTGTTTGCCGTGGCCGCGGTGGTGTTCTGGAACACGTACCGCCGGGCGCACACGCCCATCCTGCG
>Ga0187773_10000703_pt1 | contig 13377 bp, 9 predicted proteins | sample 0216_BV02_MP05_1_FD_133133 | JGI IMG/M metagenome (GOLD analysis project Ga0187773, IMG submission 133133) | Tropical peat soil microbial communities from peatlands in Department of Meta, Colombia - 0216_BV02_MP05_10_MG | ecosystem: Environmental > Terrestrial > Soil > Wetlands > Peat | place...
AGCGCTGGGAATGATCGAAACCAAGGGCTTGGTGGGCTCCATCGAAGCGGCGGATGCCGCCGTCAAGGCCGCCAACGTCACGCTGGTCCACAAGGAATACATCGGAGCCGGCTACGTCACCGTACTGGTTCGGGGAGATGTAGCCTCTGTGAAAGCTGCGACCGATGCCGGCGCCGCTGCCGCCCGCCGCGTCGGTGAGCTGGTGGCCGTGCACGTCATCCCGCGCCCGCACGCCGATCTCGACACCGCCATGCCTATGCTGGTTGGCAAGGCTGGGCCGGCGAAGAAAGGCGCGCTGGGCTGAGGCGAATTTGGTAATTGGGCGAGTTGGTGATTGAGTAATTGAGTCGAGCTGCCGTCGGGTTTTCAATCACTCAACTACCAAATTACCCAATTACCAAATTTCGTGCTTTTCGAATTGCCGTGTCCGCCATTCCCCAACCCGCCGCTAACAAAGACTCGCGCTCCGTCGCGGAAGCCCGCGAACTAGTTGAGCGCGCGTACAACGCCTTTCTCCAATACCAGCATTTCACCCAAGAGCAGGTGGATCGCGTCATCGACGCCATGGCGGCTGCGGCCACGGCGGCGGCGGAGAAGGTCGCGCGCTTGGCGGTCGAGGAGACGGGCTACGGCGTGGTTGCCGACAAAGTGCAGAAAAACCTGTTCTCCTCCGATCGCGTGTACCAGGCCGTGCGCGGGATGAAGACGGTGGGCATCGTGCGCGAGGACCGCGAGCAGGGCATCATTGAGGTCGCGGCGCCGGTCGGGGTGGTGGCGGCGGTGCTGCCCTCGACCAATCCAACTTCGACGGCGATCTACAAGATCCTGATCGCGCTCAAGGGACGGAACGCCATCGTGCTCAGCCCGCATCCGACGGCATTCCGCTGCACCTGCGAGATCACCAGCATCATGCGCGATGCGGCCACCAAGGCGGGAGCGACCTCGGACGTAATCTGTTGCTTCTCCACACCCACGCTGGCCGGCACGCAGGAGCTGATGAAGCATCGCCGCACCAGCGTGATCCTGGCGACGGGCGGGATGGGAATCGTGCGCGCCGCCTACAGCTCCGGCAAACCTGCGTTTGGCGTCGGCCCCGGCAACGTACCGGTTTTTATCGACCGCAGCGCCGACGTGAAGAAAGCCGTCGCCGACGTGGTCTTCGGCAAGACCTTCGACAACGGAACAATCTGCTCGTCGGAACAGGCGATCGTCGCCGAAGAAGCCATCCGCGGCCAGGTCACCGAGGAACTCAACCGCAACGGCGCGTACTTCCTCAGCGAGGACGAGGTGCAGCGCCTCGGCCGCGATATGGTCTACTTGGAGCAGCACACCATCAATCCCAAGTTTGTGGGCAAGTCGGCGCAGAGCGTAGCCGAGCTGGCAGGATTCAAAGTGCCGGATGGCACGCGCCTGCTGGTGGCGCCGCTGAAGGGAGTGGGACGCGAGCACCCGCTCTCGGCGGAAAAGCTCTCTCCGGTGCTGGCGCTCTATTTCACGCGCGACCGCAGCGCCGGTTTCGATACCTGCCTGGCGCTGCTGCGCTTTGGCGGGCTGGGACACACATGCGTGATCCACGGCTGCGACGATGCCATAATCCGTGAGTATGGGTTGAAGATGCTGGCCGGGCGTATTGTGGTGAACAGCCCGGCGCCGCACGGATCGATCGGTGCCTCGACCAATTTGTTTCCCGCGATGACGCTGGGCTGCGGCGCTGTCGGTGGCAACATCACCTCCGACAACATCTCGCCGCTGCACCTCATCAACCTCCGCCGTCTGGCTTATGAAGCCCGCCCAGTCACGCAGAAAGAAGTTGTGCCCGTTGCCGGAGTTGCCGCGCCGGCTGCCACCGCCACGACGTGCGCATGCCAGGCTGGGCGGAAGGATGAGGGTGTTTCGCTCGCCGTGAGCGGCGTGCCCGATCGCGTAGCGGTGGCCCACGCCATTGAGCGCTTCCTGGCAAAGAAAGCAGGCAAGCCCGCCTCGACCGCCGTTGCTACGACGCCCTCTCCCACTGCCGCGAAAGCCGCGCCGCCCGCGGCTCCTCCGGTCACCCGCCCCAAGCCGCGTCCGGTGGATTTCGTGAGCGAGCAGGAGATACGCGCCGCCATCAAACGCAAAGAGAAGATCGTGATCGGCAGCAAAACCATCATCACGCCTGCCGCGCGCGATCTGGCGGCACAGCACGACGTGTTCACCATCGCCGAATAGTCCTGCAAGGATTGGGTGCCGAGGCTTTGCTGGAGCAAGATTCGCCGTCTGGACACAGGGCCGTTCTGGGAGTAGCGTAGAGTACTTGCCATGCCGGACGATCTCACCAACCTGAAGGACGACATGACCGCCTTCATCGAAGGCCAGGGCATGCGTCGCTTCCACGCCTACGTGAGCGAGGAAGTGCCCAGCGTGATGTGGGATTCGAGCGACAATCTCGAGAGCTGGAAGGATTTCGTCGAGGTGGCCAAGCACGCCGGCGCCACTTTCCTCACCATGAGCGACGTCGTGCTGGAGAAGGAAGACCTCGATTTCCTGGTGGACCGGCTGAAGAACGCCGCCTATCCAGACGAAGAGGACATTGAGGAGGCGCGTTGGCTGCGCACCTACCTCGGCAAGACCGGCTTCGTGCAGCTCGGCTGGCCGTACCAGGGCACGGTGTTCCTCTTCGAGGTCTCCACCGAGTGGTATGACCGTTACCAGCGCCTCGTAGACATGGCCGAGGAGTACAGCGGCATCGTCTTCGACGAGCCCGAACAGGACGACGAGCACTGATCCGTGCGCTGGACCCTGAAAGCGGCCGACGACTCCCTCCTCAGCCGCCTGGTTTCCGAAGCCAACCTCGATCCCCTGGTGGCGCGCCTGCTGGCGGTGCGCGGCGTGCACGACCCGGAAGAGGCCGCGCGCTTTCTCCATCCTTCACTCGAGCACCTGAACTCTCCTTACCTCATGCTGGGCATGAAAACGGCGGTGGAGCGCCTGCGGGCAGCCATCGAGCGCAAGGAGAAGGTGCTTATCTACGGTGACTACGACGTGGACGGTACCACCGCCATCGTCATCCTGAAAACCGCCATCGAGCTGTGCGGGGGCGCGGCCGATTTCCACGTGCCGCACCGCATCCGCGAAGGCTACGGCATGAAGGATGAGGTGATCGAGCGCGCAGCGGCCGAGGGTGTGCGCCTGATCGTCAGCGTGGATACCGGCATCCGCGCCTTCGCCGCAGCAGAAACCGCGCGCCGCGTGGGCGTAGACCTGATCGTCACTGACCATCACCTCCCGGAGGTCGAGCAAGGTGTGCCGGGAGCGCTCGCCGTGCTCAATCCCAGCCAGCCGGGATGCAGCTACCCGTGCAAGGAACTTTGTGGTGCCGGGGTGGCGTTCAAGATCGTGCAGGCGCTCCTGGAAGAGAGCGGCCGCGCGCGCCTGCTTCCGTCGTTCCTTCGGATGGTTGCCATCGCCACGGTGGCCGATGCCGTGGACCTCGTCGGCGAGAACCGTGCGATCGCGCGCTTGGGCCTCGACGGCCTGCGGCATGCTGTCAACCCAGGGCTGAAGGCGCTGATCGCGGTGTCGGCGCTCGATTCCGGACAAGCGATCAACTCTGGTGACGTGGCCTTCCGCCTGGCCCCGCGCATCAACGCCGCCGGACGCATGGACGTGGCACGAGACGTGGTCGAGCTGTTCTCCACCCGCGACGAAGCGCGCGCCCGCGAGTTGGCCGAGCATCTCGACCGGCTCAACGCCGAGCGCCAGGCGGAAGAGCAGCGGATCATGGCGGAGATCCACCAGCGCCTCGACAGCGATGCTGCGCTGCGTGACCGCTACTGCATGGTGATTAACGGCGAGGGCTGGCATCGCGGTGTAATTGGCATTTGCGCAACTCGTCTGATGGAGCGGACCGGGCGCCCGGCACTGGTCGTCACGCGCGAGGGCGAGGAAGCGCATGGCTCCGGACGGTCCATCGAGGCATTCCACCTGCTGGATGCGCTCGAATCCTGTGCTGGCCTGTTCACGCGTTTTGGCGGGCATGCGCACGCCGCAGGGTTCGCGCTAGACTCGGAGCGTCTACCCGAACTGAGCGAGGCGCTGGACCGCTACGCGCGTGCCCGGCTCACGCCCGCCGACTTCGAGCAGGTACTGGCCGTGGATGCGGAACTCGGGATCGAGCAGGTCACGCCGCAAGTACACGCGATGGTGGAGCAACTGCGTCCATTCGGCGTTGGCAATCCCGAACCGGTGTTCGTTACCCGCGGCGTGCGCCTTGGGCTGCCGCCGAAGGTACTTAAGGAAAAGCATCTTAAGCTGCGGGTAGTAGGCGAGACGCTCGGCGGCAACGGCCGCACCCAGTACCAGGCGTTTGATGCCATGGGCTGGCGGATGGTGGGGCGCACAGAGAAAGAGCCTCTGGTCGCCGGCGACGTGCTGGATATCGCCTTCACGGTGGAGAAGAACTCGAATCCGGAGTTCGGCGGCGGGGTCAGGCTCTCGCTGCGGGATTACGCCCTGGCGGCGAAGGCGGCTGTACCCAGCACCTGAGGAACTCTGCCGCGGGTGAGAGGCCCGGCTACAGGCCAGCGAAACTCCGGCGCTCCTACCTTCGCGTAAGATAGAGCCAAGACATGCCCCTGGATCCCAAGCGCCTGCGCCGGTGGTTTGCCGCTGCGGCCATCTTTGTGATCGCCGCTTCGCTCGCCTATTACCTTTACGGACGCATTCGCACATGGCGCGTCATAGAACGGACGCCCAGCAAGATGGGTGTCGAAGTCCAGCAGAGCACGCAGGGCTTCACCCTGTCGAAGTCCGAGGCCGGCCGGACGATCTTCACCGTCCACGCTTCCAACGCTGTGCAGTACAAGGAAGGCGGCCGGGCCGAGCTGCACGATGTGAACATCCTCGTGTACGGCCGCCGCTCCGACCGCTTCGACCAGATCTCCGGCGACGATTTCGAATACGATCCCAATTCAGGGGATATCATCGCGCACGGCGACGTGACCATCGACCTGGAGGGCAACGCGCAAGGCCCGCTGCGCCCCGACCAGGCGGCGCCGGTGGAGCTGAAGAATCCTATCCACCTGAAGACGCGCGGTCTGACTTTCAATCAGAAGACGGGGGCCGCAGCCACGCGGGAGAAGATCGAGTTCAGCACCCCCCAGGCCGCCGGTACGGCCGTGGGCGCGAGCTACGATTCCAAATCGAACAAGCTGACGCTGGGTTCCAACCTGCGGATCGAGACGCTTGACGGAGCGACGATCCTGGCGGCCCACGCGGTCATCGTGCAGAATCCACGGCGGGCGGTTCTGGATGCCGCGCGCATGGAGCGCCCCACCTGTGATGTCGAGGCAGACCAGCTCACGCTGTTCTTGCGCGACGACAACAGTGTCTCTCGCATGGTCGCCACCGGCGCGGTGCGCGGGGACACACGCGCCGACAATCCACTCCGCGTCGAGGCGGCCATGGGCGATTTTGCCCTGGGGCCGAAGAATGAGCTTCTGTCGGGTGCCCTCTACGGGGGAGTACAGTTCCACCAGGAGGGGCCATCGCCGTTGCACGGCACCGCAGGGCGTGCCGCCTTGGCGTTCGGCCCGCGTAATCTCCTCACCCAGATCAAAGCGACGGATAGCCTGCGGGTCATTCAGGACCAGCGCGCCACCGCCAAGCAGGCTGCGCAATCCGTCGAGCTGGCCTCGGACGCGGTCGATCTGTCGCTAACCAAAGGGCGGCTGGAGCACGGCGTGACCCGCGGCGTGGCCCGAATCACGATACGCCCGCAGACACCCACTCCCGCCCAGGGGAATACTGTGGTTTCTGCCGGGCGCTTCGACATGAGCTTCGGAGAGGACAGCCGCCTGCGATCCCTACACGGGAAACCGGACGCACGGATTGTCAACTCCGTGCCGGGACAGCCGGACAAAATAAGCACCAGCCAGACCCTGGACGCGACCTTCAATCCCAGCGGCGACGGCGGCATCGAGAGCGTCCTTCAACAGGGCAATGTGCGGTACAACGATGCGCAGCGCAATGCCTCCGCCCACCAGGGGCTTTATACGCCAGGCGACGAGAACTTAGTACTCACTGGCTCGCCGCGCTGGACAGAAGCCGGGGGCACAACCACTGCCCGCGTGCTCAGGCTCAACCGAAGAACTGGCGACGCCTTCGCCGAAGGCGAGGTCAAGACCGTGTACCGGGAGAGGCGACCGCAGCAGGGCGGGGCGCTGCTGGGTGGCTCCGAACCCATCCACGTGACCGCGGACAGCATGATCGCCCATCGGCAAAGCAATACCGCGATCTATACCGGTTCGGCGCGCCTGTGGCAGGGAACCGACATCGTGGAGGCGCCGGTGATTGAATTCGACCGCAGTGACCGCGTGCTGAAGGCCCAAGGGACTCGGCAGCCGGTCCTGACCGTGTTTTTGCAGGACGACAGCAAGGGCAAGAGCATGCCGGTTACCGTAACCTCCTCCTCCCTGACCTACTCTGACCTAAAGCACCGGGCGGTCTTCCAGGGAACGGTGTTGCTGAGGTCAACCGACGGGACGGTCAGCGCGGACACTGCCAACGTAACTTTCAAACCAAGGGCCCCGGAAAGCGGCACTCTAGGCACTCATGCTGCCAGCCAGGTCGAGGAAATCGTGGCCCAAGGCCACGTTGTGATCCAAGAACCGTCCAGGAAAGCGGTAGGAAATACAATGACTTACACGGCAGCGGATGAGAAGTATGTTCTGACCGGCGGACAGCCCAGCATTTTTGATGCCGAAAGTGGCGTCACCACCGGCGATTCGTTGACTTTCTACAGTCGCAGTGATACGGTGCTGGTCGGGAGCGAATCCCCCACTCGCACCGTCACCCAAACCCACACGGGCAAGTGAATGCAGAGCCTGGCGACTGACGAGATCAGCAAGTCTTACCGCGGCCGCAGGGTTGTCAATGGCGTAACCCTTAGCATTAGCCAGGGCGAAGTGGTGGGCCTGCTGGGTCCAAACGGGGCCGGCAAGACGACCAGCTTTTACATGATCGTTGGGTTGGCGCCGCCGGACACAGGGCGGGTGCTGCTTGATGGCGACGACATCACGGACGTGCCCATGTACCTGCGGGCACGCAACTATGGCATCAGCTACCTGCCCCAGGAGCCCTCGGTCTTCCGTAAGCTGACGGTGGAAGAGAATATCCTGGCAGTGCTGGAAGCGCAACTCATATCCTGGCATGAGCGCCGGGAGCGGCTGGAAAGACTGATTGATCAGCTCGGCCTGGGGGTCATCCGCAAGAACCGGGGCTACGCTCTTTCCGGCGGCGAGCGGCGGAGGGTGGAGATTGCGCGCTGTCTGTGCATTTCGCCCTCGTTCATGCTGCTGGACGAACCGTTTTCCGGAATCGATCCCATCGCCGTGCTGGACTTGCAGAAGATCATCTTCGATCTGAAGGCGAGCGGAATCGGGGTGCTGGTCACCGACCATAACGTTCGCGAGACGCTCTCGGTCACCGATCGCGCCTATATCATCAACGAGGGCCGTATCTTCCGGACGGGTACTCCGGAGCAGTTAGGGAACGACCCAGAGGTCAAGAGGGTCTATTTAGGCGAGAGTTTCTCGCTGGTTTAGACAAGATGGCGGAGGTAATCCGCGGCAGCTGGAAGACGGGTACTGTAGTCATCTAGGCCGGAATGCTCGGGTAGGTTACAAAGGAACGAGTAGCTCGACACACCCTATGGTTTTACTCCAGCCCAGACTGAGCCTAAAGGTAAGCCAGAAGCAGATTCTTACCCCTGGCTTGGTGCAGATGGTCAGCGTCCTGGCTCTTAACAAGTTGGAGCTCAAGGACATGATCAACGCCGAGATGGTTGAGAACCCGGTTCTGGAGGAGTTGGAATCCTCGGTACCGCTGCTGGACGAGGTAGCCGGCCGGGAGGAGGATCGGGAGCACGATCCTTCCAAGGCGGCCGATGAGCCGGTCCTGGAAGGGGAGAAGAAAGACCCGTTTGAGGAGATTGATTTTGGGTCCTTCTTTCAAGAGTATCTGGACCCTGGCTATCGCAGCCCGGCCTCCGAGATTGTTGAGAAGCCTTCCTTTGAGAATTTCCTCTCCCGCCCCAGCACCCTGACCGATCACCTGATGTGGCAGCTCGGGGCGATGACGGTCTCTACTCCAGTGCATGAGGCAGCTGAGCTGGTGATCGGCAACCTCAACGAAGACGGATACTTGATTGCCAGCGACGAAGAGTTGCTGGGTCTGCCGGGGCGGCCGGAGAAGGCCGAAGCGAAGGAGCCCGTAATCTCCGAGCTGGCAGTCGGAGCGAAGCCGGAAGCCCTGGACCACCCGCGAGGCGGACTGGCAGCCACGAATCCGGCTGAAGATGTCGCCGCGATCTTCGAGACTGAGGGCGATGCCGCCAGTGTCGCGGTGGAAGAAGCGGCCACCGAACCAGGGGAAGCGGTTGAGCTCGAGGCGGCAGACGCGCCTGAGCCGTCGCCAAAGCCCGAGCCTAAGGTATTGGAATTTCCCCGTCCCGGCTTCACCCGCGAGGACCTTCACGAAGCCATCGAGTTGGTGCGCCAGATGGATCCGGTGGGGGTGGCGGCCCGCGACCTGCGCGGGTGCCTGCTAGCCCAACTCAAGTACCAGCAGCATCTCCGCAAGTCCCAGGGACTGAACGGCGAGACCGAACAGGTGCTCGAGGATGCCATCGCGATCGTGGACCAGCACTTGCGCCCGTTGCAGAACAAGCAGTACCGGGAGATCTCCAAAGCCATCGGGCGGCCGCTTCAGGCGGTGATGGACGCTTTGGACTATATCAAGACACTGGATCCGCGGCCTGGGCTGCGCTACAACCGTACGGACGCGCGCTTAATCGAGCCGGACGTGGCCTTCGTCAAGCAGGGCGACGAGTGGGTGGTGGTGATGAACGACGAAGATGTTCCGCAGCTTCGTCTGAACCCCGCCTATCGCCGCCTGCTCAGCCGTGACGCTGCCGAGAAGGACGTGCGCACCTACGTCAAGGAACGCTACAAGTCGGCTATCCAGCTCATCAAGAACATCGAGCAACGCAAGCAGACCATCGTCAAGGTTTGTTACGCCATCATCGGGCGACAGCGCGACTTCCTGGAGTTTGGCATTGACCATCTCAAGCCCATGATGATCAAGGAAGTGGCGGAGGAGATCGGCGTGCATCCCTCCACCGTCAGCCGCGCCGTCGCCAACAAGTATGCGCACACTCCCCAGGGAGTGTTCGAACTGCGTTATTTCTTCAGCGAAGGCGTGAATGGACCCGAGGGCTCCAACACGTCGCTTCTTATCCTCAAACGCCGGGTCAAGAAGCTGATCGAGGAAGAGGATCCTGCCAGGCCGCTCACCGACGAGCAGATCACCCGCATCCTTCAATCGCAGGGCATCCAGGTCACTCGTCGCACGGTCGCGAAATATCGGGAGGATATGCATATCCCGAGCACCCACCAGAGGAGAGTGAAAAGTTAGGCCGTTGTAGGCCCTGGAGGTGGCGAGGCAACCCGGGGCTTCCGGGGTGAGTCACTGACGGGTTAGCTGTTGACAACCAGCACGACCAGCGCGACTCCGTCGTGAACCAGCCCTGCCCCCACCGGGGTCCCCGGCAAACTGGCTTTTGGTTTGCTGGGGTGGCACGGGCCATGGGGCACGGGGCAAAGGAGGCTCAAGTGAACGTGGAATACACCGGCAGGCAATACGAAGTTACTCCCGCTGTCCGCAAGCAGATCGATCAAGGCCTCGCCAAACTGCAGAAAATCCTGGGGACCACGTTTAAGACTAATGTCATCCTGGCGGCGGAAAAGCATCGCCATATCGCTGAAATCACCATCACGGTGCGCACTCATCCCATCGTCGGCATCGCCCAGGCCGAGGACATGACCGCGGCCGTGGGCGAAGCCATGGAGCGCATCGAGCGCCAGGCGCTCAAGTACAAGGGACGCTGGAGGGACAAGAAACGCCAGCCTAAGAAGAAATGGAATGGGGAGGCCACGGCGACCGAGCAGCAGGCGGCCGTGGGAGAGAATGTTTCGACCGCCGTGCCAGTGGTGGTACACACTTATCCGGCCGTGGTGCGAACTGCGGAAGCTCATCTGACGCGCGACGACAGCTCCGTGGCCCTGCGTCCGCTGACCCTGGAAGAAGCCATCAAGGAAGCAGAGTTCCGCGACCGCGACGTTTTCGTGTTCCGCGATAACCATGGACGCGTGAAAGTGCTCCACCGCACCAAGGACGGCAAGATGGAGCTGATTGAAGCACCCTAGAAGCGGTTGCCAGTCACCAGTTCTGATCGGGGCACACGAGAGTGCCCCGTTTGGTTTTCAGGGGCGGTGCAAATGCGGGCATCTTTGCACGCATGTCGCCCTACAATCGCAGCAGCGGCACCATGAGGGGATTCCGGCAACTCGTTTGTCTTCTACTCTTGCTGCTGCCGGCGGCTGCGGGGCAGACTGCGGCTGTGCCCACGCAAAGCGGACAAAAGGCCGCGCAGGCGCCGCTATCTGCCGAAGACAAGAAGAAGCTCAATGACACGCTGCTGGCGGCGGTCGAGAACGATGACCGCCATGAAGTTCAGCAGCTGCTGACGCAGGGCGCCGATCCCAACGCCCGCGACGAGCACCAGGTGACGGCGTTGATGAAGTCGGCAGAGGGCATGGACGCGGCGCTGGTGCGTATGCTCATCGCCGCCGGTGCTGACGTCAACGCTCACGATGCCGTCGGCATGACTCCCCTGCTAACCGCCGCCGATGACGGCAGTTCGGAGATCCTGCGCCTGCTGCTGGCCCGGCACGCCGACGTCAGGATCACCGACGCCAACGGGTGGAACGCGGTGATTCTGGCCGCTGATGCTCACCGTACAGAGCTTGTCCGCATCCTGCTTGCTGCGGGGGCGGATTGTCTGGTCCAGGACAAAATCGGGATCTCGGCGCTGATGATCGCGGCAGCGGGTGACGACCCGGAAACCGTGACTGCGTTGCTCCACGCAGCCGAGAAAGCCGACAAACCCGGCGACGGCAAGCGACGCCCCCGAGCCTCCTCCCGGTTGCGACTGATGGTGGATGCCCGCGACCATCGCGGCTGGACGGCCCTGCATCACGCCTCCGTTCGCGGCGCCGAGCGTACGGTCCGCCTCTTGCTCGAGCACGGCGCCGATCCCAATGGCGGCGACAGCGCCGGGACCACCCCGCTGCTGCTGGCCGCCGAGATCGGCGATCCGGGGACTATCGAGGCGCTGCTGGCCCGCCATGCCGATCTCAATGTGCGCAGCTCCAACGGCACCACGCCGCTGATTCAGGCGGTGGATGCTGGCAACAGTGGTGCTGTCCAGCTGCTGCTTGCGCACGGCGCCGACCCCAACACGCGCGCCCGAGACGGCCGCACCGCCCTGATGGAAGCGGCTGCCGAGGGGCATACCGCCATTGTGCAGGTGCTGCTCGAAAAGGGCGCCGACCCCAATGCGCGCATGGCGAACGGGTCAACTGCGCTGGCCCGCGCTTCGGCCAGGCCTCAGAACGAGCAGGTGGTCGAATTGCTGAAGCGGGCGGGGGCGAAGTAGATTGCCGGGCGTGGCAAAGTAGTGCGGGGCGGGACCGTTGCTCCGCGGCTCAGGCGCCGACCCAATCTCGCCCGCTCCACATAAATTAGCGCCGCTGTAAACATTATGCAGGCTCTGAGCGTCTGATTTGGTAATTTTGGTACCATCCAGACTATGTCGCGCCATGGGGTGAAAAGGAAGCCGCGCCCCGCCTCCAAGCCGGCTGCCGGGAACGACGTGCACTCGCGCTCAAGCCGTGGGCCAGAGATGGTCTTGATCACCGGCATCAGTGGTTCGGGTAAGGGTTCGGCGCTCAAGGCCTTCGAAGACCTCGGCTACTATTGCGTGGACAACCTGCCGGTGGACCTTATTCCGCATTTCGCCGACCTGGTGCTGCACTCGGAGATCGAGCGTGCGGCGCTGGTGGTTGACGTTCGCGAAGGGCAGCGCCTGGACAAGCTGCCGTCCATCCTGCGCTCAGTGAAAAAGCTGCTGCCGACTACCGTCCTTTACCTGGAAGCCAGCGATGAGTCGCTATTGCGCCGTTTCAGCGAAACGCGGCGCCCCCACCCGCTTGGCACCTCCGCCCCCGTGAAGGCGTCGCTCAAGGCCGAGCGGCGCCGGCTTTCTGCGCTGCGCAATCTGGCCGACGTGGAGATTGACACCTCGAAATTCAACGTGCACGAACTGCAGGCTCATGTCACCCAGCGTTTCCAGCGGCAATCCACGGACAAGAACATTCTGGTCTCCTGCATGAGTTTCGGCTACAAGAAGGGCGTGCCGGAGGAGGCTGACCTCCTTTTCGATGTGCGCTTTCTGCCCAATCCGCATTTTGTGCCGGAGTTCCGGCCCTATACCGGACGGCACCCGCAGGTGGCCAAGTACATTCGCTCCTTCCGCCAAACGCAGGAATTCATCTCCCGTATTTCCGAGCTGCTGATCTACCTGCTGCCCCATTACGTCCACGAGGGCAAGAGTTACCTGACGATCGGGTTTGGATGCACCGGCGGCCAGCACCGCTCGGTATTCATTGCGGAAGAGGTTTACAAGCGGCTGGCCAAGGCGGGCTACCCAGTAAAGGTGATCCACCGAGACAGCCCGCGGTAGCGAACATTGCTGCCAAATTCAGTAAAATAGAGCATTGGCTAAAACCTCCACTCCTCCCGAGGCACGATGCGGCGACTGATCCGGCTGCTCCATTACGTACGCGGCTATGTCCCGCAACTGCTGCTGTCGTTGCCGCTGGCAGCGGGTGTGGGCGCCGCTGAAGCGTTCCGGATTCTGCTGATCGGCCCCATCCTCGACCGCGTCTTGCGGCCGGCCTCGGGCAGCTACGCCATCGTGCTGGCGCGCCTGCCCGGCACCCACTACACCCTGCACCTGCAGCAGTTCGTTCCGGAGCACTTCAAGAATGCGTGGACGATGGTGGCGTTCGCGCTGGTAATGGCCACGCTGATCAAAGGGATCTGCGATTACGCTAGCACCTATCTGGTGTACTACGCAGGGTTCGGCCTTATCACCGACCTGCGCAACGATCTGTACAACGCCATCCTCCGCCGTTCGGCGGGCTTCTTTACGCGCTATTCCACAGGCACGCTGCTTTCGACCATCGTCAATGACGTCGAGCGCGTTCAAGTCGCCATGGGCTCAGTGCTGGCGGAATCTCTGCAGCAGGCATTCGTGCTGCTGTTCACGGTGTACGTCGTGATTTCGCTCGGTGGCAAGCTGGCGTGGGTGCTGCTGCTGTTCATCCCCGTCATCGTGATTTCGGTGGGGAAGATCGGCAGACGCGTGCGGCATGCCACCCGCGGCGGCCAGGACAAGCTGGCCGACGTGCAGAACATCCTCCACGAGACCATCAC
>Ga0187773_10000706_pt1 | contig 13345 bp, 11 predicted proteins | sample 0216_BV02_MP05_1_FD_133133 | JGI IMG/M metagenome (GOLD analysis project Ga0187773, IMG submission 133133) | Tropical peat soil microbial communities from peatlands in Department of Meta, Colombia - 0216_BV02_MP05_10_MG | ecosystem: Environmental > Terrestrial > Soil > Wetlands > Peat | place...
GTGGCGGAGGTGCTCGACCGCCGGATGGGTCCGGACCATCGCGCCTTCAAAGTTCGAGGCGATGACGGCGGTCTTTACCTCTTGCGGCATGATTCAATGAAGGACCGGTGGGAGCTCACGCGACTCTCATCTTAATTCCCGCATCGGCTCCCCTCCGGCCTCGCTAAAACTTTCCCCCTCGTATATTCTCCCCTCTCGCTGTCCTCTAGTCCCTATATATATATATATAATGATGTAGATCGAATATATTCGACTTCTCCCTTGAAAACCCGGTGGCGCTTTGTTTATTTCCGACAGGCTCTCCAAAAAAGACTTGACAAGCCGGAACGAATAAGGTAATACTCTACTAAATTGATAGACTTTATGGAGTTAAGAGATGCTCACGAATAAAGCGAAATACGCACTGAAGGCGCTGCTGGTTCTTGCCGAAGAATACGGCCACGGCCCGATGCTCATCGCGGACCTGGCCGAGCGGGAGGGGATCCCGAAAAAATTTCTGGAGCATATATTGCTCGAGTTGAGGAAACACGGCCTGCTCCAGAGCCAGAAGGGGAAGGGGGGCGGCTATCTGTTGGGCAAGCCTCCCGGATCGGTGACGTTCGGACAGGTGATCCGGATTCTCGACGGTCCGCTGGCGCCGGTTCCGTGCGTCAGCCAGATGGCCTATCAACGCTGCAAGGAGTGCAAGGACGAGGCGACCTGCGGCGTCCGGCTCGTGATGAAGGAGACGCGCGACGCGATCGCCGAAGTGCTGGACGGCGTAACCCTGGCGGACGGCCTCAAGAAAGTCAAAGGCGTCGCGGGCCGGTCCCGGAGCAGCAAGGCCCGGAAATAATTTTTTGCTTTAATAGTCTATTAAATCTATAGACTAAATATATTAATGTTAAACAGAAAAAGGAGGGGTGTCGTGAGGGACTTCCCGCTTGTTTCTTTCGTGGCCGTTTGGTTCGTTCTTTTTGTGGAAAGCCCCCCGAATGCGCTGGCCCAGGATGCGCCGCCGCAGGGAACGGTCGAGGAGCGGATTGACGCATTGGATCAAAAAATCCGCGATCTTGAGAAACAACTGGTATCGCAGCAAGAGGGTGCCGGGACGAAATCCAAGGAAGCGCCCGTCGTGCAGGCGGGGAGTGACGGATTTACCTTCGCATCGCCGGACGGCGATTTCCGGTTGAGGCTGGGGGGCATCCTCCAGGCCGACGGACGGTTCTACGTCAACGATTCGTCCCACCAGGGGGCGAACACTTTCCTGCTCCGCACCGCTCGGCCCGTCTTGGAAGGCACCGTCTACCGATACTACGATTTCCGTTTCATGCCGGATTTCGGGGGCGGGAAGACCGTGATTCAAGATGCGTATATGGACATTCGTTACCTGCCCGAGGCGGTGGTCCGGGCCGGAAAATTTAAGACGCCGTTCGGAATCGAGCGGCTACAGAACGAGACCGACCTGCTCTTCGTGGAACGCGCGCTGCCGATTAATCTTGTTCCCAACCGCGATATCGGCCTGCAATGGTACGGGAATCTCGGAGGGGATTCGTTCGGCTACGCTCTGGGCGTCCTCGACGGCGTTCCGGACGGCGGAAGCGCGGATGGGGATACGAATGACAATAAAGACTTTGTAGGCCGCCTTTTCACCCAGCCTTTCAAGAACGGCGGGCTTGAATTGCTCCGGGGTCTCGGGTTCGGCGTCGCCGGCACGTACGGAAAAGAGAAAGGGACAGCGACATCGCCCAACCTGCCTTCTTTCAATACCGACGGACAGCTCACCTTTTTCAGCTACCTTTCCGATGGAAAAGCGTCTGGCACCGTCGTCGCCGCCGGGCAACACGATCGAATTTCACCCCAGGCCTATTATTACTTTCGATCGTTCGGTCTGATCGGCGAGTATGTTCGCTCCTCGCAGGAGGTAGGCCTAGGGTCAAACTCCGCACGACTGGCCAATCAAAGTTGGCAGGTCGCGACCTCGTATGTCTTGACCGGCGATGCGGCGTCCTACAAAGGCGTCAAACCGAGAACCCAGTTCGATCCCCATAAAGGAACCTGGGGCGCTTTTGAGCTGGCGGTGCGTTTCGCCAAACTGACGGTGGACAACGACGCCTTTCCCCTGTATGCCGATCCGGCCAAGTCCGCCAAGGAGGCCGGCGCCTGGGCCGCGGGCGTCAACTGGTACCTCAACAACAACGTCAAGATCGTCACCGACTACGATCAGACGAGTTTCAAAGGGGGCGCGACCGGTGGGAAGGATCGAAAGGATGAGAAAGCGGTCTTAACCCGGTTCCAGATCGCCTTTTAGGATAGGAGGAAATTCCGATATTCCCGGTTGACTTCATCCCGCGCAACCATTACCATGATCAAAACTTCGAGGATGTATGACGGACTGGCTGAACAGTTTTATCTTGGGCGTGGTCGAGGGGTTGACCGAATTCATTCCGGTCTCGTCGACCGGCCATCTCATTTTGGCCGGCCACCTCTTGGGCTATGAAGGGGAGAGGGCCTCGACGTTCGAGGTCGTGATTCAGCTCGGTGCGATACTGGCCGTGGTTTTCCTCTACAAAGAAAGGTTTTATGGTCTGAATCCGTATAGTAAAGAGAAAGGGCTCGCGGGTATCAACGGACTGACCCTTTTGTTCCTGACGACCCTCCCGGCGGTCGTGATCGGCGGTCTGACCCATGGTTTTATCAAGAACCATCTATTCAACTCGAAAACGGTCGCGATGGGGTTGGGTGTCGGGGGGCTGGCGATACTTCTGGTTGAACGGTTCCTTCCCGAGGTGAAGAAGCGCGGCGTAGATTCGCTGGGCTGGCGCGAAGCGCTTTCGATCGGTTTTTTTCAATGCCTGGCCTTGTGGCCGGGCGTTTCCCGTTCGGGTGCGACGATCGTGGGTGCGATGACGATCGGTGTGGAGCGAAAGACCGCGGCCGAGTATTCCTTCCTGGCGGCCGTGCCGGTGATGTTTGCCGCGACCGCCTACGACCTTTATAAAAGCCGGTCATTCCTGGCGGCATCGGATTTGACGACGTTCGGCATCGGATTCATCGTCTCGTTCATCACGGCCTGGCTCAGCGTCAAATGGTTCATCGGCCTTCTCGGACGGTACACCCTGAACGGGTTTGGATGGTATCGCATCGCCGTCGCGCTGCTGATCCTTTGGCTCCTCCGCTAGGCTTGCCCCCTCAACACCAACCCGTTCGGTAGAAAAGCAATCGCCGGCATGCCTTGACAGGTCGCGGGATCTTTGGCAGAATCTCCGCGATGACGGCTCAAACCAAAACTAGCCCTTCCGCGACGGCCTCACGGCCTGCCGCGCTTAAATCCTCCATCGAACGGGAAATCAAGCTCAGCGTCGATGGGCGTTTCCGGATCCCGAAACTTCCCGGGAGACCGCTCGTTCCACGCCTTCTGACCTCGACCTACTACGACACCCCGGACCATCGGCTCGCCCAGGTCCGGATCACGCTCCGTCATCGGGTCGAGCGGCGAAAGGGTCTGTGGCAGCTCAAGGTTCCGGCGACGGACGGGCGGCGCGAACTGGAGATCGCCGGCGGACCCGGAAGTCTCCCGACCGTCCTTCGTGAGCTCCTGGTCGCGAACCTTCGGGGGAGCAAGGTGGTGCCGGTGGCCACGCTGCGCACACGGCGAACGGGCGTTCGCGTCCGGGCCGCATCGGGTCCCGTAGCCGATGTGGTGCTCGACCTCGTCGCGGTGATGAAGGACGGACGTGTCGTTCGCCGGTTTCGCGAGCTGGAGATCGAATGGCTCGGCAAAGATAAAACGCTCGAGGCGTATCTGGAAGCGCTTCTCCGAAAGGCCGGCGCGGGCGATCATGACGGACGGTCGAAAATGTTTCAGGCCGTGAACTGGACGGCCGGATCGAACGGCGTCCCCGAGGCGGACGCGCCGGTCGCCGAGCAACTCGCCTTCATGCTCCGTCGGCGGGTCAAGGCACTTCTCGCGTACGATCCCGGCACGCGGCTGGGGGGCGAGATCGAAGACCTCCATCAGATGCGGGTGGCGATTCGCCGGCTTCGCGCCCTTCTTCGCGCCGCCGGGCCGCTATTGAATCCGGAATGGAGCGAGCCGCTTCGCGCCGAGCTGGCCTGGGTGGGCGGACTCCTCGGACCGGCGCGCGATCTGGACGTCCAGGCGGCCTATTTTCAGGCGGAGGCCGCGACATTGAAATCGCGGGACCGGCGGCCGTTGGAGCGGTTCATCGAGCAGTTGCGGCGGGAGAGGGAAGTCGCGCAGCGGGCCCTGGTCGAGGGACTGCGAAGCCCGCGCTATATGGAATTGGTCGAGGCCCTCACGCGTGCGATGCGCTCGCTTCCGGTCGTGGCTTCCGACCAGACGCTGAGCCATATCGCGGCCCGACAATTCCGAAAGCTCCGGAAGGCGATGAAACAGATCCGAAGGTCGCCGACCGACTCCGAGCTGCACCGCATCCGGATCCGGACCAAGCGCGCGCGGTACGCCTCCGAACTGGCGGAAACCTCGGCGGGAAAATCGGCGGCGCGGTTTGTGGAGCAGGCGCGAAAATTTCAGGATCTCCTCGGGATCCATCAGGATGCCGTGCTGGCCGAGGACTATATCCGTGCGTTTGTGGAACGGACGAAGGGTCTGCGGACGGCCTTCGTCGCGGGACGGATGGTCGAGCGTCAACGCCAACGGCGCGAGGCGGCGCGGGCCGTGCTGTCTTCGCAATGGGAAAAGCTGAAGCGGCGGGGCAAGAAGACCTGGGATTCGGTTTAGCAGGCTGTTGAAAAAGTCCATCTGCTGCGTTGCCGAAGACGGCGTACCGACAAGAGGCGCCTCCGGCGCAGATTGTATTCCGCGTTGCTGACTCAACGCGGTGCGGTTTCTCAGTTCCTCGGAGATCCTCACGTACTGTCTATGTACGCTGCGGTCTCCTCGGTCCCTGCGGCCTGGCATCTGGAGCTTTTTGAACAGCCTGCAAATTGTACGAGCTTTTCAACAACCCGTTAGTCAAACGGTTCCCCGCCGTTATTAAACCTCTCTTCGCTTGCGCGGTTTGAATCCGCGATTGGGGAGGGAAGAGGAACGCCCTCTGTTTGGGACCGAGGTGTTTCCGAAAGAATTTTGTTTGCCGGACTGCGGAGACGCCTGGGACCGTTGCTGGGCCCGCTCGATCATCAGCTCCTGCGCGCCCCGATTCTCGGCCCCGGGTTCGGGCTCGCTTCGGACGTAGGTTCCGTCCGACCGCATCGTCCAGAGACTCCGTCGGTTGTTCAGCTGGATCTCAAGGATCTTCGCGAGTTGCTCGCGCAGTTCGGCTCCCTCCACCGGCACCGCCACCTCGATGCGATTCCGGAGCTTGTGGGACATGCAGTCGGCCGAGCTGATGTAGTACTCCTCGTTTCCGCCGTTTCGGAAGTAGTAGATCCGCGCATGCTCCAGGAATCGTCCGACGAGACTGACGACGCGGATGTTCTCGGACAGTCCGGGAAGGCCCGGCCGCAGACGGCAGGTGTCCCGGACGATCAGGTCCACCTTCACCCCGGCCTGGGCGGCACGGTAGAGCGCCCGGGTGATCTCCTTGTCCTCCATCGCGTTGACTTTAAACCGGATGAGCGCCGGCACGCCCTCCGACTGCCGTCCGATTTCCCGTTCGATCTTCGAGAGGAGCGCCTGTTTAAACGCGGTCGGCGCGGGAAGCAGCTTGCGGTATTTCCGGTCGGGGACGTTTCCGGACGTGAGATAGTTGAACAGCTCGGTCAGATCCTCGCCGATGGCCGTGTCGCAGGTGAGCATTCCCAGGTCGCTGTAGACGCGGGCGGTGTCGGCGTTGTAATTGCCGGTTCCGAAATGGGCGTAACGCCGCAGCCCGTTGTAGTCGCGCCGCAGCACGAAGATGATTTTACAATGCGTCTTCAGCCCGACCAGACCGTAGGAGACATGAATCCCGGCCTGCTCCAGCCGCTGGGCCCAACGGATGTTGGACGATTCGTCGAAGCGCGCCTTCAACTCGACCGTCACGGCCACCTGCTTTCCGTTCTGCGCCGCCTCGATCAGGTACTCGATGATTTTGGATTCGGCCGCCGTCCGGTACAGGGTCATCTTGATCGCGAGCACCTTCGGGTCCTGGCTGGCTTCCTTCACAAACCGCTCGACGGAGGTGACGAAGGACTCGTACGGATGCTGGAGAAGGATCGGACCCTGCTCGCGGATCAGATGGAAGATGTTCGAGGCGCCGGCGATCGCCGGATGATCGATGGGGTGATGGGGTGGATCGTGCAGCTCCCGGATCTTCAGCGAGGCGATCTGAAGGAGATCCCGCTTGGCCATCAGACCGTCCACCTCGAAGACGTCCGTGGCCTCGTTCAGTCCCAGCTCGGCCGCGAGCATGCCCCGCCGCGTCGGGTCCATTCCCTTCGACGTTTCCAGCCGAACGATCGGGGCGAATTTGCGGTCGCGCAGTTCGGATTCGACCATCGACATCAGGTCCTCGGCCTGCTGTCCGGGGATCTCGGTGATGGCGTTGCGGGTCACCCGGAACAGCTCGCAGGACTCGACCTGCATCCCGGGAAAGAGGAGGTCCAGGTTTTGAGCTAGGACGTCTTCCAGCGGAACGAAGAGCAGGCGGTCCTTAATCTGGAGGAATCGCGGAACCTCTCCTCCGATCGGGACCTTGATCCGGACCAGATCGGCCTTGTCCGCACCGGGGTTCCGGACCGTGACCAGGAGATTGAGCGAAAGGTTGGAGATAAACGGAAAAGGATGGGCGGGACCGATCGCAAGCGGCGTGACGAGCGGGAAGATGTTTCGGACATAATTATCGCGCACCGCGTCACAATCCTCCCGGCTCAGATCGGCCCAGCGGCTGATCTGAATCCCGGCCTGGTTCAACAAACGGTATAAATCAGCCGCAAGGCGACGTTGTTGGTCCTCCATTTCCAGAACAACGGCTTGGCATTCCTGAATTTGCTGTTCGGGTGTGCGGCCGTCGACCGAAAGCTCCGACACGCCCGCGCCGACCTGCTGTTTGAGGCCTCCGATGCGCTTCATGAAGAATTCGTCCAGATTCGAGGCAACGATCGCGAGGAACTTCACGCGTTCCAGAAGGGGGGTGCGTTCGTCCAATCCCTCGTTGAGGATGCGACGGTTGAATTCCAGCCAGGTCAGTTCGCGGTTGAGGTACCATTCCGGGGCGTCCAGATTGATCGTCGAGACCGTTTCCTTTTCCATCTGTTCCTCCACCTTAGGGCCTTTTCAAGACCCCGGGATCACTTTTTTGAAGGCCGAATTATACCAAATATCACGCCGATATTAAATCCGTGTTACGGCTGTGAAAAAATTGAAAAAACATCCATCTTTCGCTTGACCTGAAGGATTTCATGGTCTAAATTGTAGTACAATTGTATAACGAGTGTTACGCCATAAGCAACAGGGAGGTGAATGATGGCGGATTTGACGCATGCAGGAGGGATTGTAATACAGATCGAGGGGGATTCTCCCCGTTACCTCGTTGTCACCGCGAAAAACGATTTTGAGCGGTGGGTTTTTCCCAAAGGCCGTATCGATCCGGGTGAAACACCGGAGGCCGCCGCCGAGCGTGAAGTGCTCGAAGAATCCGGGGTGCAAGCGAAGACGCTGGAATCGGTGGGGGCCACGGAGTTTAAAAAAGACGGGCAGGAATCGCGCGCGGAGTTTTTTCTGATGCAATTCCTGAGGAACGGCGGTCCGGGAGAGGACCGCAAACGGCGCTGGTGTTCCTACGAAGAGGCGCTCGATCTCCTTTCCTCCGATTTCAACCGTGATCTTCTGCGTCAGGCGCGCAGCCTTGTGACCAAGGTTCTCCGACTCCAGGGGTCGGCCCCTTGATCCCGCCGCGGTGCCGACTTTTTTCGACCTTCAGTCTTCGACTTGCCATCAACGTAACCGCCGGCCCTTCGGTTGACAAGATATTGTTCAAACCCCTACCAAGACTCGACAGAACGGAAAGGACAGATCATGCCGAAGAAAATCATCATGATCGAGGATGAACCGGACATCACCGGTCTGGTTACCCACTACCTTGAAAAAGAGGGCTATCGCGTTGCGGCCTTCCGGGACGGGGCCAAGGGCCTCCAGCAGATCAAGTCCGAGCCTCCGGATCTCCTGATTCTGGATATTATGCTACCCGAGATGGACGGACTCGAGATCTGCCGCCGGGTGCGGGCCGATTCCAAGACGGCCGCGTTGCCGATCATCATGCTGACGGCAAAGGGCGAAGAGACCGACCGGGTGGTCGGGTTGGAGCTGGGCGCGGACGATTACCTCACCAAGCCCTTCAGCCCCAAAGAACTTGTGGCCCGCGTCAAGGCCCTTTTTCGAAGGGCGGAGCGTCGGGAGACGACGCCGGACCGGTATGTTTACGGCGATCTGGTCCTGGATCCGGTTCGGCACGAAGTTCGGGTGGAAGGCCGGGAAATCGTGCTGACGGCCAAGGAATTCGGTTTGCTCGAGCGGCTCTTGAAGGAACGCGGCCGTGTATTAACACGAGACGCCCTTCTCGATAAGGTCTGGGGGTATGATGCCGATGTGATCAGCCGAACGGTCGATGTTCATATCCGTCGATTGCGCGAGAAGATTCCTTTCTTGAAGGACTGTATCCAGACCGTCAAGCCGTTCGGCTACAAGCTGAAAGAGGAACCCTGAACGGTGCGGTTGACTCTTCAGAGCAAGCTTGTGCTGGTTTTGCTGGGGTCTGTGTTTTTCACCCTGTCGCTGATGGTTGGATTGACGTTTTGGGTTCAAGACCTCTGGACCGTTCTCCTGATAACCGTCTTCTCGGCCCCCCTGTTCACATGGATGATCGGCCGCCTGTTGGCCCGGCAGATAACAAAACCTTTGGAAGAGATAACGGCGGTTGCCCGCGGACTGGCTCAAGGGCAACGGGGCCGGCGGGTCAATGCGCCATCGCGGGATGAGATCGCCGACCTGGGTCACGCGGTGAATCAGATGGCCGAAGACCTCGAAGCCCAATTGACGGAGATCTCGGAGGATCGCGCCCGTCTACAAGCCGTTCTTTCCAGTATGGCGGAGGGTGTGCTGGTCGTCGATCAAGAATGCAAAATCTTGTTGATGAACGCGGCCATCGAGCGGATGTTCCTGTTGGAGGCCTCGGACGTCCTCGGCCGTCCCTTGATCGAGGTTTTACGCCATCGTCAACTCCATCAGCTGGTACAAAGGGTGTTGGAGAGCGGGACGGACCAATCGGAAGAAGTCGTGATGTCCATCCCCGAGGAGCGCGTCTTCTCTGTTCAGGCCTCGGTGTCTGAAAAAGGGGGCGTCGCGGCCGTCTTGGTTTTCCACGATGTTTCGAACTTAAAGCGGTTGGAGCGCATCCGAAAGGATTTCGTGGCGAATGTTTCACACGAGCTCCGCACGCCTCTGACCTCGATCAAAGGGTATATCGAAGCCTTGATCGACGGGGCGAAGGACGATCCCCAGAAATGCGCCGAGTTCCTCGGGATCATTCAAAAGCATTCCGATCAGCTCAACGCGTTGCTGGCCGATCTTCTGCAGCTTTCGACCATCGAATCCGGCCAGTACCAATGGCAGCGGGGGATCGTTTTGATTCCCGAAATGATCGATAAAGCCGTCCATCTCCTCCAACCCCAGGCCAGGAAAAAAGGACAGGAGATCTCGACCGGGCTGGCCGAAGGCGTCGGGACCCTGACCGGCGATGCCGATAAACTGATCCAAGTTTTGATCAATTTAATCGATAACGCCATTAAGTACACGCCGAACGGCGGTCGAATCCGCGTGGAAGCCCGACAGAGGGAGGATGCCGTCGAGATAGCGGTCAGCGATTCCGGAATCGGCATTCCCGCCAAGGAAATTCCCCGGATTTTCGAACGATTTTACCGGGTGGATCGCGCCCGCTCGCGAGAAATGAGCGGCACGGGCCTCGGCCTGTCCATCGTGAAACATATCATCGAGGCTCATGGCGGGAAGGTGTCCGTCGAGAGCCAGGTGGGAAAAGGCTCCCGATTTGTCGTGACGCTTCCGAAGCAATCCCCTGGTTCATGATTATGGGGCCTGCGTTCCCCTCCTAATAAATTTACCTTCCTGTAACGTCGGCGTAAGCCAACCGCAACAGTCATCCTCTAAGGTGAATTCGGGCAATTCGTCTTAATCGTGCTCGATCAATCCAAAAGAGAAACGGCCCAGGTTGTCCGGTTTCGAACTGCTCCGCCTGCCGAGGCGGCCTGTTCCTCCGACCAGGACGACTTGGGCCGCGATTTTAAGGAACTTGAAACTGTTACGCCAAGTTAACGCCGTCTTGATTCCGCTGCAACAAATTTTCGTTAGGCTCTCTTCAAATAATGAAAAATCCGATGGCGGTCGACGCCGCTTCAACTCAAAAAGAGATACTGGTCATCGAGAGCGACTCGAAGACCGCGGGACTTCTCAAGCAAGAGCTGGAAAAATACTACTTTCAGGTCCGGATCGCACCGGACGGAAAGCGGGGGCTGGCCGAGGCTCAGTCCGCACCGCCGGCGCTGATCATCTCGGAGTTGATCCTCCCCGAATTGGACGGCTGGACGCTTTGCGAGTCGCTCAAAACCCATCCCAAGACCAAGGCCGTCCCTCTTCTCATCATCTCGATGCTCGCACAGGAAGAAAACCGGTTGCGCGCACTCGAGCTGGGAGCGGACGATTACATGGTCAAGCCCTTCAGTCTGAAGGAAGTGGTCTCCCGCGTCCGCGCCCTGCTTCGGCGAAGCCAAATGAGCATCGAGGAAAATCCAAAGACGCTTCTGAGGCTCGGACCGCTGACGATCGATCTGGAGCGGCATGAGGTGCACAAGCGCGGCCGGTCGGTCTCCCTGACCCCGATCGAGTTCTCGCTGCTCGCCTATTTGGCGGAGCATCCCGGAAAGGTTTTTACGCGTGACCAACTGATCACGGCGCTTTGGGAAAACGACCGGTTCATCGAGGAACATAACCTGGATGTGCATATCCATGCGCTGCGGCAGAAAGTCGAGCCGGATCCGGACCGTCCGCGGATTTTGGTGACTGTGCACGGCGTGGGGTACAAGCTGGAAGCTCGGGAGGAAAAGGAATAGTCCCGCCGGCCTTTGGTTCGGGCCGAGGACGGAATTAACACGAGCTTAATAAGGTCTTGAGGGAAACGTAACAAGGCCCCGTTAAAGTGATAACATGCGGAATTTAGATGAGCCCAAGCGATCCGAGACGCAATGCCCCGCCTGCGGTTCCCGGGTGAACTATCGATACGGGAGGGCGTGGACCGGGAAACGGCGCCTTCAATGTTTGATGTGTGGAAGGCAGTTCACTCTCGGCGCAAGACGGGCGGAGGTTCTGAATCGACCCGACTGCCCGGCTTGCAGGGAACCGATGCATCTCTATCGGAGAGACGGCGGCGTGGTTCGATTCCGATGTTCCGGTTATCCGGCATGCAAGACGTTTAAAAAGATCGATCGTCTTGAGGATCCCGAGCCCCGGGGCTGCCGGTTGCTGATCCCTGCATAGGGATCGCCACAGAGGAGAAGCGACGGGATGAGCTATTATATCCATCATGTTCAGGGACGATTGAGGGTGAAGAGCCCCTTGATCAAGAGAAGCCTTCCGACCGCTCTGGAGATCAAGATACTCCTGGGGAAAATCCGTGGGATCGATAGCGTGGAGATCAATACGGTGACCGGCAGTGCCGTCATCCATTACGAGCCCAAAGCCGTCTCTTCGCAAGCAATTCTGAATATTCTGGAAGAAGCCGGCTATTTCGATCTCTCAAAGGCCGTCACCAATGACCAGCACGTTTACGCGGCGGCGGCTCAAACGGGGGGAATCCTTTGGAAGGTTCTGGCCAGCGCACTCGTTGAACGCGCCTTTCAAGGTTCCGCATTATCGTTGCTGGCCGTATTAATCTAATATTCCCCGCCCGTCACAGCCCGCTCGAAGGATTACCAACCAAAGCCGCTCAAGGCCAACACACCCAGTCCTCCGAAAATGGCCGCGCCGACAAACCGCACGGTACGCACCGGCAGTCGGGCTGACACGACGCTCCCCAGCGCGATGACGGGCGCGTTGACCAACAGGATCCCCATCGTTGTCCCCGCAATAACCGGAATCCATGTGTTGAATTTGGCCGCGAGGATCACGGTCGCGATCTGGGTTTTGTCGCCCATTTCGGTCAAGAAGAAGGTCAGGAATGAAGTGCCGAACGGGCCAAAGCGACCGAACAAACGAGGTGGGTCGACTCCGCCTCCGCGATCCGGCTGTAGAAACCAGAGCGCTACGGCCAAGAACAGAAGGCCCAAACTCCAGTGAAGCACCTGGATGGACAAATGGTCCCGGATCCAAAGACCTAATGCGCAGGCCATGGTGTGATTGACGACGGTCGAGATCAACATTCCTAAGATAATCGGGAGAGGACGTTGAAAGCGGGCGCCAAACAGCAATGCCAGAAATTGCGTTTTGTCGCCGAACTCGGCCGCGGCGACGGCCATCATAGAAATCAAAAAAGCTTCCACGGCTCCAGACGCTCCTGTTGTTATCTCGGTGTACTTGCTGGATAGATCCTTGCGGGGTTGGCCGCGGGAATCTATTCTTTAAAAACGATTTTCAGGTATCCTCCGTCCAGGCTCGCCGAGGTCGGCGTCAGCCCGGACAGGTATTGGGGGAGCGCGATCGCGCGTTTGTGTCGTCCCACCTGGACGCGCAATTCGTCGCCGCATTTCTCCAGGTCGATGTCGCTTCCCTGCACACCGACCAGCCGGAGGGATAACGTATACTCCCCGTTTTGCAATTCGAAGGTCATCGGCTCCGCTTCCGAAAGACGCTGGACGGGGTCTTTCTCTCCATAAAGGCTGTCGGCCAGGAGCGCGAGGGCCGGGATTCCGGTCACCTCCTGCGGCATCAGGGGAACTTCAAGTGGAATCAGGGGAGAGAAAGAGTCGGCGATCAGCCGGCGGTAATCCGTCTGCTTTTCTTTCCAAGCCGCCAGATAGGGGTCCGAGACCTCCGGCGGCAGAATCCGGTTGATGAAAAGGGCGTCGACGGTCAATCCGTACAGACTGAAAAAGGTAAAGGCCCGCTGAGTTTCCAGGATGGCCATCCGGTCGGGATTTAAGACCAGACGGACCGAGGTCAGCTTCGGATCGGCCAGGATCCGGCGAATCGCCTCGACCTGATCGAACAGCTTCTGAATCTGATCCGGGACGGATTTCTCGGAGACGGGCCGCCGCTGAAAAGCTTGGATCAATGGCGTGATCACGCTGCCGATTCCGCGTGAGAATTCCAGGATGGTTTTGATGTAAAGGCGTCCGAGGTCGGGGGCGCCCAGCAACCGCATCGCCGCGCCGGTCGGGGCGCTGTCGATGATCA
>Ga0187773_10000707_pt1 | contig 13336 bp, 12 predicted proteins | sample 0216_BV02_MP05_1_FD_133133 | JGI IMG/M metagenome (GOLD analysis project Ga0187773, IMG submission 133133) | Tropical peat soil microbial communities from peatlands in Department of Meta, Colombia - 0216_BV02_MP05_10_MG | ecosystem: Environmental > Terrestrial > Soil > Wetlands > Peat | place...
AACAAGGCCTCGTCGCTCACCGGCGGCGCCGACGGCCTCTCCGGAGTCGTCGTCGCGCCCATTCTCGGCCTGTTCAAGTTCGACATCTTCGGCAAGACCGCCTACCTCTACTGCCTGGCGGTGCTGCTCGTCGGATGGTGGCTGATCAGGAAGCTGATCTATTCGCCCTTCGGCACCTCGCTTACCGGAGTGCGCGAGAACAGCCTGCGCATGCACGCGATCGGCGCGCCGGTCTACTGGCGGCTGGTGCTCGTATATACGATCTCTGCGACGATTGCCGGAATCGCGGGAGGGCTGATCACGCAGACCAACCAGTTTGTCGGCCTGAACGTGCTCTCCTTCGAGTCGGCGGGCGAGCTGCTCGTGATGTTGATCCTCGGAGGCGTCGGGCGCATCTACGGCGCATTCGTCGGGCCCGTAGTGTACCTCGTCGCGCAGGACCTTCTCGCCAAGCAGTTTCCCGAGTACTGGTACCTGGGCATCGGAACGATGCTGGTGCTCGTGGTGCTGTTCGCCCGCGGGGGAATCCTCGGCATCGTCGACTCCCTGATCGCAAAGCTGCGGAGGAAAGCGTGAGTGTCGCCCTCGAGACCCGCGGCCTGTGCAAGAGCTTCGGCGCGCTCACCGTGGCCGACCAGATCAATTTTCGCCTCGAGGCCGGCGCGCGCCACGCGCTGATCGGGCCGAACGGTGCCGGAAAGACGACCTTTGTCAACATGCTCACGGGAGTGCTGTCCCCGTCGTCGGGGCGCATCCTGCTCACCGGCGAGGACATCACCGAGCTCGGCGCGGCCAAGCGGGTAAAGCGCGGCCTGGGTCGGACGTTCCAGATCAACGCCCTGTTCCGGCGCCTGTCGGTGCTCGACAACGTCGCGCTCGCGGTCGCCGAGCGTCTCGGCGTGGCTCCCCGCAAGCTGCGCGCCGCGAGCGCGCACTCCGAGGTGCGCAACGAGGGCATGGATTTGCTCTCCACCCTGGGCCTCGCGGAGGACGCGGCCCAGCCGATCCTCGACCTGCCCTACGGAAAGCAGCGCCTGGTCGAGATCGCGATCGCGCTGGGCCTCAGGCCCAAGGTCCTGCTGCTCGACGAGCCCGCCGCCGGCGTTCCTTCGCTCGAGTCGCACCGCATCCTCCAGGTTCTCGACAAGCTGCCGCGTGACATCGCGATCCTCATCATCGAGCACGACATGGATCTGGTGTTCCGCTTCGCGCAGCGCATCACGGTGCTGGTGCAGGGCGAGGTTCTCGTCGAGGGCACGCCCGAGGAGATCGGGCGGGACAAGCGCGTCCATCAGGTCTACCTCGGGGAGCAGCGCCATGCCTGACGCCCTGTCGCTCAAGGACGTGCGCGCCGGGTACGGCGAGACCGTCGTGATCGAGGACATCGGGTTTTCGCTGCCCGAGCGCGGCTCGCTGTGCGTGCTGGGCCGCAACGGGGTCGGCAAAACCAGCCTGCTTGCGACCATTATGGGCCATACGACGTTCCACTCCGGGAGCATCGAGTATCGCGGCGGGCGGATCGAGAAGCTCACGGTTTACGCGCGAAACCGACTGGGAGTGGGCTATGTTCCGCAGACCCGCGACATCTTCCCCTCGCTGACGGTGGAAGAGAACCTCACCGTCGCCGCACGGCCCGGCCGCTGGACGCTCGAGCGGGTGCACGATCTCTTTCCCAGGCTCGGGGAACGCGGCAGACACTGGGGCAACCAGATCTCCGGCGGCGAGCAGCAGATGCTCGCGATCGGCCGGGCGCTCATGGGAAATCCTTCCGTCCTCCTCATGGACGAGCCGCTCGAAGGGCTCGCCCCGATCATCGTCGAGGTGCTGTTGCAGGCGCTGCAGCGCCTGATCCGCGAGGATTCGCTCGCGGTCATCCTGGTCGAGCAGCACGCCAAGCTTGCGCTTGAGACGACGCAGAGCGCCCTCGTCCTCAACCGCGGCCGCATCGCCTACAGCGGGCCGAGCGGCGACCTTCTCGCCGATCCGCAGCGGCTCACCAGCCTTGTGGTAGCCTGAGGCATGGCGCCATGCCCGCCCGGCTGCTCGTTTTCCTACTCGCCGCGATGACCCAAATGAACTCTTCCGACGCACAGGACAGGAACGCCGCCGCGCGCGCGCGGATGGTCGAGGAGATCTCGGCGATGGCGCGCGAGACCGGCGGCGAGACCGGGCGCCCGAGATTCGGCGATGCGGTCATGGCCGCGATGGGAAAAGTGCCGCGCCACCGCTTCGTACCTCCCTCGGAGGAAGACTTCGCGTACGACAACCGTCCTCTTCCGATCGGCGAAGGCCAGACGATCTCGCAGCCCTACATCGTCGCGCTGATGACCGACCTGCTCGACCTGAAGCCGGCGGACCGCGTGCTCGAAGTGGGCGCCGGCTCGGGCTATCAGGCGGCGGTGCTCGCGGAGCTGGTCGCCAGGGTCTACACGATCGAGATCGTCGAGCCGCTCGGCAGGCGCGCCGCCAAGACCCTCGCCGAGCTGGGCTACCGCAACGTCGAGGTGCGCATCGGCGACGGCTACGGCGGCTGGCCGCAGGCCGCTCCCTTCGACGCCATCATCGTCACCGCGGCACCGCCTGAAGTCCCGCAACCCCTCATCGATCAGCTCAAGCCCGGCGGCCGCATGGTCATCCCGGTGGGCGGATCGTTCATGTCGCAGGAGCTGCTGCTCGTGCACAAGGAGTCCGATGGCAGGACCACGACTCGGCGTGCCCTGCCCGTGAGGTTCGTTCCGCTGACGCGGGAGAGAGGCGACGTGGCAAAATAGAGGCCATGAGAGACTACTGGCTGAGCAAGCTTTTCTTCGACCTTCAAAGCTCCCCTCCCCTGGGCGCGGAATACCGCGCCGACCGGAAGAAGATCCTCGACCGCTATCCGCTGAAACCCGAGGTGCGCAAGGCGGTCGAGCGCGACGACGTGGTGTTCCTCGCGGCGCGCGTCAACCCCTATCTGCTGCGCTTCTACTTCGTGGTGACCGGCATGCCGGAAAACGAATTCCTGAAGAGAGTCCGCAACGCGGGAGCCGAAACGGCCGCGCGATCCAGCCATGGCTAAGCTCGTCGGCGTCTTCGCGGCCAGCCATGCGCCGCTCATCGTCCGCGGGTGGAAGGACGTGAGCGTTCCCAACCAGGAGAGCCTGACGCGCTCAATGACCGAGTTGGGACGCCGCATGAAGGCCGCCGAGCCCGATGTGATCGTCGAGATCGCCCCTGACCACTGGGTAAACTTCTTCATCAACAACCTTCCCAGCATCTGCGTCGGCATGGGAGAAGAGCACGATGGGCCGGCCGAGCCATGGATGAAGGATTGCCCGTACAAGAAGATCAAGGGCCATCCCAGGCTCGCCGGGCACATCGTCGAGACCGCGCTCGAGCGGGACTTCGAGCCGTCGGTATCGCACCATCTGACGCTCGACCACGGATTCTGCATCCCGCTGTGGCGCGGGGGCCTCGATCCTCTGCCCCCCATCGTGCCGATCATTTTCAACGACCTCGAGCCGCCGTATCCGACGGTCCGGCGCTGCCTGCAATGGGGCGGGATGCTCGCCGAGGCCGTGCGCACCTACCCGGAGGACATCCGGATCGCGCTGCTCGCGACCGGCGGTCTCTCCCACTCGATCGGCGAGCCCACCATGGGCGAGATCGACGAGCCCTTTGACCGTGAGTGCATCCGGCACTTCGAGAGCGGGGACGAGCGGCGCCTCGTCGACTTCCTGAACGAGCGCCTGCCCACCATAGGCAACGGCGCCGCGGAGATCCGCAACTGGGTCGCCGCCCACGGTGCGGCGGGCAAGCGGGGCTTCGAGCTGATCGGATACTGCAACTGCCCCGAGGTCTACGTCGGCTGCGGCTTCGCCTCGTGGAACCTGGGCGCCCGCGCTTGAACCGCCCGCTCCAGACGACGATCGCCGGCAGCCTGCCCAAGCCCGCCTGGCTCGCCGAGCCGAAGAAGCTCTGGGCGCCCTGGCTGCTGGAGGGTGCCCTGCTCGACGAAGGCAAGCGCGACGCCATGCGCCTGGTCCTTGCCGACCAGGAGACCGCGGGCATCGACATCGTCACCGACGGCGAGCAGACGCGGCGGCACTTCGTCACCACCTTCATCGAATCCCTCGACGGCGTCGACTTCGAGCACAAGCGCACCGTCCGCATCCGCAACCGCTACGACGCCGACGTTCCCGTCGTCGTCGGCAAGGTGGCGCGCAAGCGGCCGGTATACGTCGAGGACATCCGGTTCATGCGTTCGCAGACGCAGCACCGCATCAAGGCGACCCTCCCCGGCCCGATGACCATGGTCGACACGCTCTACGACGATTACTACAAGAGCCGCGAGAAGCTGGCGCGCGAGTTTGCCGCCATCCTGAACCAGGAAGCGCGCGAGATCGAGCGCGCCGGTGCCGACGTCATCCAGTTCGACGAGCCCGCCTTCAACGTGTACATGGACGAAGTGAGAGACTGGGGCATTGCCGCGCTCGAGGCCGCAGCCGCGGGGCTCAGGTGCAAGACGGCGGTGCACATCTGCTACGGCTACGGCATCAAGGCGAACAACGACTGGAAGAAGACCCTAGGCTCGGAGTGGCGCCAGTACGAGTCGACTTTTCCCCTGCTCGCGAAATCGAGGATCGACCAGGTGTCGCTTGAATGCGCCAACTCGCACGTGCCGCTTGAGCTGCTCGGCCTGCTCCGCGGCAAGGACGTCATGGTGGGCGCGATCGACGTCGCGACCGACGCGGTCGAGAAGCCCGAGCAGGTCGCGGCGACCATCCGCGCCGCGATGAAGTTCGTCCCCGCGGAGAAGCTCTATCCCTGCACGAACTGCGGCATGGTGCCCCTGGCGCGCGATGTCGCGGCCGGGAAGCTCAGGGCGCTCGCGGCGGGAGCGGCGATGGTCCGCAAGGAACTCTCGGCATAAGTCCCGGTGCTGCGCCGCCTCGCCGCCCTGCTTCTCCTTCTCGCCGGCGCAGCGCTGGCGCACGCGGCAACCCCGCCGAAGCTCGTCGTCGTGATCGTCGTCGACGGTCTGCCGCAGGAGCAGGTCATCAAGTATCGCGACCAGTACGGACCGGGCGGCTTCAACCTCCTGCTCCAGAAGGGCGCGTGGTTCGGCAACGCGCACCAGGCTCACGCCGTGACGCTGACCGCGCCGGGCCACACGGCCGTCCTGACCGGCGCCTACCCCTACCAGAGCGGCATCATCGCCAACGAGTGGACGGACCCCAAGACACTCGAGGAGACCTACTGCACCGGCGACACGGCGCATACTTACATCGGCGAGGAAACCAAGAAGCTAGACGGCACCTCGCCAGCGAACCTGCGCGTCTCCACGGTGGGCGATGAGCTGCGCTACGCGAACGGCGGGCAGTCCCGCGTCATCGCGGTATCAGGCAAGGACAGAGGCGCGATCCTGCTGGCGGGCAAGACCGGCACGGCCTACATGTACATGGAGAAGAGCGGCCGTTTCGCGAGCAGCACCTACTACATGAAGGAGCACCCGCGCTGGTGGGAAGCCTTCTACGCGAGGCGACCTCAGGACCGCTGGGTCGGAAAGGCCTGGACGCTCGCGCTCCCCGAATCCGCCTACGCGCGCTCGATCGCCGACGGCCAGCCTTGGTTTCCGAACTATCGCGGGATGGGGAACCACCTCCCTCTCACGCTCCCGGCCAAGGCCGACGCGGCCTACTACGGCGGGCTCATGAGAAGTCCTTATGGCGACGTGGCGACCCTCGATTTCGCCCGCGCGGCAATCGAGGGCGAGAACCTCGGCGGCGGCGCGGCCCCGGATCTGCTCGGCGTCAGCCTCTCCACGCACGACTACGTCAACCACGGCTTCGGCCCGGAGAGCCGGGAGTCGCACGACCACGTGCTGCACCTGGATCGCGCGCTCGCCTCGTTCTTCGACTACCTCGCCAAGCGCTTCGGTCCGGACGGCGTGCTGATCGCGCTCACGGCGGACCACGGCTTCCTCAATGTCCCGGAGTACGCGTTGTCGAAGGGCTATCCGGGCGTGCGCATCGACTCGAAGGGGCTGCTCGCCGACCTGAACGAGAACCTCGCCGCGCGCTTCGGGCCCGGAACCTGGGCTCGGGCCGTCTCCTACCCCACCGTCATCCTCGATCGCAAGCTGATCGATCAGAAAAGGATTGCGCCCGCTGAGATCGAGTGGGCGGCGGCGCGCGCGGTCGCCGAGTACCCGGGCATCGCCACGGTATACACGCGCTCGCAGCTGGAAGGCGGCGCGCTCACGGGCCGGCTGGGAACCCTGGTTCAGCGTTCGTGGAACAGGCAGCTGAGCGGAGATCTCTACCTCGTGCAGCGCCCCTACGCGATGTTTGGCGGCAGCAACGCGGCCACGCACGGCAGCCCCTACGCCTACGACACGAACGTTCCGCTGATGCTCTACGGCGCGCCGTGGATCCGGCCCGGTGCCTTCGGGTCCTACGCCGAGGTGGTCGACCTCGCCCCAACCCTCGCCTTCCTGCTCGGCACGCGTCCGCCTTCCGCGAGCGAGGGACGGGTGCTCACGGAGATCCTCGCGCCTGCGAGAAGCGTGCAGCCGGCGAAGAAGGGTTAACCCTTCCCCTTCGCCGCGCGGATCGCGTGCCACACGCGGTCCGGGGTGTACGGAAAATCCAGGGTGTCGATCCCCAAGTGGCGCAGCGCGTCGATCACGGCGTTCGCCACCGCCGGCACCGCGCCCGTCGTCCCGGCCTCGCCCGCGCCCTTCACGCCCAGAGGGTTGCCCGGAGACGGAATCGAGCGGTCGTGCAAGCGTATGTCCGGCATGCCGTCCGCGCGCGGCACCTCGTAGTCCATGAACGTGCCGGTGAGCAGCTGGCCGCTCGACTTGTCGTAGATCGCGTGCTCCCCCATCGCCTGCCCGATCCCTTGCGCGATTCCGCCGTGCAATTGTCCATCGAGGAGCATAGGGTTGATGACCCTGCCGCAGTCGTCGACCGCCGTGTAGCGCAGGATGCGGACGACGCCCGTCTCCGGGTCGATCTCCACCTCCGCGACATGCGCGCCCGTCGGGAAGGAGCGCGGCAGGGGAATCTCGCCCCGCGAGTCGAGCTCGCCCGGATGCTTACTCGCGAGATCCTCGATGCCGATGGAGACGTCAGTCCCCTTCACGCGAAACCGGCCCTGCCTGAACTCCAGGTCGGTCGCGGCGACCTCAAGGTCCTTCGCGGCGAGCGCGGTGCCCTTCTTCACCACTTCCCGGGCGGCAACGAGCAGCGAGCCGCCGTGCGCCATCATCGAGCGCGAGCCGATGGTCCCCTCGCCGACGAGCCCCGGCCCCTCCGGATCGCTCGCGCGCAGCGTGATTCTCTCCGGGTCCATGCCGAGGGCCTCGCCCACGACCTCGGGGTAGACGGTCTCGTGGCCCTGGCCCGAAGGACCCGCCATCGAATAGAGCAGCGCATTGCCTGATTCGCCGAACTTGATCATCGCCTCTTCCTTGGGGGCCCCGCCCGCCCCCGCCGGCTCGACGAACACCGCGCAGCCGATCCCGCGGAGCATGCCGCGCGTCCTCGCCTCCGCGCGGCGCGCCTCGAACGTCTTCCACTCTCCCCTGGCGAGCGCGTCCTCGAGCAGGCCGGGCGGATCGCCGCTGTCGTAGACCGAGTGCGGGTGCGGCGTCTGGTAGGGGAACGCCTCCTTCGGAATGAGATTGCGCCGGCGCAGCTCGATCCGGTCGATCTTCATCTCGCGCGCCGCCTCCTCGACCAGCCGCTCGGCGAGATAGCAGACGTTGGGACGCCCTGCCCCGCGGTACGCCGTGGTCGGCGTGGTGTTGGTCAGCGCGAGGCGGTGCCGCCCGTACATCACGGGAATTCGGTACAGATTCACGGCGTGCAGACCCGGCGGGAGGGTATTGATGAGCGCCCCGGGAGAAGACAGGTAGGCGCCCATGTTCACGAACCACTGGATGCGTATCGCGAGGAAGTCGCCCTGTGCGTCGAGGGCGAGCTCCCCGACCAGCCTGGCCGCGCGGCCGTGATAGTCCGAGACGAAGGTCTCCGAGCGCGTCGACGTCCACTTCACCGGCCGCCCCAGCTTCTTGGCGGCGAGCATTGCCACGCAATACTCGCTGTAAGCGTCCGAGCGGATGCCGAATCCCCCGCCCACGTCCTGGGCGTGGACCATGATCTTCTCGGCGGGGATCCCGGTGATGCCGCTCGCGCTTCCGCGCATCAGCGTCAGCCCCTGCGAGCTCGTGTAGAGGTCGTAGCGGTCGGTCTTCGGATCGTAGGCCGCAAGGCAGGCCTTGGGCTCCATCGGATTGCCGACCATGCGCTGGCTGTCGAGCTCGACGCGGGTCACGTGGGCCGCGCGCGAGAAAGCCGCGGCCGTCTTCGCCTCGTCGCCGTACTCGTAGTCGAAGCACAGGTTGCCGGGGATGTCCGGGTAGAGCTGCTCGGCTCCGTCCGCGAGCGCGGCTTGCGCGTCCACGACGACCGGATGATCGCGGTAGTCGACCGCGATCTTCTCGGCCGCGTCCTGCGCCGCCGCCGCGGAATCCGCCACCACGAGCGCGACTTCCTGTCCGACGAAGCGCACGCGCCCATTTGCGAGTCCGTCGCGGTGAGGCACCTTGATGCCGGCGCCGCCGCGGCCGGGAAAGCGCGCGATGTTGGGCGTGGACTTGAAGCCCGCCTTCGCCGTGTCCGCGCCGGTGAACACCGCGACGACGCCGGGGGATTTTGCCGCCTCGCGCGTGTCGATCGACACGATCTCCGCGTGCGCGCGGTCCGAGCGCAGGAAGCAGGCGTAGAGCTGGCCGGGGAGATTCCAGTCGGAGGTGTATTTCCCCCGGCCGGTGACCAGCCTCAGATCCTCGCGCCGGCCCTTGAATACCGCGGTCATCAGCGTACCCCCGGAGAATGCAAATCGAAACGCTCGGGGGCTACCCGGCTATCGAACGTTTGGAAGCGAATGCGGAATTCTACGCCGCTTTGACCGAGGACGAGGGCGAGCGCAAGCTGCCCGGCGTGCACATGACGACGCGGTTCCGGCCGGCGGACTTCGCCTTGTACAGGGCGATGTCCGCGGCGCGCAGGACGGCCTGCCCGCTGTCGCCGTGGGCCGGAAAGCTCGCCAGCCCTATCGAGACGGTGAGCCTGAGTGTCCCGTCGCCCGCGACGATGCTCGCCTGCTCTATCGTGCTGCGCACCGCTTCGGCGCGCGAGCGCAGCGCCGTCTTCCCCGTCCCCGGAAGAATGATGACGAACTCCTCCCCGCCGGCCCGGCAGGCAATATCCTCTTCGCGCACGCACGACGCGAGCTCCTCGGCGACTCCGCGCAGCGCGCTGTCGCCTGTCTCGTGTCCCAGGGTGTCGTTCACCCTCTTGAAGTGATCCACGTCGATCGCCATGACTCCCACCGGCGAGCCACCGCGGCGCGCGCGCAGGACCTCGCGGTGCAGGCTTTCCTCGAGCTGGCGCCGGTTGTACAGGCCGGTGAGCGGGTCGCGCATCGCCTGCAGGTTGAGGTCGAGCTGGCACATGGCCTGCCGGGCGAGGATGCGCAGCGTGTCGAGCTGCCTTGCGTCGAGCTGGCGGGGCACGAAGTCGGCCACGCACAGCGTGCCGAGAGCGTGGTCCTGCGGAGTGACCAGGGGGGCTCCCGCGTAGAAGCGTATGCGCGGCGAGTCGGCGACCAGGGGATGGGCGGCAAAGCGCGGATCCTCGAAGGCGTCGGGCACGACGAAGACGTCGCGCTGGCGGATCGCGTGCCCGCAGAAGAAATCGGGGTACGGGACCTCGCGGATGTCCATGCCGTAAGCCGACTTGAAGAACAGCCGGCTGGTGTCGACTAGGCTCACCAGCGACAGCGGCGTCTCGCAGATCTTGGCCGCGAGGCAGGTCAGGTCGTCGAAGCGCGCTTCCCGGCCCGTGTCGAGCACGCAGTAGCCGCGCAGCGCGGAAAGCCGCGCGCTCTCTTCGGCCCCGGAGGACTGGCGCCGCGCGACCGCGCTCCCTGACTGCTCAGCCGCCATTTTCGTGTTTGGCATCGGACGACGGGGAGCGACAATCTACACCGGGCGCGAAGCGAGGACAAGGCAGAAGATGTTGTTCCTGAAGCAAACGCTATAAGGCATTGCGACTGAAAGCACTTCGGCGCCGGCTCACTTTGCCGAGCCCCATACTTCGGTCGCGACCTCGACGACGCGCTCGAGTTTGCGGCGCTGCACATCCTCCGAGACCGGGTTTCCGCGAAAGGTGCTCGCGAAGCCGCATTGCGGGCTGACGCAGAGGTTCTCGATCGGCACGTATCTTGCCGCAGCCTCGATGCGCCGCTTGAGGGCGTCCTTCGGCTCCAGCGCCGGCACCTTGGTGCTGACGAGGCCCAGCACCACGCGTTTCGACGAGCCCCTTGGCAGGAAGCGCAGCGGCTCGAAACCGCCGGAACGCTCGTCGTCGTACTCGAGGAAGTACGCGTCGACATCCAGCCGCGCGAGCAGGGCCTCTGCGACCGGCTCGTAGCCGCCGCGCGCAGCCCACTGCCCCGAGGAGTTGCCCCGGCAGATGTGGATGCCGACCGTCATCGAGGCCGGACGTTCCGCGATCGAGGCGTTGATCAGGTCGGCGAACCGGCCGGGGAGCTCCGCGAGATCGTAGCCGTCGCGGCGGTAGGTTTCGGCAAGCGTCGGGTCGCACAGGAATGCGAAATTGGTGTCGTCGAGCTGAACATATCGGCACCCCGCCTCGCTCAGCTGCCGCAACTCCTCGCGGTAGACCTTGACGATGTCGGCGTGGAACTCGGCGAGGTCCGGGTAGGCCTCGGAACTCACCGCCGCCCGGCCCCCGCGCAGCAGCATCGTCGGAGAAGGCATCGTCTGCTTCGGCGTCCGCGTCGTGTTGGCCTTGACGAAGCGGAAATTCTCCACCTCGATCGGCCGCGCGTGGCGCAGCCTCCCCGTGATGGCAAAGGCGCGCGGAGCGAAGGGCTTGCCCTCCGCGCCCTTCTCTCCGTCGAAGCCGCTCGCCGTGTCCTTCACGTCCAGTCGCCCGGCGGCTTTCGCTCCGTCGAGCTTCTCGATGAAGTCCGCGTGGAACGAGGTGCGCCGGTATTCGCCGTCGGTGATCGCATGCAGGCCCACTGACTCCTGCATGCGGATGACGTCGCGAATGCAGCGGTCCTGCAGCTCGCGCAGCGCCGCCGGCCCGTATTGTCCCCGCAGCGACTTCTCGTGCGCCGCGCGCAGCTCGGGGGCGCGCAGCAAGCTGCCGACCTGGTCGGCGCGGAACGGGCCCACGGCTAGCTCCAGCTCGCGAACCCCAGGCCGATTCCGGTCCCGGCCGGCGTGCGGTAGGACGGCGTATAGGAAATCCACTTCAGATCGAGGTGGGCCGCCGCGCTCGCGATCACGATCCAGTTGCGGATCTCGGAGCTCCCGGCTTTCAGGCGCCTGGGGTCGAGTCCGGCGAGGAAGTCGAGGTCCTTCTTCTTCAGCGCCGCGATCACCGAGTGGTCCAGGTCTTCCTCGACGACGAAATGGCTGAGGCCTCCCGAGGCGAGCACGCCGATGCGCAGATCCTCGGGGTAGGCCTCGATCAGCTCGCGCAACGCCCTGCCGAAGCGCACGCAGCGCCTCGGCAGCGGTGGATTCGGCGGATTGTAGGTGTTGAGAAAGATCGGCACGACGGGGAGCATGCGCGCGCCGTCACCCTTCAGGTACCAGCGGTGGACGAAGGAGTACGCATGGCCTTCGCTCTGCGCGGCGCCCAGACCGGAGACCGCGGCGATGTCGAACTCGCGCTCGATCAGGCCCTCGATCAGCCTGAGCGCGAGCGCCTTGTGGCAGGGATAGTCGGCGTCCGCGTCGTCCTCGTAGCGCCGCATCTGCGCACGGTTGTACCACTCCTCGGGCCAGCTGAAGCGCTTCGCGTTCGCGCGCGCCGCGTTGCGGATGCTTTCGCCGTAGTAGATACCGATCGAGGGCATGTGCTGGTCCTGGAACAGCTCGTGCTGGTCGTCGCCGACGATCACCAGCGCGTCCAGGCGCGCATCCGCGATTTCCCGGCGCATGCGCTTCATCGCCTGCTGCACTTCGTGGTAGCGCGCGGTGATGGCGTCGTCCGAAACCAGCTCGGCGATGTTCGCGGGCGCCTGCGCGAGCACGTCCTGGTAGGACCGGGGCCGGCCCTCGCCGTCGTAGTACTTCATGCGCAGGTCGCTCTGCCGGAAGCCGCGCAGCCAGTCCTGCAGCTCGGCCGCGAGCATCACGCTGTGGGAGGATCCGAAGGCGGCGGCGAGCCTGGCCATGTCAGTCGCGCTTCGCGCCCGACACCCTGACGACGCGGGTCCAGCGCTCGCGCTCGCGCGACGCCCACGCAGCGAACTCCTCGGGCGTGCCGCTCTTGGGCACCAGCCCGAAGGACTTCATCTTGGCCTGGGTCTCGGGACGCTCGATCAGCTCGTTCAGCTTCGCGTTGAGCATCGCGACGATGTCCTTCGGTATGCCCGCGGGCGCGACGATGCCCGTGCCCGACGTCGAGGTCACCGCGGGGTACCCGCTCTCGGCGAGCGTCGGGACATCGGGCAGATCGGCGTTGCGCTCGGCGCCCGTGATGGCGATCGCGCGAACCTCGCCCGTCTTCACCCTGGGACTGAACAGGTCGAAAAGGACGTCGGCCTGCCCGGCGATCACTGCGGTCAGCGCGGGTCCTCCGCCCGAATACGGGACGTTGAGCGCGTCGATCCCGGTCTCCATCTTGAACAGCTCGTAGGTGAGATGCGGCAGGGTGCCGACCCCGGCGGTGGCGAAATTCAGCTTGCCCGGATGCGCCTTCGCCCAGGCGACCAGCTCCTGCACCGACCGGTAGGGCACCTTGGGATTGGCGACCAGGAGCTGCGGCGAGTTGGACACGAAGCCGACCGGCGAGAAGGCTTTCGCGGGATCGTAGGGCATGTTCGCGCCCTGGAGCGCGGGGTTCACGGCGAGCACGCTCGTATTGGCATAGAGCAGCGTATAGCCGTCGGGCGCCGAGCGCGACACGTACTCGCCCGCCACCAGGCCGCCCGCGCCGACGCGGTTCTCGACCACGAAGCGCTGGCCGACGAGGCTCGACAGCCCGTCGGCGATGAGCCGGCCGGGAACGTCGGTGGGCCCGCCCGCGGGCGCCGGAACGATGAGCCGCACCGGCTTCTGCGGATAGGGCTGCGCCGTGGCCTGTACCGCGGCGAGCGCGAGCGCCGCAAGGATGAGCTTGCCGGTCAAAGCGCCGCCACCGTCTGCACTTCGAGGAGATACTGCTCGCCCACCAGGCGGTCTATGATCAGCAGCGTGTTCGGCGGATAGGCGCCATCGGGGAAGAACTTGCCGAATTCACGG
>Ga0187773_10000708_pt1 | contig 13334 bp, 9 predicted proteins | sample 0216_BV02_MP05_1_FD_133133 | JGI IMG/M metagenome (GOLD analysis project Ga0187773, IMG submission 133133) | Tropical peat soil microbial communities from peatlands in Department of Meta, Colombia - 0216_BV02_MP05_10_MG | ecosystem: Environmental > Terrestrial > Soil > Wetlands > Peat | place...
GACCCACCGAGCAGGTAGAGCGGATGGAGCAGCGCTTCCGGCCACGTCGCCCGATGCTCGAGGTGCAGGAAGGGCAGCAGCAGGGTGAGCGCCAGATAGGCGAGCACGCAGTTGACGGCGGTAAACAGGAGCATGCGCTCGGTGATCTGCCCCTCGGCCCGCATGTCGTGCGCGACGAGCAGCGCCACCGCGGGCGAAGTCGCGGTCCCGATCGCGGCGCCGCACGCCGCGAGCAGGGGCCGAAAGCCGAAGTATTCGAGCGCGGCGTAAACGGCGATAAAGGAAAACGCGCTCTCCGCCAGCGCGGTCACAAGCAGCCAGCGGTTCAGCCTGAGCCACGCGAAATCGAGCCGAAAGCCGAGCTCGAACACGATAAGCCCGAGCGACAGGTCGATCAGCACGCGCAGCGTATGCAGCGCCTCGCGGTCGAGCAAGCCCGAGACCTGCGGCCCGAGCAGCACCCCGGCGAGCGCGAAACCGGTGATGCGCGGCAGGTGCACGTAGCGGTTCAGCGCTTCGCCGGCAAGCAACCCCGCGGCGAGCAGCGCGCCGAACAGCACCGGCTGCGACAGCGCGAACGGCAGATGCGGCAGAAAGCTCAGCTCCATTCCTTCTCCGTGGCAGGGGGCCGCCGCGGCCCCGGTATCACGCGCCGCGGGCGGCGCGCAGGAACTCGTCGAGAATCGGCGCGCTGTCGAGCAGCGCGTTGTCGCCCGGCGCATGGAATTCCGGGTGCCACTGCACCGCGAAGATATAGCTCTTGCCGGTGCCGCGGATCGCCTCGACTATTCTATCGGGCTCCGAGTATGCCTCCACCACGAGGTTGCGCCCGAGGACCTTGATCGACTGGTGGTGAATCGAGTTGACTCGTGCCCGCTCGACGCCGGGGAACATGCGGCCAAGCCCCGTTCCCGGCTCGATGTGCAGCGCGTGCAGGTTTTTGTCGTAAGCATCCGTCACATGCGCCTGCGATCCGGAGACTTGCGTGGCGATGTCCTGGTACAGCGTGCCGCCGAACGCGACGTTTATCAGCTGTGCGCCGCGGCAGATCCCGAGCACCGGCTTGCCGGCCTCGACGAACTCGTGCAGCAGCTCGATCTCGTAGACATCGCGCAGCCGGTCGCCCGCCCAGGCGGCGTCCAGCGGCTCCTCGCCATAGGTGAGCGGGCTGACGTCAGACCCGCCCTGCAACACCAGACCATCCAGCACCCGCGCGTAGTCCGCCACGCGGATGTTGCTGCGGTGAAGCAGCCCGTCCTTGTCGACCGTCGGCACCATGAACACCAGCACGTCGCGCGACATCACCCAGTGCGCGACCGCGGGCTCGAGGTACTGCATGTGCTTGGCGTACAGGCCCGAGGCGCCCGGCTTGGGATGCAGCAGGCGCGCGGACATGCCGATCCTTAGGGTCGCGGGCGGAAGCTTGCGCGCGAGGAAGCCGCGCAGCGCGCGCGTACCGCCCACGATGCCGCGCCGCAGCTGCAACAGTCCGCTCGCCGACATGTCCGCCAATCGGGGCGGGCGCACGGCTCAGCCGACCAGGACGATATGCACGCGGTACGGTCCGTGCGCGCCGAGCACCAGCGTCTGCTCGATATCCGCGGTACGCGAAGGTCCGGAGATGAAATTCACCGCGCGCGGCAGCTGGCCGTGCTCGGCGCGCAGCAGGTCCCAGCCGTCCTCCATGCACGGCACGACGCGCTCCACGGGCACGAGCGCGATGTGCGTCTCGGGCAGCAGGCTGGTCGCTGCCGGCGTGTCCGCGCCGGATACCATCATCAGGGTGCCGGTCTCGGCGAGCGCGCAGAACGCGCCCGTGACGCCGAGACGATCCTCGCCCCGGGCAGCGCGCGCCTCGAGCGCGAGCCCGGCGCTCTTCCAGTCGAGATGGGCGAGCCGTGGCCACACGCAGCCCGACTTGGGCAGACGGTGCGCATCGAGGAAGCGCGCCACCGCCGCAGGCGCCTCGGCAAGCGTGGCGACGCGCTCGCCGGTGCTCGCCGCGGCCGCGGCGCGCGCGAGGAGCCGTGCGCCCAGATCGCCGCTCACCTCTGGCAACGGGCCGCGCGGGTGCGCGCGCAGGTAGGTGCGCTGCTCCTCCAGCTCGGCGCGCGAAGGCGCCGCGCCACCCCCACGCTGCCGCCTGCGGATCTCGGCGAGGATGTCTTCGCGCGAGCTCACGCTAGTCGAGCGCCTTGACGATGTCCTCGACCACCTTCTTCGCGTCGCCGAACACCATCATCGTCTTGTCCATGTAGAACAGCGGGTTGTCCAACCCCGCGTAGCCCGCGGCCATGCTGCGCTTGTTCACCAGCACGGTGCGCGCCTTGGCGACCTCGAGGATCGGCATGCCGTAGATCGGGCTGCCCTTCTCGTGCGCCAGCGGATTGACGACGTCGTTCGCGCCGAGCACCAGCACCACGTCGGTGCTGCCGAACTCGCTGTTGATGTCGTCCATCTCGAACACCTGGTCGTAGGGCACCTCGGCCTCGGCTAGCAGCACGTTCATGTGGCCCGGCATGCGGCCGGCGACCGGATGGATCGCGTAGCGCACCGAGACGCCCTTCTCGATCAGCTTGTTGGCCATCTCCTTGACCGCATGCTGCGCGCGCGCCACCGCCAGGCCGTAGCCCGGCACGATGATCACCGACTCGGCGTTCGCCATGAGGAACGCGGCGTCGTCGGCCGATCCCGAGCGCACCGTCTTCTGCTCGCCACCCGCCGCCGCGCTGCCTTCGGCCGCGCCGAAGCCGCCGAGGATCACGCTGAAGAACGAGCGGTTCATCGCCTTGCACATGATGTAGCTGAGGATCGCGCCCGAGGAACCGACGAGCGAGCCTGCGATGATCAGCATGGAGTTGTTGAGCGAAAAGCCGATGCCCGCCGCCGCCCATCCGGAATAGCTATTCAGCATCGAGATCACGACCGGCATGTCGGCGCCGCCGATCGGGATGATGATGAGCACTCCGAGCACGAATGCGATCGCCGTCATCACGAGGTACGGCGGCCATCCCTTGTCTTGCGCGAGGAAGAACGCAATGCCGAAGCCGATCATGACGAGCGCGAGCAGCAGGTTGAGCAGGTGCTGGCCCTTGAACACCACCGGCGCCGACGAGAACAGGCGGAACTTCTTGCCCAGCCCGGCAAGCTTGCCGAAAGCGATCACGGAACCGGAGAAGGTGATCGCGCCGACGAAGGTGCCGATGAACAGCTCGAGCCGGTTGCCGGCGGGCAGCGGATCGTGCTCGCCGAACGCGCCCGGATTGTTGACCACCGCGATCGCGATCAGCACCGCGGCCATGCCGACCATGGAGTGCATCGCCGCGACCAGCTCGGGCATCTGGGTCATCTGCACGCGCCGCGCGACGAGCGCTCCGAGGGAGCCGCCCGCCAGCATGGCGACGAGGACCAGGTCGACGCGCCCGCGCGCGATTACCGCGATCGTGGTGAGCACCGCGATCGTCATGCCGGCCATGCCGAACAGGTTGCCGCGCCGCGCGGTGGTGGGGGAGGACAGCCCCTTCAGCGCCAGGATGAAGCACACCGAGGCGATCAGGTACCACAGCGTCAGCTGGTTGGCGCTCATTTGCCGCCCTCTTTCTCTTTGGGCTGCTTCTTCTTGAACATCTCGAGCATGCGCTGCGTGACGAGGAATCCCCCGGCGACGTTCACCGAGGCGAGCGCCACCGCGATCACGCCGAGCCACGAGCCGAAGTCCGTCTCGGCCGGCGCCGCCGCGAGGATCGCGCCGACGATGATCACCGAGGAGATCGCGTTGGTGACGCTCATGAGCGGCGTGTGCAGCGCCGGCGTCACGTTCCAGATGACGTGGTAGCCGACGAACACCGCCAGCACGAACACCACGAGGTTGATGATGGTGGGATCTACCGTTCCGCTCATGTCAGGCTCGCTTGGTGACTTCGCCGTTGCTGCAGACCAGAGTGCCCGCGACGACCTCGTCCTCGCGGTCGATCTTGAATTCGCCCGTCTTGGCATCGAGCATCAGGGCGAGGAAGTTGTACAGGTTCCTCGAATACAGCGCCGAGGCGTCGAACGGCACGCTCGCCGGCAGGTTCGCCAGGCCGACGATCTTCACGCCGTGCTTGAAAGCGATCTTGCCGGTTTCCGAGCCCTCGACGTTGCCGCCCTGCTCCACCGCCAGGTCGACGATCACCGAGCCGGGCTTCATCTGGCGCACGGTGTGTTCTTTAATCAGCTTGGGCGCCGGACGCCCGGGAATCAGCGCGGTCGTGATGACCACGTCCGACTGCAGCGCGCGCTGGTGCACGAGTTCGGCCTGGCGGCGCATCCAGTCCGCCGGCATCGGCCGCGCGTAGCCGCCGACGCCCTGCGCGATCTCGCGCTCCTCGTCCGTGAGGTAGGGCACGTCCAGGAACTTAGCGCCGAGCGACTCGATCTGCTCCTTCACCGCCGGGCGCACGTCGGAAGCCTCGATCACCGCGCCCAGGCGCTTCGCGGTGGCGATCGCCTGCAGGCCCGCCACGCCCGCGCCGAGCACCAGCACGCGCGCAGCCTTGACCGTCCCGGCGGCCGTCATCAGCATCGGGAAAAAGCGCCCCAGCTCGGCCGCGGCGAGCACGACCGCCTTGTAGCCGGCGATGTTGGCCTGCGAGGACAGCACGTCCATCGACTGCGCGCGCGAAATGCGCGGCAGGCGCTCCATCGCGAAGCCGGTCACGCCGGACCTGGCGAGCGCCTCGATGCCGGCGGGGTTGTACGGATCGAGCAGGCCGACGAGCGTCGATCCGCGCTTGAGCTGCGCGAGTTCCGCCTGCTGCGGCGCGCGCACCTTGAGCACGATGTCGGCGTCGTAGGCCTGCGCCGCGCTGGCGACGATCCTCGCCCCGACTGCCTCGAAGTCCTTGTCGGGGATGCTCGAGCCGCTGCCGGCGCCCGCCTGCACGCGCACCTCGTTCTTGGCGGCGAATTTCTTGACTGTCTCGGGGGTCGCGGCGACGCGCGTCTCGCCCGCGAGGGTCTCGGCGGGAACGCCGATTCTCATGGCCTGGTTCTCCCTAGTTCGAGAACGCGGATTCTACCCGGTACCCGGACCGATTACCTTGAGGTGCGCCGACGCGTCAACGCGCGCTCGGCGAGCTCGAACAGCGCATGTACCAGCAGCGCGAGCGCCGCCGCGGGCAGCGCGCCGGCGAGCAGCATGACGTCGTCGTTCAGCGCCAGCCCCTGCGCGATGCGCTCGCCGAAGCCTCCGGCGCCGATGAAGGCGGCGATGGTCGCCGTGCCAACGTTGATCACCGCCGAGGTCTTGACGCCCGCCAGAATGGTCGGCGCCGCGAGCGGCAGCTCGATCCTCGCGAGCACGGTGCGCGGCCGCAGACCGAGCGCGAGCGCGGCCTGGCGCAGCCCGCGCGGCACTTCGGCCAGACCCGCATGCGTGTTGCGCACGATCGGCAGCAGCGCATACAGGAAAAGCGCGATCAATGCGGGCCACAGCCCGATCGTGCCCGTGACGGGAATGAGGAACGCGAGCAGCGCGAGCGCCGGCACGGTCTGCACCAGGCCCACGAGCACGAGCACGGGCTGCTGCAGGGCGCGCAGCTTGGCGGCGGCGATGCCGAGCGGAACGCCGGCCAGCGCCGCTGCGGCGAGCGAAACGAGCACCAGCCCGACGTGCTCGCGCAGCAGCCGCCAGAAGTCTGGCGCGAACAGCGCGCCGGCGAGCGAGCGGGACGCCGCCGTCCCGGAGTTCCCGAGAAGTTCGGCCGCCACGGCCGCGAACGATTGCTTGTCGATCTCTGCGCGCGCGTTTAGCTGCGCCATGCGCTTTGCGTCGATCGCGCCGCGCAGACGCGCGAAGGCGGCGAACGCCGCGGGAAAGCGCTCGGGCGCTTCGCGGCGGTAGAGCAGCACCGCGTCGTAGTCCGGAAAGAAGTGCCGGTCGTCTTCGAGCGTCAGGATGTCGTATCGCGCGATCTTGGCGTCGGTGGTGTAGACGTCCATGGCGTCGATCTCGCCTGCGGCGAGCGCCTCGTACGCCAGGCCGTGATCCAGCCCGCGCGGCGTCGCCTGCGGCAGTCCGTAGGCCGCCTTCAGCCCCGGCCAGCCGTCCGCGCGTCCGAGGAATTCGTGGGTGAAGCCGAACCCGAGCCCGAAGTGCCGCGCCAGGTCGGAAATCCTGCGAATGCCCAGCCGCTCGGCCAGCGCACGCCGCATGCCGATCGCGTAGGTGTTGTTGAATCCGAGCGGGATGCCCGCCTCGAGGCCGAGCGGGCGCAGGCGCGCATTCAGCGCCGCGAGATCGAGCGGCCGGTCGATTCGCAGGATCTCGCGCGCGATGGTGCCCGTGTACTCCGGATAGACGTCGATCGCTCCGCTGCGCAGCGCCTCGTAGAGAATCGCGGTGCCTCCCATGCCTGGACGATACTGCGTCGCGACGCCCGCTGCGTGCGCGGTCTGCGCGAGGATCTCGCCGAGAATGTAGGATTCGGTGAAGCGCTTGGAGCCGACCTTGAGGACTTCCTGTCCGCGGGCGCCGACCGCCGCGAGGCCGAGCGCGAGGGCGAGCAGGAAACGCGCCACCCTACGCGGCCCGCGCGCGCTCGGGCGCCGCCCCGGTGTCGAGGAACTGCAACGCGGCCAGGCTCGCATACAAGCCGCCCTGGCGCATCAGTTCGGCGTGCGTGCCTTGCGCGACGATGCCGCCGCGCTCCATCACGATGATGCGCGGGGCGTGACGCACGGTCGCCAGGCGATGCGCGATGACCAGCGTGGTGCGGCCGCGCTCCAGCGTCTCGAGTGCCTGCTGCACCATGCGCTCGCTCTCCGCGTCGAGCGAGCTGGTCGCCTCGTCTAGCAGCAGGATCGGCCGGTCGGCGAGCAGCGCGCGCGCGATCGACAGCCTCTGGCGCTGGCCGCCCGAGAGCGTGACGCCGCGCTCGCCGAGCGCCGTGTCGAGCCCCTGCGGCAGCCGGTCGATGAACTCGAGCGCGAACGCCTGCTCGCAGGCGCGCACGATCGCCTGCGGCGTCGCGTCGGGCCGGCCGTAGCGCAGGTTGTCGCGCACGCTCGCGGCGAAGATCACCGGCTCCTGCGGCACCATCGCGATCATCGTGCGCAATGCGCGCGGATCGAAGCTGCGGATGTCGACGCCGTCGACGCGGACAGCGCCCGCCTGCGGGTCGTAGAAACGCGTGAGCAGCGCGAACACGGTGGACTTGCCCGCTCCCGAGGGGCCGACGAGCGCCACGCGCTCGCCTGGCGCCACCTTGAGCGACAAGCCCTGCAGGGCCGGCAAGTCGGGGCGCGCCGGGTAACGGAACGTCACCGCGTCGAATTCGATCGCGCCGGCGGCCGGGCGCGGTAGCGTCAGAGGCTGCGCCGGCGGGGCGATGCGCGGCTCGGTTGCGAGCAGCTCGAGCAGGCGCTCCGCGGCGCCGGCGGCGCGCTGCAGCTCGCCCCATACCTCGGACACCGTGCCCGCCCCGGTAGCCACCACGGAGGCGTAGAAGACGAAGGCCGACAGCTGGCCCGCGGTGAGCCTTCCGGCCAGCACGTCGTAGCCGCCGATCCAGAGGATCAGCCCGACCGCGCAGAAGGCGATCAGCATCACGCTGGAGATGAGCAAGGCCTTTTGCCGGATGCGGGATACCCCGGCGGCATACGCCGCCTCGGCGTGGCGCGCGAAGCCGGCGCGGTCGACGTCTTCGTGCACGTAGGCCTGGACCGTGCGGATCTCGTGCACGGCCTCGTCCACGTAAGCGGACACGTCCGCGACGCGGTCCTGGTTTGCGCGCGACAGCCGGCGCACGCGCCGCCCGAGAAGCAGGATCGGCACCAGCGTCGCTGGCACGCCGAGCAGCACGAGCAGAGCGAGCTTCCAGCTCACGACGAAGAGCATGACCGCGGCGCCCGCCATCATCAGCAGGTTGCGCACGAACATCGACAGGCCGAAGCCGATCACCTGCTGCAGCAGCGTGGCATCAGCGGTCAGCCGTGAGATCACCTCGCCGGTGCGGGCGGCTTCGAAGAAGCCCGGCTCCAATGCCAGGATGTGATCGAAGACGGCGCGCCGCAGGTCCGTGACCACGCGCTCTCCGGTGGTCATCATCAGATAGAAGCGCACGTAGGTCGCGACCGAGAGCGTGGCGGCGACCGCCAGCAGCGCGGCGAGCGCCTGGTTCAGCAGCTGCGGGTCGCCGCTGCCGAAGCCGTTGTCGACGACGAGCCGGAGCCCCTGGCCGAGCGCCAGCACGCAGGTTGCCGCGATCACTAGCGCCACGAGCGCGCCCGCAATGCGCGCGCGGTACGGCCACAGGTAGCGGCCGAGCCGCGCGAGCCCCGCGTTGTCCGAGACCTTCACCTGCCCACTATACCGCGCCGGGCTTCAGCGGCCGAAGAAGCGGAACTGGTTGCGGCCGCGCTCCTTGCCGCGGTACATCGCCGCATCCGCATTGCGCAGCAAGGTCTCGCCGTCGCCGGCGTCGGTCGGATAGATCGAGATGCCGATGCTGGCGCCGATGCGGAAGCCCCGCCCTTCGACCCGGAACTCCGGCTCGAGGGCCGCGAGGATCTTGCCGGCCACCACCTCGCAGTCCGATTCGCGCTGCAGGTCCGGAAGAACGGCCACGAACTCGTCGCCGCCGTGGCGTGCGAGCGTGTCGGCCTTGCGCACGCAGCCCGCCAGGCGCTGCGCCACTTCGCGCAGCACCGCGTCGCCCGCGCGATGACCGAGCTCGTCGTTTACCCGCTTGAAATCGTCCAGGTCGACCAGCATCGCGGCAACCTTGGTGTCGCGCCGCTGCGCGAGGTAGATCGCCTGGCGCAGCCGGTCGTCGAGCAGCCGCCGGTTGGGCAGGCCGGTGAGCGTGTCGTGGTAGGCGAGGAAGCGTACCTCCTCTTCCTGGCGCTTGCGCTCGGTCACGTCCTGCGACACGCCGATCATCTTGGCCGCCGTGCCGTCCGCGCCGGTGATCACCGAGCCGCGCGCGGAGATCCAGCGAACCTCGCCGTCGCGCGTCACGGTGCGGAATTCGACCGCGTACGGACCGCAGCTCGCGAGCGCCTGACGCCCCGCGGCGAGGAAGCGCTCCCGGTCGTCCGGGTGCACGAGGTCGCGAAAATCGGGCTTGACAGGGGCGCGCTCGTCGCGGCGGCCGACCAGGCCCTCCGGGTCGCGGCCCCAGCGCAAGGAATCGCTCGCAACATCCCATTCCCAGTAGTACAGGTTCGCCGTATCGACCGCCAGGCGCAGCTTTTCCACGTTTTCGTGCAACGCCGCAGCGGCGCGCTTTTGCTCGCTCACGTCGCGCGCGGTGCCCGTCGCGCCGATGATGGCGCCGCTCGCGTCCCGCAGGGGGATCGCATTGAACGAGACGTCGACGGCGGCGCCGTCGCGGCGCTCGTGGCGCGTCTCGTAATCGAACACCGATTCGCCGCCTAGAATGCGGCCGAACACCGCGGCGTCGCGCTCGGCCACCGCCGGCGCGCTCAGCTCGCCCAGCGGGCGCCCGATAAGCTCCTGTGCCCCGTAGCCGTAGATGCGCCGCGCAGCGAGCGGGTTCAGGTAGGTCCAGCGCTTCCCGCTGTCCACCGACCAGATGAGGTCGTTCGAGGTTTCGACCAGGTTGCGATACAGCGCCTCGCTCGCGCGCAGCGCCTGCTCCGCCGCTACGCGCTCGCTGGCGTCCGAAAACGCAAAGATCGACGATGCCTCGGCGGCCGCCGGGTCGAGCGCCCTGCCCAGCACCCGGCACCACAGGGAGGTGCCGTCGACGCGGGCGAGGCGCGCGTCGTCCTCGGCGATGGCGCCGCTCGCGAGGCGGCGATAAAGGTCGTCGCCCGCGCGCCGCCAGCGCTCGTCGGAGCCGTACAACACGCGCGTCGAGGCGCCCCGCAGCGCACCCGGCTGGTAGCCGAGCATCTGCTCCAGGCGCCGGTTGCAGCGCACGATGACCCTGTTCTCGACGAATGCGACGCCCGCAGGCAAGGTCTCGAGCACCAGGTTCTCTTCGGCAAGCACCGTCAGATACGCGTCCTGCGCACGCTTCAGGTCGGTGATGTCGGACACCACGCTGACGTAGCCGCCGAGGTGCGCGCGCACGGTCTTCGCCTGATGCCAGCGGCCGTCGCGCGTCTGGAACTGATGCAGTTCGCCCGCCCCCTCGCGATGCATGCGTACCCGGTGCTCGAGCCACACGTCGCGCCGTTCGCGCTGTTCCGGCGGCACGATCTCCATGTCGAACGCGTTCTCGGCGATCTCGACGTAGCGGATGCCGACCAGCTCCTCCGGTTTGCGGCCCCGGCCATGCAGATGGGCGTAGGCCTCGTTGCACACCACCAGCGCGTCGCGCTCGTTCCACACCGCAATCGCGTCGGGGAAGCTTTCGATCGCATCGCGCAGTCGCGCTTCGCTGCGTGCCTGGCGCGCCACCAGCTCTTCGTTCTCGAAGCGCGTGCGCAGCGTCTCGACGATGTTGAGGTGGTACTGGCGGTACGCGCGCAGCATGGCCGCGCCGAACACGATCACCATCAGGCCGAGCAGGCGATACGTCCCTTCGGGCTGCAGCACGAACTGCACCACTACCGCGAGGAATGGCAGCGCGCTGAAGCTGTAGAACGCGAGCTGGCTGGCGCCGTAAACGCCGGCCGCTCCGATGATGCTGCCTCCGATGACGAACACCACCGCCATCTGGCGCAGCGGATCGACCTCGGGGAACAGAATCGCCGGCGCGGCAGCCCACACCGCGCCCGCGGCGAACACGCCGAGCGCGAACCGGCGCTCCCACTCGACGAGCTTCCCGTCCGCGCGCGCGCGCGCGAAGCGCAAATGGATGGCCAGGCGCGCGGCGGTCACGACGAGCACGACCCCGAACCAGGCGATGAGCAGCTGCGCCCCGATCGCGCCCCAGAGCGCGATCAGCAGGATCGTCGCATTCAGCAGCGTCGCGGCATAAGCCGTCGCGGCGACGCGATGCAGCGCCGCCATGCGCGCCTCGTGCAGGCGCTGCGCGTCGTGCAGCGATTCGCGGCCCGGCCCGCTCCGGTTCTTCATGTCGCCCTTCGAGTTTCCCAGAGCCTGCAAGAGCTTAGCCTGCCGCGGGGGCGGCGCAACCAATCACCCCGCACCGCTGACCAATTCTTGCACCACCGCGCACCAGGCGGAGCTCAGGTTCTGCAGGCTGTAGCCGCCGCCGCCGAACACCATCAGCCGCCCCTGCGCGTGCCGATCGGCGAGCGCGAGCAGCCGCCGCGTCGCGTGCGCGTGCGCGGCCGGCGTCAGGCGCAGATCGGCAAGCGGATCGCCCGCCAGTCCGTCCGCGCCGCATTGCAGGAGCACGAATTCCGGTGCATGGCGCTCGAGAAATCCCTCGGCCTCGTCCCAGGCGCGGAAGAAGTCGGTGTCGCCGGCGCCCGGCCGGAGCGGCAAGTTGAGCTTGGTGCCTTCGGCGCCGCCCGTGCCGGTCTCGTACGCGAATCCCGTTCCGGGATACAGGTAGGAGCCGTCCTCGTGGATGTCGGCGATGATCAGCTCCGCGTCGTGCTCGAACTCGTAGAACACGCCATCGCCGTGATGCACGTCGATGTCCACGTACGCGATGCGCCGCACCCCGTACTCGGCGCGCAGCGTCTCGATCAGCACGCCGAGATCGTTGAATACGCAGAATCCGGCAGCGGCCGCGCGCCGTGCGTGGTGCAGGCCACCGATCGGCTGAAAAGTCCGACGCGCCTCGCCGCGCATGATGCGCCGCGCACCTTCCAGGGCCGCTCCCACGAGGTGCGACGCCACCTCGTAGCAGCCAGCGAAGGCCGGTGTATCGCCGTAGTCGAGATAGCCGGCGCCGGCGCTCGAGGCGGCGATCACGCGCTCGACGTACTCGGGCCGGTGAAAGCGTTCGATCGCCGAGCGCTCGGCCGCGCGCGACTGCGCCACGATCACCTGTCGATCCAGACCGAGCGCGCCGGCGGCGCGCCAGAACGCGCCCTGCCGGTCGACCGAAAGCGGATGACCCTCCGGGAACCCGTAGCGTCCCAGCGCCTCGCTCAGGAAGAGATGAGTGGCGGCGCTCAGGACAGCTTCTCGACTTCCACGAGGCAGTCGTAGAAGGTCGCGCCGCCGCCGAGGTCGCTTACGCGCTGCGACGTGACGTCGTTTGCGTTGCTGCCGTCGCGCGAGAACTTCTTCCACCAGACCGAAGGAGCCACGACCACTCCGGGCCGCGGCTTGCCGTTTACCGCGGCGCGCAGCGTGAGCGATCCCCGGTCGTTGAATACGCGCACCCTGTCGCCGTCGCGGATGCCGCGCGAAACAGCGTCATCGGGATGCAGCTCGAGGCGCGGCTCGCCCTCCGCATCGCGGAAGCGCGCGAGATTGGCGAAGGTCGAATTGAGAAAGTTGCGTGCCGGGGGAGACAGGAACGCCAGCGGATAGCGGCGTGCGAGCGCAGGATTGCTGAGCGTGGACTCCGCGGGCGGATTGAAGAACGGCAGCGGATCGACGCCTTGCCGCTCGAGGCTCGCGCTGTAGAACTCGCACTTGCCCGAAGGCGTCGGAAATCCGCCCTCGGCAAACGGGGCGAAGCGCCCGGGCACACCCAGACGCCGCCAGCCGTCCGCCTTCACCGCGCCCCATTCGAGCCCGCGCATGCGCGGGCTCGCCGAGGCGAGCGCTTGCGCGCAGATCTGCTCGTCGCTGTCGCGAAAGCACGGATCGTCAAAGCCCATGCGTGCGGCGAGGCGCCGGAATACCTCGGAGTTCGGCAGCGACTCGCCGAGCGGTGCGATCGCCGGGTTGTTCGCCAGCACGTAGAGGTGCCCATAGGACTTGTGCACGTCGAAATGCTCGAGCTGCGTGGTCGCCGGCAGCACGATGTCGGCGTAGTCGGCGGTGTCGGTGAGGAACGAGTCCATTACCACGCAGAACAGATCCGCGCGCGAAAATCCCGCGATCACTTTGCGCGAATCGGGGCACACCGCGACCGGATTGTTGTTGTAGACGACGATCGCGCGCACCGGCGGCTCGGCGCGCGTGAGCGCGTCGCCGAGAGCGGCGTGGTTGAAGCTGCGCGGCGTCGCGCCGCCGAGCAGGTCCGGTCGCTCGAGCGCCGCGTGATCGAAGACGTAGAAATCCGCCGTGGTGAGCACGATCCCGCCCGCCGCCTGGCGCCACGCGCCGGTCAGCGCGGGCAGGCAGGCGATGGTGCGCGCGGCGATGCCGCCGCCGGCATGGCGCTGCATCCCGTAGTTGAGCCGGATCGCCGCCGGCTTCACGCTGCCGTACTCGCGCGCGAGTTGCAGGACCACCTGCTCCGAGATGCCGCAGGTGCGCGCGGCCCATTGCGGCGTATAGCGCGCGA
>Ga0187773_10000709_pt1 | contig 13333 bp, 11 predicted proteins | sample 0216_BV02_MP05_1_FD_133133 | JGI IMG/M metagenome (GOLD analysis project Ga0187773, IMG submission 133133) | Tropical peat soil microbial communities from peatlands in Department of Meta, Colombia - 0216_BV02_MP05_10_MG | ecosystem: Environmental > Terrestrial > Soil > Wetlands > Peat | place...
ATCCTTCGCTTCCCGAACGGTACCGGGCAATCGGGCAGCCGGTGGTCATTGGTGGAAGCATGGGAACCGGTTCCTACATTCTTGCCGGCACGGCGGAGAGCGAGCGACTCGCTTTCTCTTCGGCAAGCCACGGCGCGGGGCGGGCGATGAGCCGCCACCAGGCGCTCAAGCAATGGCGCGGCAGGCAGTTGGTGGACGAACTCGCGCGCGAAGGAATCTTAATTCGCACCCGCTCCATGCGCGGAGTCGCCGAAGAAGCGCCGGGGGCCTACAAGGATGTCAATCTCGTCGCTGAAGCGACAGAACAAGCCGGACTTGCGCGGCGGGTCGCTTTTCTCCGGCCCAAAGTATGCGTAAAGGGATAGCGTTCGCATTGCTCGCGCTAGATATGTTCAAGGTCGGGATCCGGGTAAAGACTTGAAGCGCGCCTCACCATGACAAGCAACGTCAAACGCAAACTCGCGGCGATTCTCGCGGCCGACGCTTACGGCTATAGCCGCATGATGGGCGCTAACGAGGAACGTACCCTGAAGGTACTCGCCGCGCATCGCTCTATCATCGATGGGATCATTGCGCTACATGAGGGCCGCATCGTGAGCACCGCAGGCGACAGTGTGCTCGCCGAATTCGAGAGCGCGGTGGAGGCAGTGCGTTGCGCGGTCGAAATACAGGACGCCCTCAAGACCCGCAACAACTCGCTTCCCAAAGAAGAGCAGATGCTGTTCCGCATCGGCGTCAATCTCGGCGATGTCATGGTTTCCGGCGACGATTTGCACGGCGACGGCTTGAACGTCGCAGCGCGACTGGAAAGCATTGCCGATCCCGGCGGCGTGTGTATCTCGTCGTCCGTTTACGATCAAATCGCTGGCAAGCTCAATCTCGGCTTCATCGACATCGGCAACTGCGAGCTCAAGAACATCAGTCGTCCGATTCACGTCTACAAACTCTCAGGCACTTTTCCGCTAAAACCGGCCAAACCTGCCACACCCAAATCCGCTTTGCGAGCATGGACAGCCGGCGCCGCGGCGGTTGCGGCCATCGCTGTGCTCATCGTTTGGCAAGCGGGGTTGATCCCGCCTACGAAACAGTCTGCTGAAGAACGAGCGAAGGTGGACGCAGAGCTTGCCAAGGCCCGAAGCGAACTTGAAGAAGCGAAGCGCCGCGCCGAGACCGCGGCCGCAGACTCGGCCGAATCCAAACGGCAGCTGGAGGAACAGCGTGCATCCGAGATGAAAGCTAAGGCCGAAGCCGAGCTCGCGAAAGCGCGCGCCGATGCAGAAGCGATCCGGCGCAAGGCGGATGCCGAACTTGCGGCTGCCAAACTGAAGCAGGAGCAGTCACAGTCAAAAACTGCGCAATCGGTTAATAGAACGGCGGAGACTGCTTCGACTTCAGCAGGATCCGCTCGCACCGTCGCCCCCGAGGCACCGCCTGTGGCCGCCGCGTCGCGCTTCGATGGCAATTGGATAGTAACCCGTTCTTGCGAAGCTTTCGAAGAGTTCCCGTCCCAAGTGCAGAGCTGGCAGTTTTCTGCTTCCGGGGGCGAAATGATCGTGAACCACGGCCAAGCCGGTCAACCGGGTTACATGGCGGTTCGCGGCAAGCCGAGCGGTGACGGCAGTCTGGTGCTCGCCGGGAAATTCATCTCCGGAGCAGAGCGCTTTCGCGGCAAAGAAGGCCCCGCCTACTTTGAGGGACGCTACGATGGCGAGCGGTTTGTCCTGAAAGGACAGATCGGCCGCCGTGCGTGCTCTCTTATTTTGGCGCGCGTAGCCAGCTGACTGCGCGTACCCGCTTCTCCCCTTTGCCCCTGTTTACCCCGGGGTGTGCATTAGTTTGTCAACGCAAATCTTTGTGACCCGTTATTGAAATCGCAGGATTGAAATCGCAATTTTTTCTATTGACCGCGCTTTTATAAAGGAGACGAGTATGCTGAAAAATATGGTAGTTGCTTTTGCCACCGTTTTTGCCTTGGCGTTTTTGCCCGCCACTTTCGCTGCCGATCAGGCAACATCAACGGCACCTGGCGCGCAGCAAAAAGGAGAGCGTCACCCGGAAATGAAGCGTGCGCTGCACGCGTTGGAACGTGCCAAGGAGGACCTGGAGCATGCTGCGCACGATTTTGGCGGACATCGCGCAAAAGCTCTGGAGTTGACCAACCAGGCCATCCAGGAGGTTAAAGCGGGTCTTGCTTACGACAAGAAGTAGCAAGGTTCAAAATTTGACTCAATGTTCAAAAAATTTCGTAACACTATGGATTTTTTACTCAACCGAAACGATATTTATACAGGAGATTATTATGGTTAAGGTATTTTTTATTGTGACGGCAATGCTCATTTCCACCTTGGCACTTGCCGATCAGGCACAGCCGCAGACCGGGCAAAAAGGCAGTCAGCCCCAGAACTTCCAAGAGCATAAGCAGCAAATGCTGGAGCGCATGGACAAAAGGATTGCCGCGCTTCAACAGGCCAGAAGCTGCGTTTCGCAGGCTCAGGACCGGGATGCGGTCAAGCAATGTTTTCCCAAGCATGAAGGTCAACGCGAACGCGGCCATGACCGCGGTGACTAAATAAGCGAGCACAGCTAGGACGATGTGACTAGGTGCAACGGTACGCCAATCAACGTGGAATAGGCCAACATTTGCTTAGCCACATGATCCTGTTCCTCGGCTGTGACTGCTCTCAGACAAATCATGGTTCAGCGCGGCGGGTAAAGGCTTAAAGCGCACGGTCACTTCTGTTCCTCGCCCGGTCGAAGGCGTGGTAATTTCCACCGAGGCACCATGTGAATTCGCAATTTCCTTCACGATGGCTAAGCCTAGTCCACAGCCTTCGCCCGGGGTACCCTCGACTCGCCGGAAACGTTCGAATACGTGTTCACGTTCTGCTACAGGGATGCCGGGTCCACTGTCACTTACGATTAGAAACGCTTGGTCATCCACTGTGCCGCAGCGTACGGTTACATAGCCACCATTTGGCGTGTAGCGTATCGAGTTATCGACCAAATTCGACAGCAATTCGTAAAGAAGTAGCGGTTCGCCAAACACCTGCGCTGGCCCAAGTTCAAAGCCGAGATCGATGTTTTTGGCAAACGCTTGTGCTTCAAATTCGCTAGCGGCTCGGCCGGCAACATCGCACAAATCCGTTGGCCGTAGAGAATCCACGGGACGGTCCCCGGGATCGGCACGCGCAAGAGTCAATAGCTGGTTGACCAGATGCGTCATGCGCGCCGTTGCCATTCGAATTTGTTTGAATGTGTGCTTCAGTTCCGGGGAAGCCGCTTGCGCAACCGCGAGCTCAACCTGAACCTGCAAACCAGCCAACGGAGTTCGGAGTTGATGGGCCGCATTGGAAAAAAACCGCTTCTGCGTATTCAGCATATTGCTGAGTCGCCCAATCAAGTTGTTAATGTCTTGCACCAGTGGCTTGACCTCGAGTGGCGCATTTTCCATGGCCACGGGCCTGAGGTCGTTCTGCGAACGGGAGGCGATTTCTGCTCGCAAGCGCTCGAGCGGGGCCAGACCACGTTTGATACCAAACCAGACCAAGGCGATCGCTGCAGCGGCAAAAAGTATTTCTGGCACGAGCATTGTAATAAGTATCTGGCCGATTAAGCGTTTGCGCTTTACAGTTGTTTCTGCAACCTGCACAATTAGATCGGTATCCCCTTTAGAGACGCGCATCGCCGCAACGCGAACTGCCTCGCCCGCAACATTGGCATCGTAATAAATTGGTTTATTAGGACCCATTTCCACGGTTGGCAATCGAAGTTCTTTGTTGCCCGCAAGCAACTCCTGATTGGGGCCGTGGACAGAATAGAAGATCCGGTCGTATTTGTCGGTTCGCAGCACCTGATCCGCTGCTGGCGGCAGATCAAGCGTTATTCTGCCGTTCACAATCTTCGCATTGTTGGCGAGCGCCAGCGCGGTGGAAAACAAGTTTTCATCGTAGGCGGCGACTGCCGGCCGCAGCGCAGTAAAATAGTCTCCAATTACGCCTATCACCAGTAACGCCAGGAGCGGCAATAGCAGCGAACTGAGCAGCAGGTACCGCAAGCTATTTTTTTTCATCTGCAGGTTCCTCTATTAAATAGCCGAAGCCGCGCAATGTGCGAATCTTTATTCCAGCGCATTCAATCTTATCGCGCAGCCGCGAGACGTACACCTCTACCGCATTTGGGGTGAGTTCCTCGCCCCAGTCGCACAGCGCTTCAATGATCTCAGCCTTGTTCAGCACCTTCCCGGAATTGATAAGCATGTACTCCAAAACGCCCCACTCGCGTAAGGTCAGGTCAAGCGGTTTTCCTTCGAGCCAGGCTCTTCGCGCGTTTAGATCGAGAGTCAACGCGCCATAGTTGATTTGCGGCTTAATGCTTGCCTGGCCACGGCGCAAGACCGCCCTCACGCGGGCCTTGAGTTCGGGCAGCGCGAACGGTTTAACGAGGTAATCGTCCGCACCAAGATCCAGGCCACGGACACGATCTTCGACGGAATCCCGTGCAGTCAATATAAGCACCGGAACATATTTTCGGCGCTGTCGCAACCTGCGCAATACCTCGAATCCGTCCATTCCCGGAAGACCAATATCGAGTACAACGAGCGAATAGCTTTCCTGCGCAAGCGCCGCATTGGCCTTGATACCGGTTTCTGCCCAGTCGACTGCGTAACCGGCCTGTTGCAGCGAGCGAACCAGGCCGTCCGCAAGTATGCTATCGTCCTCGACGACCAGGATTCTCATGTTGCACCCATTTGGTATTGCAATGCCAAAAACACAGTGATTTTATGCGGGCTTAATTCTTTTATTCTAGAGTTAATTTTGGGACCGCGCGGATTTGACGTTGTACAGCCGCCTTCAGCAATGTTCAGTCGCGGTCGCATAAGCCCCACGATTGCAAAAATGCCTTGAACTAATTCCTTATTTCCTGTCATGAGCGTGTCCTTAATATCGAATCCCTGCGCCGCAAATTTAAATCCGATCAATTGCTGGATAAATCGGACCGATTCCACCAGCCGCCGCCGAGCGCTTGGAACAGTGCTGCCGTGTCGGCATAACGGTTAGCCCGCGCCTGCGCGAGAACAATCGCTGCCTGCTGATAGGTCAGCTCAGCATTGAGCAGCGCTAAGTAGCTTATATCCCCAAGTTGCAATTGCCTGCGCGCAATTTTCAAGCTCTCGGCAGCGGCCCGTTCGGCGTCGGATGCTGCTTTCAGGGCGTTGGCGTCGTTTTGAAGCGCCTGCAGCGTGTCGGCCACGTTCTGGAAAGCGGTGATAACCGTGCCGCGATACTGTGCCGCTGCCTGGTCGTAGGCGGCCTCGGCTGCGCGTTTTTTGTGCAGTAAAGCGCCGCCCTCGAAGATGGGTTGCGCCAGATTGCCGGCCAAACTCCAAAAATTCGTGCCACCAGCGAACAAATGACCCATCTCGGTTGCCACGCTGCCGATATTGGCGCTAATGGTGAACTGCGGCAGCATGTTTGCGACAGCGACGCCGATTTGTGCGCTGGCCGCATGCAATTGCGCCTCAGCCGAACGCACGTCCGGACGTTGCTCCACAAGACTGGAAGGCAGGCTGACCGGAAGTTCTTGAGGAAGCTGAAGCATCGAGAGCTCGAACTTCTCGCTCGGCTCCTCACTGGGGAAACGTCCAAGCAAAGCAGTCAGCAGATCGCGCTGCTGCGCCAATTGCTTCTGCAGCGGCGGCAATGTCGCTCGCGCCTGTGCAAGCGCGGCTTGCTGCGCCACCACGTTTGACTCGGCGATCGCGCCCAGCTCATATTGGCGCCGTAATAGTTCGAGCTGCTCGGCTTCGAAATTGATGACCTCCTGGGTCGCTGCAATTTGCGCGCGCAAGGAAGCCTCCTGTACCGCCGCGGCAACCACATTTGATGTAAGAGTTAGGTAAGTCGCTTCGAGTTGGAAGCGCTGGGACTCTGCCAGCGCTTCCAGTGTCTCCGCTTGCCGCCGATTTGCGCCGAACACGTCGAGCGTATAAGACACGCTTACTTGAGCTGTGTATAGATTGAAGATTGGAACGCCGGAAGATAAGGTTGGAGCGAGCGTGCCAACAGCATTTTTTTGACGGCTTGGCGAGTAGCTGGCCTCGAAACTGGGGTAAAAAGCCCCCTTCTGCGCGTATACATTTTCCATTGCCACACGCAGCGCTGCCTGCGCCGCCTGTGCATCGGGATTGGCCGTCAGCGCCTGGTCAATTAAATTGTTGAGCGGTTTCGAATGAAATAATGTCCACCACTGCCCCGGGATATCGAGTCCATACGCGAAGCGTTGTGCCTCTCCCCCGGCGATGTCTGCCGACTTTGGCAGTACCGAGAGAGGCTCGCGAGTGTAGCCGTCGACCGCTGGAGCCGCAGGGTGTTTAAAATCCGGGCCCACTGCGCAAGCTGCAACCAGCAGCGCACCCGAAATTCCTGGGAAAAGCCATGCGCATTTCTTCCACGGATAGCTCCAGCGAATTCTTCCTGTTGTCCAGGAATTGCAGGGTTCAAGAACGCGCATACGAATTTCCATGTTGGTTGCCTTCGTTGCTCAAGCTGCCGGCCTGGGCTGAGGTTGTTCGTCGATCGTCCGTTCCCAGCGCGAAAACCAGACGATCAGCACGGGCAGCACTATGAGTATCAACACCGGCGCGAGGAGCATTCCGCCGACGACGACCAGTGCAAGCGGTTTTTGCACCTGCGAGCCAATGCCCGTTGAGACAGCTGCCGGCAACAGGCCCACGCCCGCGGCAAAGCAGGTCATCATTACCGGGCGCATTTGCGTCTCACAGGTCCGCAGAATCGCGCGGGAACGGTCAAGGCCACTGAAGATCATTTTATTGTAGTAGGAAAGCACGATAATCCCGTCCATCACCGCAATGCCGAACAGTGCGATGAAGCCGATCGCGGCTGACACGCTGAACGGCGTGCCGGTGACAAACAGCGCAAAGATCCCGCCGATCAGCGCCATCGGAATAACGCTTGCGGCAAGGAGAGTATCAATTAACGAGGAAAAATTAACGAACAAGAGCACGCCGATGAGTGCGATGCTAAAGGGCACCATAATTTTCAGACGCGCAATCGCATCCTGCAATTCGCCGAATTCACCGACCCATTCCAAACGGTAACCGCCCGGGATTTGCACCTGCTCCGCTACCTTGCGCTGCGCCTCGAGGACAGCGCCACCGAGGTCCCGACCGCGAACGCTGAATTTGATCGGAATGTAACGCTCGTGCTGCGAACGGTAAATGTAAGAAGCGCCAGACACCAGGCTCACTTTTGCGACATCGCCCAAGGGGATCTGGACGATGCCTTTGCCGTCCAGGCTCGGAGCACCGATGGTAATGTGCCGGATGGCATCCAGGCTCTGACGGTACTCCGGTGCGAGGCGGACCTTCATCGGGAAGTTGCGGTCACTGCCCTCTTCGTAAAGATTGCCAGCCGCCTGGCCGCCGATCGCTGCCTGGATGGTCGCGTTGATGTCGCCAGGGGCTAAACCATAGCGGGCGGCGCGCAAACGATCGATTTCAATTTTCACGGCCGGTTGGCCAAGCGAGTTGAAGACGGCGAGGTCGGTGATGCCGGGTACGGTTCGCATCACATCCCTGATCTTGGCTGCGGTTTTCTCGAGCGTTTCAAGATTGTTGCCGATCAGCTTGACCGAGTTTTGACCTTTGACTCCCGAGGCGGCCTCTTCCACATTGTCCTCGATGTTCTGCGAAAAATTGAACGCCACGCCTGGGAATTGCTCCTGCAACGCAGCATTGACCTGCTGGGTGAGCTTCTCCTTGTTGACTCCTTCTGGCCATGATTCGAACGGCTTGAGCGGAACAAAAAATTCAGCATTGAAAAAGCCCGTGGCATCAGTGCCATCATCCGGCCGTCCGTGTTGTGAAACAACGGTCTCCACTTCGGGAAACCCATCAATGACCTGGCGCATTCGATTGACGTATCCGTTGCCTTCCTCAAGCGAGATCGACGGCGGCATGGTCGCCCGGATCCATAGATTGCCTTCCTCCAGCTTGGGAAGAAATTCGAGGCCCAGCGAGCGAACAGCGAGAAGTGCCAGCACGATGAATACGGCAACACCACCCAGGCTGAGAATACGATTGGCGAGCGCGAATTCGAGCACGGGAGAATAAACGCGGCGAAGCCCGCGCACGATCAGCGTTTCGGTCTCGCTGATCCGATCGGGAAGCAACAGCGCGCTCAGCGCCGGCGAAACCGTGAAAGTGGCAATGAGTCCGCCAGCAATAGCATAAGCGTAGGTCTTAGCCATGGGCGCAAAGATGTGTCCTTCGACCCCGGAAAGTGCGAAAAGCGGTACGAAGCCTGCAATGATGATCGCAGCAGAGAAAAAGATCGCCTTGTTCACTTCGGCTGCCGCGTTTGCAATAAGTGCCAGCTTGCCGCGCAATCCTCCGGTCGGCGAAATCGAGAGGAAAGGATCGCCAGCGGGTTGCGCGGCCGCTGCCTCGGCAAAATTCCTGAAAATGTTTTCGACCATGATCACGGTGGCATCGACGATAAGGCCGAAATCAATGGCACCAACCGAAAGCAGGTTGGCCGATTCGCCCCGCACCAGCAGGATGCATATGGCGAAGAACAGCGCGAACGGAATGGTCGCAGCGACGATGATCGCGCTGCGCAGGTTGCCGAGGAATATCCACTGCACCACAAAGATCAGCAAAATGCCGAAAATCATGTTCTTGAGCACTGTGCGCGTGGTGATATTGATCAGTTCACTTCGATCATAAATCGGTTCAATCCGCACCCCGGGTGGAAGAATATCCGAGCTATTTATCTTTTCGACCTCGGCTTCAATGCGTCTGACCGTGGGTAGGCTCTGCTGGCCGCGACGCATGAGGACAATGCCCTGAACAATGTCATCATCGCCATCCTGGCCCGCAATGCCCAAGCGCGGTTCATGTCCGACAGTTACGGTCGCGATATCGCCTAACAGCACCGGCGTCCCGCTGTTGGAAATCAACATGGTATTTCGCATGTCCTCCATCGAGTGAACGAGGCCGACGCCGCGCACCACTGCCGCCTGCGGCCCAATATTTACGGTTTGGCCGCCAACGTTGACGTTGCTGTTGTTCAGGACCTGCAGTACCTGAGGTAAAGTGACGCCGTAATCGACGAGCTTATTGAGATCGACGGTGATGTCGTAAGTCTTGGTCTTGCCGCCCCAGCCGGTGACATCGATTACTCCCGGTACCGCCTTGAAGCGGCGCTCGAGGATCCAGTCCTGGATGGTCTTGAGATCCATAAGCGAATATCCGGGCGGACCGAAGACGCGATACCGGTAAACCTCGCCGATCGGGCTCCAGGGCGAAATTTGCGGCTGCGCGCCATTGGGCAGCGTCGGCAGCAGGGAAAGGCGATTGATCACCCACTGCTCGGCCTGCTGGTAGGTGAAATCATAGGTGAATTGCACTTTGACATCCGACAGGCCGAACAGTGATATCGTCCGAATATCTGTGACGTGCGGGATTCCCGCCATCTGGATTTCGATGGGAATGGTGATGTAGCGTTCGATCTCTTCGGCAGACTGGCCGCTGCTCTGGGTAACCACGTCAACAAGTGGCGGCACCGGGTCTGGATAAGCCTCGATGTTGAGCCTGGTAAAGCTGATTATGCCGGCGCCAAATAAAAAAAACAGCAGGAAGACCATCAACACGCGCTGTTTCAAGGCAAATGCAATCATTGCGTTCACATTTTTTGCCCGTTGTTTGCTTCAATCGGTTAATCTGTCGTTATGAATCATCTGATGGTCACTCGTATAGAGCCGCTCGGTCGATGAACAGGGTGCCACTTGTCACAACCTTTTCCCCGGGATTAAGGCCGGTGGAAACTTCGACCATGCCATTGCTACTCCGCCCGATGCGGATCGAGCGCGCCGCGACAGTGCCATCATCGCGCGCCACCCAGACGCGCGCCTCCTCGCCTTCATAGACAACAGCGCTCTGAGGGACTGCCGGCGCGATGGTATCGCCGCCTGTGATGATGCCGAAGCTTGCGAACATCATCGGCTTGAGCGCTCCGTCGGGGTTTTCCACTTCGGCACGAACTGGAAGTCGGTGTATGTTCGGATCGATGGAGGACGCAACCCAGGTGATCTTCGCCTTGAATACCCGCCCGGGGTAAGCGAGCACCCGCACCTCGACTGGGTCCCCGATATGCACCAAAGGCGCATCCATCTCGCGCACATTGGCGACTAACCAGACCGTCGAGAGATTGCTAATCGAGTACAGCGGATTGGAAGCGCCCGTCGAAGCGCTATTGATATACTGGCCTAGGCCGACCTGACGCTGGGTCACCGTACCCGCAACCGGTGCCCGAACAAGGGCTTCCGAGTTCATCTTCTGCGCGTTAGGTTCGTTTTCGAAAGCGCTGATTTCTGAATCCGACCTTCCGAGTATGTGCAGCCGATTACGCACCGCGGCGAGCGCGATTTCTGCAGACCGCAGATTGTTTTGCGCACTGGTAAGCTCGGCCTGGCTCTGTTGCCAGTCCTTCAATGCTCCTCCCTTCGCTAAGTACACCTCATGCTGCCGCTTTTCATTGACTTGGGCGAGGTTAAGCTGCGACTGCGCAGTGTTGAGGGCGGAAACTGCAGTGATCAGATCATTTTGTGCTTGCACGAACTCCGACGCCTCGACCGCTATCAGAGGCGCGCCTTTCTTGACGAAATCGCCCGCTTTGGCAAAAAGCTTTGTGACTCGCCCGGAATAAGGCGAGAACACAGGCGTAGTCGTTTCCTCGTTAACTGCGATGTTTCCTTCGGTCACCCTTTCGGTACGGAATGTCATCGTTTGAACCGCCGCCAATTTCAGACTTGCCCACTGGGCCTTCGTCGGTCGGAAGGTCCCAGGCAAGTTCGTTGCCGCGGCCTTTGCGGCCTGTGGATTCGAAGCTGCTGAAACGATATGGCTCACGAACGAGTGCATTCCCAAGGCAACTGCAATAATGAGCAGCGCACCAAGTAATACGAGCACCTGAGTTCGTCGCGCCAACGTACGCATGGTATGGACGAGGGGTCGTGACGAGACATTAGGCATTTGGCGCGTTCCTGGCCACTCGATCACGGTCAGCTCCTCCCCCAAAGCATTTAAAAAGTCCTCTTTTTGCACCGAACTGGAACCGAACGAGCGTACCGAATGCGGCGCTTTTTTAGATTTGCCCTATCTTGACTAGAACAAGCTCGCTCCACCGCAGTCAGTTTGCCCGCTGGTGGTAAGCCAAACTCCATTCGTTAAGTCGGCGCAGGTTGCAGCAGATGGCGCGGTACCAGCGCCGACATAAGTGCTGAAGCGGAATGTGCCGCGGCCCGGATTGGCATCGTCGATCTTGCGGTCGACTTCGGTCATGACTTCCACCGGCACCTGGTTCCCAGTCTTCAGGTTGTGCCGGCTCGATGCGGCCGGATCGCCAACCACAACCGAGTAGTTGTTGTCGTAGATTATTTGCAGGAACGCGTTGTAGGAATTGATCGGCGTATTAGACGCACTGACGGCATCGGTCGCCGTTGCCATATCGTAGCTGCCGGTCAGGAAACCGGCGTGCGACAAATGCACCCAGGCTATGGTTTGTTCATTTGCGCCCGCAGTATTGAGAATTTGGCCATCACCGTTGCCGCCCAAAGTCGCAGCGACGTTGGGAATGTTGGCGCTGGCCAGCGCGCCAGGGTAATCACCGGGCAGGGCGCGGTAACGGTCCTGGAAACCGAAGAAAGCCGCCTTGACGCCATCTTCCTGGGCAATCAGGTTCCTGACTCGCGCGCTGGTGATCAGTTCCTGTCCTTTGAGCACTCCGCCCAAAAGCAGGCCGATGATCACCAAGACGATGGCGATCTCGATCAGGGTAAAACCATTTTCCCCACGTAACATAGGTTGCCTCCCTAGACGAACCGCTAAGCTTATTCGGCCGAAACTCTTGTCGCTTTAATCAATCTTCGATCTGAGATCCGAACGTTGAATGCTCAAAAATTGCGGTGTTTCGATCCAGATTTTAAGGAAATGGAACTTGCAACAGCCTGACTCTCAGCTTACAAAATCCTTGCTGAGTAAGCGCTTTTAGCAGAAAGATCTAATAGAACTAAACGGGACGAATCCTTACTGCGGGGGCTTATTGAACATTGCAATTACAGTATGGTTTGGCAGGCATCCATAATAAAGGTGCTGTGCCTGGACAGATTGTCTCAACTGATCCTCGAAAGCAGTGCAGCCGCAATTCAGCCGACAAACTCGAATTCCGCGAGGAGTGCATGGTGGTCGGACGCAGGGGTCGGCTTCACCAAATGGCGAATCGGCCGCAGTTGTCGGCTATAAAATATATGGTCAAGCACATACGGACGCCGGCGCCATGTAACCTCCGAAGTTTGCACGGTCCGAAAGCCTGCGTCTCCAAACTGCCGCACTAAAGAGTCGTGCTTGCTGACATTGAAATCGCCCCCGAGCAAGGTCGGCCCGGTCGATGCGCGCAATTGCTCAATAACAAGCTGGCGCTGGCCGTCTTCTTCCTCGGCGGACGGATTGAGCATGAAAAACGCCAGCAGGTGTGTATTGAAGACCCGCAGCTCGCGGCCGCCAATCGTCGTTGTTGCGCCGATGAGCAGACGGTCGGTGGGAGTCCTTTTTTGACCGCGGAAGTCGAACTCAATCGCGGGCGAGGGTAAATTGAGCCACATAGTGTTGCGCAATGGCGTCTTCGATAAAATTGCAAGGCCTACCCCGAAAGGAAGTTCGCGCGGATCGATTTTTCGGCTATAAAAATATCCGTCGTAGCCGCTAAGCGCCGCGCGAAGTCGCGTGTAATTGGGCGGCGGATTATGCTGCACGCCAATCGGGGTCACTTGCTCCACCTCCTGAAGCAACACGATATCGGCCTCGTGGCTGCGAATTTCCGCGATGGTGAGATTAAGGTTGACAGGCGCATGGTCGGGATATGCATCATCCCAACTCTGGGCGAATTGCATATTGAACTGCAGTACTTTGAACATGTTTGTTCTAATAATTAGGTAATTGCTTGATATGAATTGTGGCGCGATTATAGCATTGGTTCAAACTGTGGCGCCCACGGACCTATCGGCTAAGCGCTTCTTGAATTATGCAAGCCCTTTTTGGGCTTTGCTCGGCGTTTCACCACGAACCTTCAGTACAATTCTTTTTTCGTGCACTGTATCATGTTGAATTATTGGTGAAAAGTGCTGCGCTTCGAAACTCGAAAATGCAACAGAACTCGATAAATAAAAGCCGGAAATGTGAGTTAACTCACATACTTAATTATCTTATCGAAGCATAGTCCCAGCTGCGAGCTTCCAAGGCTCCGCTTCAAAAAAA
>Ga0187773_10000710_pt1 | contig 13319 bp, 11 predicted proteins | sample 0216_BV02_MP05_1_FD_133133 | JGI IMG/M metagenome (GOLD analysis project Ga0187773, IMG submission 133133) | Tropical peat soil microbial communities from peatlands in Department of Meta, Colombia - 0216_BV02_MP05_10_MG | ecosystem: Environmental > Terrestrial > Soil > Wetlands > Peat | place...
CGCTGGAGGCTGTGGATTGATAGTTGGCGCTGGAGCCTGTGAGTTGAAATTCGATAGTGGTATTGAACCAAACATGAAAGTGGCCATGGCCACAGAACTGAAAACAAGGGTAGCAAGGACAATAAGACTGACCAAAATAGTCTTCTTCATTTTTTTTGCTCCTTAATCTTTTATATCGGTTGCAGACAATTGGATGGTTGCGCCACTGGCTCATCCACAAACCATGGCGCCCATATAGGCTCATGGATTCACTGCCGTCAATTCCTTAGAATGAGTTGAGTATTTCTTATTTCGATGTCAAGCTCCCAACTCTCTAATTTCTTCTGTTCCTATTTACTTCAATCACCTCCTCTATGTAATTACATGCTAAGCTTTTTTCCCCTGATGTCTATCGTCTAAATTGCTCTTTTATAGAGAATCATTGCTGCCGTAGTGGAAAAACTTTTGCATAACATTGTGAGATGATACGTCGAAACTGAGAAGCACATGGTTGAGGGTTTGTTATGTAGTCCTCAATTTCAGTCCCCGAGGAAACCGAAGGTTTGCACAGATAACTATTATCCATTCAGAATGGTCCTGGTGTTTGTTCGTCGGTGTACTCCCAATCTGAGGCCCCTTTTAGCTCTACTTATCTACAGTTGAAATAAAATGTCATAGTTCAACCTTGGATCTTACTCTTGGACTACTTACTAAAAAACCATTCCCTCATCATCAAAGCTCTTCATCTACCTCATTTGCTTGTTGCTGCGAGGTTCACTCGACGCAAGAGACTGACCCATCCTCCCGTTAGCCCCCCGACACCCATGCCTTCAAGAGGGTGTAAATGACCGCAAGCACTACCGGGCCGATAAAGAGACCTATGACGCCGAAGGCAATCAAGCCTCCAATCACGCCGGCAAAGACCATTAGCAAGGGCATGTCAACCCCCCCTTTCTTCATAAGAATGGGACCGATGAAATTGCCGATGTTGATAGCGATAATCGAAAAAATCAGCAAAACGGTACCCCAGAGAGGGTCTCCCTTCCAGTAAAGCCATATCACGGACGGGACCAGCACCGGTGCCGGGCCAATCTGTGCCAGACAAAGCATAAAGACCACTGCGCTTAGTAACAGTGCAGGTACGCCCGAGATAGCCAGCCCGGCGCCACTTATGGCGCTTTGTATGAAAGCAGTGAGAACGATGCCGAGTGCAACGCCTCTGATCGCCTTTTCTGCGAGGATGGTTACCTCTTCTCCATGTTGTCCAGCTATTCGTCTTGCAAAGGTGAGGACCCCAGCAGCACCCTTCTCGCCTCTCGCATACATGACCGCTGCGATTATTATTGTCAACAGGAACTGGAGCATTATGGCAGCGACGCTCCCAGCATGGGATAGAAACCACTTTAGAGCCTTCAGCGCATAAGGTGCCACCATGGCCGAACGTTCATCAGGGCTGAGAGTAACAAACTCCTGCCATCTGTCCGAAAGCCTTCCGCCGACTACAGGAATGCGTTCGAGCCATTCCGGCGGTGGTGAAATTGCCAACATCGCAAGCGACCTGATCCGTGCAGCGATGCCCCCTTCATTACTGAGGATGGTAAGAATGGCAAGCATCAGGGGAATAAAAACAATGAGCAGAAGCGCAGCTGTCATTACTGCCACGGCTAACCCTCGTCTGCCCCTGAGCCGTTTCTCGAGCCAAGGCAGGATCGGCCACGTGGCCACAACAATTATCGTAGCCCAGACAATCGAGGTAAGGAAAGGTCGCAATATCCAGATGCCTGTTGTCATGAGGATACCGATGAACACTACTGCAAACATTGTGCGTGCAATATCTCGGCTGACCCGGTTCTGCGTCGTCATCTTCGCGTTCCTCCTCTGAGTGTGCAATCGCAGCCCTCAAATGTCTAAACTGTGGAGCTTTACCACGACTGCGGTTTATAAACTGCCGGCAGCCAGTCCGCCTGCACGCCTCTCAGCGCACAAAAGAATGGCCAGTTAATATATTACATTTTAACGGTTTCTTCCCTGACCATCTAACAGCCTCCGAATAATAACATCAATTTCTTAAATTCCTCCTGCGTCCTTCCCGAGGGAAGCATTTGCTGTAATTCCATCATATCACCTTGGGACACCAATTGAACTTGAAAGCCGATCTGCTATTCAGCCCCGAGGTCTTTCATCGTGTGCGGATAACGACATGAAACCAATAAACATGCACTGCATGAAAAGTTAAGACTTCTACTATCGGGAAGTACTACCGTGTCAAGATTGCACCAGTATTGCTTTGTCGGTGTTAACGGTACAATCGATGAAATTGGCTGTCAGCTTCTTTCGATGAGCATAATGATGAAGGTTGCTTCCAGCATTTCACATAGGGAAAAGATGACTTCAGAATCCTTTTGATGTGAGGCTACGCGCACCACTGCTATCCAGCCACTCAAGCTACGGGATGGAAGTGTTAAAGGTTGAAACTATTTTACGAAACGGAATTCCATTTGAAAGTGTTAATCACAATTTAATCTAACGTGCCCGTAATGTCAAATCCCATTAGTTATAAGAAAGGAGCTAAAATCCCTCGACTGAAAGGCGGGCGAAGTTGATCACAATTGAAATGCACAAAAAAATATGGTATATTTGTTCATGAAAAGCACACAATAAGGAGGATGATATGCGTGCAACGGTCACTATAGAAAAAGATATATTGGACGTGCTGATGAAAGAGACGAAGAGCACAAGCAAGGCGTCGGCGGTGAAAATCGCGATTCATGAGTACCTTAGAAAAAAGAAGATCGAAAAGATCAAGTCGATGAAAGGAAAAATGGAATTCGACATGACTGCTGATGAGATACGGCATCGTGAAAGATAATATATTAATAGATACTTCGGTCTGGATAGCGTATTTTAAGGGTGGAGACAGCCATCTGAGCACGAAGGTTGACGATATTTTGACTTCCTCCAGAGTCTCTGTCCCGAAGGTTGTAATCGCCGAGCTCATCCAAGGGGCAAGAACGGAAAAAGAGATTGCAGTTATTGAGGAGTTCGTCAACGCTTTCAATCTGATCGATCAGAGCGACGGCACCTGGGTAAAGGCTGGAAGACTCTCTTTTTCGATGAAAAGAAAAGGGGTCTCGATGCATCTGGTTGATTGTTATATTGCGGTAACGGCATTTGAAAACGACTGTACGATCTTCACGCTTGATAAGCATTTTCAAAACATAAAGAGATTTATAAAGCTTGAGTTACTGTGATGGTCCGCTTTACTACAGATATCCTGAAAAGAAAGGTTAGTCCAAATAATTCATAAACTATGTCAGCAAAAAGGCGGGCGGAGTTGACCACAGAGGACTGGAGGACCCCTATCGCAATGACCGCGATCACCGTTATGCGAGTGATTATTAGGAAACCCAGAAGAGGTAAAAATATCTTATTCATGCCGAAATGTCTTCCAGGTTTGCGATTCCCCTATTCTTCGTTGATATCACTACTCGGTGTGTCCTGTCTTTCGAGACTGTCCAGGCCTGGCGGGCTTTCGTTGAGCGGATATGATGCACACCCGGAAGCCAGGAACAAGGTTATACTCATGAACGCTAAGAGAGCCTTCCTTTTCATCTCTCCTCCAGATACGTTATCATTGCATCTCTACCCATTGCAAAAAAGACCAACTCCTGCTGGCAATGAGCCCCTTTCCTAATGCAGCAAAACCCGCAAATCAATTGATGTAAGAAGCATACAATTTTTGTTACAGCGGGTCAAGCATATTGGGACAGAAGCAAGAAGTAATCTGACGTTCCTGTACATCAAATGCTATCAATGAGAAACAAGGAAAGCTCGCCTAAAATCCCGCAACCGCCACGCGGGCAAAGTTGACTACAGAAGATGGAAGTACCCCTATCGCGATGACAGCGATCACTGTTATGGCAAGCGCAAGACTCATAGCTGGAGATGTTGTCAGTTGCACTTTACCTTTCGGCTCCTTCATATACATATACATAACGATCCGCAGATAGAAATAAGCGGAGATGGCACTAAAAATCACCGCGATGATAACGACCCACGTATATCCCGCGTCTATTGCGCTCATGAAGAGATAGAACTTGCCCATAAAACCTGCAGTAGGAGGTATGCCGGTGAGCGAGAACATAAAGACGAGCATCAAAGCCGATGCCAGGGGATGGGTCTTTGAAAGTCCTTCAAAGTCGGCGATATCGTCTCCTTTGAACCCCTCGGATCTGAGCATGATGATCACCGCAAAAGCCCCCACGTTCATAAAGGCATAAATGAGCATGTAGTTCATGACGCCCGCTATGCCGTCGGCCGTACCTGCTATTATTCCAAGGAGGGCATAGCCGGCATGGGCTATCGATGAATAGGCCAGCATTCTCTTGATGTTGGTCTGTGACAGGGCAACGACATTCCCGACACCCATGGTGAGTATGGCTATCGGGATGAGCACCGCTGTCCATTCCACCCTGACAGAGCCGAAGGCTGTAAGAAAGACCCTGCCCAAGACCGCAAAACCAGCAGCCTTCGGACCGACTGACATAAAAGCGGTTATTGACGTGGGCGCTCCTTCATAGGCATCAGGGGCCCACATGTGGAAAGGAACTGCAGCTATCTTAAAGGAAAAGGCGACGGCCAAAAGTATCATCGACAGCGTGAGAACAGGGTTGCCCGAAAGTCCGTTCTGCATTATGTAAAACGATATCGCCTTCAGGTCAGTCGTTCCGGTAAGTCCGTATATCATGGATGTTCCGTAAAGCAGGAACGCTGACGCAAAAGCGCCGAGGAGAAAATACTTCATAGCCGCCTCGTTCGACTTCATGTCGTACCGCAGGAAACCCGCAAGGATATAAGTGCTTAAGGCCATGAGTTCGAGACCGAGGTACAGGATTATGAGGTCTCCGGCGGATGCCATGATCATCATCCCGAGAGTGGAAAAAAGGATAAGACCGTAATATTCTCCGAGGTTCACCTTCTCTATCTCGATATATTTCATCGAAATCAAGACGGTAAGGATAACGTTCAGGATGAAGATCATCTTAAAAAACATGCTGTAGCCGTCGGATATGAACATCCCGTTAAAGGCTATACCAAAGGAACCCGTGAAATTAAACGCCACGACCGCGACCGCCATCATGCTCAGAAGAGCGATCGTCTCCTTTCTCTTGAAGACAAGGTCGGCCAGAAGGATAAAAAGAGCGAGTACCGTCATTATCACCTCAGGCATCACAGGCCTGAGGGCGGACATGGCAAGCTGCATCAAAAGCCTCCGATCATTTGAGAATCCCGAAGATATTCGTTGAAGCGGCCGCTTCACGCACGCCGCCTCCTGCATTCACGCGCTCCATCAGGTGTCGAACAGATTCGTGCAAAAACCCAAGGAACGTATCAGGGTAAATCCCTATCAAGAATATGAGGATTACCATGGGGAGGAGGGCCAGGACCTCCCGCATGTTGATATCGCTAAGCCCGGAAACCTTGGCGTTCGTGTCCATGAAGAAAACCCTCTGATAGAGCCAGAGCATATATCCGGCCCCTATGATAATGCCGGTTGCCGCGAGCACGCCCGCCCACTGGTTCGCCGTGAAACCGCCGAGGATGATCAGGAACTCACCAATGAATCCGTTCGTCGAGGGAAGGCCGATCGATGCAAGGGTGAAGACCATGAATAACGAAGCATACACCGGCATCGCGGATGCGACGCCTCCGTAATCGGATATCTGCCTCGTATGTGTCCTGTCGTAAATAGCACCGACGCTCAGAAAGAGCGCGCCCGTGACGATACCGTGGTTTATCATCTGGAGGATCCCGCCTTCCATCCCCTGTGAATTCATCGCAAAAATCCCGAGAGTCACAAACCCCATATGACTTACGGAACTGTATGCGATCAGCCTCTTCAGGTCGGTCTGCGCAAGGCAGATCACCCCGCCGTAAATAATCGCTATCACCGAAAGGGTGAGCATCACCGGGGTCATCGCCCTTGACGCATCAGGTAAAATGGGCAGGGAGAACCTGAGGAAACCGTAGGCCCCCATCTTGATGAGAACCGCAGCAAGGATCACACTGCCTGCTGTGGGGGCCTCGGTATGAGCATCAGGAAGCCATGTATGAACAGGGAACATCGGCACCTTCACCGCAAAGGCTGCAAAGAAAGCCCAGAAAAGCCAGAGTTGGAGGTTATACGGGTATGTCATTGTCGAGAGCTCAAGAATGTCGAAGGTCTTGCCGGAATAAAAATAAAGGAAGATGATCCCCACGAGCATCAACACGCTTCCGACCAGGGTATAGAGAAAAAACTTGACCGCCGCATAAACCCGGTTTGGGCCGCCCCATACGCCGATAAGCAAGTACATCGGTATCAGCATAGCCTCCCAGAAGATATAAAAGAGGAAAAAATCGAGGGAACAGAAGACGCCTATCATCGCGCCTTCAATGAAAAGTATCGAAATGTAAAATTCTTTAGTCTTCGTCCTGATCGATTCCCACGAGATGAGAACACAGAGGATCGTAATGAGCGACGAAAGGAGAACAAAGAGAATGCTTATGCCGTCAATGCCGAGAGAGTAATTAATATTCCATGACGGTATCCACGCATGCTTTTCCGAAAACTGCATGAGGTGTGAGGCCTTATCGAACTTCATGAAAAGGGGAACCGAGATGACGAAGTTTGCGACGCTTACTGCAAGAGCAAGCCACTTTATGAGAGCCTCTTGAGATCTCCTTATCAAGAGCATCAGAGCCGCACCTGCCACCGGCAGGAATATCAATGTGCTGAGAATCGGATATCCGGGATTATTCATTAGTCGTCTCCATGTGTTTTCATCTCAAGAGCATCAGGGCCACTATTATAAGCAAGCCCGCCGCCATGATCGCTGCGTAGTGGTGCAAGAATCCCGTCTGAACCTTCCTCAACTGCCTGCTGACCCCGCCGATCGCTCGCGGAACCCCGTTGACGACAGCTTCTATGACCCTCGCATCGGTAACGCCTATGAGTACGTTCTTTGCGATCCATAAGGTCGGCCTTATGAGCAAGAAGCTGTATATCTCATCCACATAATATTTATTGAAAAGAAGTCTGTGCAGGCCGCTAAACTGCCCGGCAAGCCTCCCCGGTATGTCAGCTCTCTTAAGATACATAAAAGCAGCAAGTCCTATACCCGAAAAACCTGCGATCACCGAAACGGCCATAACCATCCATTCCTCCGCCTCTGTACCGTGTGCTTCAGGATGACCGAGAACGGGTTTCATGAACTCCGTAAAATGGGCTCCACCCCCGAGAAGATGCGGTATCCCGACCCACCCGGAAGCGACAGCACCGACACAGAGCAAGATAAGAGGGAGGGTCATGACCTTCGGGGATTCATGGAGATGGTGTTCCTGCTCGTGGGTGCCCCTGAACTTGCCGTGGAAAGTGAGAAATATAAGCCTGAATGAATAAAAAGCTGTAAGAAAAGCCACAAAGGTGCCTGTGAGCCAGACAAGTTTCCCGACAGGGCTCGTACTTGCATAAGCAAGCCAGAGTATCTCGTCTTTGCTGAAGAAGCCGGCGAACCCCGGAACACCTGAGATTGACAGCGAAGCAAGGAGCATCGTAGCGTATGTGACAGGCATGTACTTTTTCAGCCCACCCATCTTCTGGAGGTCGAGTTCACCCTCCATAGCATGCATGACGCTCCCGGCGCAGAGAAAGAGCAGGGCTTTGAAAAAGGCGTGCGTGTAAAGATGGAATATCCCCGCGGTATACGCGCCGACGCCGCAGGCGAGGAACATATACCCGAGCTGGCTTATCGTAGAATACGCGATGATCCTTTTTATGTCGTTCTGGACAAGGCCGATCGTTGCTGCAAAGAGAGAGGTGACAGCACCTACTATGGCGACGACTGTCAAGGCTGTTTCTGAGAGACTGAAGATCGCACTACACCTCGCAACAAGGAACACTCCCGCCGTCACCATCGTTGCGGCATGGATCAGAGCGCTCACCGGAGTCGGACCTTCCATAGCGTCCGGGAGCCAGACATGAAGCGGGATCTGTGCAGACTTTCCGATAGAACCGCAGAAGAGTAAAAGTGCGATCAACGTTACCACATTGACATCATATCCGAGGAAGTTCACCGTCTGCATCGCAAATCCGCCGACCTGGCTGAAGACAGGAGCGTAATAGACCGTTCCGAATGTCAGGAATATCATAATTATCCCGAGGCCGAAGCCGAAGTCGCCGAACCTGTTTACGATAAACGCCTTTTTGCCCGCATCCGAAGCTGACTTCTTGGTGAAATAATATCCTATGAGGAAGTATGAGCAGAGGCCGACACCCTCCCATCCGAAATAGAGCTGGAGAAAGTTATTGGCCATAACGAGCATGAGCATGCAGAAGGTGAAGAGGCTGAGGTAGGAAAAGAACCGGTAATAGCCCTTGTCCCCGTGCATATACCCGGCCGAGTAAATGTGGATAAGGGTGCTGCATGTGGTGACAACAATCAACATCACAGCAGTTAACTGGTCGATAAGGAACCCGACAGAGACCTTAAAATTGCCTGATAGCATCCATGTGTATAAATTCTCGTTGACGACATTTCCGGCGATAATATCAAAGAGCGTCGCCACCGATATGACCCATGCACCCGCTACCGCAAGGATCGATACCCAGTGGGCCTTTTCCTTCAAAAAGTTACGTCCGAAGAGGATATTGATCAGGAATGCGGCTAAAGGCAAAAAAGGTATCAGTAAATAGGTTTTCATTTCTTATCCCTTCATTTCGGTCATCTCATCAACATGGGCCGTGGACTTATTCCTGAAGAGGGCTATGATTATCGCCAGCCCGATAGCCGCCTCAGCCGCAGCCACGGTAATGACAAAGAAAACGAGTATCTGTCCCCTCATGTCCTGGAGGTAATGGCTGAAAGAGACAAGACTGATGTTCACCGCATTCAGCATCAATTCTATGGACATGAACATGATGAGGATATTTCTCCTTGTCAGAAAGCCAAATACCCCGATCGTAAAGACTGCTGCACTCAGCATCACATACCAGCTTAAAGGCACCATGGCTAACTCCTCATCTTTTTCTTTGCGAGCACTATCGCTCCGATGATAGCTACGAGAAGAATGAGCGACGCTATTTCGAAGGGAAATAAGAAATCGGTGTATAACACCTCTCCCAGAACCTTCGCATGGGTTTCTTGCTGTATCAACGCGACCGTATATTTACCGGCCGGTCCGGGGACAAAAGATCTGACAGCCGTGATGATACCGAAGAGTATCGCAGCAGAGATCATAAGTCCTGCGGGCCATGAGCCGATAAACCTATTCGTTTTGATCTCTTCTCGGAGGTTCAGGAGAAGAACGACGAAGAGGAACAATACGAGAATAGCCCCCGCATAGACGATCACCTGTATCGCCGCAATGAATTCCGCGTTCAAAAAAAGGTACATGCTCGCGATATGGAAAAAAAGGAGGAGCATCCACATGACGCTGTGCACCGGGTTCCGTCTCGTAACGACAAGTATCGACAGAACGATGATGGCCGTCGCAAAATATCCGAAGAACAATTCCGGTAGCATTCTTACTCCTTATCCTTTCTCTTGAGCATTACGGTATCGAACGTCGCCTGGCCTTCTCTTCCGGCAAAATTTTCGGCATGGGGCTGCCAGAAATCCCTGAAATATCTCTCTCCCTTTGGACCTGCGAAGTACTTGTCCCAGTTCGAGAGGAGTTTTTCCTTTGTCATATAGAAAGGTGCCCTTGAGTAATCAGAATACTCGTAATGTTCGGACAGCGTGATCGCGCCGAACGGGCATGCCTCGACGCAGAAACCGCAGTATATGCACCTGAGGACCTCGATCTCGTACCTGTCCACGACCTTGGTATGGTCCTCTCCCTCCGATGTATAAATATAGATGCATTTTGACGGGCAGTAGGCTCCACAAAGACCGCACCCCACGCATTTCATCTTTCCTTCGGCATTTTTTGCAAGAGCGTGGAGCCCCCTGAAACCGGATTTGACAGGTCTCTTGACCTTCGGGTACCGCCGCGTGACCGCCGGTGTAAACATCGTCCTCAGGGTAAGTGACATCCCTTTCAGGATCTCGACAAAAAATATTTTTCTTAAGAGTTTTTCCGCCGTCATACCAACCCTCTTATCACGACTTTCACACTGGCGGTAATGATTATGTTCAGCAGTGCCAGGGGGATAAGCACCTTCCATCCGATCGACATGAGCTGGTCATATCGGTATCTGGGCAGGGTTGCCCTCACCCAGTAAAACAGGAACATGAACGCATAGACCTTTACGAGGAATACAGCGACCCACACAAAGCTGGGCAGCCCGGAGAGGAAAGGCAGCAGATCCATGAAAAATTTCGGCACTGTCCACCCTCCCAAAAAGCATACCGTCGCGATGGATGACATCATGATCATCCCCGTATACTCCCCGAGGAAAAAGAGCGCGAACCTGAACCCGCTGTATTCGGTAAAGTATCCCGCAACAAGTTCGCTCTCGGCCTCGGGCAGGTCGAAGGGAAGCCTGTTCGTCTCGGCGAATGCAGCGACGACAAAGATACAGAACCCGAGAAACTGGGGTATCGCGAACCAGTATTGCTGCTGAGCCCTAACGATATCCGAAAGATTCAGGGAGCCTGCCATGATCATGACGCCCACAAGGCTCAGGCCCATCGCGATCTCGTAACTTATGACCTGGGAAGCGGACCTGAGGCCTCCCAGAAAAGCGTACTTTGAATTCGATGACCATCCTGCAAGGACGATGCCGTAGGCGCCCAAAGACGACATCGCGAAGAGAAAGAGAAGCCCTATATTGATATTTGCTATAACGAAGTCATTGAAAAAGGGTACAACCGAAAGCGAAGACAGGGCGGCGATAAAGAATATGACCGGCGCAAGATAGAAAAGAGGTTTGTCCGCGTTTGCCGGAATGATGTCTTCCTTAAAGAACAGCTTGACGCCATCCGCGATCGGCTGGAGCAGGCCGTGGGGGCCTACTTCTATCGGGCCCAGCCTGACCTGCATATGACCTATCACTTTGCGTTCCCAATAGGTTGCATAGGCGACGTGGAGGAGTGCAGCGGCTATGACAACGGCTATCTTCAGAAAGATAATCCCGATATTCATCACAAAATCCACAGAGCCTGGTGTAACGATCATTTCAAGGACGCTCATTCATTCTCCTCTTACCGCATCAACTGCTTCAGTATGCCCTTTGCATTTTCATCATCGGGGTTCAATTCCAGCGCCTTCTGAAGAGCCCACATCGCTTTATCATCTTCACCTTTTTTCCAGTATGAAAACCCCAGGTGGAAGAACGCGTCAGAATCCATCGGACTTATCGCAACAAGTTTCTCGAGCGCATCTATCGCCTTGTCGACAAGGTTTTTCTTCGTAAATGCCCTGCCGAGATGATAGTATACCATCGCAAATTTCGGGTCTTTCCGGATGACCTTCTCGAAACGGTCTATCGCCTTATCCAGACTTCCCTTGTGGTAATAGCCGAGACCCGCATAATAACACGGTATGATGTATTCCGGGTTAAGGCCGAAGGCTTTCTCAAAGGCCTCTATCGCGTCATCGATTCTGCACAGTCTGTAATAGACCAGGCCGATCGCGAAATAGGCATCCGCCCATCCCGGCTCAGCCGCGAGAGTCTTCTTGTAATATTCGAGGGCATCCTCAAGAAAGGCGTTGTCATACATGAGCTTGCCCATGTAGTAGTTGGCCTCGCCGTTGTCCGGGTCGATACTTAAGGCATCGTTCAACTCTATGAACGCATTGCCCTGGCCGCTCGCTCCGCCCCTTTTTCTGTAAAGGAGCGCCCTGCCTACATGAGCCTCAACATCCTTTTCCAGCATCATGCCGCATTCCCTGCAGTACTTGCTCCCCTCAGTATTTTCCGTCTTACACTTCTCGCATATCATCGTACTCTCACCCCTTTTCTATCCGTACGTCGACGCCGTCGATCACGGGGGCCTGTGTAACGGGGTCTATCGTATACTCTATCAGGCTGAAAGCCCCCTTCCCCTCAAAATTGTTCGAGAGCATTACGGACAAACCGTCAAGCGTCCTGTCCACAACCGCAGGAAGCGCCAGCGATCCTGCCCTTGTGGATATCCTCACGATATCTCCTTCTTTCAAAGACAGAGAGCCGGCAGCTGCAGGGCTTATTCGTACGACCGCTTCGGAGTAAATATTTACCAGTGCCGGGGCCTTTCTGCTAAGGGTGCCTGAATGGAAGAGAGGTCTGTCGATCCGGAGATGGATTTTGCCCCTGCCGATCTTTTCATCGCCTTTGTGTACCTTTATTTCTCCGGTTACTCCTCTAAGAGGCTCGCCTTTATATGGGTAAACCATTCCGCCTTTTTCCACCTCTTCATATGTGAGGTCTCTATGGAGTGGAGAGACCCTGCTTATCTCGTCAAGTATCTCCCCGGCAGACGCGTAATTCATCTTTACCGCCATATTCCTGGAGACCTCCGAAATGATCTTCCAATCTTCCATACATTCGCTGTTCGCCGCCCTGTTCGCCACCTTTCTCAGTCTTTGCATCCTTCTTTCCATGTTCGTAAATGTGCCGTCCTTTTCGGCCCAGCTGAGTGCCGGGAAGACAACGTCTGCGAGTCTCGCGGTCTCTGTCAGAAAGATGTCCTGCACAACGAGGAAATCCAGTTTCCTAAGAGCGGATTCCACATCATGAGAATTGGGGAGGTTAAAGACGGGGTTTTCCCCCATGACGTAGAGAGCCTTCAGAGAACTTTTCTTTGCCGAATCGACCATCTCATATATCGTCATCCCCGGTTTCTCAGGAACAGCCGCCTTCCAGATTGCCTCATATCTTCTCCTGAATTCTGGATATGAAACCGGCCTATAGCCGGGGAGAAGATCCGGCGAGCAGCCCATGTCGAGAAGCCCCTGCTCGTTTGCGCGCTCTGAAAGAAGGTATATCCTTCCGTTGATGAGATAGTTGATCGCCGATACGAGAAAGAGTTTGTAACTGCCTCCACTGCTCTGTACAAGTTCCTTGCCGACAACGACAGCAGGGTTCGAGACTCCCGCAAGGATATCGAGAAATGCGGAAAAATCTTTTCCCGTGATCCCGCATGTTTTCACAGCTTCTTCTGGTGAGCCCTTTACATCTCTTATCTTTGCCTCAAGGACCGGGTTCGAACCAGAAAGGTTTTTTCTGTCTTTCAGCCCGGCGACGATCCCTTCGAGGAGGACGGACTCCGTGAACGGCATGGGTCTGAGTTCAGAAGGGTTATAGTGCCTGAGACCATGCACATGCCCTATGGTCAGTATCCTGCCCCCTTTTCTTGCACAGGCCCTGACCTGCA